>Ga0126342_10003303_pt1 | contig 26519 bp, 16 predicted proteins | sample Cyp1metagenome_FD_92528 | JGI IMG/M metagenome (GOLD analysis project Ga0126342, IMG submission 92528) | Coral microbial communities from Lord Howe Island, Old Settlement Bay, Australia - Cyphastrea 1 metagenome | ecosystem: Host-associated > Invertebrates > Cnidaria > Coral ...
ACAAAGAACTATGTTCGCTGTGGGGCAGCAGGCGAGCGACCTCAATCAAGACAAACCCGCATTTTGGGGGGCGGGGGGCCCACACAAATCAGAGGCACACATTATGGCCCATAGACCATGGTTCGGCTGACAATACTACCCCCGTACCCAGGCAACGTTTTTTAAACCGCATACCGATCATCTCTTCCCACGTCTTAAACATTAATTCCGAAATATTTTTTTAACAACGTATTCATCGTATCTACGCATTCTCCTAAACTACCAATTCCATCAATTCTTATCTATGTATTCTTAACTTATGTAAGAACATATATTCTCATCTGTGTATTCTATGTATTCTCATCGGCGCACACGACGGATACCATCTTTGCTTCCTCCTCCGTCTTGCAGAAGAAATGTTATTCCCCCATCATAAATGGTGATTCAGATTGATTTAGCCATCAAATTTGGTAGTCAATGGATTAGTTTTGTTGGGGATCCATAGCAATGATCACTGGTTGCTGATCTCAATCTCCGCTGAAGATATATGCAAATCATTAGGGATAATCTCATTTCTATGGTGGACAAAAAACGGTAATAAAACAACTACTCTCTGGTAATTTAACAGTTAGCTATTGAAAATAGCAATTTAGAGTGAGTTTTCCCAATAAAATTGGTGATTTTCCCTAGTTATGATAGTTTACCAGAGGGAAACTTAGTAACCAGCTGGATTACATGGATTGGTTTTTGGCTATTTGAATGATCATTTCCAACAAATTAACCATGATGCGTTATAATTTACCCAGTTATTTGCTATGTTCCCGAGGAAGCCGTCCTAGGGATTTCCCCATTCTTCCCCACCGCCCCTCCTGGGAGCAGAGCGCATACACCTGGGAGCAGAGTGGCCAAACTACTAATCCTAGTGGCTGGCTGGATCTTACTGTGGTTAAGAAGTCCAAAAGTATACAACCCATGTGGGATATTCTTACTACCTATTCTTACTAAAATTATGGCAAGACCCTGAGGTTTGCCCAGGCTCGCAACGAGTGTCCGGGCAAGCCAAGATGATGATCATGATGATGATGATGATGATAATGGTGATGATGATGATGATGGTGATGATGATGGTGATGATTTTGATATCTTCTTGAAACCCTATAAGATACCCTAATGACTGCATGGTTAACTGTTCATGTGGCCGGGGGGCTTTGATATCTTGTTGAAACCCTCCCAGTAGTGCCGCACAAGGCGGTGGCGGAAGTTTCAAAAAGAGGAATCCTGTAGGAGAGGTTCGTTGTTGTGATGCACGGATGGCAGAGCGAATCCACTGATGGACGGAAAGGTGGTTGGAGTTGTGTTTTTTAGAATGGTCAATGGTTGCAGTGATCACCTCACCACAACTGCTGGATGTAGTGGTGTGTAGTGCAGTTATAGTTGTAGCTGTAGTGGAGTGGAGTTGTAATTGTGGTGTAATATAATTAGCGCAATGTAGTTGCAGTTGCAGTTGTAGCTGTGGTGCGGTGTAATTAGTGTACTGTAGTGTAGGGTACTGTAGTGTTGTGTGCTGTAGTGCGGTATAGGGTAGTGTAGTCTTTTCTAGTGTAGCGTAAAGTAGTGCAGTTGCAGTTGTATGTGTAGTCTAGTGTAGTTTGCGTAGTGTAGCGTAGTGTTGTGTAATACAGTGTAGTTGTAGTTGCATTTGTAGATGCAGTTGTAGTTGCAGTTGTAGCTGTAGAGTAATGTAATGTAATTAGTGTAGTGTAGTGTTGTGTAATGTAGTGTAGTTGTAGTGACATTTGTAGTTGCAGCGTGCTGCAGTGTAATGAGTGTAGTGTAGTGTATATCACCACAATCTATAGTATCCCCCATATTTCTCCACATTCGAGCAGTGTTCAAAATCCCTCTATCATTCCATTCTACTGGTTGGTTTAAAGGGATTCCCCTTTTGGATTATAACAATATATCATAATCCCCAATAGTATAATCCCCGAACTAATCATCAACCAAGCAGGGTTTAGCAGCCACTGCCCCATACTCCGAAAAAGTTGGTTTATGTATCTGAAATTACTATCTTAAGTTTGGTTAAAATATCACTACCAAATATATGATGCATCCCCTATATGTGCTGATTCAACACGGAGAAAAAAACAAACACGCCAACTTCAATGGGAATTCAGGATTCTAAAATGGAGGTACTGTACCATATAAAACCATATTTTGTAGGGATATTCCCTTACATAGGCCTGAAAAATAGGCCAAACATATATGGTAGGTACCTCCAATTTACCCTCTGGTAAACGTTTACATAACTATGGAAAATCACCATGTTCAATGGGAAAATCCATGAAAATCCACTATTTCAATGGCCATTATCAATAGCACACTGCTAGTCATTACCCCAGCTCGACAACTCCAGGATTTCGGCCTTGACTTTGTGGCCGCCGCTCCAGCCTCAGGCGATGGCATGGGGGTGACAAGCGACGTAGAAGCGGAAAGGGGGGAGACAGGGATACAGAAGTCATAATGTAGTTATAGTCATTTTTAATCAGTTGTAGTTATAGTACGTTATAGTTCAGTCATAATCGTTATAGTTTCGTTTGGACAATCAACTATATTCAATATGTTCCAATTGGTTTAAATTTACAACTCTGCACTTATAGTACTTGGTTATAAATTACAGAAGTTGCAAAGTATAAAGTACAACCAGGGAATTGGATACAACCAATCTATAGAAGTGCAGTTCCAGTTATAAATTGGTTCATAAACCATTGTACAACTTCAGATATATCTACAATAAAGCCTAAATTCTGGAGTTAAAAGAACATATTCATAAGATTTCATAAGTATATATGTAGTAGTAGAGATAGGCTGTGTATCCATTTTTGGGGTTTATCAACATGCTTATACCCATTTGCAACCTCAACTGCACCTCCAAGTAGTGAGGTGCAAGGTCGTCCTGGATTTGCTTCAAGGTCTCCAAGAATATGGAGATATAAGTAAATATAATATAATACAATGTGAGGCCCCCAAGATAGCTCAGTTGGTTTATAACTCCAATAACTATGGTTTATGGTATTTATAACTATAGATACTAGGGCTTATAAACCAACTTATATCTTGGGGGCCTCACATTGTATAATATTACCCTCTGGTTATGACTAACATAGCCATGGAAAGATCCATCATTTTTAATAGGTACACCATCTATTTCTATGGGCCATCTATACCATGGCTATGTTAAATAGCCAGAGGGTATATATTGTTTGATACAATATATAATAAAGTTTAATGATGATTAAGTTAACTATGATAAACTAAACTTAATCATCAAACTATAACTTATTCAATTTCTCTGTTTGATGATTAAGTCAAGTCTATTTAAATAGTGAACTATCAAGTCAAATGAACATGGGGATTCAAACAACCAGCCCTTTTGAAGGTGACCTCCCCTGATGCTTCACTTCGCCCTTTCTGAAGCTGCAAAAATTGGTGATTAAGATATATTAAGATCTGCCCATAGTAAGCCCTTATTCCCTTGCCAATCTTAGATACCCTGCAAACAAATAAATTCTTTGCTGGTGAACGTAGATACTGCCATTAATACCAAAAGACTATAGCGGATTAGTTTTTACATGTTTTTACCCATCTAGTCGATTGACCTAGATTCTTGGAGGGTGTCACCTGACTCGAAAACCTGTTGGGTATGTCTGAAAATGGAGTATACCCCCAATTATAGCCATTTAGTAGGGATAATGATCATTAACCATTGGGTGTAGGGGTACACTATTTTCAGACAAACCCATTGGCATCCAACACCTTGCCATACCTTGGCACTCTCGGCGTCGACTCGGCGTCCCAGCGGGTGCACTTGTGATCCACGGGATCAATGCTGTCCGCGCTGCCTGATGGCAGCACCGTGCCCGTTGCGGCTTTATCCATCAAAATACGGTTATTATATGGTTATTATATGGTTATTATATGGTTAATATATGGTTAATGATGGTTAATAATATATCTGGTTGGTGGTATACCTACCCCTCTGAAAAAGATGAAAGTCAATGGGAAGGATTCTCCCATATATGAAATGGAAAATAAAAATGTTTGAAACCACCAACCAGTGAACATATATTTGAACATAAACAAATAAATAAGAGTTAACGGCGGAATAGCCTCTTTTCAAAAACATATCAAACGATTTTTGACAATGAACATATACTTGAAAATAACTGGAACAAAATATGGAAAACATATCTAGCCAAGCAACATGGAGATGCAACCATCCACAAATGGACACATGGGAAATGTCGGTCTTGTCAAAAGATGTGGGATTTTCATTGATATCTGGTTGGTGGTTCACCTACCCCTCTGAAAAATATGAGTTCGTCAGTTGGGATGATGACATTCCGAATATATGGATAAATAAAAGCCATGTTCCAAACCACCAACCAGATATCAGACTGGTGAAGAAATTTGGCCCTGAAGGGTTTATTCAGAGAATCATGGGATTGAGGTACTCATCTAAATATCATTGGCGTCGTTACGCATTGCTGGGAAGAGTCTTGGCCATATAGCCACCAAAAAAAAAACATGCAGTTTTGTTTTGGTCTGGAAATACCCCCACACCCTGGGTTACTCATCATTTTTCAAGAAAAACATCGTAAAAGTACATGTAAAATTGAGTAATGATGCATTCTGGTGGTTTTTCGCCAGCTATACTATGCTATACTACTATAGACACGTATCCATTTTTTGCGCTGTAGCCAAGGCACTCTTCTTGCTCCTGCTATCATAGCAATAGTTTCTGACCCTCCAGGCCTCAGTTCAATGGCCATGACGAAGCGGAACCGATAAACATTGGAGGTACCAATTCCATATATGTTTGGCCTATCTTTTAGGCCTATGGAAGGGGATATCCCCCCAATTCATATGGCCAAAAATATGGTACTAACGTACCTCCATTAATTCGGATCCTGGAGATCTCCCATTGATCAATCTTAGAGAAAACGGTGCTTGGTAGTCCCGGGACCCCCATCCATATTAAACACCACCAGAAACCATGGTGAATGTAGGGATGAAACACATATTTGGGTAACATAGCCATGGAAAATCACCATCTTGAATATTTTTGGGTAAATCAACCATTTCTATGGGCTTTGCCATAATAGCTATGCAAGAAATTACCCTCTGGTAATGACTAACGTAACTATAGAAAGATCCACCATTTAGTTCGTGAGTTTTCCTATGAAAAATGGTGATTTTCCATAGTTATGTAAACGTTTACCAGAGGGTACATTTTGGTACCATACAATGGGGGCTTTAAATATCGGGATGAGACTATCACCAGTTGTCCGCGGCACATTATAGCGGGCAGAGTGAACAAAAACCTCGTGTTGGCTGATGATTTGAACATTTTAATGTACTTGACATGGGGTTAACCACCATTTGTCTGGCTGAATGATTCTAGTTCACCAACCTGAAAATAGCTGAAATAGTGCCATTTGGGGATGATTTCCATTTCTGACCATCGTTCCAGTGACGTCATGGTGATGTCACTATAATTCAAAATAGATGTGACAGATGTGTATAGGGTTGAATATCCCCATGGATAGCAAAAGACAAAGGTACTGGAGTGCCCCTCCCGGGAGGACCTAGTTGAGAATGACTGAAAACCTTGAGTTTTCCTGCCATATTCAGCTATTCCCAAAGCAGAAAACAGAACACGAAAACATGAGGAAGGCATACCTTGCTACTACAAAACACCCCCCCACATTTTCTTCCCTGGCAACGCCGTGAAACTTGTTGTCATAGGATTCTGGGAATACCATAGAAGATTGTGGGATAAAAAAAAACTATCCCCATTCGATCACTTGGCCCACAGACAAAACCATCAACTTAGACACTCACTCTTGAAATTGACTACCCCAATGTTTACTGCTATAAATCCCAGCATATATCTATATATATACACATATTTTTGTCAAAAAAAATAACGCACATTACCGCTAGTGACTCTCCCGTTTTGTAATGTTACGATGCATAAATATGGGTGCGTCCAGAAATAGTCGCCTAAATTTCGATAGTTTTTTCGATCATGTTCCGACAATTGCGATAAAACAAATTGGGTGCAAAGGGTATACTAACAATTTGAAGGACACATCAACATCCCGCATGTTTGATTGTATCTTGTTTTATCGCTATTGTTCCTAGCTAAATTCTATTGTTAAACCACTAATATCCCCCCTTAGTATTACGCTAAACACCCATTGTGCCATCATACCCCCATCATAGTAATTTATCACTATTTAGATCTATTTAGGTAGAAATTTTAACTGTTCTATCTAGGTATTGGATGTTGCTATCGTAGGCAATGTCAATGGATGTCAATGGTATAGCCAAGCTGCAGAGTAGCAGGTGCATCCAATGGCATCGCCCTGTTTGCAATCCACTGTGATGCTACCTGTCTTCCAGTTCTTGGAGCTCACCTGACCCAAGGCACCAGGACGCACCAGGTCCATCGGCAAAGTCACTAGTGCTTCCCGATGGGGTGTTTCGGAAATTACATATCGATTCCGAACCGAACACTTCGACGCCTGGAGTTTTTTTTAGCAGGAAACATCATCTTGACCACATCCCAGATGTGGTTCGCTATCTTTAGGCACCCTATACATCTATTGGTATGGTGATTTCCATGGGTAAATCCCATATAATTCAATCCACCATTTTGCACCATGTTGGATCGTTCAATACAACCAAAAAATACAATGTTCCATCAATATCCCAATGATTTCCTATTATATAAATGCAAATTTGGAGCTGTTTTTGTTAATTATTCGTTGGTCAAATCCCCAATGCTTCATACTTAAATCCAGCATTTTCCAATATCTGTCCACCATTTCTCATGATCAAATCATGATCAAATCAATTCAAGTTCACTCATCTTCAGCATTTTTCAGCATTTCTCATGCATTTTTCAGCATGTTTCCATGTGTTTGTTCCATGTTTTTCACCAAGATCTCATACCCGCGCGGCCTGCGGCAGGGTCTCGGTGGTCCAGCAGGTGGCATAGGCCTTGACGCGCATCCCGCCGGTGGCTTGAGCCTCGTCCCAGAGGGCCCACTGGCGAATCTTGGCCAATCAGCCATGATGATGGGAACATATTTCAATGGGTAAATCCTCTATATATGGTTAATGATGATGGTTAATATATGCTTAATGATGGTTAACATCTGGTTATTTTTGAACGTGGGAAGTTGTGGGATGGGAACCATTATTTCTGGTAATGACTAACATAGCTATTGAAAATGGCCATTTATAGTGAGTTTTCCCATGAAAAATGGTGATTGTCCATAGTTATGTTAGTTTACCAGAGGGTATTTCTGGTTAATGTTGGTTAATGATTTTGGGTAAATCCACATTTTTTCTGGTTAATATTGGTTAATGATGATGGTTAATGATGCTGGTTAATATATGGCAGTGTGTCAAAACCTTGTACCCCTGGTGAACATCAAAATAGCTGGTAAATGGATGTTCATCCCCCTAAAAATGGTATTAATAGGTATTGATCCATACCCATATATGATTAATGATGGTTGATAATATATCTGGTTGGTGGTTGCCCTAGCCCTCCGAAAAATGATGGAGTGAGTGAGTGAAAGTCAGTTGGGATGAAAAAAATCCATTCCCAACTGTTTCTGGAAAGTCATGTCATCCAGTCATGTTCCAGTCACCACCAACCAGGATTAAATTCTTAGCTCGTGAACGTAGATAATCCCAGCCAGATACCAAAAGACGATTCAGGATTAGTTTCTACCTATCTAGTCGATTGACCTAGTTATAGTGGATTTACCCTTGAAAACCCTCTGGTAAACTAACAGTTTGCTATGGAAAATGGATGAACATGGTTCATTTTTATTGATGGTTTACCTTACCTTTGTTTATCCATGAAAACTGGTGATTGTCTATAGCTATGTTAGTTATAGAAGAGCTACCTACTAAAATGTTGATTTTTCCAGTTTGCTAACTGTTAGTTTACTGGGGGGTACTATAGGTAGGTTTAATCAGATGGTTTAATGGTAGATCAGTGGCCCCATTTATAGTTAGTTTTGGTGGAGATGAATTATAATCATTAGATAGTTTTTTACATAGTTTAGTGCCCCATTTTAGTGCCCTAGTTTGGACATATTATCTCATTGTCAGCAAGTAAAATGGTAGTGTCCCATAGTTAGCTAACATTGTTTATGATGCCAATTACGTTGGGGTTTATGGGGGTTATATCTACAGTTCATGGGGATTATAAGCCAACAAAAAACTGGGGGTACCATCCTACAGAAAGCTCCAAATAGATCGAATTGCAAAATCCGAAGCTAAAAATCTATTTGGAGGTTACTATATGTTACTATATGTTACATATGTTCATTTCTTTACACATATAGTGGAGAATTACTGTTCAGCGTCTTTTTTTGGGGCGCTGACATGTTAGTTACATCTGATTGCAATAGCACGCTGAGTTCTGACATGTAGGAATTGGTGTATAAAGCCACAATCAATCTGCACCATAGATGAAGCTAGCTATGGAACTCCCAACTTCGCCTGGTTGGTGGTTGAGCCTACCCCTCTGAAAAATATGAGTCAGTTGGGATGATGACATTCCCAACTGAATGGAAAAAACATGTTCCAAACCACCAATCAGTATTGTTTGGGGCTTTCACCTTGTAGGGATTTGAGAAAGAAAAGAACAATAGATTGCATCCCCAGTTATCAACCACAATAGGTGGATATGTTCTCAATCATCAATCAGTATAAAAATAAAGTAATTGGGGATACCAATTGCGCAATTTCTAGCGTAATTTGCGCTATAATTGATTCAAAGACCTGTATTATTCTAGTTTCATAACATCGATATTGGTTTATATCTATGTATTATAATCATAAACATCAGAGTGATTGATGAAATTGGGAATCATACTCCAATCCCAAGTATTGATACTCTTTGGGATGTGTTACTATAGTTTTACCATAACTATACCATGTTTGGGATGGTAATGCCATTCACGCAGTGGATTCTACCCTGGCCGATTATTCATATATGTGCTTTTCAATCAAAACCAAATCTAGTTTGGTGTAGTTACCCTCTGGTAATTTAACATAGCTATTGAAAATCACCATTTTCAATGGGAAAATCCACTACTAATGGTCATTTTCAATAGCTATTTTGACATAACCAGAGGGTATTTCGGATGGTTTATGCAAGAGTCAACAACTCTAAACCACTGCCGGTGATGGTCGATGGCATTATCAAAATTCGTCAGTTTTGTTTAGATTCACCCTTAACAAAGCCCCTTTTATGCAGGATGAAACAACATATGGGTATGGATCAATATCTATTAATACCATTTTTAGTGGGATGAACATCCATTTACCAGCTATTTTGATGTTCACTAGGGGTACCAGGTTTTGACACACTGCCATATTAATTAAATTCAGTTGTTCAATGGTATCAAACCAGTAGAAAAACTATTTAGTCCAATGATAACAAGACCCAAAGAGGTAGAACAGTAGAATCCCACTAACATCCACTCACATAATGGCAAATCACTTGCCTATCTCTAAGTGTAGTGCTATAACTATGCTTAGTAACTTATATATATATATAATATCTGGGTAAATTATAATGTTTCACTAACCTGAATAGTTCGGCCATTGGGGATGATATCCCACAAACTAACCATGATTCCAGTGAGGCATATAAAAAAAAGATGTGAATATTTTGTTACATTGCCCCAGGTCACCAACATCTTGTCTTACAGTAGGTTACCTACCATTCTTTTGGGTAAATAGAGATTTATAACCTGTTTTTTTTTGTATTTTTCTATATATATATTATATATATATTATATATATTATATATATATGGTAATCACATATATCAGGATAAAATAAATGAATTCACACACCTGAAAAAAGATGAAACAAGGACATTTGGGATATTTCCCCCCCACCAATCGACGTCGAAGTGAGGTCCAGATATCCCATTAACTATACTTATGCATCTATCTATCTATCTATCTATCTATCTATCTTTATATATATATTTATACAGATATGATATATGTTTATCTCTCACATATAGATGGCTGAAACAAACTATAGTCACTAACCGTTTTTTTTTTTTTTTAAAGTGGGATGATCCTCCAAGTAAAGAAAACTTATAATGAACCATTAACTATAGTCATGTCATCTTATACCCCCTGGTAAACTAACATAGCTATTGACAATGAATGGCCATTTATAGTGAGTTTCCCATCAAAAATTGTGATTTTCCATAGCTACGTTAGTTTACCAGAGGGTATATCCCACATACCCACATTATATCCCACAAAATCCAACATACCCTCTGGCAACATAACAGTTTGCTATTGAAGCCATGGCCGATTTAGTTCGTTGATTTACCTATTAAAGAATGTTCCAGTTCGCAAACTGTTTGTTTACCAGGTAATACCAGAGGGTACAATCCCACCATCAATAACTATTACTAACTATTACTAACCATTTCTATGAATCATTACTAACTATTTCCACAGAGTCGACTCGCAACCCTTCACCGCACGTCTTGCACCCCGAAACGGTGCAGGTCTTGCCGTCGCTGCTGATGAGGTTGCCATCGCCCTTCCAGCCTGATGATGACTTGGGAATTCATGAGTGATAATGGGTGCATAATGGTGAATAATGGGTGAATAATGATCATAATGGTGAAAAATGATAATGATTAGAGATATGGTGATTAATATATAAGAATATAATATATATATATATAATATTGCTATTTAATGATATTGCTACTCATTGGGTGAATAGTCATTGATCATGGTGATTATATGGTGATCAATAATAATTCGGGTGAATAATGGGTGATACTTGGAAGATATGGGAATCATTGATAATGGTGATTAATTGGTGATTCATGATCACTAATCTGGTTGGTGGTTGACCTACCCCTCTGAAAAAAATCAGTCAGTTGGGATTATTATTCCCAATATATGGAAAAATACACAATGTTCCAAACCACCAAACCAGCCATTACTGAATATCCCTGTAAAATGCTTGGACAACATGTTGTGTTGGTTAAATCCATGGTTTCAGCATGTTTGATCAATTGGTGATTCATGATCACTAATGATATGGTCCATCATTAACCATCATTAACCATCATTACACAGTATAAAAAAATAACCATCAATCACCATGATCATAGAATCAGACTACTGGAGGAACAAATCCCAGCCGATCTACATCAAAGATGTCCGAGAACCCGCTGGGATTTTCCATTGCCGCTGGCGTCCGTAAATAAATTTCGGGAGGTCACCGGATTTCCGGATTTTCCGACCCACATGTTTTCACAGGATTTTCCGAGACAGGTTTTTCACCGGCCAAACATTGGGATTCAAACACACTTTTGTGTTAAAATGCAGATGTTTTTACAAGGATTTAACCAACAAGATAGTTGGATTCAACATCATTTAATCAAGAACCCAACCAAAAACGCAGAGGCTAGCACCTAGCCAGCCAAAACTGGCCAAAACAATTGGTGTCAGGAGGACTAAACAAAATTGGGACAGCCAACCAACAAATATGGGGAAAGTACAGTGATTTTTTGACCCACGAACCAAACATCTTTAGACATTCACCGAACCAAACAGTCTAGTACCCTGTGGTAAACTATCATAACTAATTATGGAAAATCACCATTTTTAATGGGAAAACTCACTATAAATGGCCATTGTCAATAGCTATGTTAGTCATTACCAGAGGGTAAATGACGTTGAACTCATGCTGCTGGATGATTTAACGTTCATCTTTTTCTATCCCAGTGTTCCATTCGTTTTTTAATATATAATCTACTGTAATCAATTAGAGTTGTCAGAGTTGCAGGATTTCAGATCCACTCAAAGGAATAGTACATTCTGGTAAACTAACATAGCTAGCGGCTAGCGAACTGGAAAATCACCATCTTTAAGTTCGGTACATCAACGAACTCAATGGGCCATGGCTTCAATAGCTATGTAACAAATTACCCACAGGGTAGATTCATGTAATAGTTTTGTTGTTAAGCGCCAAAACAAATCAGACCCCGACCATCTGCAGAGTGGTCCATCGAGCTTAATCTAGTCAATGTCTGTTAATAAAGCAGGATGCACCATCCCGAATTTTTATCATAAATGGCTGCTATAAACCATCAACATATGTCTGGTATAAACTTATTGCTTGACATCAAGGTGGTGCCCCATAGTTAGCTAAGTTGGTTTATAAGTCCCATAACTATGGTTTATGGCAGATATAACTATAGTTAATGGGGTTTATAAACCAACTTATAACTGGGGGGGCACCATCCTGATTGCTTGACTAACATTATAATATTCCACATCTTGCAGGTGCTCTGCACTGTGAAAAACAAACACGTTCGATGTTCCGCTCCCAGCCTCCCCAGCACTTCTTCACCTCGATCGAATTGACGGTTGGGAAAACTATGGAAGGGTGTTTTCTTGTTGAGTATACATTGGCAGTCTTTGGGGATTTTGTCCTAAATTTCACCCAGATGAGTATGACTCTGAAATCGACCTACAGTACATTAGAGAATCGAAGTGAATAAATTTTGGGGGTCTATAGTCTACAGCAATAGTCACTTTGCTTAGATTTGCTTGTAGAGTCCCAACAAAACACCTTCCCCAAAAAGATTCTTAACCATTTGTAAACCATTTCTTCCACCATTTTTCAAAAGGTTAAATCCATGGTTAAATCCATGTTGAGTCCCTGAAATCCGTTGAATCCGTGTGATGCTCACCAAAAAAAAGGTTGATCATTTCAGTGATATCCCCAAAATTCATCAAGAATCATCCCATTTTGAATGGTGATTGTTCACCATGATTTTCACCATTTTTTGGATGGTGGAATCACCAATTTTCATGGTGATTTACCAGATTTTTCTGCAGAATTTTGTCGTGGTTCAACGATTCAACCAGCCATTTTTTGCGGAGCCAGAACAACCCCCAGGTAGGTCCCAGTGACCCACATTCCGGCTGGGCAGGTGACCTCGGTTCGCCAGCGCTTCGCCAGTTCCATGGGATTTTTGGGGGGATTTCATTTAAAGCACCATGAAAATTTGGGATTTGAGCAGTAAAAATGGCGGTTCAGTTCAGGGTTGATATAGCTGGTGTAATGGTATTTCATGAGATTTCAATGGGTATTTAATGAGGTATATAATTCATGGTGGATCAATGGATAGTGATTACCCTCTGGTAAACTAACATAACGAACTGGAAAATGACCATTATTTTTGGGTAAATCAACTATAAATAGCAATTTTCAATAGTGGAGTATAAGATCAGGCTTTCCTGTAAGCATTCCCCATCAATAATGTCCCTTTGGTAAAAATAGAGGGGCCGGGAGCTGGTATAAGCTGGTTAATCCCATCTATCATCATAGAAACCTGTTGTTAAAGGGGTTTCTTCAAACCCCTCTATTTTCATCAACCAACCAATGGGAAAAGGACATCTATGGTTTATATAGCTGGTTTAATGGGATTCAATTGAGATAGAATGGGAATATCATGAGATTTAATGGGGATATAATGGGATATGTTTTTTGGTTAACCATGTTCATTCCACTGTGTCTGTGACTTTCCAGTCGCCGGCGACTGCTCATAAAACAAAAGCAATTGGGTAAACCAATAAACATTGTCTGCTTGGTGGTTGAGCCTACCCCTCTGAAAGATATTACTTCGTCAGTTGGGAGTATGACATTCCCAATACATGGAAAAAAAAACATGTTCCAAAGCACCAACCAGCAATAAACATTGTAAATTATAGTTGTTATAGCGAAGTTTATGGGATTCAATTAGGCTTTAGTGGGAGTTAATGGGATATCAACTCTGGTTCATAGGATATCAACTCTGGTCATGGGGAAAATGGATGAACATGCCAGAAGCTCGTGCGCCAATATTGGTTTATATGCTAGATTCAGATAAATCGAACTGGTACCAGTACGAGTTAATGGGGTGAACATAAAACAAAAAACAGAACCGAGGGGCAGCATACTGAAGGGAATTTGAGAATATTTAGCCACCAAACATAGGGATTTAGATGGGATTTAGGTTTGCTAGATAATTTAGAGTTTGTGACCCTTTGTAACTAAGATCAAAATCTAACTGTTGGTTTTATGGCGAATATGTCGAACTCGATGGGGCTATAAACCAAGAACAGGGAGGACGCGGTCCTGGAAATCATTCCAGGCTGGATTCAAAAGACAGCCAAACCCTCTGGTAAACGTTTACAGTTTGCGAACTGGAAAATCACCATTTTTAATGGATAAAGCAACTATAAATGGGAAATTTTCAATAACTACCCTCTGGTAATTTAACATAGCTATTGAAAATGACCATTTATAGTGGATTTTCCCATCAAACATGGTGATTTTCCATAGTTATGTTTGTTTACCAGAGGGTAACTATGTTAGTTTACCAGAGGGTAAATATCTCTCTGAAATTTGTGCACTACATCCACTGGAACATCATCGGTGTCCTGATAGAATTGCCGCTGTTTGGGTCATACCCCATCATCAAGCATCACCAAATAGTGGTTGGTGGTATACCCACCCCTCTGAAAAATATTAGTCAATGGGAAGGATGACATCCCATATATAAAATAGAAAATAAAAGTCATGTTTGAAACCACCAACCAGAATAGTACAAACAACGTAGGTCAAACTTGAGGCAAAAGCATCAAGAAACCATTCTATAGTCAATGGCAATTTTAGGAACCAATTGATTGGAGGTACCTACCATATATAATATATAAGCCTATTGTTCAGGCCTATGTAAGGGAATATCCCCACAAAATATGGCCTTACCCTCTGGTAAACTAACAGTTTGCTATGGAAAATCACAATGTTTAATGGGTAAATCCCCTATTTTTATGGTCATTTTCAATAGCAAACTGTAAACGATTGGTATATATATATACATATATATATATATATATTAGACAATTATTATACTGTATATGGCCTATTATCTGGCCATATTATGCCATATTATCTTTTGTTACTATATGGTACTAACGTACCTCCATTTTAGGATCTTGAAATTGCCATATAGCTAGCGGCGAGACTTGGTCCAGTGCAACCTGCGGTGAAGATCTTGGGGAATGTGAAACTCTGAACTGCACGATACTATGACTGGTCATGTTGGGAAAATGACCCATACACAGTACATAGTATAATATATATATAACAGAATGTGATTATAATGTGTATATATATATATATTGCTAGGATATAATAACGTATGTATGTATGTTATATATATATAGCTAGATATTAGAAATCGGTATGAACCAGTACACCACCATTTCAAGTGTGAGCTCGGCTAACTTTCCTTGTCATCCCCAGTTTTCACCGTTTGTACAATCGGTTCAATGAGTTCAATCCCATCATGTTCAACATTGTTTCATTGTTACATCATTGTTAAATCCCTGGTGTTAACCATATAAAATGAGTTGTACATCATTAACATCCCATGTAAAAACCATTGTCACATCAATGTTATACATATATATATATATATATATATATCTATCATGTTAAATTATTGGTTTTACTGAGTTTCTGGTTGGTGGTATACCTACCCCTCTGAAAAATATGAGTTCGTCAGTTGGGATTATGACATTCCCAACTGAATGGGAAAATAAAAGTCATGTTCCAAACCACCAACCAGGTTTTCACGTTGAGTTATCACTTCTACAGTACCCTCTGGTAAACTAACATAACTATGGAAAAACACCATTTTTAATGGGAAAACTCACTATAAATGGCCATTTTCGATAGCTATGTTAAATTACCAGAGGGTATATAAAACCAACAGTTTTCACCAATTTCGCTCAAAGTAACGCTCGCTCTCTTGTCATCCCCTTTCCTCGACCAGCCAGAGATCACATTGTGCTGCTTCTGCGCAAGGCTTGCTGTGGGGGTGCTTTGTTGGGGTTTGTAACTGACACCCTTTGGTAAACTAACAGTTTGCTATGGAAAATCACCATTTTTCAGTTCGTTATATCAACTATTTCTATGGGCCATGGCTTCAATAGCAAACTGTTAGTTTACTAGAGGGTAAGTATAGCTTCTGGTATATCTGCACCACCATGGCAACATTTTGCGGGATTTTACCCATCAACGTTCCATGACAATTATAGTTGGATTCAACCGGAAGAATCATGAGGGTTTAGGGTTTATCCCTGTTAACCTCAACTTTGCTAACCTCTGATCTTAGCTGGTTATATATCCCATTAAAATCTCATTATATATATATATATCCAATTAAAATCTCATTATATATAATATATATATATATATCTAATTATAACCACAGTATTTAAAGCTCAACAAAATGCTACCCAAACTGGTAGCAGTTGTGATGTGGCACCTGAAGATGTGCTGTTGGTTGAACGGGTCATGGATTGCCCTACAGGATGATCATTTCGAAGCATACTCGTTTGATTGTGACTATCTATCTGCCTCCCTTGTGCGAGGTTAAAAGTTATATCCTACGCTGCAAAAAATCAGGCTCAAGAAAAAACACACCAACCAGAATTCCTACAGATAGGGGCATCTACGAATCTACTAATCTACAAGATACCATCTGGTAAACTAACAGTTTGCTACGCCGATCTTGGAGGTTAAACTACCAATGCCATTTTTCTACCAGAAAAACCATCCCCAAAATCATCATTTTCATGTGGAATATTATATATATAATATATATATATTAATATATATATATATATAGAATCATTTTCATAGAAGACAATGCCATAGTAGTTGTTATGAAACCACTTAAATATTGAAACCACAATAATATTAATTAGTTAATTCATGGATTAATTAATTGTGTGTTTTTGAAACAGCGGTCTTGGTCATAGAATCTGAAAAACCTTCACAAAATGCCACATAATTGGTGTATTCCCCGATTTTCAGACTGCCAAATACATCACTTCATTCTTATGTATATATATATATAACTGGTTGGTGGTTTCAACCCCTCTGAAAAATATTAGTCAGTTGGGAACGATTATTCCCAATATATGGGAAAATAAAACATGTTCCAAACCACCAACCAGATAAATGTAAACATAATATATATATATATATAACATAATATATATATATAATATAATATAATATATATATATAATATATATATAATATATATAATATATATATATATATATATAATATAATATAATATATATATATATATTATATAATATATAATATAATATATATAATATATAATATATATATAGATATAATATATAATATATATATAATATATAATATATATATAATATCATATTATTAAATAATCATAATACACTTCAAAGATCTCAAAATATCATCAAGGCTACTTCTGGGTCACAACGGGTGACCATTTTTGAAATGCCAATCCTTCCAAGGCCGTCAGCCATTTCCGGCCTTGCATTCTGTGCCCACCAAGGCCCAACCAGGGTTGCACGAAGCACACTGGTTGTCTCCCTGGAGTTTGGCAAATGTAGATGTTGTTCATCAACAAAGATACAATACTTACTGGTGCTAAACGTAGGGAATGGATGGGAATGGGGGGAATGGGATGATTATTGATACTTATTGTGGATCATTCCCTCATTCCCTACTAAGCACAAGTAAGAATATGTCTTCATGATTTGCAACTCGTAAAAAAACAAACATGTTTTTTTAATGTGTGCTTTCTTTCTGATACTGCTTATACAAATATATCATGTAAGAGTCGTTCGGCAAATACGAATCGGTTGAGGACAATCACCCATGTCTGCTCAATCGTTGTTAGAAGTTCAGGGAAAAGCGAGCTCAGGCATGACCCATACACAAAGGGGATCACAATCATAACATGGCCAATCAGCCAGATACCCTCTGGTAATTTAACATAGCTATGGAACATCACCATGTTTAATGGGAAAATCCACTATAAATGGCCATGTTCAATAGCAATGTTAAATTACCAGAGATAGCCTGCAAAAAATGACACATTCTGAATGCTGGTGAACGGCTCGATAATCCCAGCCAGATACCGAATGACTGAAGGATTAGTTTCTACCCATCCAAGATTGACCTAGATAATTAAAAGTTTTACTAACCATTCATGACCAGCCTTGGATCCTCTACAAAACAGTGATACTTAGCAGAATATCTGACTCAGTAACCTACTCAACCCGTCGGTTTCGGTTTAGCAAATTGGTTGTGTCTGAAAATGGGGCATACCGTGATAACCACCAAATGGCCATTCAAACAGGGAACGTGGAGCTTTCCTAAGTCATGGGGGTACCCCCAAATCATCCAAACTTGGACCAGTCTAGAACCATGGTGACGTCTTGGGATCCCCCATGTTATAGGAACCCTCCAATTATGATGATTACCCTCTGGTTATTTAACATAGCCATGGAAAATGGCCCATTTATAGATGGTTTACTTATTAGAAATGGTGATGTTCCATGCCTATGTTAAATAACCAGAGGGTAGTTTTTTTTGGGGTAACCCAAATATCCGAAGTAACAACTACGAATTCTATCCATTCCTACCCGGTAGCTAGGACCAAAAAGACTATTTTTGAAACGCTGAGTTCAATCTCCAAACAGATTTGGGTATGGATCAATACCTATAGATACATTTTTAGTGGGATGAACATCCATTTACCAGCTATTTTGATGTTCACCAGGGGTACCAGGGTTTTGACCCACCCCCATTTCAATCATCATGCCAAGATTTTGACAGTTGTGCAGGTCAAAATCGGCCGATTGTCTGCTTCCAAACGTTCGCAGCTTGGCCGATGTCGAAAAAGTCATTGGTGAAAAATGTCACCGTTTTTTAACCGTGGTTTCTGGGGTGTTAGATGGCAGTGTGTCAAAACCTTGTACCCCTCATTAACATCAAAATAGCTGGTAAATGGATGTTCATCCCATTAAAAATGGTATTAATAGGTATTGATCCATAGCCATATACGAACAGGGGGGAAGGGATTACAACAATTGAGCAATACCCTATCCCATCCTAGTAAAAAATCCTATTGTGGCATTGAAATAAATCCCCAATCAATTAGGATCCATTATATATAAATATAATGCACTATATAACCATCTGGTAAACTAACATAACTATGGAAAATCAGCATACATTGGTGATTTTCAATAGCTATGTTGTTAAATGTTGTTAACTTACCATAGGGCAACCACTATTAACAACAATTATTCACCATTGTAGGTAATATCATGTCCATTATTAATAGTATTAACCACTATTAAGTACTATAAACAATCATGAATCAGCATGAATCAGTATTCACCATTATTAACCGTTTATATAACCTATATGGTACCCCCAAATGGATTGTTTATAACGGACAATACCATTAACATGGATGATTTGGTGGTACCCCTATTTCAGGACACCTCCATATTATATAACCTGATTAATCCATATGTATCCATATGAAGCATTCCCATTATTCGCCATTGTTAACCTATATTAACCTATATTAACCATTATTATTAACAATAATTATTGACCATATAGGTAATATCATTCCCATTATCAACCATTACCAATTCAGTACTAACAACTACTCATCATTATTCAACATGATTGACCAATATTCATTATCACCAACAATTATTCACCATTATATCATTATATATATAACTATCAACAGTACTTACAGCAAACAACTATTATATAATATATAACCATTATGAACATGTTGTTCCCCATTATGAACATGTTGTTTTCCATGATTCACCATGATTAAGAACAATTCTTAACCATGATGAACCTGTATCACAATTTGATGCCCTTTTGGTAAAAATAGAGGGGCCGGGAGCTGGTTAATCACATCTATCATCATAGAAACCTGTTGGTTTTCATGTTTTTTTTCTTCTGAAGAAACCCCATCTATGTTCATCAACCAACCAATGGGAAAAGGACATGTATTAACTAACCCATTAAACACCTATATATGTCAATCATTGGGCCTTAGGAAAAAAAAACATTGGATTGGGATAATTACCACTGGTCGAGAATCAATCTGGGCTATTTGAACATTAATTACCCTCTGGCAAATTCACATAGACCCTGGCAGATAGGGGTTGGAAGACTAGTTTCCAGTAAAAATTGGTGATTTTCAGGGTCAACCAGTTTATGTACCAGAGGGTATACGATGTCATAAGTTGGGTACATATGGTCTATGATATCTGGTTGGTGGTTGACCTACCCCTCTGAAGAATATGAGTTCGTCAGTTGGGGGTTACTATTCTCAATATATGGAAAAATAAAGAATGTTCCAAACCACCAACCAGATATGTTATATAGAGTAGATTATGTCGTAATATACAGCATGGCGCTCTTTTCGCTGGGCCCCCGCACCGTCCGTGAGGCTTGCGCCACGCAGGTCTTGCAGGACTTGCCGCCCTTTTTGTCGCAGGAGTAGGCCTTTTTGTCGCTTCACCAGCTTTGGAAGCCAAAAAAAGGAGGGAAATGAAGGTTAAATGACATTAACCCTGATATATCACATTTATAGTAAATGTCTGGAGGTTTTTTCACGATAATTTACCCACACTAGTTAGATAGTTAATGTTAGTAAGATAGTTCATATATCCCAACGTGGTGATACAGTAACCAATACAAATCTAAGAAACTTTGCGGAAGGCCGTTCCGAATGGATGAGATCTGGAGATTTTAAGCATCAACAAATGGTGAAAAATTGGGATTTTATCTTCACCATTAATGGTAATAAAAATGGATAAAATCCCAATTAATGGATAAAATTAATGGTGATTAATGGTGATTAAATGATGCTTCATCATTAAATCCTAATTTCAACCATTGATGGTAGTTAACCATGGTGATTAATGGTGATTAAAGAATGATGAGATCTTTGTCATATGTCATATATATATATATATCATCCTGTGGATGGTCGCAAAACCCAAAAAACTATTGGTAACATAGTTCAACAATATAAATACTGGGATTATACCCTCTGGTAAACATACAAAAAACTATTGAACATCACCATGTTTAAGAGGCAAATCAATTAAAACTGGGCAATGTTCCAGTTCGCGATGTTGAATTACCAGAGGGTAACCATCAAAAATGGTGAAGAATTGGGATTGAACCATGGCAAAATGGTGAACATGGGGATATCAGCGCTGTAGGGATACATCACCCAGCGCCAAAGAGTGAAAGGTTTCCTTGTGGTGCCCAGTTATGGTGATTTATGACCTCGAAGTTGTGAAAATCCACCATACACGCAGCAAATAGCCAAGTTATATGGCAGTGTGTCAAAACCTTGTACCCCTGTAGTTCACATCAAAATAGCTGGGATTTATGGATGTTCATTCCCCTAAAAATGGTATTAATAGGTATTGATCCATAGCCATATCAAGTTCTAATTCTTTTATCCCCGGATGCTCCGCAATGCTCCGCATCAAACCATCCTCCCCTCAAAGTTGCTGGCCACCTTGCATCCAGTGCCAGAGATGTAGTATCCCGGGTTGCAAGTGGCACAATGATCCTCAGCCTGGCACCGTAGAGTCCGTGGAGGCTGAAACGGGCAAAAAATCTGATGGGAATCCAGGGGATTTTTTTCAGCAGTTTAGTAGTGACAGATCTAGATGGGTTAGTGACACTATGTCAAATCAACTTGAAAGCTATTCAACCTATGCTGGCTTCAGTCTGAAAAGTTTCTATATATATCTGGGTATATTACAATATTTCACTATATAACCGTTATAACCTGAATAGTTCGGCCATTTGGGGATGATTTCCCGCAAACTAACCACTATTCCAGGCTTCGGGAAAACAGGGTTCGGTCGTGATCAAATTTACCCACATCTCCAAGTCACTGGATCTGTAGTTCACATCAAAATAGCTGGGATTTATGGATGTTCATCCCACTAAAAATGGTATGTATAGGTATTGATCCATACCCATATAGATCCAACAAATTCATCAACCAAACGACCTTACTGCTTGGTGAATTTTTATGTTAACCCTGCTATGTTAACTTGGTGCTTCATCCTACTGACTCTTACTGCTTGGTGGCTCAGTTCTCAGTTATAATTGGTCTATACCCTCTGGTTGTCAAAATAGCGAACTGGAAAATGACCATAGAAATAGTGGATTTTCCGAGCTATAAAATGGTGGATCTTTCCAGTTCGTTATGTAAACGTTTACCAGAGGGTAATTGGTCTAACCCTACTTACACTAGTCCATTTGTGTGCGCAAACCTGTAACCCATTTAGCCTCTTGGTGGAAAAAAATCCACCCTTTCGTTCGATGCTTTGACCAGCAATTTCTACCTCCAGCCATGGTTATAGGGGATTGCCCAGCCATGTTTGCTGACCGGAGGGTATAAACCATGATGTTTCAGTAATCCTCTGGTTATTTACCCTCTGGTAAACGTTTACATAACTATGGAAAGATCCACCATTTTTAATGGGAAAACTCACTATTTCTATGGCCATTTTCAATAGCAAACTGTTAGTTTACCAGAGGGTAACATAGCTATGGAAAATGGCCCATTTACAGATGAATTTCCCAGCGAACTAAACCTCCATTTATAAGGGATTTTCCAGTTCGCTATGTTAAATAACCAGGCATGACCACAGGATAATATCCCAATAATTTCCCACTAAAGTAATATTTCAGTAATATCCCATATCAATCTGGGTAAATTATAATATTTCACTAACCTGAATAGTTCGGCCATTTGGGGATGATTTCCCACAAACTAACCATGATTCCAGGGTTCGGGAAAACAGTGAGGTCGTTATAATTTACCCAGATATATATATATATATATGTATATGTATAATACAAACACCAATATCATGGGTTTGTTTAAGACTTGGTAGTACACCAAATGTAGGTAAATATACTACACATGGAGCACTGGGGAATACCATCCCGCCTGACGATCACGGATGCCCTTGCAGCTCTTGCACTTCTCATCCGCTCCCGTGGAGCAAGGCACGATCTGCGGTTGAATGGAGGAGAAACCAACCAAAAAACAGATATATTTTCAGCATGGAAGGCAGGGATTTAACGATGCTAGATGTGGATTTAGCCATGTTGAATCTTCTTTTTGTCAAATTTAATCTGCTTGGTGGCTTCAACCCCTCTGAAAAATACGAGTCAGTTGGGATTATCTTCCCAACTGAATGGAAAGTCATTTAAAAAAAACATGGTTCCAGTCACCACTAAGCAGTTATATTGGTATTCCAATTATTAACCATTATTAACCATTATTAACCATAGATTAACCATAGATTAACCATTATTAACCATTATTAACCATTATTAACCGTTATTAACCATTACTAACCAATATTAACCATAGATTAACAATAGATTAACCATTATTAACCATTATTAACCATTATTAACCATTATTAACCATTATTAACCATTATTAACCATAGATTAACCATAGATTAACCATTATTAACCATTATTAACCATTATTAACCATAGATTAACCATAGATTAACCAATGGAAAAATCATGTTCCGGTCACCACAAAAACCAGTAATGTACAGTAAACTTCACCACAACGCTGGGATTTAACTCTGTAAAACTGGATTTTTTTTTCGCATGGACTCCGTGGTGAGAAATCAGTGAGTAAAATGCGGTAGTTGAACTATGAGAAGTGAGAATTCACCTTGAATTCAACAATGCAAAAATAAAATCAACCAATGTACCCTCTGGTAAACAAACATAGCGAACTGGAAAATGGCCATAGAAATAGTGGATTTTCCCATTAAAAATGGTGGATCTTTCCAATTCGTTTTTTGTTAACGTTTACCAGAGGGTAAACATCTTGGACTTGAGAATGTAAAATGGGGACACAACTATAATCAATGGCCATTCCAGGATCCTAAATTGATTGGAGGTACCGATTCCATATATGTTTGGCCTATTTTTCAGGCCTATGTAAGGGGATATCCCCATGAAATGACCATTGATATAACCATGGAAAATGTTCATTATTTCAAATGTGAATTAACAATAAGGATTGGATTTACCACCGTTGGATACAACCGGCATCCGACCAGGTCGCTGCGTATTAGTATCCCCGTTGATCATTTATGGCAAAAGATGAAAAAGTACGAGTACAAAAGGTATTCATCAAAGTTTCACCAGGTTTACATGTTTTTTTAGCAATCATCATTTCTGGAGTTTATCGCAGTTTTTGCAATTGTTTGACGATTTCTTTCAAATATATATATATATAGTGATTGAATTTGTCTGTTTACCCAGGTTGCATACCCAACTTTTCCCTGGTTGCATTCCAATGTTTATTGATTGTTCATGCTTACTAATCACCAGTTTCCAGTTGTTTTTCCCGTATTGCTATTTAATTACCATCAATGATATTCATGGATTATACCATATTTATGATCACCCAAAAAAACGAGTTCCCACGGCTAGTGCTCATGTTCTTGGGAAAATCACCTAAATCACCTATAAATGGAACTTAAATCCCACAATTCTACCCATTAATGACCAAAACAAGTTGTGGTTGGTTCATGTTGCTTCTATATCCCAGTGTGTACATATTAAATTCCTATTGTTGATGGTTAAACCATGTTGAAACTTGAAACCCATGAGTAATGGTGAAATCAGCTATATCAGCAGTTTACCTACTCATATCCTAGCCTTTTTTTCCTAGTTCTATTCCCGATTTTGTTGGTAAATCGCTGTAGGCCCCAGACAGTATCTATAAATGTTGAATCCAGTCAAGGTTTCTTGTTTGATGCATAACTGGTTGGTGGTTGAGCCTACCCCTCTGAAAGAATATGGGTTCGTTAGTTGGGATGATGATTCCCAACTGAAAGGAAAAATAAAATTCATGATCCAAACCACCAACCAGATAATGTTCCACTATTTGATGCATCATGTTCCATGATTCATGATTGAATCACGATTCTTCACCAGAAGCTTTCTGTTGTTTTGGAGATTTTCCCATTGTTCATTGCCAGATCCTTTTTTCATATATGTTCATACTTCATACTGGTGATGTTCTAATTATTACCTATAAATTAAACAAATATAAAACATATTCCCTCAATCGATTCCCTAAGCAGTAGATTCCCATTGGGAAAATAAGCCAAATCACCTTAAGAAGAGACGATCCAGGATATTCGCGACTGATTGGGCATTTTCCAATGTTCCGTTATCCACCTGGCCATGACCTTGCGGAACGATTTGCGGAGTCGCTTTCTGACAGCCTTGGCGAAATGCATGAGGCAGTGAGCCATATCCAGCGCACAACCCGGAATGGCTCCCACCCCGGTGTCCCGATCACTCGGTGGCTGCTTGTATGATGGCTTACATAGCGTCGCCTGACAAAGGTTGGGCCAGCAGAAGTCGGTGGTCGCATCTGGTCGAATCTCTCTGTCCTATACCTATCAGTATATGGGTAATGTCAACCCTGGATTAATAAACCCCGTTTACGGCTGTTTAATTGGGAAGGTACCATAAAAAAGTATCAAATCATGACTATTGGGGTGGTATTCCCCCTAATTTTCATAAACCATGGATCTATGGTTTATTAACCACTATTAACCACTATTAACCACTATTGGTTTATTAATCCGGGGATGACATTATGGATTCCCAGCTTCAGCATCCCCAGCCACCGGAGAATCGCCTGGCAAATGGCCTGCAACATCCTCTTGCCGCCATCGCCTGACTGAGCGAACGAGAGTCGAGTCCCGGGAAATGTGCGGCTGAAAATGTTGAAAAAAAGGCCATGGCATGGCTAATTCAATAAGGAACATATATGAGAAAACTATTTCGAAACCATATACTTGTTTTGTTTGTGGGTGCCCCGACTTTCAAATTCAAAACCACTTCGGAAAAAACAAAATCAAACATGGTGACACATTATCAATAGTTCCCAATTCGCTTGACATCCCATCCCATATGATCGTAGTACCCTCTGGTAAATTAACATAGCCATGGAAAATCACAATTTTTAATGGGAAAATCAACTATAAATTGCTATGTTTAATAGTTATGTTAAATTACCAGAGGGACCCAGAGGGTAATTCCAATGTTGATTGCAAAAAAACCCTCTGTTCCCGCTGATTGTTTCTTTGCGAAAGCAGAAATGCAGGTACCCCCAGTCATCCAAGTTGTTAGACCATGGATCCATAGTTAGCTAATTTGGTTTATAACTATAATAACATAGTGTATCAATGATACTTATAATCTTATAGTTATAGATCTAGATGGGGTTCTAATGGGTTCTAAACCAACAAACATCACTAATGTTGGCTGCCTAATAGTAATTACCCCCCCCATTTTTTTTTTAAGGGGGGGGTCAACCTTCCTATAATAATTTTTGGGAATCTATAGCTGGGATCATGATATGTATCTGATAGATTCTCCATGGTTTTGTTGGGTTTCTGATAGATTCTGAATGG
>Ga0126342_10003304_pt1 | contig 26519 bp, 29 predicted proteins | sample Cyp1metagenome_FD_92528 | JGI IMG/M metagenome (GOLD analysis project Ga0126342, IMG submission 92528) | Coral microbial communities from Lord Howe Island, Old Settlement Bay, Australia - Cyphastrea 1 metagenome | ecosystem: Host-associated > Invertebrates > Cnidaria > Coral ...
CATCCTGAAACATCCTGAAACCAAACCACTTTCAGCCTCGGGTTCTCTATGAAATGGGTTCCCAAACATTTGTAGCTTGTATCATAGGTTCACCGGGGTCATTTTGGTGGCGCGTGTCATTTCCTAGTGGCCCAGATTTCCCATCTCGAAACATCTTGAAACATCCTGAAGCTTTCAGCCTCGGGTTCTCTATGAAATGGGTTCCCAAACATTTGTAGCTCGTATGACAGGTTCATCGGGCTCATTTTGTTGGCGCGTGTCATTTCATAGTGACCCAGATTTCCTATCCCGAAACATTTCGAAACATCCTGAAACATCCTGAAACCAAACCACTTTCAGCTTCATGGTTCTCCATGAAATGTGTTTCCAAACATTTGTAGCTCGTATTACAGGTTGACCAGGGTCATTTTGGTGGCGTGTGTCATTTCATAGTGGCCCAGATTTCCTATCCCAAAACATCTCGAAACATCCTGAAACATCTTGAAACCGCTTAAACCACTTTCAGCCTCTGTTTCTCTATGAAATGGATTTCTAAAACATTTGTAGCTCGTATGACTGGTTCACCGGGGTCATTTTTGTGGCGCTCGGCATTTTATAGTGACCCAGATTTCGCATCCCGAAACATTCTATCTAGATAATGAATGAAATTAGACAACGGCGGTATGATTTTATAGTGCAAGGGCAGGCAAGATGTGCATGTTAGGTGTTTATTTTTACCCTTTGGCTTTCATTTCGCTTCTGAACACCTGCCCATTTCGTAGTGAGAAGGTTTCAAGATATGTCTCAACATTAGGAAACAGTATCCATTTCATACAGAACAGTGATCATTTCATAGAGCCAATATATATTTACATTCTTATTTCATAGACGCTGCTCACTGTACATAATCAAAGCGATTGGATGACACGGACGGGAGTTTGGGATCCCATTGTATAGTCCACCTTTTTTGTTGAGCCAATATAAGCAATTTTCGGTCCTTAATGTAAAGCAGTGTCATTTCATATAAAACCTTGGTTTTACATTTTATAGAGAAAATACCCTTGGTTATGCATTCTATAGCACCTATTTTCTCTTTGCAATGCTTTGCAAATGCTGCAGGGTATCAAACACAGGGGATGTAATAATATGTTATTATAAATTTTGATTAGTGTGACTGGTGTGATTGGATGCGACCACAAAAACCACAACTACAATGCTGCAGTGGTTTCCTTGAAGGTCTTTGCTCTCCAGACTCCACTTTTGGCGATTTTGGTCTTCCACATTGTTTCTTTCAGCAGCTTTCGTAGCTTTCTGATTTTTGAACAGCGTTTCTGCATCGTTTCTGCCCCAGGAATCTCAGGAGTTGCTTCGCAGCCTGGAACCGGCGCCGTCCCCGCCGTCCCCAGCCATGGCTCCTGCGGTCCCGGCGAATTCGCCGATGGCAGGGACGCCGGCGCCGGCGTCGCCGACGCAGACACTGCCGCCGGTACCGCCGCCGGTGTCGCCTACCACAGAGGCAGGAAATCAGCTGACGTGAAACGTAGGTCACTACGAGTTCATTGGATAGTTGATACCTGGTGAGGTTGATTTGTTGACATTTCCACCGAGGATGAAAATTTGTACAAATCAAACATTTTGATGTCAATTTCCATTGAGGTACGGGGTATTATATGTTATTACATAGATGCATGTCTCTGAACCGAAAATTGCGTGGACACACCCATCGAACGGTTTTGAACGCAATTTGAACGCCATTCCAACGCCATTTGAACGCCTTTTGAACACCTTTCTCGAGCATGGTTGACGGGCAAAAGCACAGTGACATTTTTCACTGAGGATGCCAGATTTGTACTAATTTTAATTTTGGTTCTGAGTAGAAATCTCAATTTCAAATAGACATTACCAGGTAGCTATTATACTGATAGCTATTAATTTTGATGTTCAAACATGTTCAAACACTCAGAGATACTCAGAGAGCTGCAATTCTGATTTGTTTGATATTCAAAAAAACTGCATGCAAGTGGAATGAACTGTTTGAGGGACAGATCAGAATCAAATCAAAAGATTTGACTGGCTGTTGAGACAGGCAACCAACTCCCATGGCAACTTTGGCACTTAAATGTGGATTGACAATGATTGATACACATAATACATACATACATCATATATATAATATATATATATATATTTAAATTCATATACAGCAATCTATTACAAGAGTTTCTAGGCAGCTGCTGAAACGTCACATCGTAGTGTCATTGGTTTGCCGGGCCTGACAGGTTCAGGACTTACGACCTCCAGCTCCAAAGAAGGCAGTACGGATCCCCGGGTCATGGTGGGCTAGGACCTCGGTCGATGGTTCGGGATGCCAAAGGATCCATATGGATCCGTGGCCGAGATGATGACCTTTGTTGCTGTTTGGCTCAGTTACCCCCCCCCGCCCCCAATACCAACCCCCTGACGTTGCAGGCTGGGACCAGTCTTGAGGATTGGAGGAAATTGATTTTACCTTCATGATTCTTTGTATTTCTTCCATTTTGTTCCATTTACTTTTGAAAGTTTTGGCCCCTTTGGGCAATTTGGGGTGCTTTTGTTTGGGCAGCTGCAATTCCTCAAATCTTCCTTCGTATTGGAATCGGAACTTGAAGCCTCGAAGATTCTCGCTATATATCTGCATATGTGGCAGCTGTAAAGTGAACCCGTGTGAAGCCAGAATATTTCCGGGTGATAGCGGCATGCCTACGTATTTCTCATCGATGGGGGAAGTCGATTCTTCCATGTACTGCTAGCCTAGAGGCGACCTCACATGGCAAAGAACCGAGTCCACACCTCAAAGATGAATTGATGTGAATTGTGAGTGACATGTGATTTACATGTGGGCAGTCCAAATTTGGAACAGGAATAAACAGGAATATGGTAGATGTGTACGATCATGAAATACAGGCCTGCGTTTGAGATGCACATATTTGATAAATCTGTATCTTCTGAAATATATCAGCCAGTTCGATCACAAGCGGGGACACATGTGTGACTTCACACCTGTTAGCAAATGACATGTCCAACACATGAACTGCCATCTTTGTGATAGAGTAGACAACCACGGGAGTTTCTATACCGTCCCGAGTACTTTTCCCCAAATGCTGCACGCACCATCCATAGGCAGTCTTGATCGCACTAGTCTCGAGTTGCCGAGTCCCTTACTTCGGGTTCAAATGGTAAGGATTTGGGTCACCAGTGACAAAGCCAAGGCTTATAGGGGTCGGTCAGCCCAACTTCCCCAACATCAAACCGTTTGAGGTTTTCCCCTGGACAGCGACCCCTCGACATCCGAGGAGTTGTCTGCTGCGGAACATGCCACCATCGGCGCTAGTGTGGGCTCCATCGAAATGGCCATCATGCGACCGGCGGTGCCATGGCAGTGGGATGATTGACAATGATAGCACCAATACGATGCCATATGCCAATGATACCATGTGATGCCAGATACCATGTGCCATATGATACCACGTGATACCATATGAATACCATATGAATACCAGGTGATACCATGATGGCGTGCACTCGGAAAACACACATCGGAGATATCAGGAGATATTCTTCGAGCGACAAATAGACTGGATCCATGGAACTGCCAGCAGGTTTTTCCCCTTGTGATTAGGGGTATGCTCAAGATGCGGTATGATTACCCCATGTTCCGTCAAGTTTAAGGAAGACAAAAGACAAAAAAAAATGTGTATATACATGATATATACGTATATATATATATATGTACCTTCAGCCTCAGGAACCGTCTTTTTTTTGGTTCTGCCAAAAAAACCTGGTTTCTCGGGGAAAAACCAGTTTTCCCAATTTATGGAAATAATCATCCCTTCAACAATCTGATGATTGACCAACCATAGTAAGCTTCACCTATCTCAAACACTGTCTCACACATGTCACTCTTCTTTCTTCCGCACGCTTCTTCTACTCAATGATCTTCGCGTCAACCCACACCTTATAGGAAGCCATTAAATGGCGTTGAAGCGTCCTTGTCATCACCTTTCTGACGTTAACTCTTCTTGATGTTCTGCTGATGCGTCCTACTATGTCCTCGTCCTGTTGGCAGCTCGCTGTCAACGGATTCATTGAATATCCACATGCTTGGCAGTCCAAGCGGATACCCAACCAAGTATGGTGTACAGCATGGATCTTCGGAAAAAGCGGGTAGAGATACCACTGGTTTTGTTGGAAACAGTCTTTTGCCAATGCAGTGTATTCCTGGATAAACGACATGCCCTTTTTGTAAACAAATTTGCAATCATCCATCTCCAAAAATAAGGCAGCATTGTAGAGCAAACTCAGCGCAGCGTTCAAATCCCTGGCTGCTTCCCTTGCCCGAATAAGTAGGCCCTGAGCATCAGGCTGAAGGTCAGTGAGTAGAGGCACCAACCATTTCATGAGGTTTCTTGTTAGAGCTCCTTTACTCCAGTTTCCAGTAGCCCCTCCAGCGTCTCCATACGAAACTAAGTATGCAGTAATCTTTGAAATGTGGCAAGATGTCTTCACTGACCTGCACCAGGAAATGTAATGCTGGGTAAGCCATTGGAAACGGTCGTCATTGTTGGTGGCCGGGACCGAACTCAAAGCCAGCTGTAGAGTCGAACTTACAAACGATTTTCCAATCCCAAGGTGTATGCAATGCCACAGGTCTGGTTTGAAGTAAGAGCTCGGATCATCAGCATCAAACGTCAAAAACTTAATAGGTGATGGAAGAACATCCCAAGGAACTTTGACTTGCATGGTAGGTAGCCAAATTGGGGAATGCGATGTGTCCTCGCACGGGAAGCCACTTTTCCCAGCCAAACACATATGGCAGACGCCAGGTGGTTCTTTCCTAGCAGCTCCCCTCTTCACTGTTGTATTCCAAGAACGTTTCAATCTTCCAATTTTCTGTAAATATGGCATATCTCCTTTGACACCCAGAATGCAAAATCGGTAGGTAATGCCAGTAGCCGGGTCAACAATGCCATTCTCCAAGACATCTTTCAGTTCTTCACACATAATATCCATTGCAGTGTGGAACACATCAGGTTCAGATTGATACTCAGTTTTAGGCATAGCATTCACCACAAGCCTCGTGATAAAGGTATGCCCCGTAAAGTTGATCTGAAGCTTTCGTTCGTCCCTGGGTCTCTTGAGACGCTTCTTGTCAAACCCCCAGCCCAGAATGCTTTGCAAGGACGTCACCATAATGCCTCCTTTTTTCAGGGTTCTGCCCTCGTCCCCGTGTATATACAAGCCAATGGTGGTCGCAGGGTCAAAATTGTCAGACTGAAACAAGCTGTACATAGGATGTAAAATTTCGTATTTTCTCCAAAAGTCTTGCCAGGTTTGCCCCACAGAATCTCGTTCTTGTACATGCAGCCCCGACAGAATGTAGAGCAAACCATTGTTGATAATGTACTGAAGCCAGGATTTGGGACTAATCCATGGAACTTTCTTGCCACGAATATCCATTTCAGTGATGGGGATTGGGAGCGTTGTCCCATGTTTTTGAACCACTTTGTTCACACCCCGCTCACTGTTCTTGTAATCCAATTTTGCCCAATCATTAATTCCCGATTTGTGGGATGTTTCCTCACCCATCTCAGCCACCACAGCTCTTGCCGTCTCGATCTGAGAAGAGCATGAAGCCTCGGAAAGCCGGGGAATGATGAAAAAAATAAACAACATCAGGGGATCAAAAGTAGATAAGGCGAAGGTGTTCTTATTGGGGAATCAGCTTGCGAATGCTTTCAATGGTGATTCAGAAATTCCAGTGATTCTGAACTTCAGCTCAAAAGTCCAAAGCATGGAGACAACTACCCAGATCTTGACACCTTTTTTTCTCCTGGATTCCAACGCTATTGCTAGCCACATGTCAGGCTTCTTTGCGAAGCGATGCCCGACTTAGTTAATTAAGATATGATGCAACCCGTTGGTAATTCATTTTTCAGTTTCCATCACGGCTGCAATGGGACCAAGCAGAACATGGAGGTGCAGATATGATCTGCGGTGGAAATTTGAAGGACCGGTAGACAACATATGTCAAAAACGGTCCACCACCTACAAAAGAATCTCCGCTAGAATCACCACCGCGCAAGACATTCTTGCATCCCTTCCAACCTCAGGCGGCGAAACAGATAGTGAAGAATTATTTAAAGTTGCATCCATAATAAGCCAAGGACTGTTTGACACACTTTTTTTTTGATAGGATACTAGTCACCACTTCGTGCCATGCAATGCAATGTGCTTTCGTCGTTATGGGCGTGCTGTGCTGCTTTTGCTATGCCGAGAAGCTGCCATATCGCTGAATCAGCGATGCCTCCAAGAAGGCCGGGCCATAGGGGTTGGAGGAAGCATAGAGGATTACCATATGGGTAAATTTTTCAACCCCATGGCGGTATCCATAAGGACGGTGATGCCATCTGAAATGCGCACAGTGTGTAATCCCAAACTTAAAAGTCATGGGGTTGTGTTTTGAATGCAAAGATTCAAAACTCGAACAGGCATGTGCCAGAACATAGCCGGCTGTTGAGGCAGGCTTTGGCAAGGTGAAAGACATGTGTTCTTCCATCTCGATCTTTTTAAAAACTTCTACAGTTCGATCCAAATTTCGAAGTTCCTCATCTTCCAAGTATCTGGGACAAACATTACTCTGGGATCCAGCTGGCGCTCTGGGATTCCTGGGCCCCAAAGCTGTGGAGCGAACGTGTAGCACTGCAGCAGTAGTGCAATCACTAGACATGCTGCGTTGGGCTCCGTTGGATCCTACTGGTTCTTCTCCACAGTGTTGATGTTGGTGCCAAGGAAATGGACCGTCGGATTCCTTACCATTTGTAGTGCATGACAAGTTGAATTGAGAATCTGTCAAAATATGTTTACCTACATTTTTACATTAAGTTACGTTAGCTGGAGGGATGAATCATCGTAAAGCTGATCCAAAGCACTGAGCGATGACAGGTCAGCAGTTCAGAGAGGAAGTCGTCGTCATCGCTGTCGGATTTGCAATCCATGGCAGTTCGCGCCATGGAAGCACTTGCTGATGGTGCTGCGTTGTGTTGCAATACATGGTGACCCCAAGTAAGGAACCCATACATCACACATGTTTTATAATTCAGATACCATATCATGTAGAATATACTGTAATTTGTGTTCAACTTCAAGTGAAAGGTTTCTGAGTCAAAACGATTGAACCTCCACTTCAGCACTTGTTCCGGTCCAACACATGTGTTCTTTTTGAACAAGATATCACTGGTATAGGTCGGGCGATGTGACGAGAACCCAGCCCGCACTGTTCTGAGGGATAGGCTCCTTTGCCAACATTGGCTGAGAACACTCGAGCAGTAGGGCCAGGACCTGGCTAAGTGGGCCATCCAAAATCGAGTATGTATCGTTTGGGGATTGATGTGGAATAATTGGTTTCATATAGGGCACCCCAAAAAAAAAATGGTGGGATATGCGAACTGCATGAAAATTGAAACCTCTATGCAAAGACTGTATTTTTCCTCCGTAGCGATTGCCCCGAGATTGGTTGATGTGAAATCAAGACGAAAGCCACCTAGGCATCAAATCATCTAAGAACCCTCCTGCAGCATTGGACTTCACGTGCAGCCGTCCAACTGGTCTAAGCAGAGAACCATAATCCAAGAAAGATAACACCACAATCATGAAAGGTTTTGGTTATGTTCTTGTTGGGGGGAATGCACCCATAAACAAAATCAGTTTGGGATTCAACACATAGGAAGAAGGACTGCACATGTTTGCAACAAGCAGGAGTAAATACCCCATGTTGAAAGAGCGATGTTGTGTTCATCAACACAACCCAGCGTTTGAAGTTCACTTGTAAATAAAATTGGATTGACATGTCAGCCAACCTTTCAAGTCGTCACTTTGGACTACGATCCAGATCACTCGTCTCTGGGTTTCTTGTTGAAGTGCCGCTTTGCATTCCTGAGAAAAGGTCCCCAAAACCAAACATTTTGGAATAAACTTGTGGTGAACATATTGCCATCAGCATTTGCCCTCAGCGGGATTGTTGCAGCCAAGGCAAAGAACAAAGCTCATTGAGGACGATGCCGAATCTTGGATTCGTTCTGCCCGATTCGCGTGCACCTGGACGTTGCCAGGACTTGTGTTTGAGTTTGGGTTGGGGTGGCAAAGGTTGAAGCATAGCCCATTTTCGTTCCATGGGGTACCACTTCTAAGAGGGAGAATGTATGAAGCAAGGAACTTAATCTACTCTGCAACCAAGGCACACCAGAGTGCATTCTTTCATGGTGTGCTCAGATTTCTTTGTCCACCTCATTCCAGAATGTGGCCACATAAAATTCAGGATGCAAGGGTTGGTTACAGCCATATCCCAAACAACATGTAAGAAAACTATTGGAAACACAGTTAGACCAAAAGAGTGTGAGGGGAAATTGGCACTTAGTCATAATTTGTTTGTTTGTAAACTGGTTTTAAGCAAGCCACTCGGTGTTGAAGTCCTGGGCCTCACCCTGTGCCAACAGCTCGGAACAAACATTGTACTTCTCCTCCAAAGCCCCCAAATCCCGCTGCAAAGCATCGATAGACCTCAGGATCGTTAAGTCTAAGAGTGTTTCTTTTGTTATCATACTTGTCTCCTTTGTCTACATGGTACAGGTGCCCCCAATTTTCACTACATATACATACATACGTTGTGGTAAAAAGTTTCCAATCTGAGATTATGGCTTGGTAGCTGCTTGGTCGTCATAGTTCTTCTTCAAATCCACAACCAAAGATCGGATCTTTGCAGTCTTTGTAAGAATGCTTTCGCAGAACTTCGACAACACAGACTTGCCACGGATCGCCTACAGAGTAATCAACATGAATATACCATATCTCATATGTATCTTATTTTGGAAAGTGCATTGTAAGCTCGTCTGTCCACCCTTTGTCATGTTTTGTTTTATAGTGACACAATTTTCCATTCTTAGAAATCGATGGCCTCAGAAGTGCTCACAGCCCCAACACTTTGGGAAGCTTTGGTGCGCGCGTTCATCTTGTCAATTGCAGCCGTGGACACCGGTCCCAAGGGTGTCTTGTCAGCGTCCTGAGCCGAGGATATTTGGATGATGGTGGTTGGCCTTCGTTTCCACACTGCGAAGCTTTTGGTAAATCTGGAGTGGCTGGCAGTGACTTGGTGAGATTTCAAAAGTTGAATTCCAACCTAAACAACTAGGGTGTCCTGGGAAATCTCCTTTCGCTGTTTCTTGCTCTCCCTCTCTTGCCCCTTCTCTCCAGTTTCAAGAACTTCGACCCAATATTCCGGTTCTCCACTGTACTTGCAGGACCTTAACGGGTCAAGGAGTTTGCATCGTCAATCGTTGTAATCGCTGGTAAGCCAAAATGATACTGTATACATTTGATTGCATTTGTTATATATATATACAAATTCGTTTCAGGGAATCCAGCCTGACCAGATGTGCCTCGTCCTTCATACACAGCTGAATTGCTCCATCGATCTTCTTCCTGAGCAAACATATCGAGGTGAATGGGAATGATGGTGTTTACCGAATGGAAAAGGAAAACCAACAAACTGCATTTAAGGTTGACCTAATATGTTGTTTGGTTGTTTCAGTCAAGATTCACATTCCACTTCAACGTATTTCTCATATCTTCTTTTGAGTACCAGCCCACTGAAATCTTGTACTTTTCACGGTCGATTTCAGTGTAGGTCTGCTCGCACACCTTGACAAATTGGTCCTCCGAGGAGTGGAGATTCTTCAAGGACAAAGTGAAAGAGATAACATTGCTATGTGAAGCTTGGTCTTGGAAAGGTATGTTCAAATTAAAGGGGGTCCTTGTCAAAGTTTACCTTCTGAAGTTCCAGGGCCATCTGTAAGTGATTTCCCTTCTCATCCTTCCACTTTTTGTGGAGCCACTCAGGAACCAACAATTTGTCTCCCGATTTCTTTTCACAAAGCCTGCGAAGCTTGGCCTTCAAAGCCGCTTTGGCTTTGGGATCCTTAGATCCCACAATGCCCGGGAAAGTAGGGATGAAGTATATATAACTAGATCCTTTTGAACTCAAAACGACACATGTATATATGTAAATGGCATGGTAAACCAGTAAGGAGAGATTGGCTAACTATACGAGAATCTAACTGTAGATTGTCTTCTTTGTCAGCGTCGTCGATGGCTTTGTCAACTTCGTCATCAGTAGGTTCATCTCCATTGGACTCATCAGGGGTTGGTTGTTTCCTTTTGCTAGATCCATTCGTGGTGGGTTTATTCCCTGCCCCGACATCTGAAACTTCAGACAACAGCTGCATAGCTGTCATGGCATCAATTTCTCCTCTTTTGTACATCGCCATCAAGCGGACACGAGCCTGAGTGATTGTTAAAATTTGACATGGAGAAACATAAGGGAGTAGTCAAATATCAACTCAGCACTGACTTAACATATAAGACATATTGCAAACAAGTCCTCATGGATTGAAGTTGGGATTTATACCGCTCAATTTCAGCCAGTGAACCGATTCAGCATGTTCGGGACTTGGTGTTGGTGGTGCTGACATAGCTGGCGAAGTGGGACTTGTGGCAGTGTTACCACTAGCAAGAGACTCAGCAATCTGACTCTCTGAAGCAGGCTGGGTTTCCTCCATCATCTCAACCCCCTTGAAGGCTGCTTGAGGGCTGGCCTAAGGAAATAGCCATGTGGCAATCTCTTTTTTGATGAAAATAATCAACACTTAACACATTTGTTTGCCGATTCTGATCAAACAAGTGAGTCAAGTCACTAGAGCTTGCAGCTCCTTTCTGGACGCATCCTGAGTGAACATTCCACATTGACCCCGTATAACAAAACAGTTTCAAGATTGAATTCCAATAGTAAGCCGGCCACTACTTGCCACATGTTTCAAATAAAGTTCTAAGACCCAATCAGCATCCTGGGCCGCCTCCAAATTGGCCAGGGTAGCTTCAAGTTCCTGGAGATGCTGGCAAATCTAAATCATATATTTATAATTCACCTTAATTCAATGTGCCCAAAACATATTCAGCTAATATTTTATATAGTTCAGCCAAAGGACACATTGATGGGGAGAATACATGCATCTGACCACATGAGAACGACCGCCCATTGCCCACACTTCTCTGAGGAACACATGGTCCTGAAGCTGATTGAGATCATCAGGAAGATCCAGCGAGTTGGCTGCAAGGATTTGGGTCAACCCTGCAGCCAACTCATCCGTACTCCACGTGCGACTCTTCATCGTTTTAGATGTATCGGCTCTCAAAAAGGCCATATGCGATCCCACCCCAACCTGGTTGGAATGGTTTTCCCTAATCACACTCTAAGCCGAGATCTTCTTTAGTCAAACACTTTATGATAAATGTGGTAGTGAATGTTTTCCATGTGGCACAATCTGTGGCTGATCCCTCAAAAGCTGGTGCCAAATGGTCTTACAATGCAATCTTTTTTGGACGTAGTTCTACATCGCTGAAATCATACCTTCCTAATTGGGTCACGTTGCTATGTCAACGTGCTAAAGTACTTGGCCGGTAGCTCATTCCCGGGACCACGTAAACTTCAGAATCAGAAAAATGGTTACTTTTCCTCTTTCGATTCATTCTGGTTTGTTCAAAAGTCGCAAAAAAATATTTAAATTTCATACAAAAAAAAACAGGTTTTTCTCCGTTTTGACCATAAAATTTTATGGGAAGATTACGGGATTTTACGGGAAAGTTACGGGTAAGTTACGGCGTTACGTTTTGACCATAAAATTTTATGGGTAGAACGTAATTTTAACCTGGTAATAGGATGAAAAAACCTGGTTTTTCAAGGTTACGGGAAATTACGGTTAAATCTGCCCAAAATTGAACATATTTCATTTTAGTGCTAACTTGGAGGGTTTCGCCACTTGTATTCCCAAGATGATGCCCCAAAATGATCTATAGGCAATTTATTCAAACTATTATACTTTCAGGTTTTCCCAGGAAAGAGCTTCACAGCTTCTCCGGCAAAAGTGGTCGGAACGTACTTGGGATCAGTAACCCCTTTCCACCTCGCAACCAATGGCACACACTAGCCATATTGGCGTCTTGCCACATATCACTAAAAGTCATTTGGCTGAAACATTGTTCCGCACTGGGAAGCGGTGAAGGAAGAGCTGGCATCCCCAGCTTCTGGGTAACAAGGTTCTCGAACATGGACGCCAGCTTCTCCCCAAATTGAGGAGGGTAGTTCCTGAGCGGTCAGGAAAGAAAACTGGAATTGCGATGTAGCCACACAATATTCACATTTGTTGCTACCGATTTGTGGGAAATTTGCATAAATGTCACTAGAGGCAACTTGTCATGACACAGCTCCGGTTTCACTCTAGAATCAAATAGGGTTCTGACTCACTGGGACGTAGGCCCTTATCACCCTTGAAACGCTGCTTTCCCTCTTTGTCAATGTACTTTTTGACTGTTCGTACACGATCTATGCCAGCAGCGTCTTGCGATTGGACATGCTTTGCCCAAACTGTCAGGGCCCCCTTGTACAAGGATTGAATGGCTGGGGAATTGCTGTATGCTACATGTCGTTTTGGCGTTGGGCCGCCATAGGTAGCCATGAACCACGTCACGCGTTGCACCTAAGTTGAGGGCAACCACGGATATGAGTTTCAAGATAAAGGGAACATCATGAACACCAAGCGAGCCTAGCTTGATCTAAGGTACATCTTGCCACGACTACAAGTTGAACTACCTCGAAACTGTGGATTTGAGAGTGCCTAGTCTTTAGCTAGACATTTCAGAATGGTTGGGGTAAACCAAATCCAGGCACCGCATGCTGTCCACCAGATTGCTGAAGAAGGCAAATGAATTCCCTGAACCGGGGATAGTACTGAAGAAAGCTCTCCGCCGGCTGTTCCAAAACGACGGTTCCATTCAAACACACCACCAAAATCATGAGTAACATCACCCTTGGCTGCTGTGGGGTCTGCAGTTTGACAAAGGGCTTGCAGCTTTAAATGTGGCTTCTGAACGACAAGAATGTCAACACTCATAGAAATAATATGAAAAATTATAAAAGTTCTTTGTCAACGAAAGGTTCCGTGATGCTAGAACATTTCCTTCGTCTACTGATCTGTAGTGGATATTTCCGATTGCAGTGCATGGTGATCTTCCTGAAGTGGCAGCATTGACCGTTGAAAACGTGCTGCATTTCAATCCGAAGTGGCACACAAATCCCGTCTCATCACCCATCAGGCAGGTGGCTATCGCTAGCCTAGGAGGTTCCAGGGCCAATAGGAATTATGAGGTAATCCCAGTAGTATTTACGTAAACCATCAAAAGAAAGGGAATGCTAAGTTAAACCAACCTATAATAGCAAACAATGTACTAATCAGCTGGACCTAGAAGCCCAAATCCTGCATCAGTTAGCAGGTCCATGGGGTTGCTCCCAGTAGCCCGGTCCATGTAATTGATATCAAGTCTGGCTGTTTTGTAACCCCTGCGCTGGAAAGCTTTGGTAGCCTCTGCCTTCCCGGCAAAAAATTCAATCCATTGAAAAGGACCCAGACCAGGACCAGGGATTCCTCCATCCTGAAAAAGTTTCACTAACAGGGCGCATCAACACTTTGAATCCCTTCATGGCTGTACTTACCCAAATTTACACTGTAAAAACACATGCCCATCAATCACAGCACTGGTCCTGAAAAACCGCCCGTGACCAGGTATCCTTTGCCGTCCACACCGTGAGCAAGACCGCAAAGACCATCACCTGATCACAATGGCAAAGCACCTAGGCATTGAAGTTTATGAACCTGGAATTACATAATGCTGGTGCAGTGTCAACATAGTATCAAACCCTCAAACCATACTTGTACCATATTGACATTTCAAACAGCCAGGGACTCATATAATATTTTTAATATATCATTGCATTCTTTGTATACAACCCTCAGTTTATCAGTTTGTTTTCAATGATGCATTAAAATATTTTAGTACATAATAGTTGCTCTATATGGACCCCTATGTTTTGCCAAAGAACTTTGGGAGCTCCAATTGTCATGAGACGCCAAACCAACTTGTCAACGAAGCTGCGGCTAAACTCCATGGCTTCTACCACAGACCTATTGGAGTGTGGAATGCACCGTATCCAAAGAAAACAGAAAAGAAGGCATTGACCTTGCTTGGTAATCCACCATGATAATTTTTGCTTGGTGGAAATGAAACATGGCAGTAAAAAAATGGAAATTATATAAGTAGTGCCATGAGTTGTTCATGATGTTGCCAACATGTATATGTGTGAAATCAAGTTTGAAGCATCCTTGACCGGCATCCAAGGAAGTTCTCCGACAGCCCCATCGATCAGCCAGCCACTGGTCCAAAATACGGCTTGGGTGAGGGACGGTCTCGTGATTGGATCAAAGCTCAAGCCCCTTGAGAACTGCATGAACTAGTCAAAGAAGACCTAGGGAATATTTCTCAACAGCATCCCGATGACTCCAATGACCTTGATGTTTTCCAGACGTTTTCGATTGCTTTTTTCAAGGTGTTTCCCAAAAACAGTTCAATACCATCAGACTTTGCCCCGGGAGCTGCACAAACTAGTCAGGAGTGCGAGGGTCATTGTCCAGATCGTTCTTGATGGCCCATCTCCTGCCTCGCAACTTAGGCATACCATGACCTCGGTAAGCCGGCAGCATTAAAGAGAACCCGTGGGATGTTGGGGCATCTATCCTTAACCATGAAATACCACAAAGATAGTATATAACATATATTCGAAATGCATTGATGTTCATTGCCTTGGTGCCTTACCGCATTGATTTCTTGGTATTGCACTGCGATTTCAAATCTTAACAAGACTTCACATCATTGGATCATGGTTGGATGATATCTTGAAAAAGGTATCCAAAACCCGTTAATTTGAATGATATCAACCAGAAAATAGAAACCACACAAACCTGATGATTGTCTGGGAGAGCAATGGACGCCATAGGTGGAAGTAAGAGCCTCTACACATTTTTCTCGCATATGATGCAACGCAGTTTGACACCGCTACTAAACCATGTATGGTTCATCTCGAAAAGTCGGACAGCCTATCTAGATTGGTTGCCTGCTGAAACACATGCCTTGTGACGATTGTGGGCCTTCCCAATCTACCCAAGTCCGAACACTGAGGTCAAAATCTATCGCTGTGTGATGTCACATCTGTGGACACTAGTCTGCACTGGCAGCCACCCAACAGAAACAATTAACATATGAACAAAATGGACCTTATTCAAAAATTGGAATGTGTATGATATGGAAAATTGTTTAGATGTGACTTGAACTGTTACCTGCAAAGCTCTACATAGATGGTGCGCTGTATACAGTGCAGATGCTAAAGCATCCAAACGCAGTGGGACACATGAGAATTGTAGAAATCACATCTTGCTGCTCAGCTCATCGATAGCACGCTGGGCATTGAACTTAATCTTCGCCAGCTCCATCTGGAATGCGCCGGTGGGATCGAGATAGGCTTCCAGGATCTCCATCTCAACTGAATCCATCCATTGGATCTCAGATAACACACTGGGTTTGGGAGTGAGCCAGACCCTGTCAAAAAGCATTTTCCCTTTTGAAATTGTGGTTTTGTAATCTTGTAAGCCCATTTCATCCCCAAAAAGAAAAAACATATTTGAAAAATTAGACAAGCAACCATCAGCCAAACACAGGTAAAAGCTGCCGACATTCGCATATTCCATGTGCCGGCCTTGAAAGCAAAGCTGGCCGCATCAACCCACTTGGGGGGCTGCAAGCACAAAGACGCCGCACCGGAACACCTGGTCCAGTAGATGTTGAATCGCAAGCAACCCTTGGTCACCTTGCACTCCACCTTCTTCGAGTTCAACACCTCCTTGAGATCATCATAGGTGCAGTCCTTCACCTCCTTCATGTGCTGCAGGAACACGCCCTTCATGGTGTCATCTTCCATCGCTGCCACATTCTCCACAGGCTGAGGCCGACTCTTGGCCTTAGCCTTCGCCTTTGCCTTTCTCTTACTCTCAGCCTTGGGAATCTTCTTGGGGCCTGCCTTGCGCTTCCCCGTTGCATTCGCCTTTGCCTTGGGCTTCACATCCTCATCGCTATCATCACTGCCATGCGTAGCCCCAGTTGATTGAGCAGATTTAGTTCTAGTTCTCTTGGAAGCCGGCCTCTTCATCACTGGTGGTTCTTCATCACTGTCTTCAACAGCCGGGTCATCCTCCGCCAACTCCTCCTCGGGTTCTTCACCATGGAAAAGGTTGCAATTGACTGGTTCCTCCACGGCTTCGGACTTCTTTCTCTTTGGAGCTGCCTTTGGGGCTTTCAGCTCCTCTTTCTCTTCTCCAGCTTTCTCTGTCTTTGGCTTCCTCCCTCGCTTTTTTGGCGAAGCTTTCTTCTTTGCCTCCCCTTTGGCTTTCCCCTTGCCCTTGGACTTTGGTGCACGGGTACCTCTCTTGTGCTGCTCCACATCACCAGGTTCAGTGTTGCCAGGGTCCTCCTCAGCCTCAGTTGGTGTCTTGCCCTTCTTCTTACAAGCGAGCTGATCTTGGCGAGTGAGCACCTGGCGAAAAGATTGGAAGGACAGTTTCTATGTTTTTTTTTGGGGTTGGAGTGGAAAGGTTTGAAATCATGAGGTTGGAATTGTTGTGGCTCTACATGGAAGTGGAAAGGAACATCAACAATGTTGCCTTGTCATGTAAGTCTTCGTATTATGTGATGACTCTACCCTGGCAAACACAAGTTCAATAATGTGCAAACATATCATCACATTTGTGTTGGTTGGCCCCACCATGTCCCACCTCCTTCTTGGCTGCTTTGCTGGGATCTGTGCCGTCATTGGTCGGCTTGTCATAGTCAAAGGAGTCTGAGAGCATGAATGAGTTCTGGGGCGTTGCCAAGGGAACCTCCGCCACCTCCCGCTGATCATCTTCCTTCCCATCCTCCTTCGCATCAGCCACCGCCAATGGCTCGTGATCCTCCACGATCACGTCAAGGTCCAGAGGCAATGTATCAAGAGTGTCCTCCTTGCTACCACCTGGTCAGGTTAAAGGAATTGTAAGAGAAGGGGATGGAAGGCAAATGAGTTGTTTTATTTCTTTCGACAAACTTTGAAACATTCTTTGAACAATCAACTTGATGTTATGTAAGTTCTTTGGAAATTGCATATGGCCCCAGGTGCAAGTATAAATGGAGCCTCGTCTCAATCGTTCGTCCTGCGCTTGTTTCAGAAGATCTGCGGCTTCCTTCCTGAATAGGAAAGTGGATAAGACACTGGGTGAGAAAAATGTGATATCAACCAACTTTCCAAAGAACCTTAACATTGCATTATATGCTTTTTCGAAAGGATGTCAAATAAGCATGTAGCATGTGGTGCAGGATGTCAAGGTGCCACATGTCCTGTGGTCAAGGGAACTGCTATCATGCTATCCCCATTGTTGCTGGAGCAAACACAGAAATTGAAACCAATAGGCTCTTAACCCTTAAAGCCCCTAGTGAGCTAAAGGATGGTGTCTTCCAGGCCCCAAACCACCGACCAAGCCAAGGAGCTCAGCGAGTGCAGCCTTCCTGGCTGCAATCTTGGCCTTCAATTCCAGCATCTTTTGCTTGCAAGTGCCTTGGATGATCAAGCGTTATGCCAAGTAAAGGAACAGGTTCCCCCTACTCAGCGTTATCACATGTTACCACCAGGCATCATGTGATTTGATCCAACCCCTTCCGGTAGAAAAAAATGTGTGAGAAATCATTTGAAAAATAAATCATCAACAACCAAAGTTACATGTGGTCATAGGAGCCTTGCACAATTGGCAGCATACAGGTTCAGAAGGTGATGCCACTGAACCCGGGGAAGGGCCACCAACCGTAGACCCAGATGCTGGAGACTTCACAGACCCACCGACCTGCGGCGCATCAGCCTCAGGCTTCGCATCCTTGGGCGGAGGTCGAGAAACTGCAGGACGCGAAGGCGCGGCCTCACCCTTGCTCAACTGGTCCAACCAAGCATTGAAAGCAGCGTAATCCTGCTGGGCATCAGGATCATCCTCATCTCCATTCCCATCGTCATCATCCGTAGATGATGACGGAGCGTACTTCGTCATGTACTCATCAATCTCATCCTGGGCCACTGGCTGGCTTGTAATTCCAATTACAGTTCTACGAGATCCCAATGGCTTGTATTTATAAAATCACCAACAGTAAGATGTAGTAAGAGGGAATAAAAGATCTGATATGTAGATGTTTGAAAATTTTGGTGTGGACTGTAAATGATATCCAAAAATACCCAACCAATCCTTCAGGTCCGGATCGAATGCCAGCAGAAGCTCATGGAACAGCGGATCCTCCATGGCACTAAGTCTTGGGGACTGGTTGTAGACATGGAGAGAAGTTAAACGCTGTATCAGGAATATTTTTTTCATATTAATGTTGGGGCCATCAATGTGTATACTATACAATACAATCTGTGCATGAATGAATGGAAACTTGAAGCTTGGCTTGGATCATGACTTGAGAAGGCCTAGCAAGAACAATTTTCTTAGGGGAATGGCTCAACAAGGCGTTTGTATTTTGCAAGCAGTAGTCCTTGCCAAATTCCTTGCGCAAGGCTTTCCTCTTAACGAACCCACACATCTTTTTCAATTCCACTGAAGTGCGGTAGCCCATTTTTTCTTCAAGAGGAAGCCTCAGCCTTCCAAAGAACACGCACACTTCGGCCTGAAGCGGCTCCAAGTAGGGGAGCTTGTAGTCCTTGGTGTGGTAGAGCCTCCGTAGGCAAGGTTTCAAGGCCATAGCATTCGTGATACAATTGGCCCTCGTAGGTTCGCACCACTTCTGCGAAGATGGATGCAAACACATGCACCGTTGCAAGCGACAGCGCTCTCTAAGATCATGGTCTCTGTCCCATATTTTGCCCAAACCTGACACATCCATTGGATGCTACAACACCCCAGTGCTACCTAAGAGACGTAGCCACAAGTGAACCAAAATGCTGCTCAAAGAGATTGGGTAAGTAATCAATTTTTGGCTATCAAGTAAAAGGAATTCAGACGGGTTTCCAAATCAATCTCTATCGATACCAAAAGCCAAACCAAGGAAGAGATCTACATCATCGACACCTTTGATACCTACCTCCGCACCCGGCACTGACAGAAAAAGTGCGCTGGGTGTCCAGGCCCAGGTCTCATCTTCTCCAAATTGTTCACGTTGGAGTGAAGCATTGCCGGGGCAGGCGAATGTTTTGTATCCGGAAGGGAATTGATTGTTGGATATTCATTATATTCAGCGATTGGAGTACTAACCCCAAAATAGACTTGGTGTTCTCACTTAGTGGTGCTTCTTGAGTATCCCGATGGATCCCCTTAACGATATTCTAATCTTATATAAATGGTATTCTCATATATTTACCATTGGACATCATTTCAAGCTAATGTGGGTTCCTTATGGTTTCTTGATCTTCTGATGGATATTTGATGAACTCACCATTGAATCACACACCTACTTTGGGTGTCTTGAGCACAAGGGTAACATTGTAGTTTTCCGGTAGGATCATCCAGAATTGAAAAACATCTTACATAATTCAATGAAATGTCAAGTGAAACCCCCATGGGATGGATTCATATCAAACACGGTTGTGATAAACATCTTAGGAACGATCAAAATACCATGAAAATAGGCTAATTAGAAAAAAACAGTTTTTTTTTGTGGAATACTTGTTTTTTTCTAAAGTTACGGCTAAAACCAGGTTATAGGATTACGACCTGAAAAAAAGTAGGTTGATGATGCATAAGGTATATATATATATACATATGTTTGCCATTAGATTTTACTTGATGTATAGATGTTTATCATTGTTTGTCAGTGAAATTTACTTTACCATTGTCTATCCCCATTTTTTTGATAAACCCATATCGTTTGGACAAACCGTTTGGATCCCTTGGGTCGGTGCAGGTGTTTTGGAAGACCGAGCTTCAGCAGCAGCGATTTTCTTTGGCACGGGCCATGAACCCAGCCTACTGTTCCTCGGCTGGACATTGGCGACATTTGGCGACCCATATTTTCGACCCATATTTTCGACCCATTTTCCATCTTCCGAAAAGCAAGTCGCAAAATGGTGAGACGTGAAGCCGCACTCAGAGCTTGGGCTGTTTAACGCAAGGACCTCCATCACCTTCCACGATGTTTTCGTAGCCGCGGTAAATCGATATAAGTCTTCGATTAGGGTTCTGTCACATCCAAGGCACACCATTTGAACAGTATCCCTGGTAAGACGGAAATGGCATTTCGTGTGGTTGGTCCGTTGTGCTTATTTTGAGTCCATAAGCTACGTAGGTTTGGTGAGCCACACTGCCAGCGACACCCAAGTCTTTGTAGTATGTCTACGTGGATAATGTGGGTTGCCAGGGTTCTGAGCCGGCATTCGAAGAAAGGAGTATGATAAAAGGATGATAAAAGGAACCTTGGAAGTCTTGAGACACGTTGGCACGTCCACGGGACCACTTAGCTGCTTTCCAGGCTATAGAGGATTGCAAGGACCTCAGGATGTCGGGGAGTCGCACGCTGATCACTGTGAGTTCTTTGTGCGTCCCACGAGTCACGCAGCCAGTTGGGACGATGGCTGGTGAGTTTCCAGGATCCAGGGTGAGACTTTTTGCATTTCTAGGCTCAAGAGCTAGTTGAAAAGGAAATGCTTCAACCTCAACTGACAGGTCCCGGTTATGACTCTGTGAGAAGTCAGCCAAGGTGGCTACATCCAGGGCAACAGCCCGGAGGTGCTGCAAACAAAAGACATGGAGAGTCGAAGAATCGACATCAGTCCTGGAGCACCAGCACCTCCAGCGCCCCCACCAGCACCAGCTACAGCTCCACCAGCGGTTCCAGCTCCACCAGCTCAAGATGCAAATCTGCATGGCCATAAGCGCGGTCATTGGATGCATTGCCATCATCGCGCCAGGCTGCACTGCCAAGTCTTGGTGCAGTCCAGGTTGCACCAAAGGCAGCGATTGGCAGCCACCGCTGCTGCCAAGCATGTTTATAGTGCTCCCACTGCCAAGAATCTGGAACGAGCTGGTGGCTCCTCCACCGAACGTCCCAGTCATGAGCTGCTGCTATTTTCACATCTCCACAATGGCATGCAGGCTCTCTCGATCTGCGTAAGGTCTGAACTCTGGATAGTCCAAAGAAAAGAGGCGGCTCTCCACAGCCTTCAACAGCAGGTTGTGTCAGAGTGCGAGAAGCCCGAGTTGGAGCGCAAGAAGCATGAATATGAGATAAGGGCAGTCAGGGCCAAGCACGAGTTGTTCCAGCTCAGGGCAGCAGGGGCAGATGCAGGTCACAGCAGGCTGACAAGAGAGGAACTAGATAGCCTAAAACGAGAAATGACATCCTCTGGCCAGACGGCAGACCTACACCAGAGGTCGGGATGCCTGCAGAGCAGCCTGAGACGCTACCATATACAGCCATGGCACCACTAGCTCCACCAGCCCCAGCTCATGGCATATCACTGCAGCTCCTCACAGGCAAGAATATTTGTAGATTGCTCACTGAAATCTACAAGGTGCTGATGGGATGACAAGGGTTCGCATGGCGTGCAAGATGTCCAGGTACAAAAAGCACACGTGCTTTGCAGGCCAAACGTCCAGGAGCTGACGTCGCATCAAGATCACCTGGCAAGACTTGCAGAAGCAGCTGAAGGCCAGATGCTCTGACTGCTGGGATAGTCTGAAGAGGAACTCAAACAAGATCACCGCGACCATGGTCTGCTCGTGGCCGCTCCCCCAGGAGAAGGTGGATGAGGCCCTCACGCAGGCAGCCTGACGCTGGAACTGGGAGAGAAGGTGGGGGGTGTATCAAGAGTGTTACCCACTAGGTGCCCTAAATCCCTTTAATATAAAGAACCAATGTGACATTTGCTACACCTCCCGGGCGGAGGCGCGTGCCTGCGGCAAGCAGCCGCCTAAATCCTGAGAGGGGTGAGACTTTCGCGAAAAAACCACATACTAGTTCCCCTCCAGTGATTGCCTATAGATGATATTGGTCTCGTCCACATCCTGATCTTGGGCAGAAGGGATGAAGCAGCAGCTGTTCCCAGGGCAGCCGCAAGCCAAATTTCCTTCTGAGTTTGCCAAGGTAGAATATACAAGCTGGCCTTCAGTGATGCACTTTGCTCGCAGTCGTGTGCGGTAATACACGCTCAAGGACTTCACCAGAACCACCTTGAAAAAGGCGGCTGCGATCTACATGGCAGAACCTTCCCAGAGCGTCAAAGCAGTGGAAGAACATTTACACACAACCTTACGTGCCAGCATTGACAGCGAGGTCGTTCCGATCAGCAAACCTCGTGGAAGTTCTCAACACTTGAACGTATTACAAGATCACGGGCCTCGAAGTGGTCCTTCAGACCTGCCAGGAGCTCACTATGCCATCGCCAGAAGAACTCGCACTGCGCACCATACCAGAGACGAAATAGACGACACTGAGAATGATGACGACACATTATAAAGACGAACCAGGTGCATGAGTTCACCTGGATGTTGAGCTGGATTCTAAGCTTGCTGAGAGGGCCCAGACTTCTGATTGAGTTTGCATGGCGTTTTGCCATGGCATGGAGAAAGGCGCTCCAGTTTCACCTAGCGCAGACGACGCCGAAAGGCCAGACACGCCTCTAGCGATCACAAGGACCAAAAGTGACCCAGCTGTAGCTATTTGCTCATGTTTCAGTGTTGATGAATATCCTCAGTGAAATACATTGACGTTTAAAAAGTACAACTTTTGAATAACTTTTGATTAAACCAGGAAAGATCAGGTTGAATGAATCCTGAGGGATAGTACAGTTTTGATATTTTTGATCGAGTTTGCAAGTATTGCAAGGCCTCTAGCGATCGCAAGGACCTCAGGATGTCGGGGTGTCGCACGGCTAGTCGCTTAGCACCGAAGTCAAGAGGTGATGTGATGGTGATAGGATGATCGATTCTGGTTGATGGAGGGATTTGACCAGGGGAGACCCAGATCCAAATCCAAATGATCCATGCTCTCAGGCGTCAATTGCTCCCATCACTTGCATCCAGTGGCTTGGAATGACTGTGGATCCATGAAATCCAGGTCTTTTTTTCAGATTCGAAATGCCGACTTTTGCATTTTCAGGATTTGGGCAGTGCAACATTTGCTGAGGTTTCCTCTTGTCTATCTTGAGTGGTCAAACCAAGAGTCATACCTTCCATGCAACTTCCGTATGGTCATGTTTGTGATGTGGTGTTAATGGGGTGTGGCAATGTGTTGAACCCTCCTACATTGGGTGGAACTGGTTCTGGTATGTTCTGGTAAAAACGTTCACTGATGCATCTAAATCATCCAAAGATTCTCTGAACAACCATATTTCAGGGCATAGCCATGCATGGCCGGCATAGCTTTAACATGATCCAAGAGGCTATGATTCTGGATGTGGTGATTGGGCTGATGGCCTTGGTGACCCTGCCCGGTTGCCCCCCAAAGAGTTGAATGACTATCAACCCAAGCAACATGTGATTTGGGAAGCGTCATCCGCATCTCAGGTTTGGTGCCAACAGCCTTTTCAGCTCCACCATGAAGGCCCCCAAACCTTGGCGTTTTATTGGGTTCAGACTCTGGCAACGTCCCCAGTACTCCAAGTTGACTCCCAATTACTTCCAAGTACTTCCAAGTTGGATGCGTCTTTGATATTTCAGAAGATCAGGACACGCTGGTTTTCCGTCAATCAGTTCAATCGTCAAAATGGGCCCGCTATAGCGGCCTCCATTTTCATTTGTTTTCACCTGACGAGCATCCATTGATGCAAAGCCTTGGTGTTGGTCATGGCTCTTGTCCCAAGTCCCAAGTCACCATAGTCATCCCCTGGACAGGCAGCCAAAGGTGACCCAGCTGCAGCTGCTGAATGTTTCAGTGTTGATGAACATCCTCAGTGACATGCATTGAAGCTGAAAAGTACAACTTCTGATTAAGCCAGGAAAGATCAGGTTGAATCCTGAGGGATATAAAATACAATTTTGATATTTTTGATCAAGTTTGCAAGTATTGCCAGGTCTATGCAAGGTTTGATGAACCCTCAGTGGTCGGGACATTATGCATGCATCTGCACACTTGGTATGCCGAATCGCAGTGATCAGAATTGAGTTTGAACCAGGAAAAGCTGAGCTGAATGAATTTGAGAAGCTTTTGTCGGCCGTCTTGGCTGGTGAACCTTGGCTGGTTGTCAGTCGAGTCAGTCGAGCTAGTCAAGCTGGTTGGATCTCCCTGTTTTCGATGGTGGCATCCTAGGCAGTCCTCCTCGAAATGTTTCTCGATGTCTCTGGACATCTTTGGATATTCCTATCATTGAAAGCGAACCACTGAATTTCTTGTGAATTGTGCCTGGTCCGGTCCTTGTGTTGGGCATTGAAACCTATCAAACCTAGCAAGCCTATGAAAGGATAGGGCTGTTGCCAAATGAATCTGAACCAGATTAACATAGATTGACAATTTTGGATAACTTTGGGACATCTTTGGGTGAGGCCGCTTCTGCCTTGGTGCAATGTCCGTGCCAGTTGGTTGAAGTCGCTTGACCTTTTTGTGGCTGGATATGGCTGGATATTCCGAACAAATTGCTTCAAAGTGGATTTGATGATTTAAACATAGCTAATCCATGTTAAACCATATGAAACCTTGAGTGGCGACATTGCACTGAGTGGACAGGCTAGTTTGTTCTCTGGCTTTTACATAACTTGCTGAACTCTATACGTGGGGGTAGAGACGTCATGTTTTCGGTGACGCGCAGCTGCCGAGCCTCATGGCGATCAATGTCATCAAACATCATTCACTTCTGTGTGCATATGACGCCCATGATATGCATTGACATGCGCTCCTTTTTTTTGTATTTTGAGTTATTTTAAATTTTAATGATATAAATATGAAATAAACATATCTAGGTCCAGGTGTTCGAAAATGCACTGGTCACTTCGCTGGATTCTTTGTTCCTCTTGTTCTCCCTTGCGCTGCAAGAAGACCGCAGTTGATCTGAGATAACCCCTGACTTGAGATTCGTTGCCATTTTTGCTTGCAATAACTTTCCATAAATTCCAGTCGAATTCTATCCAAGTCCCAGAGTTGTTGGCACCGGTTGGCATGTTCTCTCATCTTTCTCGGCACAAGGTGAATCAGTCAAACCATGGTTCATCCATGCTTGCGACTGCAAGGCACTGGTGGGCTGAAGGATGAGTTGATGGCGATGGTATTTGATGGTTGTACCATGTTGTACCAAGGAACTACAGCATCTGTGGTTGTTGGCCTTTGCGAACAAATGGAGCATAAGCTAAGAGCTGAGAGCATTTAAGGCATACTTGGCCCATCTTCTCCCTTAATCAGACAGCATTGCTGTGAGAATCGTCGCCTTCAGCTTCTCGGAGATGTTCCTCATGGATTCTGCGAGACAGGATCCAACTGATTCAACTGATCCAGGCGTGTGGTGTCACAGAATGGCCTCCTTGGTCTTTACCGTGGATATACCATGGGAGCCATACGTGAAGGCGCCCAGGGGCTGTGTCTGTCGAGGAAAACAGTCGCGATAAGACATGGCAGGCTCACATTGCAGATGTTCATGGCAGGTTTCATAACTTCCAGAACCAAATTGAATTGTCCAGGTCCAGGTTTTCTGTTCAGCTTCTGCAGTGATCTTGAATTCCAGACTCTTGTGGTCTTGCTAGAGTATATGCTGTTGTGGTCCTGAGGCCAGGAAAAGGACGGAGACCAGAATATGACCCATGACCAGTGACAATCCCCATCACTTTGGCCCATTGGAGTGTGTATAGATGTGTATAGTTGGAGCCCCGCACCACCAAAATTGCTAAAGCAATGTGTTTGTGGCGCGCATCTTGTGTAGCAGTTTCTTGTTGACAAAACCAGACAGACAGACCGATAGATAGATAGGTAGATAACATAGACACATAGATACATTTATACATTGATACATAGATACATAGACACATAGATAAATAGATACATAGATACATAGATACATAGAAACATAGATAGATAGATAGATAGATAGATAAATAGATGGGTAGATAGATAGATAAATAGATGGGTAGATAGATAGATAGATAGGTAGATAGATAGATAGATAGATAGACAGATAGATCGATCGATCGATCGATTGATAGAGAGATAGATAGATAGATAGATAAGATAAGATAGTCAGATAAGATAAGATAAGATAAGATAAGTAGATAGATAGATAGATAGATAGATTAATACATTAGATTAGATTAGATTAGATTAGATTAGTTTAGATTAGATAGATAGATAGATAGATTAGATAGATAAATTAGATAGATAGATTAGATAGATAGATAGATAGATAGATTAGATAGATAGATTAGATAGATAGATAGATAGATAATAGATAGATCATAGATAGATAGATAGAGAGATAGATAGAGAGATAGATAGAGAGATAGAGAGATAGACAGATAGACAGATAGATAGATAGATGGATAGATAGATTAGATAGATAGATAGATAGATAGATAGATAGATAG
>Ga0126342_10003305_pt1 | contig 26518 bp, 26 predicted proteins | sample Cyp1metagenome_FD_92528 | JGI IMG/M metagenome (GOLD analysis project Ga0126342, IMG submission 92528) | Coral microbial communities from Lord Howe Island, Old Settlement Bay, Australia - Cyphastrea 1 metagenome | ecosystem: Host-associated > Invertebrates > Cnidaria > Coral ...
TGGGGTATAAATGCATTTTGGACTGTAATAAGCAGATAAACCTCACGAGTGGTGAGGGTTTTGAGCAATCTGCTTGTCTGCTGGCGGTGGCATAAATCTGCTTCTTGGGCGTCCCCAACTATATATATATTATGTTCAGCCTTATTTGGCTATGTTGATGCTCACCCGACAAACCCTCACCGACTCACGATGGCAAGGGCCACGTGGATAGTTCGTCAGTTGGGATGATGATATTCCCAACTGAATGGAAAGTCATAAATGCATGTTCCAAAGCACCAACCAGAAATGATAAATGATGATCAACATATTGGGAAACTTTGGTGCACAGTACCCCATGTGGTATATTTCTGTGGACAAGTTATAGAATCGATATGAATCGATCCTGAAGCAGATTTACCATGATTTACCATTCTCCCAATTAACTCAGACCTGAGAATAACAATAAGTAATTTGAAGGAATGTAGTCTTCCAACCCCAAAATAACAGGGTTTATGGAGGCTCAGCAACTCCGAAATTGGAGATTGGTGACTTTTACTGTAATCGTTAAGTAACTAAGTAAAGCAATAGGATCCACCATTCCCAAATCTACCATTTTTTATGGGGATTCCAAACATCAAACCATAAGTTATTATAAGGGTAGTTTATGACATTGCTTTACTAAAACTATATGGCTTAATCATGGGCCAATCAGTTTATATATGTTTATATGATGTGGCAAATCTGATGGTTGATCAGATAAGCAAACATTTTCTGTTATATAACTAGCATTAACGGAACGGGATTTACTGGGATATCACCGACCGATGTATGGAAATTATGGGATATATAAATTAAAAATAGCAACTATCGGCGGTCGCTTCTCCCTTAGGCCCTTGTGGCACCTTCTAGAGCCTCTTTGCCGTCTGGGCATAAGTCAGCCAGCAGTTGCCCCTGTATTGTATGTGCAGGTCGCCTTTGGCAAGTGCGTTGTTGCCGAACACTGGGCCTCCTCTGGCATCATTCCCTGTACAAGCAATCCCTGCCCACTCTGACGTGGTGGGGGCGTATGTCTCAAGCATGCTATCCAGCATAAACGTGTTCATGTGGAGCCTTGCTGCATCGATTGCCTTCTGGTTCTTCCCTTTTGGGAACATCAAGCCCTTTGTCCAAGAGTCTTACCCCGGAGAGATTTCAAATGGGCGACACGACCCCATAGGTGTCAGAGTCGAGTGTAGGCGGCACGGCAAGCCATCAATCCTCGCTTTGTGGAGAAGTAGCGTGCGCAAGACGACAGTAACTATAGTAGCTTGTTGATAAATATTACAACAGCTACTCGACATTTTCTGTTGATGGTTGGCAATATCTACAGTATATGTCTTGCTTTACATCACATCGTCCCGTGGGGTCGTCCTTCTCCTCCTCACCTTCAGCTTCCTGCAAGTCCACAGTCCTCGGAGTCACGCGTCTTGGGGAGATTCGTTCAGTTGGGACCAAGGGCCAAGGGTCCACGTTAAAGAACTGAAACATATGGAGGGTACGAGCCATTTGAGTAGGATTTTCCATGAAAAACCATCCATGAATTGGGGAACCCACATTTCAGGAAAACACCATAGAGGATTTATGGCAAATCATAGAGATCTGATATGTTTTGAGTCTCCGTTGATCTTTGGTACTTATTGCAATCTTATTGCAATATATTAAATTTCAGTGAGTCACTGTTCATCTGACAGATTGTAAATCTTCACACATCTGACATTCGAAATGGCTGGTGCTGTTTCCCCAAGAGAAGCTGCGATAGGGGTCATATCTCCAATGTTCATGCCATGGTAGACCCATATTAAGTGTTGTTGAATAAGACACATTCGATAGCAACAACAAAAATACTAAGGCTTCAAACACATACAATGTGGGGCCCCCCCAGTAATAAGTTGGTTTTTAAATTTATAAACCCATAAACCCCATTAACTATAGTTATAAGTACCATAAACCATAGTTATTGGAGCTATAAACCAACTTAGCTATCTTGGGGGCCCCACCTTTGTAGTGGATCTGGCAACTTTGGGGGTTCCGCCAAAACTCACCGACGAGCCATATTTTGTTGTTTACCTCCGGTAAACTGCCGGAGTTGGCAGAGTGATGCAACCCCAGTAAACAACATATAACATAAACAACCTCAGAAACCGTCAAACTTAAACACCCTGTTGGCTAGTTTAATTCATTCTTGGACGTGCATCCCAGATAAGTGGGTAGTAAGGTAAATATCACCAAATCATTACTGGTTGGCGGTTTCAATGGGAAGGATTATCCCATATATTATGGAAAATAAAAAATGTAATAAACATGTTCCAAACCACCAACCAGATTACCTCAGTTATGTACATGTCTTATTCCCCACATTCAGCAACTGGGATGCAACCCCTCCAGAGGCCCCAACACGGGAGCCAAGCGTCACCTCCGCCGTGCTTTGTCCCGGAGCGCCCAAAGTCGTGGCCGCCGCCAGCTCCTCTTCCGGCTCTGGCAGATCATGGAAACCCTCTGGGGGGCCCAGATCAAAGCGTAGAAGAAACTCTTGCACCTCAGTCAGTGCGGTGCTGTCGTGAAGAGCCTACAACAACTTCAACAATGGCGCTTGAATGGGATGCATGCTCTGAACAACAACATATGGATATGTGATATAGACTGATACTGTAAGAATCAATAGCTTGTAGTGGTGCTTATTAACAATCAACATATCTGGGGACATGTAGTGAGTGTAATGAGACAGACTTGAGACAAATCAAACATGCAACATGTATGTCATGTTCTTCAATGCGCATAGTATGTGCAAACGCGTCAAACTTGGACAAGGTTGGGGAACACATGATCTTCTGTCTATCCCAAGGGCATCTTGCTTCATGAGTTTCTGCTGGAACATTATGAGAACTACAGCACCTCGCTGGACAAAATAATCATCACTCAATTCAGGTCACACCCCACTGAGCATCATTCAATTATCCTTATGGTCTGTGCTGTTGGCAGTGGTTCATCAACTAACAAACACACGATACAAACTCATCATTGATGGTTTGATACAAACACATACCCAAATGTTGCAGGTCCAAACTAAATTGACAATCAGCATGATGGTTTCAATGTGTTTGATCACATATCACCCTGATTGAAAGGGTTCTGTACCAACTCCGCGTACCGAAATGGTCAAACGCATGAAACATTAATATCAAATTTAATATCACTGTGCATTCTATTATAAGCTACACCAACAATGGAACATGGAAAGGGCTAAGTCCCCTGTGGACTGTAGCCACACAACCACCACTTCATCTGGCTCACAGATCTGGGAAAATTGCAGCAATTCTGACAAGTACCGTCATCTCCGGGGTCGCATTGCCTAGTTGCATGGAGATCAGTTGGTATTGCTTCAATTCAAAGTCGTGCCCCAGTTCTAAGCTGGATCATATACACACTGAACTACAAGGTGGTGCCCCCCAAGTTCTAAGTTGGTTTATAATGCCATTAAGTATAGATATATCTACCAAAAGTCTTGTTATTAGGGTTATAACCCAACTTAGCTATCTTGGGGGCACCACCTCTTACCTTCCCCCCACTGATCTCATGCCCAACCCGCCGGCCCCGGCGCCTCCGTCAACGTCGCTCGCGGCTTGGTCGTCTCCGCCGTCGCCGTCCCCGGCTTCACCGTGGCCATCGGCCCGGCGACGTCCTCAGCGAGCTCGGCGTCGGAGAGCGCGGTGTGCGCGTACGGCAGGGCGCGCGGCAGCAGCTGCACATTGCAGCACCAGCCGTAGCCCTGGATTTGGTGAGATTTTTTCAAGGGAAGATCGGTGGAAGAACATGGAAGAGACAAAATAGAGATGACAACATATCCATGGCAGTTGGATAATATTCTATAAATTGGATGTACGGGTACCTGAGGTATATCAGTACATCTTTGAGGTTAGTTTAAATATAACACATTGTGAAACCGACGGAGGAGGAATGAACATGATGGACACATCTTGAAAGTACGGGCCAAGTAGTTTCACCAAGCGGCACAACCAATCAGCAACACATGTGACGATTGGGCTTGTACCAACAATCATGATATGCTTGGGTGACAGTTGAGAAAAGAAACAGGGATGGCAACAAACACGGGATCAACATCAGTCAAAAAAATGGGCATGACTAGTTTGACGATGAACATTCATAAACTTCAAGGGGAAGTTTGCGCTGCAAAGGGTTCCTTGGAACATGTTCAATTGTCAGGTACATTGTATCCGGGGAGGATCCACAAATTGAAACCATTGCCAAAGGATGTTGAAACTGTTCTGCCAAGTTGATCATATTTATAGGATTGTTGACCATCATTATCCATTACATTGTCAACCAAGATTTCGATCTTTCACCATTATTCACCACTATTGCCCTTTGGCAATCAAACATAGCAATGGACAATCAATTAGTTTTTGCATATTTTCCATCATCAACCACTGTTCACCATTATTGTCCAGCCAATTATCAAATATGTTCCAGCGAATTATCCATCATCATCCATTGTACATCATGATTTTTCAATTGTTGACCACTATTAAGCTTTTTTAATCCCATTATTACCCATAGTATTGCCATTATTATCAATTATCATCCATGATTAATCCCATTATTATCCATATATGATTTCGCCATATTATTATCCATTGTCCATCATTATTCCCCCATAAACCTTAGTTCTTCGCCTGCGGATTCTCCACGGCATGGTGCCCCAAGGCCGCAGCCGCTTGAGCGAAGGCGACGAGGTCGGTGTCTTTGGAGGACTCCCACACCACCACCACGCAGGGAAAGGGCACCTGGCACAGCTGGCGTTGGAAAAGGCAGGTTTTGTAAGGACAACATGGTGATTTAAGGATAACATGGTGATGTTAGAGGGGCAACATGGTGATTTGGAGACAACATGTTCTTTTGGACGGCAAAATTGTGACTTTAGGAGACAACATGGTGATTTTAGAAGACCACATTATGACATTATGGTTTTAGGAGACAACATGATAATTTCGGAGGGCAACATGGTGACTTCATAAGGCAGAATGTTGATTCTATGACCATTGGATTTGGGGATACCTGTTTTCAGACACCATTTATGGAATATCACGGACTAGGATGTGGAGAAATGGCTGGAATAATATCCTACCAACAAATGATATGAAATGGTCATGGAAAATTTGGGGAGGTACAAAGTGATGCCCCAGCTTTTGGTGAGGCAAAACAGTTGAAACCAAGTAAAAGCAACAACTTTGTCTCAGAACTAAGACTGGAAGCCTCCGCACAGCGGAGGCAAAACCGAGTTGGTGACCCAGCTCTTGGAAATTAGCCTTTTTCTACAGTCATATGTCCACCAAAAACCCAACTGTTCAACTCATTAAAATCTCAGCTAACCAACAGTCATAAGTTGCCTCAAATCCCAACAGAAAAACCATGGTGGTGAAACAGAAATCCCATGGGCAAAGTCCACAAGCTGTACAAACAAACAGCCCTAAATGGTAGACCCAATCTAGCCCAATCCACTCTCGTGTTTTTTCAAACAGAAAACAAAAAAACAATTTGCAGAAGATATACTATACTATAATAAGATGACCACGGTTAAGTCAACTTACAACATCGCATGCAGCGTTTATAACTATATCTTGGGGGCCCCATCCTGTACCCACACTTCTGCTGAAATCACAGTGTTACCCTCCGGTAATCAACCAGGGCTAGCTGGGAAATCCCTTACAAATGGTGGTTTCGTTCGCTGGGAACATCATCGAACTAAATGGTGGATTTTCCAGCAAACCACGTTTGATTGTGAGCGGGTATCCCCAATGGTCGGTTAAATCCAATGAAATCCCATATATTCAAACCCTACCTGGTATGAAATCCTGTGACATAACGATATGATCACCGATGCCGTCGACTAGTGGCGAAAAAACATGTCGGTAGATATTGACCTTGCCTCACAAACATGGGAAACTTAACCAACAAAAATCAATCAACATAAGACGATGAAACAAGATATTGAAGTCAAACTTGGGTGCCCAATCATTAGATGCTTAGTATTAAACATCATTAAAAAATCATTAAACATCTGCTAAAATCCGTGGGTTTTCTGGGCCTTTAATTTTGACTCATGCCCATACCCTCGTATGGATGTTTGGATACAGCCTGCAATACCCTCTGGTACTTTCAAATAGCTATTGAAAATACCCCGTGTATAGTCGATTTACTACAATGTGCCCCCCCAGTTATAAGTTGCTCTATAAACACCCGTAAGTATAGTTCTTTCCGTACCATAAACCATAGTGAAACTGGAGTTATAAACTCACTGACTTAGCTATGGTTAAACATGGTGATTTTCCACTTCGCAGTAGTGAATTCCACCACCGTTCCTGACCTTGGCGCCGGCTCGTTCCTTGGCTTCCACCGCCACGTACTTCCGCACCGGCAACGTTGCGGCGCGCGGATTCGTTAAGGTCACCCTCAACGTGCCCTGCAGATTCTCCGAGTCGCGGAGGAGGAATGGAATTTTACACAGTTCATGGATGATGATCCCATACCCTCTGATTATGTCAAAATAGCTATTGACCATGATTTATCCATAGGAAAATGGTGATTTCATGGGATTTATAGCTGATTTAACATAGCTATTGAACACGGCCCAACTAACAGTTATTTTTATGGGACTATAATGAAATATAATGTCAGTCATAGGAGTTATTTCATCCCATTTATAACTGTTAGTTGGGCCATAACTGTTCATGGATGATGATCCCATACCCTCTGGTTATGTCAAAATAGCTATTGAACATGGCCCAGTCGAAATAGTTGATTTACCCATTAAAAACACGGTGATTTCATGGTGATTTTCCATAGTTATGTAAACGTTTACCAGAGGGTATATCCCATAAATATTTGGTGCATCCCATGAATATAAAATTTGATATAACTCCCAGATTTCTTCATCCATCAACCAATATTGGCAGCCGCTGTTCACATGCTGCAAGGGGCATGGTGAAGAGGGGAATCATGGAATCCAAATTGTTATCCCCTTGGGATTGATGACCATATATGACCATCACCCAATGTGGGCATTATCATCCCAGTATAATAGAATATAATAGATAATCGATATGTTGCACATGTACAAGAAGAATTGCGGTTTCCTAACATAGGGGTACCCCTAGTTATCATCCATTTTAATGGGATTTTCCATTGTAAACTGTAAACATCCATTTTGGGGTACCTTCATTTATGGAAACCCCCATATTATAGTATATACAATATACAGTATATCAGTATTTACATAATAAACATGAATATATACTATCCTCATACTATTCATAAGTATAATATATCTATAGTATTATATGGGTGATACTATCCATAATATGGACACCCCCATTGGACATGTTTTTCAAGACCTTCCCATTGAATCCCAGGACATTTCTCCGGGCAGAGCGAAAAATAACGGGGCTTTCCAATGGGGATATCCCAATAGCTGGATGGTTAATGGACAATCCCACTAAAATGAATGATTTAGGGGTACCACCATTTTAGGAAACCCCTTTTTTTAAGGATTGTCCATCCAACATTCCCAACTAAAGACATGGATTGGCTATGTTCGTGCTTGATCTGCCCACCTTTCGGGCGGTCCCGGCCTGGTGGTTGTAGTGCTTCACATGTCGCCGCAGCAAGGTCTCCTTGCAGCAGCTGCTGTTGAAGCTCGGCACCAGCGCAGGCCCGTCCAGTTGGACCTTGACAGGGGGATCACAGCACTCCTGGGGTGGGTGCATGGCAACTGGGATTTACAACATTTGTATTACGTAATATCAGTTTGGCTCTTCTTGGGAAACCACCAAAAGTCGGTTGATCATGATGTTCCCTCTGAAACATGGCAATGTTTGGGCATTCCAGTTTGTGGACAAACCCTACTGGTTGGTTGTGCAATAACCATCTTGAAACATATGAGTTCGTCAATGCGAAGGATGACATCCCATATATTATGGAAAATAAACATGTGTGAAACCACCAACAAATATCTGAGGTTCCAGACCTGGGCGTATAATTCTGGTGGATATGATTGGTGGATTGTAACTCAGCTACGAATCAGTTAACTAATCCCGTGCCACGTCTATGGGTCAAGATCTTGGGAAGCTAGTGACCATCACAAACATGCAATGTGGGCCCCCCCAGTTATAAGTTGGTTTATAAGCCCCAGTGACTATAGTTATAAGTACCATAAACCATAGTTATTGGAGTTATAAACCAACTGAACGCTATCTTGGGGGCAACACCTTGTGTTGCCAGCATAAATATGTCGTGGCGTGGAGCTACCCATGCTTACCAAGTTGGGTGGGCCATATGGCTGCATCAAAACCCCAACGTGATAGAGATGTTTCCTACAAACACGTTTCTAGAACAAATCCGGTATGGCAACTTCTGTGATAGCCTCTGGTAAACCAACCTAGTCTCAAACAATCACCATTTTTTTCATGGATCAGTCATTGATCAATCATCTACAAATGGTCCATCTACACATATCTACACCAGAGCTATGTTAGTTTACCACATTTCAGTCCCAGGAACATGGACCGTGATGGCCAAGGGCCCGCGTTTCATGGGTGTGTTGGGAATGGGCAAACCTTCGCCTTCCAAGATGAAGGTGATGTTGCAGGCCTTACCTTAGTGACACCCCTCTTTCCAACGGAGTGACCACCCTTGCCTCATTCGGGTTTCCCATGGGAAAAATCACCGAACATCTTGGAAAACCCATGGGGAAACCGATGGGAAATCCCTGGAAGCAATTGCCATCAAGATGAGGTACAATGACTCTACAGATATGGCCCAACTAACAGTTATAAATGGGATTGTAACTCCTGTAACTGAGGTTATATATATATATATATCATTATAGTCCCATTTATAACTTTTAAGGGCCATCACTGTATAGACCCTATGTATGTATAATAAGTATAAGGGGTGCTAGTCCATTTGCATGCTATACGCTAACTTGGGTTCATCGAAGCACAATGACCCAGTCAAGCCATAGTTGCTCCAACGCGGGGAACAACGGTCAGCCCAATAGTGCATCCTGTAAAAAAAAATCAGCCAAATGGATTACTTGGATGGGCGATGGAGCTAGCTAATGGGTTGCTATGCTAAACCCTGAAAAGAAACATAATATAACTCGGCGCGTTACGTGGGTTATCACCCACCTACAATGTGGGGCCCCCCACTTATAAATTGGTTTATAAACCCCAGTAAGTATAGACCCCATTGTATATTAATATATAGTTATTTCATGTTATTTCTGTACCATAGTTATTGGAGTTAGTTTCACTGACTTTGCTCTCGTTTACGGGGGCCCACTTTGTACCACTTAACTAATCCCCATGGTCAATCTACAGCTCGCTCCAAGGCACTGGGTGCTAAGTCCAGCAAGGGATTTCTGAAGCGCAACAGCACCATGGAACCCTGGGAATTTCTGCGGCGGGGCAGGGAGGCACATCATCAAGATGTGATGCTTCCCTGATTTCAAAGTGTCTTCAAATGTTGGTTTCTAGACTTTACAAGCAAACGCACCCACCTACTTCACTATGGGACACCCCTTTTTGTGGTTCACGAAGATACTAAGTCAATCTTTAAGTCATGTCATCCCACCACCTAAGTTTTTTTAAACCACAAAGATATAGGAGAGTTGTCTATGGGCTCCCAAAAGTTGGTGGATTGTGTGTCAGCTGTCGCCCAGAAATGGACCTTCATCAATGTCCCGGAGCTCTTGGCTGCACGCCGCGCCCAGCCCACCGATTGCACCAGCCACGACCTTTCTGTTTGCGTGTTCTCAGGTCGTGGGCGGCCCCGCATCGTGTAACTGAGATTGAAGGCCGCCAGGAGCTCTTCTGGCGTACGTTTGCTCTTCTTCATACAGGACCCAGTCCTTTGATGGGAAGGCCAGTGATCTTCCGGTGGGAGCCAACGCTGTGCTTCCCAGTTGTCCCCGGCTCAAAGTCACGCTAATGTTTCTCCGTCTGGCAAAGACCAAGTCAGTTGTTCACTTGTGAAAAGAGATGGTCCATCGCGGTAGTGAGATTCAACCAATCCTAAGCCAAACGTCACAGTAGGCTTGAGGACAACGTTGGTTCTTTCACAGAACGATGTGTCCAGAGAAGATCTTGTAGCGTAATTAGCGACTTGTGCGTGTGCAAGTGGTGATGTCGGCCACTCAATGAAGACATCAAAGAAGGACGTTACAACCCCATCCCCAAGAAGGCAGAAAAGTGCTAAAACACCCGTGTCTTGATAGGTGGCGCGTTTGCAAAAACAGGGACGAGAACAGGCAGGATGATGGCCACTCCAAACGACCGAGTAGTGGAAGACCAGAAATCCTATGGTTGATGGAACCCCCCAGTTATAAGTTGGTTTATAAACCCCATTAACTATACTTATAGGTACCATAAACCACAGTTATTGGAGTTATAAACCAACTGAACGCTATCTTGCGGGTCCCACATTGTATGGTTGATGGAACCCCCAAAGATATCCAAATATCAAAGCGAGCTTCCCTTCCAGGCACATCTAACATCTACCACGACTCATTCTTAGCTGGCCATCAGTCATACTTGGACCTGCACTGTTTCAATTTGTAACCCTGTGACGACCTATCATTCACATTGTGGTTTGCCGAGAAAATCCAACGGCCTTGAAGGCAATCCCAAACAGCAACCAAACAAACAAGCTGACGCACCCAACTATCTTCTTGTTGATTATAATATCCACCTAGGTTCCCATAGATAAGACAGGTCTTATACCCACATAGTTAGTGGTTAAAATCCCTACAATGTGGGGCCCCCCAGTTATGTTTGTTGCTTTAGCATTGAATCCCAAGACTTTAATGAACGAGAAAAAATGCCACGGAAATCTCCCTCCGTGAAATCACCCTCACTTCGGCCTTGAAATCCCGTGAGTTTCCACCAAAACTTTCGTTGCTGAACTCCCAGCTGTTTGCTGGAGAAATCCCCGATGATTGCTGCTTAACTGAGTTAACTGCCATTCAATCCCAAGTTACGTTGCTGAAACCCACGAATATCAACACATATCCCAAACATATACAATGTGAGGGCCTCAAACGATAGCTAAGTTGACGCAAAAAACTTGGTTAACTAGGGTTTATGGGAAATGTACATGTCGCATTCATGGGGTTTTCACCTAAACCAACAAAGATCACTGAGGGCGGCTCACTACCCTCTAATATCCACCAAGATCAACTCTATTATTCCAATGTTTTTCCCAAATATCTCCCCAAACATATATACTGGTTGGTGGTATACCTACCCCTCTGAAAAATATGAAAGTCAAATGGAAGTATTATTCCCAACATTATATGGAAAAATGAACATGTTCCAAACCACCAACCAATATAACATTATCTAGCCATATGTTACCCTCCCCAAATACATCAAGCTTGTCGCTCGTGCATTTGTCTGCAAGGTAAACCGTTGCCCCGGCAATGCTGTGGTCAACTGGCGAAAAAAAATACTAACTGGTTAGTAACTGGGGATATAACCCTCTATATCCCAATTATATCCATTTACTAAGTAGTTAACTAACTCCATGGCCCATCTACTCGCTCAAATTTCTGCTTCTCCACATCCCAGCCCTCCCCCCGGCCGCCTTGAAGGTAGGCGACCACACTGCCAGCGTCGCTTGCGTCGCCTTGGCCCGTGCCTGCAGTGGCACCGCCAACTGCAGTGCGCCGTCGCGGCCGCCCTCGGCTTGCCGGAGGAAGGCGTGAGCCTTGCGGCAGGCCATGTTTTTGGGGGAAACGTTTGAACCAAGAAATGGGGGTATGGAAATTCCTTATCAACAATCTGCGATGTTGAAAAGTACTCGGATGGGCGTTTTGGTTGGTACTTATGATGGCGAAATGGGGAATTCAGCCATCAAAGATAATGGTATAATGGGCTGTGAGGGTAGTTCAATGTTAATTGGTTAAGTGGTAAGATCCCATTCAATACGAATGGGATATATCACAGTTACTAGCCACGAAACATCACGAAACTAACTCCAGTGCCAATGTACCGTCCGCGGGGAACTAGAATTTTCATCATTTGAAGAACATGTTAGAACGTTGTGCTTCTGTGAGTTGAAGAGTTGAAACAACAAATAGTGGGATTTCACAAAAACGAAAACTATAACCATCCTTGCTGGAATATCGTGAGGCACACAACCAACAACTAGCTTGGAACGGGTGATTTTGCAACTCCAAGGTTCCACCAATGGACGTTGCGCAACAAACATCAACTGGGTTTGTACTGGATATGAAAGTTAGCACTTACCTAACTAAGAAGGTGACCTTCATACAAATGACGAACATTTGGCCGTAAGCTGCTGCAGGTAGTCTTTCATTTCAACCGCCTTCATCAAACATGCTCTTTTCCGTTTCCCCACTGTTTCAAGTCGCAACCACGTTTTTTGAAGCTGGCAGCTTTGAACATCCCAATTCCCAACAGTTGGTTTTGTGAACCCAAGGTGAGCCCCCCCAGTGATGCGCGTTGTTGGTAAAGCCCATTAGCATTATATCCCCCAACAAATCCAACAGTTAACCCAGTATGCGCCAACATATCGCTATCATAAACCAGCTTTCAAAAATCCCACTAAATCCCGTGTTTCTGGGTGAAATTGACAAGTTCCTAATCATTTTCTATGGTTTCCTAAGCTCAACAGTTGGACCTCCCCTGGTCGTGCCTTGTGGCGAAAGCTCACCACCAAGTCCCCCGGTGACACGTTGAAGCTGGGCCAATGCCCGTCGCCCGGCAGGCGATATTCCGTGCCATCCGCCTGGCTGGGCATAGCCTCTAAAAATGGCTGAATATACCAGCCCCATGGAGCATATGGGGAATCACACAAAAACATTCTTATATATATATAATTACATATATATATATATATTGGGATTCTAATTCGACCCATTTTAGATTGAAATTAGCACAGTTGGCTTAGAAGCATGACTAGGTAAACGGTAAACTGTTTGGTCATGGTAGATATTGAACTAGTTGATGGTGTGTAAAAAACAACTTATGAATGGGAGGCATCGCCTTGTATGAGACTGTCACCCAGTTTGGTAGCAACAAATGGTTTCCTATATGGGTTCATGGACGGGTTTCTGGGTGCATCTATAGTCCTAGCAGGTTGAACATGTAACAACCAAAGAACAATGTCGCCACAAGATGGTGCCCCCCAGTCGATAGCGTTCAGTTGGTGAACATAACTCTAATTTCACGTTTGGACTTATGGTAGATATATCGAACTAGTTGCCATGGGATTGTAAACCAACGTTCACATAACTTGGGGGGCACCCCCTTTCAGGAACCTGGAACAAGATCTTGGAGATGTGTTAGAGATACATTCAAGACATTTTTGTTGGATATGTTCATGACATGCCGGGGAGATTTTTGGCCCACGATGCTCTCGACACAACGGGTAAACACCCCAATTTTTCATGGGGATCATGGAAAATAACCACTTTTTGGAAATCAGCATGCGTGGCTTGATATTGGTAAAATAACAATATTCAACATGTCCTAGTCTTCATGTTCAATCCATATTTTGCTGGAGCAACGTATATCTTCATATTCAATATTCATAATATATATATATACATTCGTAATTGCACAGAAATCAATGTACATAATTCAACGAATGTAACATATATATATATATATTTAAAACTATCACATAGGATCACTATAATCACAATATACATTATACATGCATAATAATGCATAATATAAATATAAATATAAATATATATATATATATATCATTCATGACATCTCACTGATCATTCCATACAACTTCTGTATCTCCAAACAATCGCAGTCAAAAAAACCCTTAACTTCCAGCGTTTTCCAGCGTTTTCCGGCGCCTGCCCAGGGTCGATTTGGATGTTCACGGTCTTCAGAGTTTGACTCGTGCCTCCAAAGGCGCGCTGCATCCGGTCCCGTTTGACCTCGCGGATCTTCAGGCCTCTTCCACAAAAGGGCTGATGGCGGCGAGTCAACGAGTTCGACATAGTAACCAAAAAAAGGGGGTAGCTGTATATGTATATATATATATATCCCATAGGATCCATGTATGGTATATATGCTAACATAAAGGGGGTATATTGATGGTAAATGTTACCATATATAGCATACATGGATCCTATGGGTATATATATATATAACCAACCTAGCTATTCTCAAACTCAAATAACTATGATTATCTATCAATTATAATAATTATAAATCCCTTCATATTTGTTGGCTAGATACCCAACAAATATACTCGGTGTATCGTTAATATCTACCTACATTTGGCCATTGTTAGAGATAGATCTTGGTAAAGCTTCTGACTCATCTGGCTCCGAAGCCAAGATGCCAAGATGGACCATGGGGGTACAGTTTTTTTTAATAACAAAAATACAAAAATCTCCAGAGTTTTGTTCAGAACTTGATGGTTTACAACTGTAAAAAACTAGTGAATCATCAAGAAATCATACTTTTTATGATGTTCCGCCAGTCTACCTTGGTTTTCGGTCCCGATGGAGAACAAAAACACTCATTGTCCCTACTTTTTATGGTGCTCCAATCTAACCGAATTGTAGCGAACTTGACAACTTAAGAGTTATGTACATAAGAAACCAAGACAAGTACAAGGCCCGTCAGACACCGTTTAAAGTATAATTTTGGAGTCACAAAACTCAGTAAATACTGTATCAGATTTTCGCTTTTGTTTTTTCTGCCATGCTCACAAGTCAATTCCAGGTACCTATCCATATACACATATATATAAATATATAATATTATATATATAATACATATGTTTTGGTGATGAAATCCCAAAAATCATGGTTTCTTTGCTCACAAAATGAGGAACCTAACCCGCGACCCATGAAATCACCCTCTGTTTCATGGTGAGGCCCCAATAAGTTCTATATATTGGGATAGTTGAAATATGGTGGTATACCACTAATATGGCGGTCATATGATGTTTATATTATTTTATATTGGGATAGATATCATATGGATACCGTATTATCATTTATCATCTATATAATTATAGATGTATCATACAAGGTGGTGCCCCCAAGATAGCTAAGTTGGTGAACATAACTCTAACTAGGACTTATTGTAGATATATCATGATATATCTATAGTTAATGGGATTATAAACCAACTTATAACTTGGGGGGCACCACCTTGTATTAAATGTATTAATTCATATATGGTTATATCAATCCCATTAAAAAAAAAAAACAGCGCAATATAATTCGGTGTTCATCGGTTTTCATCCCAAAAATGGTTCCCTCCAGCGCGGCCGCGATGCCGCGATGCCGCGATGCCGCGATGCCCCGCCTCGCAGGGCCTTCTCCAGGGAGATCTTCACCTCCAGCCGTAGATCCCCGGCCTTCGGCAGCTTCGTGGCTTTGGTCGGCAGCTTCGCCTGGGACGTGGCGCGAAACAATGGAGGCCTCGGGATGGAGAAAGTCAAGGAGCTTAGAAGGGGTTTGGATCTCTTTGGAAATGTTTAGAATGGCTTTAGAGTGTTTATTTAGACTTTGGAAAACTGTGTTTTTGAATGTTTTGAATGGGCTTTAGACTATAAGATCTATATAAGTTGATTGGAATTCCCAACAAGAACCCAGCCAACTGGACATGTCGAAGCCACCAATCTGGGGCTTGCTATACTCATTGGGTCGCCATAGTCCAGGTGCCATGGAGGGATTGATCGTATCAAGTGCCAAGAAAAATATGAAGATTGCTACTTAAGGTGGTGCCCCCGGTCGAGCTCGCGTTCAGTTGGGGTTCACATAACTCTATCATTTCACGTTTGGACTTATGGTTGATATATCGAACTAGTTAATGGGAGTATAAACCAACTTATAACTTGCGGGGCACCAACTTGTTAGGAACACACAACTGACAAAAGATCAAATGGCAGGACCTCCCCTGCATTTGCTAAAAGCACGGTGTCTTACAGATCTCACTCATCTACCCTCACTGGACGGTGATGCCTATGTCCTATGTCTTTTCTCGCAAAGTGCCTGCAATTCGATGTTCAGCGTCCAAGAGAGCGGCCCAAAGGCATCCGTGCAATCTGGGCTGGGTCAGGGATCACAGAGCCTCCACATTCGGCTGCATCCGTGACAAGAAAATCATGAGATGCAAAAAGCTGATGATGGGCTCGACATTGCTCGTCTGTGCATATTCTGCACGTTTTGTGCTTGTTCAGCACAATCAGCACCTTTTGGCTGAACGCAAGCATTGGCAAGCATGCAAAAGATACAATATGGGGCCACCAAGACAGCCAAGTTGGCCTATAGCTCCAAAAGCTACAGTTTATGATACATATGATTTGATACTTACCACAACTTGGAACTGGGAGGCCCCACATTGTAGAAGATCTGCCAGAACTGCAATTAAGAGTTCCAGATCTTTGGAGACAATTGCTCGAAGAGCTGCGAATGCTCATTGTTCACTCACAGCTCTCCCGATATGCAAAAAAAGATCCCATAGAAATCTATACCCTCTTCGAACTTTTCTGGTTGGAGCGAAAGGTTCGGGGTCCCTGAGACTGTGATTTGCTTCCCCCAAGCCCCACCCAAACGCCAGCCGTGGAGGCCCCCTTTGCGCGAGACGCCCTATCTGCGGAGCCCGTTGCTTGGGGCGGGGGGACGAAGCTGGTGCGTTCATTCACCAAGGGCATCTGGCTCTGCAGTGCCTGGCTTTGCGCCTCAATCATCAGTAACTGCACACACTGAAGTTCGAGTTGTAGTCGTTCCTCAATGATTTTGGGGGAAGAACCGGAAAAAAATCACATAGGCAGGTTGGGTGGTTCATGCCAAATGCACCATGAACACATTGGCAAAATTGAAGATGGTTGGTGGTTTTGTGAGCTCGACTTTCGGTACAACATCCAGGAAAAACACCATTCTCCCAGGTAGACAGTTAGGATCACCATCCCGAACTTCCACCAACCAAAAACTATAAAACCACCTGTTGAAATCACCGACTTCTAGGAGTATAGAAATATGTTTCTATTTCTGCCCTGAAATTTACCAATTTACCCAACTTCTGGTGTTAGAAATCACCAACAGAAAAGAAATAGAAACATACAGAAACAACACGCCTAGGTTCCAGTTCTTGTAGCTGTTGCAACTGCGTTACTTCGTGAAGCGACACGAATGACTCGGATGCTGTGATCATGGGGTTAAAAGGCCTTGGATGTGCGAAGGACAATTCATTGACCCCCCCAAAAAAATGCATTTCACTTGGTGCCTCATCCCACTTACGTAAATTATTACCCTCACAGGTGGGTTGACCCATTCATTGTCCCAGCTGTAAGCAGGGATATAACCGACTTAGTAGATTCGGAAAACAATGGAGATATACGGGTGTATATATATATATATATACATGTTTTTATGGGGTACATACAATGGTGAAAAAATTGGGGATTTCTTTGGCGATCCCCCGGCTGTTTGTCCATCAAGTGGATGGATAGGCCCCAAGTGTGGGATGAACCATTGGAAAAAAAAGAAATCATTGGATAGATGGCCCAACTAACAGTTACAAGGTCGTGCCGCCAAGATAGCTAAGTTGGTTTATAACTCTAATAACTAGGACTTATGGTTGATATATCTATAGTTAATGGGATTATAAACCAACTTATAACTTGCGGGGCACGACCTTGTATATAACCTCAGTTATAGGAGTTATATTTCATCCCATTTATAACTGTGTGTTGGGCCAAAACTGTGAATAGATTGCCCAAATGTGTTAACCACTGGAAAGCAAAAGAAACAAACCGAAATCGTCAGAAAATCCAGGAGACGCATACATGGGATGGTCAGCCCTCATGGACATCACTTAGCTCGGTCTGCGGGCGTCCTCAAAATGTCTCCAGCCAACGGCTGCGAATGTGAAACCGACAACCGATGCTGCTTCAGGAATTGAACTCTTGTGGATGTAAACTTGATAAGCACGAACTCACACCAATCCTAGTCCTGGGCTTCCAATAGAGGGGTAGACACCGTCACGTTCTACTATATAATACTCCCATTTATGACAGAATCCCAGAGCAAAACTATGATGCAGCCAAAAATATGCGTTGTAGGCAAGAGAAGAATCTGTCATTCTGAGCATGCTGCAATAATTTCTAGACTGGAAATAGCCACGATTCTTGGGATGATCCTCCACATTCTGGTGAGGTCCTTATAGTACACCTAGATCATCCATGACAAAAACACTTTGAACTGGGCAGTGGCACAATTTTGCAGATCATAGCATCAGTTCCAACTATTTTAATGTAATATGATGGCTCACGTTTTGACATCATAACAAGTTGATAACTAGTCATAAAAATCTAATATAGTATATCAGTATACCATCGCTGTATGCGATTCCGAAAAAAAAAAGTGGATCTGCAATATACCCTACAGCTCCAAACACCGACAGTAGGACTGTATACAAGGAGTTTTTTTTGTTGGGGTCCTTTTCACCTTCTCAGAGGGTATAACTGGAGCACTAGGTATGTGGATGCATGGGATTCACATGTGACTCTCATCTCTGAAATCCCACTCATGAGAATCCCATTCAACATTCCATGGGATAATATCATATATCATATATTATATAAGATCATGGGATTCTCAAAGATCTTCATCTCTCTCTTTCAGAAGCTTCCCTACCGGGCCTTGCCACCTTCCTTCCCCTCTGCCTCAATTCGTTTCGGCGCTGTGCAGCCAGCAAAATGGTGGATTTTACTGGTGATTCTGGTGGACCTATGGCGAAGATGGCCAAAAAACATGCGATTTCACCCATATGTCGCATGATTTGATGGGCCGTGAAATCTAAAAGGCATGGTCCACCATGGTCCAAAGAACTTTAAAGAGGTCATATCTTAGTATCAATCGTCGTTTCTGGGTGTTTACATTCGATACCCATAGGATCCATGGTGCTGGTACATATGCTAACATAAAGGGGGTATATGGATGGGATCCATGTTACCATATATAGCAGCACCATGGATCCTATGGGATATACTGCCAGCGCATCTTTTTTCACAGTCCTCTCACGATCCACTCCTTCCAGGACCATCTCTACGAACTGGCTATGAGATTAAAGACCATCCCGCTGTTCGCTCATGACAATAATTACCAAAGATGTTGGATAGCCCATTTATCAAGCATCAACCAACAGGGCTACTATTTGTGCTATAACCATAATACACACATACACATATCTATAAATATATATTATATAATCATATAAAATCATATAAATATGTTAACCATGGTTAACCGTTAAACAAATCATCCACCAAATCTTCAACATCATGTATCACCATGCTCATCCTGCCCCGGAGCTGCTGCCGAGCTTCGGCTCCACCCCAACGACCCCAGAAGTTGCTGTCGGTGTTGGTCTTCTGGGAATAGAAGGAGGAGTTCATCCCCTGCAACGTGACAAAAACCGTGGATCCTGGGATGAAATTGATGAGATTTTGGGATTTTTATGGGATGACTATGGGATGATGATGGGATTTTTATGGGATGCTTCATCCGACACAGCCGGTAGACGAGTTTGCGGTTAGTTACAACTCCAATTTAAAGTGCGTACAGCACCCCTATCTACTTCTCCTGCCTTCCGAAGTCTTAAGTTAGCAAGGCCCATCACCGTGTTGGCATTGATGGCTGGGGATGGATTCAGACCATTCAGAGTCACCATCACCGATATCTGGAATCCATGAGGAATCAGTCAGCTGAATCAACTGAGGCCGCCAAGGAGGGGTGCCTCTCTACTCTCTGCGAACTTCATCAGAATCGCAAATTCTCATTCCGAGATATTCCGAGCAGGTCCGAGCAAGTCCAGATCCCCAAAAGAGCCATTAAAAAACTATCCCATCTCACTTCACTATACTAGTGGGTTGATAGGTTTCCGTACTCTGGGTTGTATCCGTTATTTTCAATGATTTTCCATTATAAACGTAAACATACATAATAAACCAGTATTAACTTAACACAACTTAACCACTATGAACCAGTATCAACCATTTTGAATTCCATATTAGCTACTCAACCAACATATGAACCACTATCATCAAGTAGTAATTAGCTTTTATGTTCCATTCTATCAACCATTATTTCACCGTTCTTCATCATTATTTGCCATTCTTAACCGTTATTAAATAACCATTATTGACAAGTATTAACCACATAAACCATATAAATTGCCAAATGGCCATTATGATTAATCTCAACCACTATTATTAGTATTAATGCCAGTAGTTTACTATGAACAATACCATATGGTTATTTAGCATAGCCATGGCCATAGAAATAGATGCTTTACCGTTCTTAAAAATGGGTGGATCTTTCCATGGCGAACTGTTAGTCATAACCAGATGGTATATCATATATCATATGTTAAATAACCAGATGGTATATCATAACCAGAGGGTAACCGTTTCCAATGGTACCCTCCAGTAAATTAACATAGACCCTGGCAGTCATCGGGATTGGAAGATTAGTTTCCTCTAGAAAATGGGTGATTTTCAGGGTCCAACTGTTAATTTACCAGAGGGTATATCCACATCAATCCCATTAAATCACCATTCAATCACCATCAAATCACCATTCAATCACCATTCAATCACCATTTATAGGTGATGTCCCATATTTTCCTATGGTTTCTTGCTAGAAAAATACTTGGAAAACCCAAATCACCATCAAATCAACATTCAATCACCATTAAATCACCATTTGTAGGTGATGTCTCATATTTTCCTATGGTTTCTTGCTAGAAAAATACGTGGAAAACCCAAATCACCATCAAATCACCATTCAATCACCATTAAATCACCATTCAATCACCATTAAGTCACCATTTATAGGTGATGTCCCATATTTTCCTATGGTTTCTTGCTAGAAAAATACGTGGAAAACCCAAATCACCATCAAATCACCATTCAATCACCATTAAATCACCATTTATAGGTGATGTCCCATATTTTCCTATGGTTTCTTGCTAGAAAAATACGTGGAAAACCCAAATCACCATCAAATCACCATTCAATCACCATTAAATCACCATTTATTGGGGTTATTTTCCAACATTCACATCATTGGGCCTTGGTTTCCCATTGGAGAACCATTTTTATCCCTTCGCCGGTCGCCCAAATCGGACCTGCGACTTGGCGCGTGCTTCGTCGAAGCGTGCGCGGTCGTACTGCCGCCGTGTGGCCCGGTCCGAGAGGATCCTGGGGTGATCGCCATGGGATCTCTCTGGAGTTATGGCCATTTATCAGTTATAACTGGTTATTTCAGTGGGATTATACATTCTATAAATGGGGTTTTCTTAGTACTTATAACTGGTATTTCGGGCCATAACTGTGGAGATTTCATGTGGCCCAACGAACAGTTGTCTTTATGGGATTATAATATAGTATTTCATGATATATAACCAACCAGTTCTAGGAGTTATATATATATATATCATCCCATTAATTTATAACTGTTAGTTGGTCCATAACTGTAGATATTTTTTAACGAATTGAATGAAATTTAATGACGATTTAATCGGATTAATGGTGATTTAATGATGATTTCCATGGGATTTCATGAATTTAAAGGGAGTTCATGGTGATTTACTGGGGATTGAATGGGATTTCATATGTATATATATGATTATATATGGTGCATGGAAATCATAATGGATTGATAAACCAACTTATCATGGGGATAATGGAGTATCTGTAGGTAAGCCTTTGGTGAATAGTTGGAATGGTTGGTTCCATGGTTGGTTCCATCTGACATTTTTCAGCACGGGATATGAAGCAGCATGGAGAGATGGCCAGCTTTCGATGGAAACATTCGACTTCATGGCAGCATGGCAGCATGGCCATAAATCACGTGATTGAATCTTCATAGGTCGCCAACCTGAAGTATCATGAAATGCTGCCATTTGGAGATAATTCTCCTTCATCATTCCAGTGACAAAAAAGAGAGGTCGCTACAATCAATAGATTGACTATGAAGCGGCTGTGCGTCAAGGATAACGTAAGTTCAGTGTGCTCAGGATCCAATCAGTACCAGCCAGAAGTCCACCGGGTGATCGACTTGGTTAATACAACACCTGCGTTTTTTGGCGCTTTGCGGCGCTTGGTAAAAACCTGCCACAGAGAAAACCCTCAGTTCATATGAAAAACATGTGTGTATAGATACTATAGGAAAATCGTCAACATAAATCATATTTTTTCCAGCATACAAGCTTAGGCTACCAAAGGGTTACTCCATTTGACGATCAAACATAGCTTCTGAACAATTCCCGTATTTGTAGATGATTTTCCCGGCTATAAACCTCCAGTTTGTGGATTTCAAACTAGCCATGTGTGATACGTAGATTTTTTGTCCCATGACATTTCCATGAAATGGTGGGTGAAATCCTATGACCATCACTTGAGGGTTCTTCTCATCAGCTGAGAAAAGATCTTTTGCCATGGCCAAATCCATCGCCAAGTCTCTCGTATGCCTCCTGGATCTTTTCAAATTCATCCTCATGCAGCGAAGGAAAATCTTCAACGCAGGGAGATTCTTTGAGTCCGGCAAATTTCAAGGTAATAACTATAGCAGCATAACTGAGGTGACAAACTAAACTTGAATAGATTTGAGATAAACAAGTAAAATACGTGTGATAACCAGCTAGGCTTTGAGTTTACAAACCAACAAATACAACTGGGGGGCACTACCTTGCAGCTTTGCCCAACCAAGGTTCACACCCAACTGATCATCCCAATGTTTATCCCAAATGACGCCACTTGTGAATGCCCAATTCTTGGGGTCATCAATCAATGTTTATCCCATGGTCAATCTCGTCAATCTACATACCCTCTGGTAAACATACAAAAAGCTATTGAAAATTGCCATTTATAGTGAGTTTTCCCATTACACATGGTGATTTTCCATAGTTGTTTGTATGTTTACCAGAGGGTAGTCATTCCATATGTTTGGATGTCATCTACATGGTCAATTATAGCGAATGGAGGGTATGACTATAGTTGGTGGCTTTAATGGAGGATATGACTATAGTTGGTGGGTTTATAAGCCAGCAAACATAACTGGGAGACGTCACCTTGTACCTTCTTAATTATTGTATATGTGTGTTTGTTTGCAATCGCATTGGTAAATGTCAACATGTCAACAGGGATCTGGCGTAGAAATGGCTTACCCTAGGACCACATAGATTTTTGTCATTTGCACTATAAAAACCCAGCCAGAACCAGGGGTCAATAATTTTCAGCCATTTCCAAAACAATCCAACGCCCTCTCTTTGGGCACAATACATTTTGACCATTGTTTGAACCATGCTCTGGGCGTGATACAGAACAGTGGTCCTGCATTTCCCGCAACTTGTCTGGCTTCTTGTCTCTGTTCTTGTCCTCGGCAAGCAAACCCAGCAGTATCCGACCCAGCTGCAGAACGAGTTGATTTTGAGTGAGTGGAACATCACAGCTTTCATTAAGCCTGGCAAAAACATAGAATATAGCAACCCCCAAAAGATCGAAAAGCAAGAAATCTGGAAATATGAAGTGCAAATATAATCTACAACATCCTTGAAAGATTTTTCTATCTTTTTGGGGATTGCCATATATAAGCCAGCGAGAAAAGGATAATTCACTGCCGTTGGTTTACCCCAAAATGGCGTATATGTACATGGGACAACCCACTGAATATGGATTGACTAACCTGGGTTACTAACCACTTACGAAGACGGGATGATCCGACACAAGGGCCGACACAAGGGTGGCCAGGGATGGCTTAGATTCTAAACCTGAAGTTGGGATATGGGGCCCCTATAAGTATAGTTATATCACTGATATAGCATTATACAACCACTTATTGGTGGAACAGCACCTCCAAGTATGCTTATACCATATATATATATACATATGGTCAGGCCCTCCCATGACCCCATCGTCTGACAAGAAAAGAAGAGGCTGGATTATGGATTGACATCCATCAATCACAGACCCAGTGTTAATTCTTTGATGGTAGACTGAGATTCAATTCATCATAAATCATCCATAAGGTGTATTCCAATTAGATATGGGGATTCATGCAATCCTGGTTCATGGGGATTAATCGCATCCGTCACACGTTGGAACGTTCGTTACGTAGCCATGTCGTCACAGAAACGTCTCACCGATGCAGGGCCTCGATCCCACAGTCTGGACCAAGGGACTGGATGATACTGCAAGGCGAGCTTTTTGTAAGCTCCTGAGGCAATCAGTGGCGAGCTCGGAAGCTCCAAATGCATCACAACTGGGGTGTCTGGAAATCCAACACATTTTCTGTAGTCAATGTGTTCGAGGGTCAAAAGTTGGATAACTGGCCATACTTGGGGATGGTCACGCCCCGGGATGTTGACCTCCCAGGATGGTACGATGACTCCGATGACCTCCCATGACCCCCATTCATCCCATCGAGCTTGACCATGGCACATGTGGTTTTGATAGTCCCAAAGACTGGCACAGGTCAAGATCACACATTCACAATCAAAAAAACTTGTTCCATAGCCAGGACAAAACAGGGACCAGCGCATTCATTCGAGAATGGATATGTCTGGGCTTAGTTCACAATTGAATTGTGTAAATTCTAAGTGAGCCCCGACTCACCAGTCACCTTTCAATCTCAAAAGCTCCTGCGTGGTTCAGAGCAGGATTACCAGTTTGTTGATGATACTAATTCGCCCACTGAACCAATTCGCCAGTTTCGCACAAACTCGTATTTCACCAACAAACAGGGGTCAACTGCAAATTGCTCAAGTACCTATGACGTTCCAACTGTCTTTGGTGGTTCCTGAAAATGGGGGACCTAGAAGCCAAAGGTTTTCCTGTCAGAAACAAGCATGTTTGGATGATTTGAGGGTCCTCCATTTTAAGAAACCACCATTTGTCCTTCTTAGGTCTGCAAATGCCTAGTGTAACATTTTGAACTGCTGAGTAAGTCAATGCCTCCGATTTTTTGCGATTGCTGGGTGGTCCAATCCTCTCAGACTGATATGAAAGGTAATCATTACATGATATGATATGATATGACCCATAGGATCCATGTATGCTATATATGGTAACATTTACCATCAATATACCCCCAATGTTAGCATATATACCATACATGGATCCTATGGGTGATATGATATGATATGACATGATATGATATGATATGTAATCATTACATTGTAATGAGTGCAATGTTAAGGGAATCGATCTTTGCCTCTTTATCAAGCGAGAGTTGTCGCACCTCCATCGAGCCATTTACTTAGATTCGTACCACTTCATAATGAGACCAACAAGCCAACGTTGGCGAACTAATTTCATGGCCCATCTATAGAGTAAGTACCCTTATGAAGATAGTCAATACAATCAATATACAATCAAAGAAACCAGTCAACCAGTAACCACTTAATTAATCCTTAGTGACTTAGCGATTGTACAAGCTCATAAAACTCATAAAATTTACCCTACCAGTGCCCCTTCGGCACGACCCAACCTGCTCCACGCTCCAAAGGTTGGCCTTGCACCACATCCCTTCGCGCCTTTGATGTCTTTGACGGAGGCAAAGTCATCCACGTCTAGGAGCTTGTAGTAATCTGCCTTCGTCCGGCGCTGATTTTGAAATTGCTACTCAACGGGATGCTGCTGTTCGATGCTTTTTGTTGGGATTCAACCGGGTTTAACATCTAAATGGTGATGCAATGTGACTCATTAGGATGTAAATTAGAAATTAACTAGTTTTAATGGGTGCTATATATGTATATATTTATATAAGAAGGGAATATATATATATATATATATATGTAATTATATATATAGTAGGGCATGATGTGATATAATTGTAATGTATTGCAATGTTACGCCCCAGTTTGTTAGCTTACTTGATTCTTTAGCTAGATTAATTGTTGGCTTTATGGTGGATATATCTGCAGTAACTGGGGTTTATCAACCGAGGTTTCCTCCGGTTTCCTGGCAACAAACGGATCTGGCGAAGCAGCGCACGCCTTTTTGGGCGGGGCTAAGTACTGGGTCCACTGGATCTCTCTAGTTTGGCCAGCGCAGCCGAAGCGTGGGGCAATTTTGTAGTGCGCCGGGCTTGGTGGTGACATGGCACTGCCCAGTCAATCCAAGGCATCACCTGTGCACGAACACCTTTGCTGAGATTGAGAACTCTACTTAGATGGGCCATGGGATTAACTAACTGATTAGTAAACAGAACGGCCCCTCATGGGGGAGTGATTTTTGCTCTAAAAATAGTCAAAAATACTGGTATTTACAGTGTTTTGTGACCAAAGTGGGATTAAAACCGTTATTTTAGAGCAAAAAATAGAGTTCACCTCCAAAGGCTCTCATATGCTGTCATAAATCACTGGCATTTACAGACTCTTGTGGCAGGATTCAATTTTTCCTGTGAGGCTTGCAA
>Ga0126342_10003306_pt1 | contig 26515 bp, 37 predicted proteins | sample Cyp1metagenome_FD_92528 | JGI IMG/M metagenome (GOLD analysis project Ga0126342, IMG submission 92528) | Coral microbial communities from Lord Howe Island, Old Settlement Bay, Australia - Cyphastrea 1 metagenome | ecosystem: Host-associated > Invertebrates > Cnidaria > Coral ...
ACTCATCACAGCTCCACTTCTCACACCCCTTCTCACACCTCACTTATCACATCAGAACTCATCACAGCTCCACTTCTCACACCTGACATCACAAGTCCACTTCTCACACCTCACTTCTCACACTTCCCCGAAGTTTACATTAACCTTAGATACATAAAGGCTTGACATGTGGGGTTATCCGGTCCTTTTATTAGATGTTGTTAGGACCTCTACTTGGCATCAAAGAGGATTCCTTGATTTGTACACTTTGTACATCGTCCCATCAGAGCTCATCTAAGGCTCAAGCTCCAGTCTTTCGGTCACCGGACCTGATTTCTTTTGCTTGGAAATCATACGGAATCATTTTTTTGAATTACATTTGAATTAGTCATTGAGATAAGTGGATTTGAGATATTTTGAATTTTCGTATCTGCCTTTAAAGGACGAGGTGAGGGGAAGGGCTGTGTCGTCTCTCGTGGCCGCTCCATTTCCATCTGAGCTCGGTACTTGGAAGCCTTGCCACGCGGGTGTGGCAATGGTGGGGATGAAAAATCTGTGGAAAAACGTGAGATCCAAAATGATCCAAACATTATCTATCCATATTCTTCCATATTCAATATTGAATATTGTTCCGTGGTTTGAATATGTTGTTAATCTGTTCTAATGTATCTAATATACTACAATATCTTCTGATATTTGCACCCTCACAAAGAGTGTATACTTTTTTGAACAGCCAGCAATCAGCATTTTCGTTTACAAAATTTGACAAAGCTATGCGGAAAAAATGCTGTTTTTCGCAAGCCAAGTCTATGCGCACACTGAGGCTCCAAACACTGGCGGTGGCTCCAACTTCACGCTTTTTGCTGCAGCTGGACCTCACCCGCTCCAACTTGAAAAACAAGGTCAAAATGGGAAGAAAATTGTCAAGATATGTCAAGAATTGTCAAGATAAGATTGTGATGATTTCTTTGATGATCCTCTACAATATTTTTCTGTACGGAAGAGAAATACTACCATGAGCCATGGACACCTTGAACATCTTTTTTGCTGGTCTTAGCAAAAACAAACAGGTTTCGCAGCATTTGGTTTGGCCATGGAAAGCTTAGAGTTTTTTGATTGTCTACCATATTTGCAAGTGCCAGCACCCTTTCGTTGGGCCTTTCACGGCGTGCTTGGCAAAGACCTGTGAAGTGGACTTGCTGAAGCTCGGCTGTGGAACAGCTGTGTACCTGGGCTTGACTTTGAGCACAGACTATTGAAGTAACTAGTGGATGCTAGTGGTAGACTATGGAATCTGCAGAATGCCCATCATCTCAATCGTTCCTCTCAATTGGACCATTTTTTCCATCCATTTCGTTTGCAAGTAGCCATTTCTCGGTGCCATGAAATTCAGCAGAAGACTTAACCGCAGGGCCACATAAAAGAGTCATATGAAGTCATGCGGAATGTCATCCGTGTTTCATCCAAGGGACTTGGGAGGCACCACTCGCGGAGGTGGTTCCATTGGTGGTCCCGGGATGGGCGGCACCGGCACCGGAGGCACCGGAGGCGCGGATAACACCGGCACTGGAACGGCTGGCACCGCTGGGACCGGTGGCACCGGCAGCACCGGTGACATGTTGACCAAGGGAGGCGGTGGAATGGCACCTGCTTCACCTCATTTTTCGCAGACACCTTCACCATTCTTCTCCAGCTTACCTTGTGGGTTTGGTTCCCTTTTCGTGTACATTTTTAATACATTTTATCTTTTCAAGACCTATGACTCAATGACCTACGGCATCCTATGCCTTTTCGTGACATCCAGCAAATTGCAAACTCCTTCCCTTGCGAGGCAAAGTCACAGGGTAGTGCCAGGTGCATAGGCGGCACGCTCATTGGCATGCCTGAAGGCCTGAGTCCCACAGGAGGACGCAGTAAGTCTTGAAATCTCTCAACACTTTGAACAAAGTTCCCAACAAATCCATTGGTTCCTCCTTCACTGCCATGAAACGGCCTCGGTCGCCAGTGAGGCTGGTCGCCCAGAAACAAAAACTGCAAGGAAAGCCAGGACAACCTGGATATTGCTCAGATCCACTCTTTTGTCCAGCACATTCAGAAACTGTCCTGCATCATCTGCATGGAACAAGTTCTGTGTCCCGTGTGTCCCGTGTGTCCCGTCCACCCTGTTCCCAGGTTCCCCGGGTTCCCCAGTCCTGGTGGAGCCGCTGGAACTGGCAGGGCATAGGCAGCTCCCTTGGCTCGGCACTGCTCCCTTCACCACACCGAATCTCACCAAACCCACCCAGTTCAACTAGTTCAACCCAGTTCAACCCAGTTCAACTCAGTTCCTGTAAAATGTACTCCCAAGAATTCCCAAGATTTCTTCAAAACATGTCACAAAACATTTCAAAACATTTCCAGAAGTTGGTGCAACTCAGCGTGGAACTATCTCGCGATCATCTCGATCTTCATCCTTCATGGGGCCCACGGTTGCCCGAGGCGGTGGGCGCGCCTGCAAACATTTGATGCAAAATGCAAGTCTTTGTATCCTCAAATCCAAAAGTGGTAAAGCACGCAAGGAGCGGGAAACTATTGTTCAAAATCTTAGGGCAAATAAAGAAAATCTGGCAGTAAACTACGCTAGTCACTAGTCTCCTAATGCTTCCTCAGTAACGTACCCAATTTGCACACCCATGACTGTATCTGACCAAAAAAGAGAAAGAAAAAATGGAGAGTCTCCACTCTCGGCCAGAAATTATCAAGATCTGCGGGTTCTTTTCCTGGACGGCCCATCTCTAATGATATCCTCATTTTTTCTCCAAGAAAATATATAATGCATTTGAAACGCAAAGCATTTGATGTGTTGCCGATTCTGTGAGTGTATTGTCAGTGTAAATCCCTGGAATTGATCTTTTCAAGGGCGCACTTTGAATTATAGATTTTGCTGAGAGTACAGGCATCCCAATCATCCCAACACTGGTGAAGCTGGAATCTCCAAATCAGGGTGAGAGCTGTTTCCCAGGTGAAACTTGTGGTCACGCACCTCAGGAGCTGCGCGCACCTTGTGTTGCTGGTTTAAAAGGATGGAATCTGGAAGTCTTCAGGATCCCGTAGCTGCCCCAGCTGCACTTGCCATGATTTCCATGATTTCCAATCCTGGCCTTATTTTCTCTAGTCGCGCTGACGTGCGGACTCTTTGATGCCGCTGGTGGTGGTCTGGCTGTACAAGGGTGCTCAAAATCGATAGCTGAAGTGATGGGAAATCCACACGAGCACGTCATATGACGGTAAGAATTTATTGATCCATTCCGTGGTCGTGTGTGCCGCTAAAACGTTGTTAAACGTTGTTTCCTTTCACGTGCCATGAATCCGTCTGATAAGTCTGATATCTTTGATTTCCCATAGTTTCCCATGATTTTGAGTACCCAAATGGAGATTCTGATGCTCCACTCGGTAGATGGCGAGGCTGAACAGCATCGACCAGACTTTCTTCGGCATTTCCTTGTCCCAAGTGTTTCCCTTCCTGCAGATTCCTCCCGAGACATTCATGCACAGTTTGACAACGACTGCCAATTAGGTTGCTTGATTCAACTGGATTCTGTGTGAAGATTGGAACGTAGAGTTGCTGGTGTTCCACAAAAAACTGTCAACAAAAACAGTCGATACAAAGACAGTAGTCATGAATCATTTTGTGCTTTCTGCATATAGGTAGCGTTGTCCAACACTGGAGAATCGACTGACTCGCAATAAAAATGAATGCCATTTCATGCCATCGTTCCTGACAGCCTCACCAGACCGTGGAACGGAAAATGGTGCCGTGAAACGGGTTGAACGGGTGGAACGGACTGCGGCACCATTGGCCGCGCCGAACTGCCATCGGACTCTGCGCACACTGCGCTCCACTCTCGGCAGATTCTGTTGGATCCTTTTGATACAAAAAAGTGGTTCAGTCATGTTCACTTTGTTCACTTTGTTCACTTTGTTCACTTTGTTCACTTTGTTCACTTTGTTCACTTTGTTCACTTTGTTCACTTTGTTTGGGTTCTGATTCAGTCCATGTCCAATGTACTTCAGCCTTCAAAAAAAGTGTGGCGGCGAAGGTATCACGACCGCATCCTGCAAACACGCTTGTGGACAAACATTCTCAGAACTCTCAGAAACTCTACAGCTTGTAGTTCCAATACGTCACAATGTCACGTTATACGTTCCAATACGTTCCAATACTCTGCAGCCTCCTGGCCCCTTTTCTCCTGGAACTGGAACAGTTGCACGAGTCCGGGTCATCCGGATCAAAAACACAAGCATCTCCAGACCTGGAAGAGTCGTTGCACCGTTGCACCCTCTGACACCCTCCGACACTGAAAAACTGTATTTGAAACCCGCTGCCGGAAAGGCATAAAGGATCATAAAGGGATCTGTGAGGCGTTTCACTACAGAAGTGTGCTCGAAATCATCCAATGTACACCTCGCTTCTAACATTTTGGGATCCATCTCAGTTGCCTTATAATCCGTGCTCCGCCAAAGAATTCATGTCGAACTGCGCCGTAAGTTATGTAAGGTCTAACTTGTAGAATCTTGTAGAATCTTGTAGATGTACGTAGTACATCCTGGTGAATCTCTGATCTGAGTTTGCACATCTTTCTTCCATACTTCAGGGTATTTTCTTCCATATTTGGTAAATATGTTAAACATGTTTCAACAGTTGGATCGGCATGGCCTCACTGTCTCAAGAGCTTCATCAAGGATTTCCACGAACCTGGCTGCCATGATGTACTGAGATGTACTGAGAACAGTCGAATCCAGTGACAAATTGTTGTGTCTCTGTCTCAGGATGTCTCAAGTATAACAGTATAAGCAAAGAGACAAGTGGGATTGGTCACCCTAGTTCTACTTGAGACGTTCTGATACCCGATGGCCATCAACAAAGATGAAGAAGTGCATCCAAGCAGCTTGTCGATCTCTTCCTGTCAGCAATTTAAGACTTCAAAGCCAAATGGTTTCCCAGAACCCCAAGAATGACTCGAAACGACTTGCGTTTTCGGATCGAACAAACATCCCAAGATGCGCCTTGGTGTTGTAGAATGCACATGATACGCGGGCAGAGCCATAAGTTGCACCCATCTCCCTGGCACAGTGAAATGTCATGTCCGCATCCAGAGCCAAGTGCGCAGCGCATTTACAAAGTTGTCAGACAAACACGGGCAAGGTGTTGATGAAGTAAAACATAGATCAATTACATTATATTTATATTATATAGATATATATGATTATATATGTATATACACATATAATATAGTCTCATATAGTGTTTATCTTGGGTGTTGAAGGTTGCTGAAGATTCTTCAGCAGAACATCTTGAAAGAAAACTGGAACTGCGCCCAAATCCGGAACTGTCTTTTGGGATGCAGATCTCTGCCTGTGTAACGGCTGGGCGCAGTGGTGTCCAGCTCTAATTGCCACCCCATCGGCATCAAGCACACCAGCTACATCCTGGAAATGGCCAGTTGGAATGGCCAGTTTCTGACGCTTGTTGGACTTCATTGGGATTCCAAGTGATTTGACCACCAATCAACACAAGCCTCTGGCATTACGATGTCTAAAATGTCCAAAGGGGCGAATGGATTCGCTATCACTTCCCTTAAATCGAAACAGGTTTCATCGGCTTCGACTTTGATCCCGTCCCGGCTCCTGTGGATAGATGTCTGGCTCCCTGGGGAAGCAGCAAGTGCATGATACTGTTACTGATGAAAATTCAGATGGTCCGTAGCAAAGCAGCATATCAATGTATATCAGGAAGGTCTCGCCGAGTTGAGAAGAGGAAATTGAGAATATTGTTTGGATGCCAAATTCTGAGCACTGAGAGTTTAACTCATGTTCTTCACATCAGATCTTCAAACCCATCATAGATTGTTTATAATTGTTTCATATTGTTTCATATTGTTTCATATTGTTTCTAGTTGCTCCATAGAGACTCCCGGATTCCGCAAATTCCGCAAACAGGTTACAACTGGAAACCAAAAGTGGCCACGGCAGCTCTGAGTTCTTCACACATCGTTGAAGGCCACCAGCGCAGCGCGAGGGCCCATGCTAGGCGGTGGGCCATAGAGTTTCAGCCCATTGACACGGCTCAGAGACTGGCGCAGTGACAGTGGTGAAATACTGGCTTTTTGTCAGATTTTGCTGGGTTTTCTGTGAGAAGATTAACAAAAACTGCAGTAATCTGGTGAAACTATATGATGACCATGGACAACGACAGCATCACTAGATACAGTTTTAGGCCCAGCAAGTACCATTGCTAGATGCGAACTTGTGAAGAATGAGTGCGACCCGGAGTTTAGATGAATTTAGTGTAATTTAGCCATGTTTCTGGAAACCAAGCCAAGTCTCACAGGTGCCACAGTTCCCACAGAAAGTTGCCCAACTGCACCCTGTTCCACCCCAGGAACGGCCTCCCAAAGATATTTGGAAAGTTCCTGCTCATAGGCCTCTACCCGATCCATCCCGATGCGCAGCAAATAGTCGCATGCAACACCTGCAAACAATGCCAGCCCAGCCTTTGGCTCGGCTCGGCATCGATTCTGAAACATCGTGAAACATCATGAAACATGATGAAACTACAGGGGGTTGTGACGTTTGTGTCGTTTTGTCCTAATGAAATGGCAGTGACAGCGTTGCTCTCCATCTTTCTTCGCATGCGCCCAGCCTAGACCGACAGCTTGTGCGATGGGCGGTGTGCCAGCTTCGAAGCGTGCAGGCACATCTGCATAGTAAGACTCATCCTCGGTAACCAACTGCTGCTATTGGATATATGTCTTAATATGTCTTAATCATATGTCAATATCCGCTCGACTGTTGCCTGCTTTGACTTCTCGATTTCGATATTGCAGTAACATCTCTTTTCACCTCACTGCGCAAAACTGCATTATTTCAGAATCCACCGACCCCAGCCAGTGGCAGTAGCTTTCCCAGCGGAACACTGCGATGAAATGGAGGGTCGAGTAATCCGGCGGAGCCGACGCTGAGCGTCAGCTCAAAAATAATTACTTGAAGTATTTCACAATATTTGACACCCAAAGTGATGAAACTGAAATGATGGGCTCTGTCAGAGATGGTGCCATTAAATCTCCAGAGGTTTTCTCTCCGAGGAGCCATGTGAACCTCCTTGATCATCTCCCCACCTCCTTTCCAGGGAGGCATGCCCTGCGCAGCGCTCGTACCATTCCTCTGTTCTTATTCTGTCTTACTTCGTGGTGGATTTCCTAGTTTTGGAGGATATGACATTGGCATACATTTGCACTCCATTCTCATCTCTTCTGTTTGAGTTGGAAACTTGTAGAACTGCATGATTCTGAGAGCAAAGAGATTGTATTTGATATGCATATGATCATATTATGGATGCATTAGATATATTTAGATATGTAACATGATATGTACTAGATATTGTTGGAATTTGTTGGAATTTGTTGGAATTTGTTGGATGTGTCCGTTGAAAAGGTCTACTGTGTGAACTCACCTCCAAGATCTCGGACTTGCCCCAGAGGAAACCCACGCCGGTTGGGCCATACATCTTGTGACCTGAGTCACTAAAGAGAAGTGGATAGAAAATGATAGAAATGGAACATGCGAACAAAAATTGAACTCCCAAGTTGAGAAGACTTGGAGTCCCAAGAATAATTCGAAATATCAGAAATATCAACTGTGACATAGAGACATCAAAGACTCATTCACAACACTTTTCATGAAAGTGAAGGTCATCTGGGGGTAAATGAAGCAAAGCATCCAAGTCTGAAGTGCAGGGGAGCAAAAATGAAAACCTTCATGCTCGTTAGAGAATTTGAATGAAGACCTCTCGAGGTTTTTGGTGGCACATGACCAAAGACCCAATAAATGGTGCCTTTTGCCAAAGGCACTGGAAGCCACCAGGAAGTCAACGCCAAGCTCAGCCACATCCTGGGAGCTAAGGTGGCCCACGAACAACTTGAGGCGAACTTCACATTGCACAAGCTGCAGTCGCTATGTGAGGAATGTGATACGCTACGTGAGGCCAAGCTTCAATTTTCAGGTGTGGTACAGATTGACAAGCGTCCAAAAGCACCTCTCCATCGGGATGCATCCAGATCCATCCGGTAAGAAGCACACATAAGGAATCAATCAATGAACCGGAATCAACAGTTGAATCAGTTGAACCATCCAAGCAACCAATCAATGAATCAATGAATCAGTCGTAAGCACACCATTTTCAATTTTTTCTGCATCCAACCTGTGGCCCATTGTTCGAATTGTGGCCCTGTCCCATGCAGCTCAAACTTTCCAGCCTTGGCTCCCACGGCATGCGCGGCGTCCGCCATCTCTTTGACCTCACCGGAGACCACTTCAAACATCCAGCGTAGCGGGGACACCGGTGGTCACAATGCTCAGCCAAATATGGGACCACATGACATTCATCTGACATTCATCTGACATTCATATCTTTCATCCTGGATGAACCTTTTCTCTGAACAGAGGGAAAACATGGATTCAGCATGATTCAGCAATCCTGACACTGGCACTGCTGAGAGACTGGATTGATGCAGCCCAGTGTGTTGGAGATGTGAACGAACGCCACCATTTTGGTCTTGGGACTTAGGAGACGTTTGAACTCCTCCACATCCAGCTTCCCCTGCGGTACGACTCGTACGACGGAACAAATCCGGGAACAGGGCGGTTGGCACAGCTGTGCCTCGTCAGTGATGCCAGCCCACTTCAGCTTTGCTCCAGTCCTCTGTGTGGCCAGCCTCGTCATGAGTCGTTGCAGCAGCCAGCTATCATTAAACGGTATCTAGTCACTTAGACTGACTTAGACTCAATTACTAGACTCCAATGACTCAATGATTCAAACACTTCCATTGTTTTCCGCATCCGGCGTCTACGGCGTCTACGGAAAAAAAAAAAAGCCACTGGATCCATCAATGCTGTGAACTGCCAAGGAACTGCCATGGGACGATGTTGGAGTGATGCTCCATGACCTGTCAAGTTAAGGTCAAAATCCTGCTGCAAGTGTTGAATAATGGTGAATAATGTTGAATAATGTTGAATAAGACTACAACTTCTTTGGAAGGAATTCCATTTGCCCAGACTTTTCGTTTATGTTTGGTCCAAATCCTCCAAGGTATACATTGTTTGCATATGATGTGATATTGCAAAACGCCAAACGCCAAGGAACAGTGATGAGAACCTCATCGTCCGGTTTCAGGTTGACTGAACCCCAACTCTCCGCCACCAGGTTGATGGCATCCGTAGCACCAGAGGTGAAAATGATCCTAACAAAATGAACATTGGCGAGTTGCAATATGTTCGGTTTTGATATGTTTTAGATTGTTTTAGCATGTTCTGCTTCTTGATGTTGTTGCAACGGAAGAAGTAAAGTCTAAACATCACAACAACTGAACAGTAACTGTTGACGTGAAATGACTTCATCTCAGCTCAGCTGTGGTCAAAAGCCCCTAGAATCTTACTCCCATGCGAGCAGCACTTTGTTGCCTAACACCATTCTGGGCCGATTTGGCCTTTCATTCTGGGTCTGAACTCGTCCTCTCGGCAGGTGATTTCTTGGGTCATCTTCCAAGAAACTCCTCTGGACTCTTTGCACCAATGAGTTCTGCTACGCTGCTTCTCGCATGCTCGAAGGCCTAGCGGAATGGGCATTCAATGGGCATCCAGTTGCATATTTGCATACAGTCCGATCAATTCGATCAATTCGATCAATCCGATCAATTCGATCAATTCTATCAATTTGATCTGAATCGTCCACTGAAAACCAAGTGGCTGCCAAGTTTGCTGGATAGCGTATCCTGCAGAATTCTCAGATTTTGGGACGTTTTGGGTAACCGAGGACTGTGCCTCAGTGGCACGTTCGGCCAGGGCATAGGCTCCACGGTGCACATTGGCTGAGTGCTCCTTAAGGCGATGCAAAAGAACGACACAAAAGGATACCTTATGAATCTTATGATTCACTTATGTATCACTTATGTATCACTTATGAATCACTTATGAATCACTTATGAATCACTTATGAACTTATGATACCTTCAATATTTTCAACTCAAAGAATCAACAGGAATTGTACTCAGAGACTCTCTGAGACCAGTTGCTACAGATATGTGTCCTTCGTTCCAAGACGAATTGGATACCCAATGGCTTTCTCAAGATGGTGTCCAAGTCCAATCATTTGAAGTAAACTAAGCCGGTGGCATAGTACTCTGTGAGAGCTTGTAACACACAGGAAGGCTTTTGAGAAGTCGCCTGCACCATCACTGCACAGTGGATTTCAAGGGACAACTGCACAACGTTTTGAGCTAACGTTGATTCACAGAAGTTGCAAGGGTGACTACCTGCCACAAAGATCCACAAAGTACAAATGGCTGGCTACCACTCCAACCAAAGTAGATGGCTGAGTGCCCTGGCCCCTGAGTCCAAATAGATCAATGGCACGCCCATATAGGCATCGGTGCGCAACGCAGGGAAATCTCCGCGTATCTCCGCGGCCAGATCACCTCTGGCTGTGGGGTCTGCTCTTTGGGGCATTTGTGGCATTTCCTATCCACTTCTCTTGCCACCAAAATCCTTTGCTCCAAAAGAATCACCCAAAATTGTCACCACCATCTCTCCCTGTCCAGGGCATACCCCATCTATCTTTGGACCTTTGCACCCCAGCTGTACACAGCTAAAAAACACAGGTTGAACGGTTGTACACATGTTAATCATGGTTAATCATGGTTAATCACAGGATAACATGTGGATAACATGTGCACAGCCCAGCCTGCACTCTCGGCTTTCGCGGCTTTCGCCGGTGCCGCCGCCTCCGGAGCTTCCACCACGGCGCCTCGACGGGCCACGTGGCACGTGGCTGCGCCCGGGCCGGCACAAGCGACAGAGGCGGAGCCCGGGCACGGCAGCGGCCAAGGCAGCGGAACGCCAGGGCACGTGGGGCACCTAGATCAGACACAGAAACACACAGAAACAGATACATGGCATGCAAATGCATACAATACATATTGATGCATGTTGTACACATTTTGTATAAGTATATATGTTGTATATATGTTGTATAATAATGTATAATAATGTATAATAATGTATAATACATGTTTTAAAAAAAATTGTTGGAAACCAATGGCATCCAAAAAAGGTGAAAAACCCTTGGGGTTCCCATGGGCTCTTTGAGTTCCTTGAGAACCCAGCTGTGCTCCGAGCCGGCGCTGCTCGAAGCGCTCGGGGTGCGCTCGCTGGTGCGCTGGGCAGCGACGGCAGCGACGGCAGCGACAGCTCCATGTCGTGCGGAACAGAGATGTGGAGCACACAGAAACCACAGAAACACTCCATAAAAACATCAAAAAACATCCAGAAAAACATCCATAAATTCCATAATTTCCATACCAACAACACTTGTTGAAACCCTTGTTCATCACTCTTCACGTCATTGCCTTTTCTGGCTGTCCTGAAGAATGAATCGCGATTTCATGGACGAAAGAGTCTGGAAGAGCTTGGAGAGTAAAGTATGGCTGATTTTGTCAAACCCGTGGCATGTTTACGATGCTGTCGATAGTGTCGTGCATGGTCGTGGAGCCTTGCGCAACTCGCCCATGAAAAGAAACCGGTTTTCGCAGCAAAATGCTAACTCCTTCCTACAGCTCACATTGCATTGCACTCAAGTTGTTGAAAAAAAAGAGACTTTGAGAAAGGCACCGCCCAAGCTGCTCTCACGGCGAATTCGACGAAGGGCCAGTCCTTCCAGTAAGAAAACATGATTTTAAGGGCAATGCTGGGCAAGCACTCGAAACACGGCAACCCTTGCAGAAACAAAAAACTCTACAGATCTCTACAGTCTGTCCAGCCTTTGGAGGCATACCATGTTCTGATGTCAGAACAGTGGGCATTGCACATGCCTGCGTGGCAGTGGGGTGTTGGATTTGGCAAATGTGGGACATGACAACTCTTGGCACACGAATGCCACAGAAACTGAGATTTTTGTAACTCTATCACACTGTATCGTACTCTATACTCAAATGTTTCATCAAGCAGTAAATTTCAAAGGATCAAGCGAAGAGTGTCTCGCGGTTTCCGCAAAACTTTTTGCTGCTCCCTTTTCTTGCTCGGCCCTCCATTCTTGCGCAACTGCCCAGAGGACTCCACAGTCCAAGAAGGGTTGTAGGGCATCGCCTGAAAACTGCTTCACAGATCAAACATGCAAGGAATGAGTTACTGAGTTCCCCATTCGCACATCGAAATATATGGATTCAATTGGATTCAATTGGATTCATAGGATGATCCTGAGTGATCCACTCCTGAAATCCACCTCAAGTGATTCATCTGCTCATCGTAGAAACGCAAAAATGGCCTGAAAGCACTGCGCCCGCATCCCGCGTCTGCAAACTGAAGCGATGATCCTTCACCAGTTTCTGGAGCGGCACTGACACTGACACCTGCGGCATCCTGCGGCATCCTGCGGCATCCTGTCTCAGCAGCATCCAGCAGCCCCAGCCTGCGGATGCAGAGTGTAGGTGCCTCGGCTCAGCTGCTTGGTTGGGGAGACCCTTGAGACCGCCCTAGGGGCCCTTGAGACTTTGAAAGCAATGTGCATCCTCAACGTACACCATGACAATAAATGACAATAACACAAAACTCACAAGACCGGCAAAGCCTCAACTTTGAAATCTTATGAAATCTTCAACCATGCACTTGGCAAAGCAACGGCTTTAATCAGTTCGATCATTTTCAGCCGTTCCTCCAAGCCGCGTATTCGTCGATCGGAGGCAGAAGAGGCTTCAACGCGTTGATGTTTGGCACGTTCCTGGCGCCTCACAGGGTTTGCCAAAAGTTGATACATTACACTGATTATAGCAGTATTATAGCTGACCAAAAAAAACAATGAAAAATATCTCTCCGCAACAGTTTGCTCATCCTGTCGTCCTTTTCACTTCACATTCTCTGGCCTTTGCGCATCTTGGTGTGCTTGCACTTTGGCACGCAACCACTTCAAGGCCTCGGCAAACGCTGCATCCATCAGGGCAGGTCCTGCCCGAAACACAAAACTCATTGACGGTCAGATAGAAAATGATAATAATATAAATATAGATATAAATCGTAGTAATATAAGTAATATCAAGTTATCTCCAAACCGTAAGGGTACCGTCTTTGCCCACCCAGTCCCTGATCTTCATCCAACGCAGTGCTGGGTAGCTGTTCATTTTGAATATCAACAGCACTGTCTTTTCTCCTGCCAGCGGAGTAGCCTCTCAGAAACCTACTGACTCATGTTTTCTCCTCATGTTTTCATATGTTTTAAATTTTAGGATGTTTTAGGAGCTTTTTTCCACCTCGAAGCTTGGCCATCCTTCCTCTTGATGATGGTCTACAAATGGAAGCTGGAACGGAAAGAAGCATCGAACCGTCTTTTGATAGTCCATGTAGCTGGGACGTTTCTTCACGCTGTAGTGCTCAGCTGGACCTGCACCTGTCCAATGCACCAAGCAATCGTAGAGAAGCCGAGGAATGAGCAGAATCGCTAAGAAGTAACACAGCGTGGCAATCTCATAGCCTGAGAAAACTTGGAATGATGGCAAAGATGCAATGGAGAAGCCAAGCCACGCCATCCATTCACCAAAGTAGTTGGGATGACGACAGAGTGTCCAAAGGAATTTATCATTTGGTGCCAATCCCAACGTCGCCGTCGCATTGTGTTGCTGTTTCTGCTCGACCATAAACGACATCTTCTGCATATCTGCAGAGCTTTCAAAGATCCATCCACACAGCCATGTGAGCAAACCTATCCATTCTAATGGATGCAAGGCAGTTTCTGAATTGCTTGCTGCCAAAAAAGCAGGGACGCAGAGTAACACTGAATTGGACAAACCCTGGCCGAAGGTATCTTGTTGCATCTTCATCCACCACCATCCTTCTGGCATTCCATCAATCTTTGTCCACTTGTGCTTCGCATAACGATACCGAGGAAGATCTCCTTGAAAGCGATACGTGAAGCCTGCGGCTTGACCGAACATCACCAGGGCACCCAGGGCCATTCGTCCGCCATGCAACAAATAGCAGGCGCAGATCAACCAACGCCGGAGCCAATAGCCGGTGCCCATCAGTGCCACAATGGCAATGGCTACCAGCCCACTCGGCCATCCAATGTCAACATACACCATATGCCCGGTAAGTGCAACCGGAATCTGAACAAAGGGTAAGAAAATAGCCACTTGTACTAAGCAGTTTGTATAGAAAAGTGTCTTCAGATGTGGCGGAGCTAGTAACACTCCAAAGGTAAGGCAGTAGACCAAAAGGCTTTCGATCGGATGCAAATTACCCGCCACGGCGAAGAAGTGAAACCAATGGCCTTTGGGTAAACCAGCCATGTCGTTCACGTCGTTCACATGTGGGTCGTCGTGTTCAAACGAACTCCCAAAGCTCCCAATTTTGAACCACCATGCGACAATGCGGTTTTGCAGAAACCCACTTCATTCACCATGTCAAAAAAAACATCAACACTAGCCCATACTAATACCACAGGACCACATCACTTCATCATATCTATCCTAGCCTTCCCTTTTCTCTCCTGGGATTTTGGGGCACCAAAAGCGTTATATAGCTCCCTGAACTCCATAAGATCAGAAACAGTTTGTCAATTTCTCAGTTTCTGTAGGTTTCTGTGCTCTCCGGGCCGTCTTGGAGTTCTCAATCTGCGAGGGAGCACGTTGACATTTCACACCTCAGGCCAGCTGGTTGCCAAATGACAACAGCTTGAAATTCTGGCGGGACTTTATTTGTTCATTTGTATCATTTGAATCATTTGTTCATCGCACCAGTTTGGCTCAAATCATCCCAGGCAGCGGCAGTCTCTCACTTTGTCTTCGCAATGGTGGAACACTGTTTCTTTACATTTCTCTATGAACACTCTCGTGGCTGGCAGGTGTGCTCCTCACACGTCTTTTTACGGAGGCGCCAAAGAAAGAGGTTAAACAAAGAAGAAACAACCTGTAAAGTAAGATCGAATCAAGTTGCTGTGGACACCGTCAGAACACACCAAGCTTGAAGGCAGCTTTGTGTCTCACTCGAATTCTTCGAGAAAGTGCCGTGGATGTTAAATTATTAGGGGGCCAACGGCCAACATGACTGAGAGAGGTCCAAATGGTCCAACATGTGTCCAAGTCAAATTGAATGGATTTTTCCTACTGATAGTTGGCCATCCCTGAGACAAAAAAGGTCATCGCGCCGCTCACATACTGCTCTTAGAGCGATATGTGTGGTCCAAATATGAAGGATCCAGTGACTGAACTCAGTTAACAGACAGCGTCTGAATGATTGACCGATTAACCGCACAAGGCAGGATTGACTTGGTGACTTGGTGCCAAAGAGGTCACATGTTCAGAGTCGCAAGCATCGCAACCATCGCAACCACTGGTCCAAGAGATCGGAAAACTCATTGGCTTCTAGACTGGTGCAAAATGTGCAAATCGGCACGGCGAAAAAATGCTCGAAATTGCTCGAATTACTTCGAGCACAATACTGCCTTGTGAAACAGTGCTGGTTGAGCAGGGGGCTTCTCTTGTCTGTTCTAAGATTCTATCCTACATCAGATTTCATCACCAAAATGGAATGAACAAATACTGCACATGATCTGACATCTCTTGGTATCTCTTGCTGCATGGGTCGAACGGTTTCGTTCAAAAGAACTCAGCAACCTTGCACCCTCCAGGGCAAAGTACATGCTCCTCCACTGCAAAGTTTGCAAAGCTCCAAGACTTCAATATGTTCAGCCGATTGGATATATTGGGAAATATGTGCAAACTGTTGAAAATGCGAATACATCATGATATAATATAATAATATATAATATAGTTCAAAATATGTCATAATACATCCAGATATTCGGTGCGTCCAGAGAGCCTTTCCACATTTCGGTCCTATCACGTGAATGCAGTGATCACCTCACTCGAGGTGCCTGCGGAAACGGCGGAAACAGAAAACTTCGCCATGTTTCACCGCTATGAATGCCTTTGACGGAACCAACAGCTGCCACTACGCCGCTACGATCCGCTACGCACCTCGAACCAAAATCACTCTCTTCATTTCTGCTGTCATGGCCTCACGCAGCGCCAAAAGCACATTGTCTGCACACTTGTCAACTATTAGTCAACCATTAGTCTTCATATGTCTTCATTTTGCTGTTTTGCTTCATGTTCTGCTTGCTTCGTGCTTGCTTCGTGCTTGCTTCGTGTTTACTTGGTGCTTCGTAGCTACACAAAAGCACCTCAACCAGTTGGCAATATCCCAGCGAACTGTCCGAAGGTGGCCTTAGGCAACATTGTAACAGCCATTGTAACAGCCTGTTGTGCTTCCAAGTACTGCCACAGACTCATGTGATTCATGTGATCCGCATCCACAAAATTCACATCCCAAGGCGTCCCAAGGCGTCCCAAGGCGTCCCAAGGCGTCCCAAGGTCAAAGCATATCCGGTAGGTTGGTGCAAACGAGTTCCGCTCCACGCGACTCCTAGGCTGCAGTGCAACCATTTGGGAGCGTCTGGCATGCTCTTGTATACCTGGATAGAAAGTCACCAGGCACTTTGCATACGTTGAAAATAAGATTGCTTGTCCTCCAGCATCACTTTGTTGAGCACGGATACCACCTGCAATGCCGGTGCCATCTTGTTTGAAGAGTGTGGATAACAAGACTTCGGCAAGACACCCATCAACAGGAAAGTACTCCCCTACTCGCCCTACTCGCTCTACTCCCCATTTTGAAGATTTTGAGGCCACAGGATGTCTGACGACCAAGGAATGGTCCGATTTCCGTTTCTCAGCTCCCCACCGAGAGCTCTTGAGGTGAACATGGCGAGGTCGCTGCAAGCTGTCGGGCCTGGCTCGATTGAAGCCATTGGAAGTCGTTGGAAGCCGTTGAATTGAACTCAGCAGTCTCAAGACAATCTGACAATCTCATGGAAGGGCACAGCTTTTCTGATATAATCCAGCCCTTTTAGATATCTGATGCTGTCCATGCAACTGAAACGATGAATTCAGCTCCATGAGGCACCGGAAATTTCGAGTCAACGTCAACACATGTCCGAAGCACATCATGGAGGAACAGGGTCCGCTTGCCTCCTGGCCATCATGCCATCCACTCAGCAAAAGAAAAAACATGAAACGTTAGGAAGTCTGCAGAGACACAGACGGAGCAGTTGCACAGCCCACGATGCCCACAATGCCCATGATGCCCATATGTAAACGGATTGTGAGAGAAATCTCCAATTCTTTACGATTTTTTACTTCAACGTGTCCATCAAAGGCACCAGGCAAGTCCAAAAGAATGACCCCTGCACAGCAGCAGAAGCAGCTGGCCTTCCACACTCACCTGTCGATTGAATTCCCCTCCACTGTGAATGCGGTTCAGCTGACTGTTCTCGCTGATCACCCGCTGCAGTCCACTGTGATCATGTTCACCAAAACGCCTTGGTGCTGGCTTGGTGCGGTGCAGTCGTTGAAAGGAAGATGTGTCGAAACATGTTTCGAAACATGTTCCCCGCAACCCCCTGGTTCGCCCACACTCAAACAATACATCCAAACAATGTGATATACTTATATACTTATCACCAGAGGATGAATGAAAACACTGGCTATACGCAGTGATTTTGACTTTAAGTTTTCAGGATTTAGGGTTTTAATTTAGGGTTTAGGGTTTAGGTTTCAGGGTTTTAGGTTTTAGAGTTTTGGTGTTTGTTGTTTTGGGAAGTAAAAAACTTAAACCCTGCGCAGGGATTTGAGATGATTTGAGCATATCAAAAGATATGCGGGATTGGCCGCAGGCAAACCTAGGGGTTGCAGCGAACATGTTTCAAAACATGTGGAAAGTTGGCCAAAATCACTGTAGGAATTTGACATGCCATGGCTGACAGGTCCCATCACCGAGCCACAATTGGTCGATCGAAGTCGTAGGGAACTGGCGACAGAACTTGAAATCTCGTCATATCTGAGTCATATCTTCTATCACTTATATCCAATGAATCTACCTGAATCTATCTGAATCTATCTGAATCTGATGAAGGGAGCATGATTTAGCGCCATCCGGCGCCCGCCTTGCTTCCAGGTCCCGGATCCGTCATGCTATTCATGGCAGCCAGCTCCTCGCACCGCTTCGGGGAAGTTCTGGTAGTACTAGAAGCACCAAGTTCATCAAGGTCATCAAGGTCAAAGGTCATCAAGGTCATGTTATGATAAGTTATGCAGTCAGTGATCAAATGGGAACAAAACAACACAGTAAAAACATGTAAAAACGACGAAGCCTCTCCTCTGCTGTCAGCAAGGGCGGATCAGGTGCCCACTGTGGAAGTCGCTCAGGGAATTGCTGCCGATGTTTGTGCAGTGTGAAGTGTCGCGTCGACCTCAGTTCCAGGAGAATCCGGCATATCCGGCCTTGTTTTAACTGCGCCGAGACACCAGGATCCTCCAGGATTTCCCGAGTTCGGATGATGTTCTGGACCAGAACCACCGCTAACTGCAGGGCCATAAGGGGAAGATTCAGTGCATGTCATGGCATGGCGTCCAATGACCCTCCAATGGGTGATATATGGTGACAATTGGTGACATAGTATTTCCTTGTTCTGACATATTCTGAAGCCCCAATCACATCACTCACATCAATCACAAATCTGTGGATCAGGCATATCAGGCATATCAGGCATGGCATCACTACGGATTCAATCGGATTCATCACAAATTGAGTTTCGCCTCGGCTGTCGAAAGACCTCTCACGCTGAAACTGCTGCCGTCCACGCCAGCGGTTCAGAGTCTCCTGAGATGCACAGGATTCAACAGAATCGCAAAAAAAACTTCATAAAAACAAGTTACTAAAAAAAAAACTCTAGCAAAAATGTTCATAGTTTCTGGAACAGTGAGAAAAAAAAACAACAATCACAAACAATTCTACAACACTTCAACCATCAACGATGCAATGTCAAACAACCCCAAATCAAGACCACCAGATATCATCAGACATTATCTTCAAATCTCTTCAATAGCAACACAAGTAGAACTGCTTTGCCCCACCTGCAAGCTTGCTCCACTCGTCACACGTTTGGGGAGGTCGTTGCTGGCCAAACCGGCCTCCACATCATGCCTGAGCAATGTCAAGCAATGTCAAGGCGAGGATCGAAAAGGATCGAAAAGGATCGAGAAGCCTGGTACCGTTGTTCAATCGTTGTTCAATCGAAAATGATCAGATAATGATCAGATTGATCAGATTGATCAGATTGATCAGGTTACCATTTGCATCTGTCGTCCAAGTCTTGAATCTCATACGGAAGTCGGAACACATGATGTCAGCTGTTTCGGCATGTTTCAGCATGTTTCAGCATGGTACTCCGTTGGCACGGCATCATCTGGCGGTGGCTCCATGGTAGTGTCGCTTCTGGATATTCCAGCCACTACATCATCCACCACCTGACGCATTTCCAAAATGACTATGACCAATGTGTTCTCCCAGCATTCCCGAAGAACAAACATGTGTTGCACCATGTTCCAGAAATTGTCCAAATCCAGACACAAGAAACCCTAGAGACTGAAATCGCTGTGAATCACAACCCTGCCTTGATAAAGACTTCGATCTTCAAGCGGAAGTCTCGAACATACCTCCCATGATGTCGTTTGAGAACAAACACATACATGATTTGACATGATGATAATAACCGTGACTAAACCGTGACTATGGAACTGGCAGAAGGGCTCGCGGCAGTCTTTTGGGCGCACGTGTCAAGCTCCTGCTGCATCTGGTCCACATCATCTCCAGCCCTGCAAGATGCATCTCACAAAAATCTGTCACATTTTTAACCAACTCTGTGTGATCTCATATCTGTTTAGCTAGTTTAGCTTCTTGATTTGATTTTGGAATATTTTGGATATTTGTTTTTCTCCCGTTTCTTCACCTCTTGGATTTTCATGTTTTCGGGGTGCACCGTCTCCACCGTCTCCACCGTCTCCATCTCCCCGCCTGTCAGCCAAGACGAAGAGCCGAATATGACAGCCGGACCAAACCTTGTGCTTCTTCAGGAGGCTGGGCAACAACAAAAGAACCTCAGCTCAGTACAGCTGAGAGAGCTCAGTCAGAGCTCAGTCAGAGCTGCTTTCTCTGCTTTGGGCTTCAAGAAATCCAGGAAGGTGCTGTAGTGACATCTAGTGACAGCTGTAGTATCTGTAGTGTAACTGTCAGTGTAACTGTTGTGCTGTAGCTGTAGCTGATTTGTGCTGAGCACCAGGGCTCCTCCATCTCCAACAATCCACCAAATATCGATGTTGCCCGTCAGGCGTTCCTTCCAGTGTTGGTGTTTCATTTGAGGGAAACTGAAAGGACTTGAAATCTTGGCGCCTCAAACTCTGGCCATTCCAATCCCTTGGTCAATATCATCACCTGCCATGTGCGACAAAAACCAAGCCACGGCTGCATCTCACAGGATGACACCGGGCCTTCTGAAAGATGGCGGAGATCCTCGGTCGAGATCTGCTGCGAACCAAGCAGTGCTAAGCAGTGACAGTCGGCACGTCTTAGCTGCCCGATTGCTGCACTGAGCCTCCAGCTGTACCATATTCACCTAGGAACATTTTGTCGCAACAGAATGCCTAGATCGTCCTAGATCATGTCTATGCTAATGCACTTGGCTTCTAGTGATTCTAGTGTGCCACATTGTGCCACGCACGTTGGCTCTGGTTCGGGAAATCCTACTGCCAACTTGATTTACTGATCCGACTCCACTCAAACTCACAGGGTGCTCCTCATGACGGGACTGAATCAGACTTTGACACTGGAAATCGCTGGAACATGCAGTATGAATCAGTATGACACATATGACACTGGTACATGTTATGACATCAACAGTATCCAATAGCTGTCGCCGGGGTACAAGTTTGGATCTCTTCTCCACACCTTCGCGTCCCAAGTCCAGAACATTCTTTGGCCATGAAGCCTGGGACATCGGTGCTGTTTCGAGCTCTCCAACTCTCCTCATCTCTCCTCCGTCTCACCTGTCAGACCTTTCAAACCTTTCAACTGATCGACCGAGGGAACCAACATGAACCAACGGATCATAACGGATCCAGTTACAGATCATAACGGATCCAGTTCCTGCTGAGGCTCCAATATGCAGTTGGGTTCGAAGGCGCCCATGCCACCTGACTGTACCAGGCTAGCCAGACCGTTGGCAAAGTCGTCCTTCCACGGTCCAGCGCTGGGGACGATGTCCCAACATGAGAGGCATGGCCGCATGGCATGGCTTTTTCTGCTTGTAAGGGGCTTGTAACTCTACTCTTGTACAGTAGCCGGAGGAGCCCTCGACCTGAAAGGCCTGGAAAGGAATTTGAAATTTCAATATGTTAAGTTTCATGAATGATGATAATCATGACGAATCATGACGAATCATGACGAATCATGACCCTTCCAAAGCTCAACTCGCCCAGCTCGGTCCGAGTAAACCACCTTTCCGAAGCCATCAATCATGTACCTCGGACACTCAAAAGACTCAGGAAAGACTCAGGAAAGCCTCCGAAGCCTCCGAAAGCGATATATGCCATATGCAAAGATATCGATGCAGTGAAATCTTCAGACTTCACTGATTTCACTGATTTCACGGCGCACTTTCGCAAGAGCTCCTTCACCTCGTAGTTTCCTTCTGCCACTTGGTCCGCCATCTTCTCCTGGAGCTCAAGAGCTCAAGAGCTCAAGTCCAAGCAGAAGCAGATAGATCGGATGGATCGCATAGATCGGATAGATCGGATGGAGGCAGAACTGGAGAAAACGAAGATGACGAATCGGTTGTTGGATGTCGAGGAATCAGGATCTGGGTTAGAAAACCTCAAAACACACAAAGTTTTGCCAAGCCACGCTCAAGAAGAGTCCACCCTGAGATAATGTTTTCACCTGACCGTTTCAGGATGTTAACAGGGCCATCAATGTCAATGCCATGAGCTGATACTCAATACATCTCAATACAGTAAGTATATTAGTGTAATTATATGTAATTATCAACAGAGTATCAATACATTGTTCAATACATTGTTCGATAATGTTCAATACATCTTATTCTTAGTCATCTTGGTCCATATCGACATAGACGTGCTTAGTCTGACTTCGTGCCGCAACACGAACAACACCGCACCTTGTGCGAGACGATGCCGCCGATGACCACGAAGCCGCGGCCGTTCTTCATCTGCGACGCCGTCTTCAACAGACCCAGATCCGGGAAGATCAGAGCCTCGGACTCTCGGACTGAAACATACTGAACGGACATCTCTCGGACATCTTCAATATTCTTCAATGCTGTTCCGATGGTCCCGAAATCCATCGAAATCCGACGTCCCAGAGAAATCGAAATCCAGAGAAATCCAGAGATGGTTCCGACGAAATCGATGGCTTGAAAAATGTCAAGGCATCTGGGTTTTGGGCTGATCCTTCGAAGGAGTTGAGCGACCTGCATTGACGCGGTTTTCACGGAACGAAGTGACGTGTTCTCTTTTGAAAACTCACGTTGTTCCTTGTTCCAGAACACCTGTTTCTTGTACCGAAACAGCAATTGTGCTGCAGCTTCATACACAAGTATGGCCTCATCTTTGGTTCTGTCACCACTAGCCTCAGAATCCATAAAGGTCCATATCCATAAAGTTTCCAGAAATCAGGCCCGTCATACAACCTACACCTGTCCGCAAAATGTGGAGTTGCCAAGAGCAAGGGCAAAATGTTGATTTGTCGTGCCACGGGGCAATTGTGGCCGCCAGTTCTTGGTGTGCAGTTTGGCATCCATACCTCAGAGCATGTTGATGATCGGCTTTCAGGTTTGCTCAGGTTTGCCTGTCTGTCGGTTTTTGTTGGGCCGAAATGTGACACAATGTGACACAAGGTGACACTGGAGGTGTCCGAATCGGTTTCTCCATTTCTGCCCGAGTTGCTAATCAGGATGTTTTTCGCGAGCCTGAACAGCTCATGGTGCAGAAGGGGATGGTATATGGTAATCCATGCGGTAATCCATGCGACCCTCTTGCCACTTCAAAAGCGAATGTATGGATCATAGAACTCTCATGTTGGTTCAACAAGAAACCTTTGATACATGTTTTCCATGATGTTTTCGAATGTTTTTACTGTGCAGTATCTCTTGGATCAACAAATATCAACAATTTCCTGTGCTTCCAAGGTGCTGAAATTTCATTCCCTGGAAACCGTCACCCCACTTGGTGTTAGCGGAGTTGTAGGCTGCGTACGCTAGGATGATGCTGCAGAAGGCAATAGCCTTAGGCTGCGGCAAATGGGGTGAAGCCTGGGGGCTAACGTAGCGCCCAACGACGCAAAATGCTGCAGGATCTGCAGGTTTCGTCAAAATGTTGATAAAAACGATTTACGTCACGACGTTGCACTTTCTCTGCCGTTCCAATCCTTCGAGTTGCATGTGCGAGTACATTCCAAACACTGTACATCACTGTACTGTACTTGTCAGTCTCCAATAAATACAAATGAACAAGATGAACTTGAAGAAGATGAGATTAATCTGTGCTACCAAACAAGCATGGTTCTTGCAGTGTTCTTGTGCAATCTTTCAGATCTTTCAGACCAGGCACCGCCATAGCAATGACAGCTGCCATAGCAAACATCATCCACACCTCTGTGGACTCAACATCATCCAGCTGTTACAATGACTGTTATGTTTGAGAACGATAGCGTAAACGTAAAGATCCGTATGCTGTGACTACATGTATTTATCTGATCATTACTCTTATCATTGTCAGTAAATACTTCTACACACCAAAGTTCCATCCATTGCATCGCTACTTTCAATTCTTGGCCATATGGCTAGGCTGCTTTTGCGCGTCAGCTCGTACTGAGCAACCGGCACACAATGCCGCAGCTATCAGAGAGATGGACCAGTGATGATAGCGGAAGGTCGGTCGCCAGTTTGGATCGCTCACAAAGTGCAGGATGGTACATGACATGTTGACCTGGCTCTGACCGAGGGCGGGCAAGAAGAGTCTAAGTATGTCTAAGTCTAGATGAGATGGATTGATGATGATTGATGCATTGGGTTTGATGATGTTGTTAAGGGCACTTTGCAATGCATTTTTTCCACCAAGGGACGCATGTGTAGCACATGAGAAAGAACATCGTCAAAAGCGGTGCAATGGCGTTCAGCCTCGGCTCCACTTATGCTGGACGGTTCCACTCATGAAGCCACCATGATAAAACCGATCCAACCCATCCAAGTTCGCCGCTCACCAATGGTAATGGATAAGGCGCAAAGTGCACCACTTGCCTCAGCGTCTCTGATTCAGTGGCTGGTAGCAACTCAGTGAATCATCATGAATCATCATGAATCATCATGAATCATCATGAATCATCATGAATCATCAGTCAAATAGTAATCAAATAGTCTTCGAATAGCCAGTGGATGGCCAGTGGGGCACATTGTTCAACGACTGGACATCGACCAAGGGACCAGAAGTGCAAGGCGGGGTTCTTTTCCCGGAGTCTCAGTAGTGACTGGTTGGATCCAGGGAATCCGGCTTCGACTAGCTTCAACTAGCTTCAACTAGCTTGCTGCTTTTCATGTCGTGTCAGCTTGTGAAACTCACAAGTTCAAAAGATGGCAATGCCATTTGAACAAAGGACTGCTTTGGGATACTTAGATTATGTGAGATTGTCTTAGATTGAAGAGATTGAAGATGCCACAAGCGATACAATTCGCACACGACCTCAGCGAGATACGGAGGGTTCCCCTGCCGCGTGCTTCGCCCTTTTGCACCAAGACACAGCCTTGAAGAATCGCAGAATCGGCAGGGTGCCATCACCGGCGATGGCGCTCAGCAACTTGGTTCCTCCATAGCTGCCAAAGCTGACCCCAATGCGTGGAAAAGCCATGGGAAGATTCCTCTTGAAGTTGTGTCGCCTCCCAAATTTTTGAAAGCGTTCTGCAAATACATAAGGAAGTCTATACATGTCCTCTTCTATGGAACAAAATTGCCAGCTTTGGAACCTATTGCAACCTTGGCCACCTGATGCCACCTGATGCCACCTGATGCCACCTGATGCCACCTGATGCCACCTGATGCCACCTGATGCTATCTCTTGGCTCCTGAAACCAAAGAGTTGAGTCCAGCTCCAAGACTCGAGGCCATGACTCCGTAGATCACCACCTACCCAAAGGCGGAGACATGCGGAGACAACGAAACATCGACATGAAAGCTGTGAAAGCTGGCCACATTGGGTTCCAAATGGTTCCACCACGACATGTTTCACGGCAACGCTCACACCCAGGCTTACCATGGCTTACCGGCTTGCTGTGAGGAAACGCCCAAGGCCTCCTTCAGAGGAAACGCTGACGTGGCTGCCTCGGTGCAGGACGGTACGGCAGTCGCTTCGGCAGTCGCTTCGGGAGTCGGGGTCGACTCGTCGACTCGTCGACTCGTTGGGACCGTTGGGACTCGGGTCCAAGGCACGAAGAACTTGTCGTTCAACAAAGTTTCTCGAGGGGCAACGCTTCCAAAGACCTGCGCCAGTTCCGAAAGCAATGAGAATTCATATGAATTCATGAGAATCGCTAGAACTCCCTTCAACTCAAGGTTCTGAGGGTGCACACGCAATGCAAACAAGGCACAAAAATAAAAGAGAGGTAGATGAAACTGGTGAACATCTGTGCAAAGAGAGTCCTAGGTTGACAGGAGCGCAACGGGAAATCTCTGTACAAGAGCTTGGATCCACATTCTCCCAGATCCTGCCAGATCTTCTCAAATCAATTTCGCCCCTCTTCCAATCGCATGTTCACGTTTTCCATTTATAGGTCTCCTTTCAGGCAGCTCTTCACATCTTAAGTTTCCTAAAATCCAGTTATCCCGCTATCCTTGAATCCTTGACACATTATCAATCATGTTATAGATATATATATATATATAGATAGATAGATAGATAGACAGATAGATAGATAGATATCAAGTTCTATCATAGGTATATCATATGAAATCGTTGGATCACCTGGGACTGGGAGAGTTTTCTCCGCCAGGCCGCCCCTTTGGGATGGACTTCGTAGGATCTGCCAGGTCGGCAGATCGGTTCGCACCCGCCATGATGCCGGTCACGGATGGGAAGTAGAGACCCATCATGTTCACAAAGCTGTACCTGATCATGATGTACCTAAAATGGAAAATCATCATGTACCTGATCATTTACCTAAATTTCACATGATGATTTTCCATTTTCCATAGTTCAATAAACATTTGGGGTAATGTTTTAATAAACCCCAAATACCGCACAACGATCCAGAAAAAGACGACCCAAAAAATGACGACCACTAGCCACCAAAGCCACCAAACCAAAGCCACCAAAGCAAAACACACAAAACACATTTTATTGTGTTCTTATTTCTTATGGTTAATTCATCTGAGCTGTGTCCAAAAGGTCCTGTTCTTCTGAAGGCGATAAGGATATGCTTACGCGTCCGCTTGCGCCTTGCTTACGCCACCACAGTTTTGGCTTACGCGAGGGATTTTGTTGAATTTGCACT
>Ga0126342_10003307_pt1 | contig 26513 bp, 25 predicted proteins | sample Cyp1metagenome_FD_92528 | JGI IMG/M metagenome (GOLD analysis project Ga0126342, IMG submission 92528) | Coral microbial communities from Lord Howe Island, Old Settlement Bay, Australia - Cyphastrea 1 metagenome | ecosystem: Host-associated > Invertebrates > Cnidaria > Coral ...
ATTTGAGGGTGTCCTAAGTCATAGGGCTAGCCCCCAAACAATCATCCATTTATAGATGGATTTTCCACTATAAACCATCCATTTATAGATGGATTTTCCCATGGATTTTCCTATGGATTTTCCACGTTTTAAAGCGTCCAGCTATTGGGGCCCTATGGAAACATGCCATGGAAGCATGCCATCGTCAGATCCCAGAGCTCCGGAAGATGAAGTGGCCCATCGAAGCTTCGCGCAGGACCTGGGAGAAAAAGCTAGCTGCCAAGCTTCGGAAAAGCCGTGGATTCTTTGGATGAAATATGGGATTTTTGATGATTTTTCATGATGTTTGATGATTTTTGATGATGTTTGATGATGTTTGATGATTTTTGATGATGTTTGATGATTTTTGATGATGTTGATGAATTTGTGATGATGTTTGATGATGTTTGATGATTTTTGATGATGTTTGATGATTTTTGATGATGTTTGATGATGTTTGATGATGTTTGATGATGTTTGATGATGTTTGATGATTTTTGATGATGTTTGATGATTTTTGATGATGTTGATGAATTTGTGATGATGTTTGATTATTTTTCATGATGTTTGATGATGTTTCATGATTTTTCATGATGCTTGATGATTTTTGATGATGTTTGATGATGTTTGATGATTTTTGATGATTTTTGATGATGTTGATGAATTTGTGATGATTTTTGATGATTTTTCATGATGTTTGATGATTTTTGATAATGTTTGATGATTTTTGATGATGTTTGATGATTTGATGATGTTTGATGATTTTTGATGATGTTGATGAATTTGTGATGATTTTTGATGATTTTTCATGATGTTTGATGATTTTTGATGATTTTTCATGATGTTTGATGATTTGTCATGATTTTTGATGATGCTTGATGATTTTTGATGATTTTTTTATGATTTTTTATGATTTTTCATTATTTTGATGATTTTTGTCAAGACGATGATTGTTGCTGAACGTTTCTCACTCTCGAAATGTTCAGCCAATGACTGGCTCCAATATTTGCATAGTTTTCCATAGTTTTCCAGTGCAGATGAGATGCTTTGACGCACTAGCTGGGATGGAGTTGGTCGGTGCATTGCCTTAATATGTACATATACATAGTATTTAATATGTATATATAATATGAATGTAATTTTGTTACATAAGGTATGTATATATATATGTACAACATATTAATACTTATGTATATATGTTTATATACATGGTATTATTATACTATGTATGTACTGTATTCACAGCAACACGAGGCAACAAAAGATGGAAACTGGGTCAAAAACCAGATTTTTCTGAGTCAGGGATTTTTGCACATCATCTGTGCGCCAAGAAGATCTGACCCTGCTTCACCAGTGCTCACCTACATAATATGTCCGAATCAGAGTAGTCATTAAGGTAAAACTTTTAAACCATGGTAGTGGGATTCAAATTAATGATACATCATGAATAACAATTTGAAGTTTGAAGCTTGGGATAAACTGATTCTGTAAATTCACCATATGTGGATCGTATGATGACACAAGTGGCCCAAGAACCGGACGGGCTTAAATCTTAAGGGTGAAGTCAGCAGTTTTTCTTAGGTTGACATGAAGCAACAGGAGCCTAGCAGGCCTAGCACACTACTTGGAATCATGACATGCCCACTTGCTTCTCAGCTTATTTTGTCGCTTGGGTAAATCATCTATGTTCATGGGCATTTCATGGGCCATGGCGTTCATAATTGATGATTACCAGAGGGTACCCTCTGTCATCAGTTCCGCTGGAAAATCCAGCAATAGTTGGATCAATGGATTGCTGGTTGGTGGTTTCAAACATGAATGTTATTTTCCATAATATATGGGATAATCCTTCCCATTGACGAACTCATGCTTTTCAAGATGGTTAAAACATGTTAGAACCACCAACCAGATTGGTTTAAGGGAACATTTTAACCGGAAAGCCCCATAAAATCCCATGATCTTCATGGAGGAAATACGTCTTCCGAAGCGGAGCTTATTACGATGGCGAGTGGATGGGCCTGGGGAGCCCAGTGGGAGGAGAAGAAAGAAATGAATTCTATATATGATCTGTGTATATTATATAATTTATACAATACATATATATATATATACACATGATATATATATATATAATATATATATATATTGCTATGTATATATATATATATATATTATAGCTGTTATGTTGATAACCTGATATGAATATTGCGTATTTATATGGATATGTCACAAAGAAAACAGGACCAGCAACTTCGATTCGGGGGCTTTGCGGCCCCGATGAGTTTGAGGTTCATATATTTTCATAATCCGCGAACTGGGAATCTTTACGATATTACCCTCTGGTAAACTAACATAACTATGGAAAATCACCATTTTTAATGGGAACCATTTTTAATGGGAAAATCCACTATAAATCACCATTTTCAATAGCTATGTTAGTCATTACCAGAGGGTAACGTATATGAAGCAAGCAGTATTTCATGGAGCGACGACGAGGGCGAACATAAGATGATTTCGTTGTTTATCCCTGATGTTTCCTAACATAGCTGGAAGGATTGCTTAGGAGAGGTTTCCTCATGTTTGTTGACGAGATAATATCTTCATTTTTGGCGGCTTGTCACCATTATTGCGCAGTCCCCAGGGACTGGGGCGCAGAACATTGCCGTGTTTGGTTGCTCAATTCTCTTACCCTCTGGTTATTTAACATAGCCATGGAAAATGGCCCATTTATAGATGGTTTGCCTATTAAAAATGGGGATTTTCCATGGCTATGTTAAATAACAAGATGGTAACCATCGTTGCTGAGCTAAATACCATTTGTTTGTCAGTTAAAAGTCATGGTTGACCCTGATCTCATCAGGTGCCGAGAGAAGTGGACTTGGACTTCAGGTACGTTTTTTGGGGTGAAACTCTCTGGGAGTTTCACGGGAATATGAGGTTTTGAACCATGATTTTCAGTTTGCTAAAACAGAGCTTGTGTTGGGATGCTGTACTTACTGGATCTTACTTGTAGACTTTATACCAATGAAGTATGAATATTTTGGAGTGGACAGAGCAGCTTGCAGCGATGCCCCAGCCATATCTCTTTGTGGTGAAGCTGCAGGTGTGGCCAGATGGCGCTTACTACAAGGTCGGATCCAAGGATTTTTGTTGGGGACACTGGTGAAGGGTTGGGAACCTTGCACAATGAACCAGGTTGAACCAGGAAGCGTTGAAGAAGTTGTTTTGGCGGAAGCCCACTACTCTAATTATGACTCTAATTAGTCATTGGAACCCAAGTATCAACCAGAAATGAATGGAAGAACAAACATAACACACCAACAAAAATCTAGTTTTGGGGGAAACACGACATGACTTCTTGGTCGGAGCGTCCTATCCCAGTCATGTGAGATGCAGCTGAGAAGGCATTTTAGCGCCCGCATCGGAGACGCCTAAGGTAAGATACACTTATGAGATCTAATGAATCTAATAAGCATTCACATAGCCTTCGGCAATTTAACATAGCTAGGGGAAATCACCATCTTTGACAAGCAAATCATCTATAAGTGGGCCATGTGTAACAAAAACTATGTGAGTCAGGTTGCTGAAGGGTAAGTGCACATAGTGCACATAGAACAAAGATCACAACATGAAACATGGCTGATTGGTGGTTTGGAATATGAATTGTATTTTTCCATTCAGTTGGGAATGTCATCATCCCAACTGACGAGCATATTTTTCAGAGGGGTAGGGCTCAACCACCAACCAGATGACTCTGAATCCAGGTCACACATTTTTCATCATTTTTCAGCTGCCAGGGCTTCTGGAAGAATAACATGGCCAGCGGCAAAGGAACGTTTGGCTCTGAGTGCTGAAAAATGGCGTCTCGAAATGGGCTATCCCGGCTATCCCGGCTTTGAATGGCAATTGGAGTGGGTAAAATGATGAAGAGATGAACATTGATGGACCGTAGGATTTTGGAATACTTCATTTCCAGACAGAGCCCAAAGCCGAAAAAACTTCTGGCAAAACCGTTTCATTCATGTAGAACAGAGCCGTGCTAATTACACAACTTTGCAAAGGAAACTGGCAACAAGAGTCCTGGAATATCCTGCCTAAGACTTTAAGATCTAGGTTTGGACTATTTCCATTCGGCGCAAACTGAGGTTCAAACACTCCAATGGCGTTTTCTATGTCGGTCAGTGGAGGTGCAAACTGAATTGATTTGAGTAGGAGAGGTCAGTGAGGTCACCATTCAAAACCACCTGGAACTTGCAAACTCAGCTTGGGACGTTGGGACGTTATTCACATTCAGTCGTCAGTCGCCAGACGTCTATGTTTATGGGTATCCCGGATCGGTAATCAAGCAACATGGCAGTTGAAAATCCAGCCATGGACCATGGAGGTTTATAACTGGGAAAATCAACGAATCTGGCAGTGAATTGTCGATTTTCCGCTTTTATTTTATTATATTACAGGAGCTGATGGATATTATATTCCATTCCGCAAGACATAGAGCTGATGACACCAGAGGCTAACTTATGTAACTTCGTATTCATTCCACTTTTAATCGCTATGGATATTAACCGTTATATCCCATTACAGTAAATCTCTATTAAACAACCATTGGGATATCCCTTTTTAATCCCACTAAATCCCAATAATATCCAATTATATAACTCCCTATTAACCATGATATGTTATATATATATATATTTACATTTATATATTATATTATATATATATATTTAAAAACATATTAGTTTAGATATTATATATAGCCCGATGATATCACATGAAAACCACGAAGAAAACATACATTCCATCAAAAAAACATGAACAACATCTGTTCCATGGGAAAAATCTGTGAGCGAGGCACTCCCAGGCGCACGGCTTGGGGATCTACTATGATGAAGAACACATCACCTATGCAGGTGCCAACTCGTCGTATGATGGGGATCTAACCGGTGAAAACCAGAAAAAAAACATGGTGATTTATGGTGATTTATGGTGATTTTTGACCCCATGTCACCAAACATTTGGTGATTTAACTGACATGATTTTAGCATCAGAATTGGAATTTCACCGGATTTAACGAAGAAAAATGAAGATTCAATGGGGATTTATCCTCCAGTAAACAAACATATAAGCTGTGGTTTGTTGGCCTATTTAGTGGGATGACTTACCCACTAGAAATGGAGTTTTACATAGCAATTTTAACTACCAGAGAGCCTATCATTCATTGGCATAGGTCTTCAAAATTCTATATTCTATATCATGTTCATCTCTTAACTTGTGCCATGGTCATCAGTCTTTCATTCTTGCTTGGGATTCTGAAAACATGAATTTAAAATGATTAGGAATCCCATGATGTTGGGATTCCTATGAAATGGGATGGATTGCCATATTATATATATAATATTAATATGGAATGATTATAATATTATATTAATATGGGATATTATATATATAAACATATTAAATGGGATTATATTATATTAATATGATGATTTCATTATGAATCGCTACAGATTAGTAGGTATTAACAGATATTAGCCACTATTTATGGATATATTCCCATCTTTTGACCATGACACTTTCATAGTGGCAATCTTTAATATCTCGGCATCAACTTTGTCAACATGAACATTTGTGGTCACCGCCATTCTGTGGAACATGTTGGAACCATTACATATCTAAATGGTATTCCATTATGTATTCCAATTGTATTCCATTATATATCCAATTATATATATATATCCCGTTATCTCATTTAATCCATATGGAGGTTTCCTAAGTCATGGGGGTACCCCGAACAATCATCCATGTATACATGGATTTTCCATGATCAACTATCCATTTTGGGGTACTACCTCCATTTGTGGAAACCCCCATATCTATCCCACTCTATAGTAGATATCATACAGTGAGAATCTCATTATATTTATATTCCATTATATATATATATATATATATCCATTTATATATAGATCTATGAAATCCCATATCTATCCCATTCTAGGATATATATATATAAATCTCATATATCATATATATATATAATCCCATTAATTTATATCCATGATATATCCATTTATATATATATATAGATCTATATTCTACTGTGGATTTCATGACGGATCCTTCAGTTCCTTACCTGGCGAGGTGAATGGATGGATGACCAACCTGGAGGTCTTGGCAACTTCGTCAGCATCTGACCAAACGTCAACGGGAGATCTTCAGGATCCTATGGAGGTACTGTACCATAGAAGGCCATCTTCCCTTACCCTCTGGCAATGACTAACATAGCTATTGAAAATGGCCATTTATAGTGAGTTTTCCCATTAAAAATGGTGATGTTCCATAGTTATGTAAACGTTTACCAGGCCGGGTACATAGGCCTTACATAGGCCTTATATAGGCCTTATATATGGTAGGTATCTCCAATGAATCGGTTCCTGAGTCATGGCCATTGAAAACAGCATGTCTAGATATGTTGATGGCTACCAACGGTATGTGTCGCTAGGAAGGTCTAGGTCTAGGTAGTTTTCAGTTTCGAAAATGGTTGTTTACGCAGATTATTTATGATTATTTATAATCCAAGTAGAAGATAGTAAAAGTATGTAGACGTGAACAATTATATAAGTCTTGCACAAGGCACTATTGGTTGGTCATTTTTTATTGTTGCTTTCCTGGGGTAGAATTGGAATGGGTCGCAAAACGAAGCGATGGTGGTCAATTTCTTTTTGCGCCACGGCAAGTCGGGTGTGATTTCATTTCATGGATATATCAAACTAGTTAGATGAGGCTATATCCTCCGATAATGAAAAATTGCTAGCTGGGAAAAGCATCTATGATTCAGGATTTTCGAGCAAACCATGTTTGATTACCAGAGCGTAACTTGATATCATCCCACTATTACTGACTATGAATGGATATTAACCATTTTAGATCCCCATTTTGGAAGCTGTGTCCACCTTGAGATATCACTCGGGGGCCCTTCCTGTGACTTCCTTTGCCATGACATTTTAGTGCGAAAAGCGTCGGCTTTTGCATCTTGGATTGAATGCAAAGGCCATTTCATAGTCAGAAGAAGGTCATTCAACATGATTCAATGGATTGGTTTAAGGGAAAAGTTACAGGAAAAACTCATATTTAATGGGAAAATCCATGGTTTCCTGTAGATTTTCCCTTAAACCAATCCATTGAATGATGCTTTAGAGACTCAACATGGCTGGAGGCAAATACAAATATACAGATAGATGGACAGATACTTAGATCGACAGGCAGATAGACAGAGAGATCGATAGGTAGATATGTAGATATACACAAATATACACCAATATACACACATATACATGTTTACAGTATATACATACAGATACACATATAAACAAAATGTTTGCTTTTCGCTCCCAAAACACACAAATTTGGGGAGTTGTTTGGCTGAATTTGATCAACATTGAATACATGATACGTTTCTACATGAAAGGTATGCTTTGTCTTGATCTCGGCCTTTCTGTTAATTTCTTTAGTCAGGGTACCTCTTATGAAATGAGTGGCATTGATGGTTCCCCATTCCTCATTTTCTGCGTTAAACGGCAGGCATCCCCACACTTGGACGTGCTTAGGGTTTGGACCAAACGTATCCACATCAGCTTCTCTGGAGGCGCATTCCAACATGGGTCTGAAAATGGAGTTGTTTTTTCTGTAACCAATGGGATATTAAGGGATATTAATGGTTAATGATGGTTAATGATGGTTAATAATGGTTAATGAGATATCTGGTTGGTGGTTTGGAACTTGTTTTTTCCATATATTGGGAATAATACTCCCGTTTGACTAATATTTTTCAGAGGGGTTGAAACCACCAACCAGGGAGTGTTTTTTTTGTATGCTTCCTTTCTGTTGGCAAGCATTATAATCATTAAACATTGCCAACATTTTCCCATCAAACATTGTCCCATCATGTCCCATCCAAAAATTCCAAAGGGAAACTAAGAAGATAATCCATCAAAAGAGACCTTCCTGTAATCAAACGTGGCTAGGAAGCTTCTAGCTGGAATAACAACGGACTATTGCTGGTGGATTTTCCAGCAAGCCACGTTAAATTACCGGATGGCAGATCACCATTAACCCCTTCCCTAAATCACCCATTTATACAAAAAACATCAAAAAACATATATATATATATATATTATGATAAGCATAATGATACTGGGTTCATGTCGTTTCTTGTCTCGTCTCCCCTGAAGTTGCTCTCGTCTTCCCAGTAATAATAAATATATTATATATATACAATAATAATAATTATTATAGTAATATATCTAAAACTATTACTATATATATATAGATTCATATTCCCATTGCTCTCCATCAAATGTTGGATCAAACTTCCCCTAAAAGTGTCAGCTACTTTTGCCGCAAGGTTACCGACCTGCTAAGGTGAAGCCACATGGACTGACTCGCTTGGGGAGCCCGGTGCACGTTGCACGTTGCGACTGGGGGTTGGTGTTTCGAATTTACACAAGCATGCAGAGGTATAACATGTATAATATGTGTAGCATGTGTGATATCTATAATATGTATAATGTGAATAAATTGAAGAACATGAATAATATGTGTAATATAATAAATACTATGTATAAGATGAAATGTAGAAACCATATGAACATGTGAACCACGTTCTAAACCCTTGTGTTCATGTTAAGCAAGGGGCCCCTTGTAAGGGTGTGGCGTAAGCATTTCCTTATTTGGTGCCAGGAGGATCCAGGATGTAAGACATTTAGAACATGGCTCATGTGTAATATGTGTAAATGTATAACACGTATAGAATGTTGAATTTGTATGACATACATGTGCGCATATATATATATATATACACATGTGTATACTTCCTGATATTGTAGAGTGTATGGTGCTATATACGGATTGACTTTCATTTGTACAACAAGGATTGCGTACGGATTTCACGTGATTACTTGGATTTATAGGTACACCACCATATTTTTTGCGAGTTGTAGTTATAGTTATAGTTAAGTATAGTTCTATTTTTTGGGAGTAGTGTGTTGCCATTTTCATAGTTAATTCTTATCATTATATTTTACCATATAGATTTACGGTAGATGCATCCGCTTAGGTCCGACTAAAACTAGTTATTCTCAATATGGGGGGTTTCTTAAAATAGGGGTACCCCCAAATCATCCACTTTTGTTTGGGATTTTCCATTATACCCTCTGGTAATTTAACATAGCTATTGAAAATGGCAATTTACAGTGAGTTTTCCCACTAAAAATTGTGATTTTCCATAGCTATGTTTAATTACCAGAGGGTAAGCCATCCATTTTTGTGGTACCCCCTTGAATGGGTCACCCAGAGGGTGAGTCGCTGTCAGGTCCAGATATGCTGGGAACTTCCTGAGGGGCGCAAAACATGGCGCAGGAGACACTTGACTCGCTGCAGCGCGGCTTTTTGTGGCATGGAACTTTGATCAGTAACAGGTGAGGTGTAGCTACGAGAATGATGGTTTTAGCAAGGGAAATGGAAGTTATCTACACAACACTGGGATATCATGAACAATAAAACTGCAACAACACTTAGCAATTGTGGGGATGAGATACAACATCATGAAAACAATAGTTTAAACATATAAGTGGAAGGAAATCCAACAGACACTGGGAAACATTCTACATGTATATACACACATTATATATATACACATTATATATATACATTATATATATACACATTATATATATATATACATTATATATATATACACATTATATATATATATACATTATATATATATATATACACATTATATATATACATTATATATATATACACATTATATATATACATTATATATATACACATTATATATATACATTATATATATACACATTATATATATACATTATATATATATACATTATATATATATACACATTATATATATATATACATTATATATATACATTATATATATATTATATATATAAGTAGATTTCGTTGTAAATGATCCCCATTCCATTTTAATTGATCCCTGTTTCTGTTAAGTTGTTAGTGGGAAGGGGTGTGTGCATGTGTGCGCAGACCAGTGGTGACAGGTTGGGAGTGGTTTGGTTGAGACAACAGGGTTGGGTATGTGTGCCCACTAGCCCTTTGGGTTCAATGGCCGATCGTAAGGCTTTTTTTCAGAAACTTGCTCAGCAAAGGGGGGTTGCCAAAGGCAAGACTCTCCGTGCGGGGAGCAGCGGCAATGGTGAAGATGGAGAGGCATTGAATGAGAGGAGACTGTTTCTGGGATCATTGGCTCCCCAGGAATCTTCATCCAAATGTGCAGCGGTTTCACTGGTAGACTTTTCAATGAAGAAACTTAGGGAGTTCAAGGGCACCCATTTGGCATCGACAAGTTTCAAAGTACAGCCAGAAGCCCCCAGAAAAAGACCGAACTATGATAGCACGAAGAGGAAGATGTTTGCCAATCCAACGCAAAGGGTAAAGTACCACAACTGAATTGAGTTTGTTTACGTTTGATTTTGGTTTTTGGAAAGGATCTCAATGAAGTAGGCCCTTAAGTGTTAACTTTTTTTCCAATCCAATCTGACTGATCATGAGGCACTCAGAGAACGGAGCTGATCCTTCAAGAGTCAAAGGTGTACTTACCAGGGCGGTGTGTCATTGTCCACGTGCAAGTTGTTTCAAACGCTTCAAGCCTTTGGAGAACGAGATCATGCAATTTTTGGAGATGTTCTGGGGTCTTGAAAAGCCTGCTCAAGATGCGCTTGACCAAACCTTAGTGGGGTATACCGACTGAACAAGGTTACAAATCATGTCAGAGAAGGGTTTACTGATGTAGTCAAAATATGTATTTTTCCCTTTGTCTTACCTTGAGAGCCACACCCATGCTCGTGACTGAGATTGCTTCGGTGATGGATGGGACGCAGAAGGGCAATCGAACCTGGCATTTTCTAGGCCAACGTGTGTCGCGGCATTGCCTTGCTACGCTCTTGGGGTGCCGACCACAGCGCTTTGGGACAGCATCGTCTGGGCATTTGGATCAAAGGTTTGGACGGTTTGGGGCTGAAACTTAGTCTTATAATTTCAAAGTGTTGTGGGACTTGGATTTTAATTTTGGGTTTCAAACAAAAAAGACTAAACACAGCGCACCGAGCTTTGACATGCAATAAGGACAAAAAAAGGGCTCCACTGGGATATCGGCAAATTGACATCTTTTTCCTGGAAGTCTATATCAATCAAGCTGGAATGCTTCCCACCCAGTGCTTCGGTGTAAACTTGGAAGTTTTCATGAAAGATAAGATATTATATAGTAGGTTTTTACTGTTACTGCTGATGTTCATCCATTGTAAAAGGGGCCTTAGCTTGCTGAGGTTCAAAAGGGCAGCTCGATTGAGGGAGTCTGCAAAACAAGGTTCTGGGTTTGGAACGCTGGTTGCCTCTTTGGGCCATACTTCGGATGTAAACGATGGTAGCTTATCTTCAAAGACTTCAAAATGACAAGCTAGATGTGGCTCAGTCTTCAAACAATGTTTTTGCATTTTGCATTTTCTTCCTTTAGAAGTTCATGAGAGCTTAGGACAATCGGATTCTGAGCCTGGGGATGAGTTGGAAGAAACTGTTCCTGCGGAATCGATCGAGTCAGATATTGAGTTGAAGTTGCATATCATGGGCAGCAAACGGCTGTGGACACGGTCATGATCCTAGTGCTGTTAGTTTTATTTTTATCAAAAATCATCAACACAAGAGACGGGCAGTATCTTAGCAAAGCATGTGAGCGAATCCTAGGCTCGTGGAGACAAACAATGGGCTGTCAGTGAGCGACTTACCTACCCGGTACCTACCGCCTGGTAGCCTTCGTATGTTGTATTGTCAGTTCTCTGGTAAGAGTTCGTTCCTAGGCTCATTAATAAGTCTCACACCCAGTTTTGTGTTCAGAGTTGCGGTTGGATATGATTGATTTGTTTTTCAAATTCAAAATCGTGAAATCCTGTTTCGTTTTGTGCCCCAAGGTACTCCCACTTTGCACGAAGATATCGGATGAAATGGTGTAACCTGATCCGTTTTGCAGCTCCTACAAACTTCCCTACATGTGATGACTGCCAAGCATACAAGGATGCCTTCCATGATTCCCGAGACACCTAACTGAAGTAGTTTCAGCAAGAATGCAAAGTAGCATGACACAACATTAGGCCAATATAATATATTGTTAAGAACCGTCACGCCCAGGATGCCCTCGACAAATTTGAGATAGCACGACAGTACAAGGCTCACATTCAAGCAGTGACAGAAGACAGACACCTGGAGACGTTTTTTGAGGCTGGGGGGGAGGGATGAAGGCAATTAGGAATATTGGGAGAGTTTGAGAGTAAGGACATGTGTTAGTTGTACTTTTATTGGGGGCCCTTCTTGGCTGCTTGAGGCTTCAGACCCTTTTAGTTCTGATTCTGCTTGCCTGTTCATCCATACAGAGACTTGTTTGCATTGAAAAGGGGGTGCGCTTGTTCTTGCATATTATGTGCCTCACTTTTTCCATCGTAGTGTCAGCAAGTTCACCATGTTGGCATCTTAAGGACGGAATGGACCAAGCGAAATTTTGTATACCACGATGCCGTGGAGGGGTGACCACCAAGAGCATGGCCAAGTATGAACGACCTCGAGTAAAGATTCAGGGATGCTGGTTGCATTCAATTCTCCTTACCCTGCACGTGATTGACGTACGACAATCAGGAGATGCAGCAATGGTGATCGAGTGTTTATCACAGGACTTGGAGCAAATGTACAAGGTGTGTAGGGAAAAGGGTAAACAACCACCCCGTAGAATTCTATGCTGGGTTTCCTGGTTGCAAGAGGTTTTCAAAATGTTTTTCTTGTAGAAACATATTATATTTCTGGGGATTTGACAGCCTATAGTGAACAACGGGTCTACTTTGTTTGAATCATCAAAAGCTAAGGTTGACAATACTGTCAAGGAGTGCAAAAACAACAGCTTCTTGAAGTGGTTGTGCTGGTTGCTTCTTCAAAAAGGCCTCGACATGACTGGCGTGTGTATGGCCAGAGTTGGCCATACACATGGCAGTTTGGGTAGCCTGGTTTGAAAGCACAATTACATTGCTCAGAACTGACAGTTAGTGTTTGATTTCTCCAAAGTTCCTTGGGTGTATTCCATCACCTGATGCACTAAGATCAGATATATGGTCTTATATCTCGCTCCATTAGATGGATCGACATCATGGCGGATGATGACGACATCTGTGAGTAACTTGTTTTATTAAATGTGAACACTTTTCCCAGGATGTCACACACCCCACACCCACAGTATATGAAACCATTTTTTCATCCAGCTTTCGCGCAGCCAGGAAACTCCGAGTCATTTTGGAGAAACTCGAGCTCAAGAAGTGGCTGGGGGCTGCGCAGATTAGTGTCGAGGTGCTTCGAACAGTGAGGCCCTGGAAAGAGTGGTTCTTTGGTGACAAATAGGTGTGTCATGGTTTGTCCCTGAATGAAATTCACATGGAACAGCAAGATCATGTAAGACAAATCAATTGAAAAAAGTAACTTTGTGTTTCTGTGATTGGACTTGAAGCCAAGGCTACAAAAAGCTCCAGTCACCCTAGCCGGTGGCCTGAAAGACGACTCTACGGGAGCCCATTCATTCATGTTTCTTCGACGAAGAGGCTATCATACTATGTTGAACTACTTGAATTGTTCGGGGATGCTAACATGAACACATTTGGATTGTTGTAATCCCCATCCTATTGCAGCCCCCTGCCAGATGCACCAGCTGACGTCGGTGTGGTGGCACAAGGCCCTGGTCGGAATCATTGGGGTGAGGATCCAAGCGACGTAATCTGCTTAGTGAAGCGGTATGCTTGCGATCCCCATTTGAGTCAGGACTGAATTGCCTTGCATGAGCATGTTGCAACAAGGTTCATTTAGTATGACATGTTTGAAATCAAAGACTCGCATCACATTCAGCAATGATGTTCAGAACTTAGACTGCAGGAGCCTGTGGTCATCTTTCCACACTGCTTTCTTGGACTAATGGGAGCAATTCCAATGGTGCCTAGGTCCTTGAAGGTGTTTGATGAAGACCGCCGTAAGAAATTGTTGGATCTTGCAACATTCTTAATGGAATCCGATCCAGTTGAATCAACTGAGAGAACGGTGAATTTCCTTTTGAAAATGACTTCTAGGAATGCTGTTCCTGATCCTGTTTGCACCTTACCATGGCAATCCACAAGGGTTCGCTCTGATATAGATCTTTTGCAAGCTTTTGACCCCAACCATTGCAGACCAATGCAAAGGTTACTACCTCAAATGAGGTTTAATGCCAGACTTCACCGACGGTAAAGAAACGTTGCAGATGTTGCAAGCCAGCAAACGTCCAAGAATAAATCAGATTGGATGAATGCAAAGGGCTTCAAAAAAATACTTCAATGTCCTGATTTCCTTTGGTTCAAACCAAAGCCGTTTCAACCACAGCCATTTGGGGTATATTCGTCAGTCATGGATAGCGACAGGACACCGAAAGAGTATTATTATAATTATTGTTTTTGTGTGCCCCCACTTTGCTGATTCATCCACTCTGATACGCTCTGGCCGCAGGAAGGCTAAAAGGCTCAGACGAGAGGTGCAGCTGATGCCATCTCAGTTCACTTTACTCTACTCTTGATGACAAACAAAGTCTTCAACCCTTGACAGGCTGAATATTATTCTTCAGTGGACCCCCAACATTGGACTGATGCCCAACCTCCATCAGACTATTGGGACAGTGACAAGGCAGGAGTTAGGCATCCCCTACAAACATGCTAAGTTTCACAAAAAATATTCTGTCACCCTCGCTCGGCCACGATGCCAGGACTCACCGACCGAACGTGACGAATCTGAGGATGACAAACCTGCCTCCTTCTCAGCATCCTCAGGGTTTAGGACCCTACTCTTTGATGGTATGTAATACTATCTCTATAGTTGATCATATTGCATAGATCTCTCTAATTCAAATCTGCAAGCCCCCACACTTTTTGAAATTACAAGGTTTCCCTGGACGAGCTGAGCTCTGAACCACCAAGTCTAAAGGAGAACCCATGAGAACCCGTTTGCAATGTTCAGTGATATATGTGGTTCAAATCTGTCCAAATCAACTTGACCAGGATGATGGTGATGATTCCGGCACAAAGAGATCGAAGATATTGGGAACGAAGGAGTGGCACTATGTAATTTACCAACACATGTTGTTCCTACTATCGTGCAGCTTTGTCTGCAAACAGGAGACCAGTCATGTTGGGGTAACCATGACGATGGGCCACACTACACTTTGCGTGATTGGCTCAGCAAAGTTAGAAACGAATTCGCAAAAAGAAAGTGATTCAGCAGTTACTCCGCAATATGGTTGTTTTGGTTTTCTGAGGTGGATGTGCTTGCTGGATTCCTAGCATCTAGAAAAAGCTGAACGCAATGAACACAATGGGCAACAGCAGGCAATTGAGTCTTAAATACGTTCAAAAGTGTCCAGCTTGAGTTCCAACAAGATTGGAATCATTGTGACTCCATTCGGTTGCAAAGGCCCAGAGGCGAGCAGCCAAAGCTGAAAAGGTCATCCTCCAGGCTAGGCAATACCAAAACCTTGAATTGAATTCTTTTCAACATCAACAAGAACTGATCAACTATGTTGCACCGCTGCAGGCTCACCGCATCCTCGAGGAACCCAATATGGACTCTGAGGTTAGGCTACTGCAATTAGCAGCTCATGTCACAGCAGGCGTGGCTGACCTTTTCGCAATTCAGTGAAGCGACGCTGAAATGGGGGAAAAACAATCACGTGTCTCAAACTGATGGCAAATGCATGCGACATCTTTCATGATCAGTCTTGTAACATCGGATCCAAAAAAATATATTACGCTTGATGCTGTTTGGAAGATTTCTTTTTTGTTGGCTCTGTGCGTTTCACCAACGGCTCCTTTGATCTACTACTGAGTCTCGAATGCATACAATATCAAATTGATTCAGAATTATTGAAAATGACAGGATTCTCAACCAATCTGTGAAGTCTTCCCCAAACATATACTTGTCTCACTATCCCGCTCGGCTGAGGACCTGAATGGCATCTTTGAAGTCAGCGTTGAAAATGATTCTCACTTCGCCTACAAGGCTTGAAAAGGAGTCAACCCATGAGAGTTTGGACTCTCCTTGCGTGATTTTGGCAGGTCTGTGAAAAAGGCTACTTTGAAGGACAAGAAGAAGGAGAAAAAAACATTCACCGATAACAGGACACCAACTATAATGGTTGCTTGAAACCTAGGTTCATCAATCAAACATAATGGCTAAAATCCTCAACTTGTGTCTTGGTGAGGAAATGCTATCCAAAGACCTCTCTCACGAAGCCGTCTGGAACTGATCCTAGTGGGCCCCGAAAGCCTTTAGAGATGTTTCGATGGGCCACCGACTTCTTGGAGAGGGTAGCCAATTTCTATGGAAAGGAGAGAGTCACACAGAAACTTGCACAGTGGAAGGTGGATGTCACAACATGCTTCAGTGGCATCGGTTGCGCTGAAACGGTAGCGAACCCAGCAAATGTCTAAATGAGTCAGTGTTTCAATATATGATGCAGCAGCTTTTCAACACACCATGAGATAATAAATATGGTAACACTCACTGCTTAACAGCCACCCTAACAAGGTTCCATCAGCCTTTCTCTCATACTCTGAGGCAATGAAGAGCTTGGACTATGCAGCTCGAAGGTTCACCTCGAAGTCGCGGTTCACCCAAGTGGAGAGCGAGTGTGCGTTCATGCGAACACTGTGGGCATGTGAGAAAGATCAGCATTGCCAAGATGTGCTCAAACGCACACATGGAATCTGTGTGTTTGATGATATCATGCACTTGGGCTACGGTAAGAAGTACTCCCACTGCACTACCCACAATCAAGCATGCCCATGCGCAGTGCCAAAGAATGGCAGAAACTCAGCTCTTTCAAGTACAAGCTTTTTTAACCAGAGATAGGACCCTACCATTTTATCATTTGAGGTCTTGCCTGTTCATCCACTCAGCTGTCTCTTGATCATTTTCCCTCTGAGGAATCCGGCTGAACATAGCAGGCCTGATTCGGGCGTTCGGGGACGAAAAATCTTCATGGTGTCTAATCTTCTTGACTATGATACTTATGTAATATATTTATATGATATCATGTTGAATAACTTTGGGTAACAAACTGACCCCCTGTGAGGTGCACCTTGTCAGCCCTTCTCAAACATGGGAAAGGGTCTCAAGGACAAGGACCCCAAGTACCAGGTTCACAAAAAGTACTACAAGGATGTTGTACCTTCGTGTGCTGATGTACTGATTTTAGAAAATGTTCCTGAATATGATATGCAAGCTGTGGTAGCACATGAACTTGGACCGTCTTGGAGCTGCCTTGCTATGGTGATTGACCCACGTTGTTTCGGGTTTGGAACTTCGAGGGCCCGTCACTATGCGTTGTGCTGGAGACGTGATAGAATCAAGCTGGATGTGAACTTTCCACTCATGAAGACAGTGGAAGCTTTGAAAGCTCGTCCCATGATGGTTGCGAAAGACTACTTCTGGCGAAAACTCCCCCAGCCAACATTGACTCCATCAGTGGCCTTTTGATAGCACATGATAGCACAAAGAGTTTTGATAAGTTACTTCACCCCCATACAAATCAAGTTCAGTAAAAAGTTAGTTGTAATGGTACCCACAGTTTCCAACCGTTTCCGATATGCCACACTTGAGGCCACCAACCTGGAGCACTATGAGAAGTTGGAGAAGCCCTGGGAGGTGGCAGATTTAATGCAACTGGTCAGGACTGGCCGTGGCCGCACAAATTGTGTGGATGGGTCGCTGCCTACATTGACAACAAATTCAGGGTATTTGTGGTCCAAGGTGATTGGGTGCAAATGTTTGTTTTGTGTTATATTCATGTAATGTAGGGGTTCAGTATCCAAAAGATTCCAAAAGTCTATATGATGTTGCCCCATCCTATGGTTTCCCCAGAGGTGCATCGCAGATTTCTGACAGCCGATGAGTGTCTCGCTTCCCAAGTTGTGCCCGTGACGCCTGCACAGTCGCAGCTGTGCGGAGCACCACGCCTCGACACGGGAGATGCATCGGAGCGGACGGTGGTTCGCATGGCTGGCAATGGGATGCATACACCGTGCGTTGGGGTGTTCTTGTTGTGTGCCATGTTGGCCTTAGAGCTTCGCTAAAGGTGGTTTACAATTTAAAGCCGAAATTCAAAATTCGATGTGTGCGTTGAAATTCAAAGCATGGCCCCAATTTTGGGTGATCTTGCAGCAGAAGAATCAAAGCTGTGCCAAAAAAAATGTGTGTAACTTTTGCCAACTTGGATTGGAAGGTGTCAACCAATGGAATCAGTCATGACTTTATCACTGATGCTACCTATTTCTTCCAATGACAAAACAGCATTTTGATCACAGGGAGAGATAGGTGGTTGTGCTACAGCTATGGGTAAGCGGGGTGCTCCCAAGTCCTCGCCTCCATCGGCAAAAGTGCAGAAATGCCACCTGTCACCGTGGGCCCACAAGATGAAGCTTTGTGCTGAGTATCTAGGTTGAAACCTACGTCCCTACTTCTTTCTTTCCATGACCACTTTGGGCTTTCCACCATTACATAAGTAAGTGTGAATAATGGTGGAGTTTCGTACTTCAGCTGTGCCCAGGACCTTCGACCCAATGTCCAACCAGCATCCAGCACAGTGGGTGGTGGATCACTTGAAGCCAACCACTTATGAACCAATGAATGACTGGCTTGCAGAAGTACTTGGGGAAATTCCCCTGGCCCCAAGTGACATCATCATGCCGGACCAAAAGTTGGGTTGTTTTGGGAAAGGGGGATCGTATAATATTGATAGTTTATTGTCCCATGTTTGCATCTCCAAAAAATAACCAAAATATTATTTCTGGTGGTTCCTGGCTAGGACCTGTCAGATGGATGTGTCAAAGCCTTGGAGATCCCAGTCCTCACCCTGGCTCCCAAGATCCCCGGCGATGGCCTTCCATGTCTGGCCGACTGGATGACTCATGCCAGCTCAATTTGGAGCGTAGGTTTTGAGGCCTGGCGAGAGGCGCTTGAACTGAAGCCCCTCCCTGTCTGCGAAAGTGGCAAACCCATGGTTTTTGCGGGTTGCGAAGTGGTCAAAGGAGCTGGGAGGGCTTCAATTCTGTTGTTCACGGTCACCTACACCTATTTGAAGCTCAAGAATTCCCTTTCTGAGGAAGAGTTGAAGGGTTTCACCAGGTTTCCTGAAAGCAAAGCTGTAGATTTCAGAAGACTTTAGGTAGATATAGGTACTTATACATAAATGGGTCGCCTTTGAGACATCTAAAATTCAGGAAGTTCAAAGGTGATGCTTTCAGTAAGAACGTCGCCTTTCAAGATACCAGTGGGAGAGCCTGGGGAAAGCCTGGGGAAGCCTGAACTGGATAAAGTATGGCAAGGTGATGCTCCGATAGAAAACGTCGTCTTTGGACTAGTCCCACAATATCAGGTAGCCTATTTGATACAATCAAAAACGTCGTCTTTGGGATAAATTTGGATATCATCAAGACCCCAAAGGTGATGTTCTTACCGAGAGCGTCGCCTTTGAAAATCATGGAACTTGGACTTGCCAAAGGTGGTGCATTTATATCCTCCAACTATGTTTCCAATTGATTACATTTTTTTGAAAAAATACACCTTTGACTTTTGACATTACTTGAGCACAATTGTTTTTTTTTTAACTGAGGGTTTGAGCAGTGTGGTTCAACTTGATGGGGACATGATTCATTGGATTAGCACCCAAGAGATGAGGCCATAATATGTTTCTTGAAACATCAAGCTCAACTCTAACAAACGAAACCTGATCTCTTCCATGGATGGTAAAAGTTCCGTTTCAGCCGGCTGGCAATGTGAATCTAAAAGTGTTTTTTTCATCAATTCATGAGACTTGATACCCCTTGCTAACAGGTATGTCCACTCTGAGCCACCACAAGCTATCCCCCAAATTCATCCAAAAAAATACCAGGGCGTTTGCATTCACCAATGGACATAAAGAATGCCTAGCCACAACTTTCATGTTTTCTGAGAATGGGGCTCCACAATGAAGATAGTTTGAGTATGTTTGAGTATATCATAGTAGAGATTTCCTCACCAAAGAATGTAGCGATACAACATACAACTGTTACAACTAGTCAGTTGGTTTATGTCTGACTTAGCACATGCCCCCACACAGCCCCTTTTACTGCCTCGAATCCAAGGTGGCTTCGCACGGCGGTGGTGATCAAAGGGACCTTCGTGCCACAGGCTTCCGAGCAGGACTATGTGTGGCGTCGGGTTCAGGTCAGTCAGATCCAGGCAGAGAGACAGAAGAAGTCTATCTTGCAGCTGGCAATGATTTTCCATGGCAGAGCCGAGAAGATCATGAAGGACTCTCATTTACCACCAAAATGGAGTTATATGGGTCCCTGGGCCTATATGCATATATGTCCAATGTGTCTTACCAATAAGTTAATCTTCTAGATCGGTTTCGGTTTCACAATCATTTCCTTGCCCGAGCAAGCCTCGAGCGTCCAGGAGTCAGCTGGGCAGGACTACAAGACGGCATGGCACCTGGCCATTGGGGAGTACAACAACTATGGACTGGCTGCTGTCGATTTCAAGCACCAGATTGACCAATCGAATGCAAAGTTGATGTATGGTTTCAAGGTCTGGATCATATGAAACAATATCATATATGATATGAGTATGTATCCTTTGGGTTATGTTCAAAACGGGAATGAGCTCTGATCTATTCATTACCATCTCCCCTGTTTCCAATACTATGCGATCGTATGATGCTATAAGAGATATCTAGTAAGATGTATTAAGATATTATATCTATTTTTAAGATATCTAGTAAGGGCTTAAGATATTTGTGTTCGAGGGTTCAGCTTAACAAAGACAGGTTGGTGTGTCACCAGAAGCATGGGGCTTGATTGAGAAGCATTTGCACGTGAACAAGTTCGAGAACAGTGGTGCGGGTTTTTGAAACAAGTTGAGTCAGTTGGGTTCTTGTATATCTTCAACCGCTATTGATTTAAAATCCATCAGTTTTCAACCCAAATAAGGGGCAACTTGAAGGGTCAAATTTCCCATGCCGTCCCACACTTGCCACATCTCATCTGCCACCCTGCAGCCTTCTCTCAGCAAACGTTGCTGAATGGACGTTGGCTCCTGGATGGCGTCCCAAGTGGAGTGGATGGGCTGTGGTACGATGTGTTGAAAATGACTTCGGCTAAACAGTACATATTCATTTCGAGGGTTTTGTTCATCTATGAGGTGGCCAAGCGCAAAGCAGGCAAGGCTCAGATCCTTCGAATTTCTCCTAGTGATTGGGATGTTGAAGCTGACATTTGTTGCTTTGCAGCTGATGTCATGGAGTCAATGAGGGTGGCTCGGGATGAAAACAACATGCAGATCTTTGCAACAGACCTTCTGACGACATTGTTGAACAACTTCCTTGAGGAGTACCTTGTTTTAAATAGTAGTTTTTGAAATCAGCGGAAAACAGATTTGACTTCCGAGTTGTTCTAACTCCCAGCCTCTAGCAACAGATTCCTTTCAAGGCACTCTGATCACCAATAGTCACCACTAAAATCAAAAAAACAAGCCCATAAACATCTGATGAATTCTTGGGAGTCAAGCAATGTCAGGGACTACCACGAAGAGTTCAAGCCGATTGTGGAGTGCCGAGACCCCATGTATAAGCCTCACCATACCACCCTATGGACAGAGAACGTGACCAAGAATGGCAACACACCAGGAAACCAACTGATCCAAGCTGATCAAAAAATTGAAACCATTCAGGTGACCCAGAACAAGCTCCAATTCGACGCTGACGCCTTGACGCTTGCACGAGACGCTTCTCTGCTGGCAAACCTGTACAAGCAGCAGATGAAAAGCGAGCGGGCTCAAAGGCTTGCGAAGGTCATGCATATCAAGCAGCAGAACCAGATTGGGTCAGGGATTGTTGTTCAATACATGGAAAAGAACAGCAAGCATGTGTCTGGCCCAATGCTTGATCTTGCATTAGCGCTCGACAAGGACCGCTTGGTTTTCACATCCACCATCGAAAAGATGATTGTAATGGTTCCCATCACTTTTTGGTTCAAGTATTTGGTAAAGTTTGATTCACGTATTTGGTAAAACTTGATAAAATTTCATGTCATATCAGTATAACGACCCTGTATGAGTAACTGCTATATGAACTTTACCTTAATAACAGAATTCATTGAACCCCTTGGGGTCTCTTGGTTCACATCTCACAGTCATGGACCCGAGGCCATTGACTGCGCAGTGCGAGATGATTCTGCTATGGTGGTTTGGGTCGACTACATGAAATATGGGGTGCTGAGCAAGGATGAACTCAACAACACAGTTTCGTTGGTCCACAAGGCCCTCAGTCGCCTTCCCGATGCAGCTGTTGGGTTCGTCATTGGGCCCAATTGTTCATCTGACCGGCGGGGCGGCATGCGAGAAGAGCTTAGGCTACAGGGGTGGAAGGTTAGGCCCCAAGGTTTACCAACAGGACTCCAGCACCCCACTATTTTGAAAAGTGTTCATGGGTGGTGGTAATTATTGTTTTCTTACTTCCCTGGTAGGCGCATCGAAAACAAACTCGATGCCAAAGGTTTGGATGCTGAGACGATCCATCTTCGATGCCAAAACCCTCCTTCCACAAAGCGAGTCCAGTTGAATTTCCCATGTTGGCTCGTATTCAATGGGGGCGTCAGGGATGGCAATGTCTGGTGGCAGTCTCAGCTTCAGCAAGACAAGTAACTAGTCTTGATTAAACAATGTTTTGGTCGGAAAGCCTGTTTTGTGTGTGGACCAAACTGATAATAAATTGTTTACCTTTGCTTCTATGTCCTATGTTGAAATTCAACCGACCAAAAGGTGTCTTCGGGATTTGCTTCCTTGGACCCCTGAGAGTCAGTACGTGGTTCCTGGCGCCGACACACTACATGCTTCGGAAGGAACCAGGCCGGTTTTCCCAAAGCTAGGCTGTTCTTTGCAGAGTCTGAAAATAGCTACATAATTTGTTCAGTTGATGGTAGAAAAAATGTTCAGTTGTTTGTAGTGCAATTAGAAATAACATTATTATGTTTTAAACCATAGATTAATATATGATATCTATATTTTGTGTTGATGACAAGAACACAGTCATAGAACCAGCCCATCTTCTATTTATAATAAAACATCATATTGTGTTGTTCTGCCCTTTGGTAAGTTTCTGTCACTCCCCGGACCGCAAGCCCAGGGCGCTGTCAGTGCCTCAAGAGCAAGCTCAACTTCTTTGTGGCAAGGACCTCCCAGAGAGATTGCTGGCAGCTTTGCTGACAGGCACCAAGGTTGGGAAGTCGGTCATGGTGGTCAACCTGTCTCCCTATGATGCCTGGTTAGAGCGTGCTTGCATGGAATGGTCAATTGGGAATCCTGATCGCGAGATCAAATCTCTCAGCCTGGGCTTCAGCTTAGCTACAGTCTCCTACTCGGAGAAACTATGTGCCATGCATCTCTTGGAGGACTGATTTTGAAAGAAATCTATTGAGTGGATTCACAATGTTTTACTATCAAGATATACCCAGGTGGCTGATGAACATCACTAACATGCTACTGATTCCTTTCATAAAGACTTCAGTTCATACACATACACACACACACCCTCACATCATACAAACATATGAGGATTGGAAGTCAGATTGCTTGATCCTGGGACCCAATGTTCGTCGATGGGACCCGAATCCACCAGCTGAAGAAGAGCTAGACCTGAACAACATTCAACTGAAGATGGCCCAGCTTTCGAGGGATCCTACCAAGAAGGGTTGGCAATCCTTCCAAATCTCTTTGAGCAACGAGGTCCGAGCTCTTCATCTCAGTGATCCTTTGAATGCCCCAGCCTGGAAGGATCTCATCACGGACTTTGACAAGAAGCCACTTGGTGCAAATCTTCAAACCTGAGCACAACAATCGTTAGGACTTTCAGTGACCTGGTGTGATTCAGGTTGATTCCATGAGGTGGCAAAACATCTTGAAATCCTGGAATAATGTGTGGAATTTTGTTATGTATTGCATGCTAGGAGCTTCCTTGGATCAATAGCTACAGTCCCAAACCAAGCCGAATCTGAATTCAGTTAGCTTGCAGGTTTTGTGGGAACATGGTCACCCAATCGACAGCCCTGGTGGCATCAGAGGAGGATGGGGATGAGGTGAGTAAGGAACCTGAGCCCTGGGTGTCAGAGCCAAAATTGCTGTCCGCCTTGATGGATGAGTACATCATCGAAAACAAGTTCCCAGGGCGTGCCCCTGGCACATCATTGTATGTTGTTCAGGCACGCAAAAGGAATGGAGAAACCACTGAATGCTTGGAAGGGCAACACTTGAAGTTTTTCCTGGTTTTTTATCTGCACCCAGTCCCATTCGTTTGATATCAAAAAGAGTAACAGGTTATATTATATATTAGTCATATTATTATATAGATGTTATGTCTCATCCTCTACCCGACTGAAAATGCTGAGGCTCATGTTGAATCTAAGTCAGCAGATGAGACTGATGCCTCCATCGCTATCAACAAACTAAGGTTGCACACCAGGATGTCGACGTTGACGACAACCAATTCCAGATTTGCCATGGTAAGAGCACTTTCTTGAAACCAGAGAAGGTGGCCAAGATGCAACGTGAACATACTGGATCAGGCTAGATTGCAGCCATATACATTCGATACCATTGGGACATCATTGGGACATCTTTTCTGCTACTATGAAGCTAATAAAGTCTTGTATCTAGATGTATCTAGTATGGCTTTAAATCAAAAATACTTCTTGGAACTGTCGTGCTCTCTTACTTGCCCCTTCCCCGACAAGTGACAGCTCAGAAGTTCTTGGGTCCCTTGCACTCGTGGCTTGTGTCCTCCTTTGGTCCTGAACGCCATGACTTCGTTGAACGACATCTTGGCTCAGCATGGGTTTCAGAAGGACTATTTCTGCTAAGGGTGGGTTCAAGTTCTGTTGGTAGTGATCTTAAAGTTCATGATCAATCTCATGATCATTTTTTTAAAATGACCAGTCTCATGATCACGAAGTCGAAGACCTATTGGACCCAACAGTTTTTGTTGTTTGAATGTCTCACCCATTGGCAGGATATGTCCGACATGATAGACTCCGACCCTGGCGCCCTGCAGACTCCAAGTCCATCAGCCCCAGCCCAAAACTCAGCCCAATAAAAGTCCAAAATTGAACTCTTACTCAGCCCTCCAATCTCAATTCCAGCTACGTAACAACAGTTTATCACAGTATGGTGTCTGAGGTGTTACGCAGCCCTGATGCAGCATCCGTGCAGAGCCAGCCAAAGGTCTCTCCTCCTTCTACCAGTTCTCTTCCAATGCGCCGTGCGAAACCTGGGGGGTGGAAATGCAGAGGCTGCGTTGGGCCCTGAGAAACTGGCTGAATTGAAGAAAGAAGTGTCAGAAGCCAAGAAGGATAACAAATTACAAAGGAAGGGTAGCAAGGCCACGATTGAGAAAGGGTTTGTCCCAGAGAAGGTGAAACCAGAGGTCACCCTTGATGTGCCTAGTGCAGCAACCTTGAAAAGAAAGGCTGAGTCGAGTGCTGCTCGAAAATACTTGGATTCTTTGGCAACCCCTGCCAACCCTGGTGCTCAGAAAAAACCTGCTGCCAATACGAACAGAACCAGGAAGGCCAAGGCCAAGGCCAAGTCCAAAGCGAGTTCTTCCAAGAAAGACAAGAGCCATACCAACAAGGCTAGGTGTCTTGGGTTGATTTCTTTCTTCCAAAGACTCTTTAGGGACCCACAAATTCTTGATATTATGTCAACATTCTTCAAAACATTGATTGAATGGTGCATGATAGTATCTTAGATGGTTGACAACAACATACAGCTCCATCAAGCACAAGTTTCCATTTGGGTTCCTATCTTTATGTTTTGATGGTCAGTAGCATGGATACCATGGTTTCTCTGATTTAGCCAAGACTTGACCTCGAAACCTTGCTGCCCTCAGGGTGCCCGTGCCAAGTCTCGCAAAGCTGCCATTGCGGCTGCTGCCAACCAGGCATGCAATGCCTCATGTGGCTTGAGTGTTTCAGGTTATGGATGGTGGGTTTAGCAGGATATATTACAAGCATATCATTATCCTTCAAAAAAATCAGGAGAGCTATATTAGCTATATGATAATATGTATCTTTTCTGATGCCTAGATATGACAAGTTTTACTTTCAACTTTCAACTGTGTTCTCAATGTTTACAAACCAAGGAATATCATAGTCAGTGCCATCATGACCCATTTCTTGACAGGACAACGAGGAGATCCTTGACTTGGTGGAGGATGATCATGAAGGTGGTGAAGAGGAGAATGGGGGTGAGTCTGATAGCATACTGTCCCAGGAGACTTTGGTGTTGCCAGGGAAGGGTGATGATGGTGA
>Ga0126342_10003308_pt1 | contig 26510 bp, 24 predicted proteins | sample Cyp1metagenome_FD_92528 | JGI IMG/M metagenome (GOLD analysis project Ga0126342, IMG submission 92528) | Coral microbial communities from Lord Howe Island, Old Settlement Bay, Australia - Cyphastrea 1 metagenome | ecosystem: Host-associated > Invertebrates > Cnidaria > Coral ...
ACTATTAACCACTATTAACCACTATTAACCACTATTAACCACTATTAACCACATTTAACCACTATTAACCACTATTAACCACTATTAACCAGAGGCGAACTGTTAAATAACCAGAGGGTAAGTTCAATAACCAATGAGATTTTGGATTTGATTGGCGCAGGTGGATCTCGTGGCCGAATCGGGGGTGTACAAGGGAGCCTCTTGGCCCAAAAATCCCGAAACCGGGGGATTCAAACAAGTCGACTGTGAGAAACCAGTGATTCATGGGATTATAATCATATCTGGGTGGTGGCTTGGAACATTTGGATTATGTTTCCCATCATATTGGGAATAATCATCACAACTGACTTTCATTTTTTTCAGAGGGGTAGGTATATACCACCAACCAGATATGATTCTGTGGGATATTCGATATTCGAAAATCATGGGATGATAGTGAGATGAGAACGGACAATTTTGGAGGAGAATAACATAGAATAACTATGATCCACCGTTTCCAATAGAGATCTTTGAAATTGGGTATATCCCTATGGATGATGTGATCTCACATGGATGGTCCATGGGTCTACCATAGGGGATATGACGGGATACGAGTATTCGGCATGGGGATAGAACTAGCCTCTGTTAAACGTTTACAGTTTGCGAACTGGAAAATCACCATTTTTTTTGAAAGGTAAATCAACTATTTCTATGGGCCATTTTTATGGTATCACAATTTCTATGGTATCATTTTTTCTATGGTATCACAATTTCTATAGCTATGTAACAAATTACCAGAGGTAAGATACCTACAACGGTAATCGATGGGCTGGGAAGTCCCATTCAAACATGGCGGTGATGGGAGAATCCTCGCACGAAATGTCATCTTTTTACGCATACAACTATATAGTCTCATCCCCAAATAGATGGAACAGTAAATCACTATCAAATTAGTAGGGATTTACTTTTCCATCTATTTGGGGATTCCTACACCTGATCACTCTTCATATAGTTTGCCAGCTGACAAATGGTGCACTGGAGGATGTTTATTCTGGGTTTAGGCCGGGGGCCCTCACTCCCTCAACCGATCTCCCAAGTCAAGACTACACCAATGAATCGGATATTATACTATAAATGTATACACTCTGGTAAACTAACATAGCAGTGGAAAATCACCATTTTAATGGGAAAATCCACTATAAATGGTCATTTTCAATAGCTGTGTTAGTTTACCAGAGGGTATATCATATTCAGACCTCACTTCCACTCCCAGAGAACGGATATATTGCTTCATCCGTAAGATAAGCGGCGTCCATAACGTTCGCCATAGAAAATCCTTCACCAAATAGGTAGGATGAGACTCCCAGAGGTCGTACATGGATGTGCGTCCCGCCAGCTATACTATCACCCAGTCATAGGATGTCCCCAATTATCCATGGGTTATCAACCGCTTACCATCACTAGCTGTTCCATACTGTCCATGAGGGTACAAAATAGCAAATTCGAGAATGCCATGTGAAGCCAAGACTTCCCAACGTTGCTAAAGCCTCCAGCAGTGGAACTAAGACCAACAAGAAACAGTGATCAAATTTTAATCAATCTTGGAACATATGTTTTGTTGAAGTTTTTGTTTGGAACGAAATCAAAATAATTTAGGCAAAGAACGGAGGATACCAAATGAGGATGAGTCGATGAGTAATCAATCTCTTTGCAGCCTTGGTGCTCCTTCTTCCGAAGATGACACCTCAGGGAGGCCAGTCAGCAAAAATGGTGATTTTCCATGGCTATGTTAAATAACCAGATGGTAATTTTGAGGAGTCAGAAACCTCATGTTAGATCCAAACAAGTTGCTCGATCCTGGACTGAGCCATTGATGCCTCCACGAGAAGTTCTTGACCCCCATTACCTAAAACCCTTATCATAAGTCCAACAGTGATATCATTGTGACATTCACCAACTCAGCTATCATAAATTCGTTTTTAGATCATTTAGATCCCATAAAATTACATGTTTCTTAAGGTTAGATCATGTTAAATCCATACCCAGTTCGCCTGGCTCAGGCTTCCACTGAGATGTGGAGCCTCTTCGCCAAGGAGGGGACTTCAGATCTGTGTAGATGGAGAATACCTGGATAGGTAGATGGATAGATGTTTTGTTGCTTGGTAGATTCAATGGTATTTTCTGGATCCTAAAATGGAGGTACGTAAACGTATCATATATGGCTATATTTTGGGGGGATATTCCCTGAAATTTGGGCCTGAAAAATAGGCCTTATATATGGTAGGTACCTCCAATTTAGGTTCCTGAAATGACCATTGATAGATTGAGAGATAAGGGTGGCAGGTAGATAAATACATCTCTTGATTGCAATGTAGGTGATGTGATTGGTAAGCAGGTTGGCAGCTACGCCTCAGCGATGCATGGTAGGAGTATCCCTTCATCAAAGGTCAGTACCATGTTGTAAACCCAATTCATATTCTTCAACCGTCCACTATACATGTCATAATTCATATTACTTTATCAGCACACATCAGTCATCAATCACGGGAATATGAACTCCACATGCCTCAGGAGGTTGCAGCTGTGGATATCTCCCTGACTCAGGAGGCCCAGAGTGGCTCAGATAGAAATGGCGATGTGTTGCGAAATCACCATCGGGTAAATTACCATGAAATTTTTTAATTAATGGTGAAGCAATGGTCTTGAAAAACATAGGTTTAAGACACCGACAAAAAGTATGTAAGAAGCATAATGGAATTATCTAAATTACAGTGAAAAATGAATTTCGAAGCACGATCGAGCTACACAGCTACACATGCGATCCTCCGCCCATAGGTGTCCCGTCTTTTGGTTGTTGGTGTCGTCCAAAAGCCAAATTTTGCCTGAGTCACTTGGGTTTTACAATAGGATTTTTCACGAACATGAACGAAACCATCAAACCATCAGTTCATTGGTCATATCATGTTATATCATGTTATATCATATCGCCAAATGAAAAATGTGCAGATTCATGCAAAAGTCCATCGTTCGAGTTTGGCAGGCAGAGCAAGTGGCTGAAAGACATCCCAACGTCAAACTGTACACAGGCCCCCGTACATCACCTTGGTTCTCAAGGTGACCCCAGGTTTTTTCTGTTCGTGTGCTGATGGGGATTGGACTATCATTTAGGGATTGAGACCAGAAACATTTGGTGGATGATTGGGGATGATAGGAATCTACCTAATTTATTGATGTTTATTGATGATTATGAGCTGACCCATCATGGCAATCCCCATGGAGCAACCAGTAAGGGATGGCATTTTGTAGGATCTGAAATCAAGAAATTCCTTGGGGAACCCCATCTCTAGTTGGCCACAAATTTCGGCATCCCCCATTTTGAGAACAACACACATGGGTACCCTCTGACAATGTAGCATGACAATGCCCCCCAAAAAAAGACGTTCTATAGTTGTCTCATCTGTAGATGGTGGATTTGCGGTTGCCACGGTTGTTGAAAAAACATACCCCATGAATTACCAGAACAGAGCTGTTCGATGTCGTTCATCACAACTGGGTTTTTGTTGGGACCATCACCCCATGCGTGATGTCTTCATTCTCTGACTGGGTTTCAGGGAACACTTACACCAAACCCCTGTATTTGATACTTGGAAAAAACCCTCATGTTTTTCCCTTCAATAAATCCATTGAAAAGCCAGAAACATGATTAGATCCCACATATTTGATGATCAAATCTGCATTTTCGATGTATCTTTTCCTCGGTTAATCCATTGATTCCTGGACCAGCCATCCTGCAGACACAGGCGACGGCCGAACTCTGCTGCGACTTGGGAAAAAACACTTGGCAATGGGGAAGCCCCATTTTTTGCATGGGAGGATCATTTCCAAATATCTTAAACCCCCACCTTTCAGGAGCAAAATCCCCAACAATGAAGATTTGCTAGGCAATGCTGGAAAGATGAGTTACCTGTTGGCCTTGTGTCAATCTACAGGTTCCCATGTTTTAATCCAAGAAATGGCCAAATCCAACGATTTTTTGGGCCGAGAAAGATACTTGTATGTCTTCCTGGATGACGTCGGAAGCCTTGGAAGCAGACTGCATGTGAAGCCATGTTGGGTGTGAATCTCTGGCAGTTGTTGCCTGTCTCTTGTGTTGGCGGCCATGAAGGACAGGATTCCAAGTCCGATAAAGCTTGTTCCACCAATGGTCATGGGAAATGCATGGAAATGCCCTCGTGCCCTCAGGCCGTTCTTGGCTGAAATAAATCCCCACGCCAGTTGCATCCGGTATATTTGCTGGTTTGCCTGCACTGGTTCCACCCCCAGAATTAGCGGGTACAAAGTTATTCGCTTTCAGAAGGTATACAAATTCATGATTCAACCAGTTGTTTGTTGTTTTTTTGCGCCATGGCCATGACTTGTTCTGGATGCATTGCATCTATATAAGTAGACTCAATCTTTCTCTTGGGATTCGGTGAGTAAACAACACATCTCGCCCCATTAAAAGTTAATCTTTTTGGCAGGGCATCTTCAATCTACCATGCTATGCATCAAGTCATTCTCAACCCTGGCCCAATAACTCGACCTTTGCCCTGGTATGGCTTCAAGGGGCTTCAAGGGATTGCAGCAGAGATATCATGAGAAATCATCTGCAAAAGGATGATCCAGAGGGGTTCAAATTGGCTTGGGACCGAGGCCCCAGTTGCTTCGCCAGTCAGCTCGAGCAGTGCGGGGCCTTGTTTTGTGATGCCAGCACCAAGGAGCCGCCAGAGAAGATGCTCACATCCCAAGTCAAACTCCAAGTTGGTTGGTTACGTTTGGAAGATGACTGCAGTTGGAATATGGCCATGACCATGGATTGCATTTAGGATTTAGGTGAAGTAATTAGTTTTAAGATTTGGGTGATGTAGGAACTGATGGTTTTTGAACTTATGAAATCCAATTTATCATATACCCTCTGGTTACAGTATTTAACATAGCCATGGAACATCACCATTTTTAATAGGTAAACCATCTATAAATGGGCAATTTTCCATGGCTATGTTAAAGAACCAGAGGGTAAATGTTGACATGTTTTAATGGCAGAGTCCCAGTCCCGCTGGAATTCCGACCCACCGTTTTGATTCGGTCGGGCTGAGGCTGTGTTTATCGATGGCCCAAAGGGAGAACTGGCCATACGTCTGGCCTTGAGCCTTTGCGAACTGCCGCAGGCAACGTGTTGGGCGTGTTGCCATGCTGGGGTGTTGAGGATAGGATGGAGAAAAAATCAGCGTGGCTGATCGTCAATAAAATCTTGGGGATGTGTTGGGGAGATTCAACATTCCCACTAAAAAACCAAGTTGCTAGGTGGATTATACTCAATTTGCTTCATACAAGTAGAAAAAGATGTTTGGTCATCATTTTTTTGGTTGGAAGCAATTGGGTAAGGAAGACATGTTCTCAGTGGGATGCAACGAGCATACGGAGTTACCCTGCCAGTTTACGGTCAAGGCTGCCAAGACCCAAATATCAGCATACGTGTATATACTACAACAAATGCACAGGACTTGTGCGACTTTCTTCAAGCTTTCATTTGGACCTTCTGCTTGGTTGCCACTTTTTTTTCAGTGGCTAGCTACAGTAGTACATTGCCGAATTTATTGGTTATCTATCTTTAGGGTGCTTTAGGGTTATCTTCCCCATTTTATCACTTCCATCCTGTTCATATCCTCACACCCAGCCATAGAAGGTTGGTCAGAAGTTGGTTTATAAAGCTATTCATTATAGTTATAATCGCCATAAAGCCTAGGTGTTATTTCAACCAACTCAGCCAGCCAAAAATCCTCAAGAAACAACCCATTAGATCCTTTTGAATCTCACGAAATCCCATCACTGTTTTCCTGGTAAAGATAGCTAACTTTGCCAACGAATTCTGGAGCACCTACAGCCTTCAGGTGGCGTTCGTAGCGATCCACGACATGGGGCCCTACAAGCGTACGCCCTGGCATTTCTTGTGTTCAGCAACCATATCTGGAATAATGATCTGGATCAAGATTTTTCGCTTGAAACCACCGGTCAGTCAAAGGCATATTCACTAGCCAAAATAGATAGTAAAACCATGGAAGACTGGGAATAACCTTGGTGAACTGTTGATTAACAGCTGGATGTGTCAGCATTTTGGCGAACCTGTTTTGTGTTCCAGGTGACCCAGTACAACGATGGGCCCGTCTGGTGACATGACAACCCAAGTATTGGAGAGACCAATTGAACTTACATCCAGAGAAGCATAACCTCTCCATTTCATGAAATGCCCAGGCGTCTCAAGAATATTACATGTCACTCTCCTAGATGTTTGAACATTCGGCAATCTAGGTTTGTTCAACAGGGCTTGTCCAAAGAAAAAGGTAGGATATTCAGCCGCCACATACACATAAGAAAAAACTTGTCGAGGTCCCAATAAAGCTGCGCGATTTTGAGATGTCCTGCACCGCGCGCCAGGCGAGCTTCGCCGACTGGGTGCGTTTTTCTTCAGCGACGAAGATTGGTTTCAGGACGGGTCCAGGGCATGGCCTCTGCATGCGTTTGCTGGTGATCGGCAGCTCGCATCCTGGGTTTTGCTGGGTAAAGGCTCATACAATGTTCAACCATTGACAGAAGCCGTTTGCGGGGACAGCACACGCTGCGACACAAACCATTGCAATGTAACCTCTTGTGATTGCTGTGCCCAACTTTTTGGACCAAAAGGGAAGGCCACAACTCTTATTCGTCGGATCAGGGGGAAGTAGTTCCCTGTGGGGGGAGGTCAGGAGCGCACGGGCCGCGTCCATGTACCGCAGATCTCCCGTGGCCCAGAAATTCTGCTGAGCTACGGAGAAGAATATGCTTTGCCTCAGTTGCGCCATCGGAGTGAAGAGCGTGTTCCAGCAGTTTGTCCTCATGTTCGGCCTGCACTGCATCGTTGAAGGAAATTTTACTGTTTTTGGTCATGGAAGGATGGTATTATACGGTATTATATGATACATGCACACACATACACACATACATACACACATACATACATACATACATGCATGCATACATACATACATACATACACACATACACACATACATACATACACACATACACACATACATACATACATGCATACATACATAAATACAAACATACACACACATACATACACACATACATACATACATACATATACACATACAGACAGACAGACAGACAGACAGACATACATACATACATACTTACATACCTACCTACCTACCTACCTACATACATACACACGTACACACATACATACATACATACATACACACAGATACATACATGTACACATACATACATACACACATACATACATATACACATACATACATATACACATACATACATATACACATACATACATATACACATACATACATACGTACGTACGTACGTACGTACATACATACATACATACATACATATACACATACATACATACATACATGCATACATACATGCATACATACAAACATACATACATACATATTTGCATACATGCATACATGCATACATGCATACATGCATACATGCATACATGCATACATGCATACATGCATACATGCATACACATACATACAGGCATACGCATACATGCATGCATACACATACATACATGCATACACATACATACATGCATACACATGCATATATGCATACACATACATACATGCATACACATACATACATATACATACATATACATACATATACATACATATACATACATATACATACATATACATGCATATACATGCATATACATTCATAGACATGCAAATGCATACATAGACATGCATACACATGCATACACATGCATATACATGCATATACATGCATAGACATGCATATACATACATATACATACATAGACTTACATACACATGCATACACATGCATACACATACATACACATACGCAATAGGTACACGTACATACCCATACATGCACATACATTTACATATACATACACATACATACACATATATACACATACATTTACATACATACACATACATACACATATATACACATACATACACTTACATACGCATACGTACATACCTACCTACCTACCTACCTACCTACATACATACATACATACTTATATATATATATACACATACATCATGCATGTATATATTTCTTTGATGGGCTAAGTTGGATTGTCAACCGGCGACTTTACCAATTAAAACTGATTCAACCAGCAGGGTAAATATTGCGGTAAGCCTTTCACTGGTTGGTAAGTGGATTGTAAGCCATGAACTATGCCTTGGTGTGTTTGGGGATATAGTCAAGAGTCCAGCTACTGACGGGCAATAAAGTTGGGGGCGCATCCCCTTTGGCTAAAGTGGGTTGCAAGCCCATGAGTATCTCAACAGCATTTCTTTTCGTCTTCTTGAAGGTGATCATTTTGTGACTGGATAATTAGTTCAATTCAAAAATTACCGTTGAATGGGGAATAGATTGGTTTGTCCCAAAACAAGTTTCCAATGGTTAAGATTTTAAATGACTGATCATCTGATTCAAACGGTCTGAAATTGGGATACATACCAGATTTTCAGGTTCCAAGCCTATATACGATGACTGACCAGTGAATCTACCGGATACCGATGGACACGATAAATCCTTGTAAATCCAACACCGGATACTTGTGTCTTAATTTTCCCACTGCAAAAACTATTAAGAGATATCTCGAAACGATATAGGCGAAACACATCAACAATCCAACAGTTTAGGCAAAATATTGGTATGTCCCAAATTGTCACAATGATTTCCAATGATTTTAAATGGTTTCCAATGTTTCAAGGTTCATGACTTTGTACAGGGAGTCATACCAACTGATGTATTGGAAAGTTGTAAAGTTAGAACCCACAGTTTGGGAGGTCTAATTGGTGTGACGTGTACGATGATGTTTCAGCTGCCATTTCTTTGATTCCAACGATTTCATATGATTTCCATTGATTGATCCAATGATTTCCAATAAATGTCTAATCATGTGCCCACTGATTTGTCTGATGTCCATTTCAAGATGGTTTCAAATGCAATTTTTGTTGGCTGCAACGGTGACGCAGTTCCGCTGCAACGGTGCAGTTTAACCAGGCCGCTTACGGACACCTGGACGAGCCCTTTCGGCAAAGACCCGAGCTGGTGGGTGGAGGTCATGGCGCCGGGCTCCGGGTTTTCTGTAAACGTTAGATTTCTAGCAGGGGAACCACAAACCACCGAGAGGAATATGTAAATGCGTACACATATCTCTATGTATATATATATAATCTAATATGTATGTATATGTAGATATGTTTGCAAAGATTCAAAGTAATTATACGTGCCGGAACATGTATAATGAGTGGAAGTTTTGATTCAAGAGGATGGGAGCCACTTATTGGAAACGTCACTCCAAGTCTACATGTAGACAAATTATGACAAATTAATTTCTGATCATATTTTTACATGTATAGATATACATAAGATTCCCTTGCAGCAGATGGTGGCGGTCGGGCATGGTGACTATTCTTGTCTTACAAAGTCCCATTCTGTCTTACGCTTCACAAAGCAAGCATGCAAGCTCTTCAATTGTTTTTTTTTAGGAGAACCCCACCCAGGGGAGAACCCCACCCAAAAGCCCATGGTGATAATGATTATTCCCGTTGAAATTGATGGTTTTGGGGTGATAAGCACCATTTTTGGACACCCGCAGGACCCCAACATTTCAATCTGTCCCAATACAAAGATCCGCAGGTGTCATGGCATTCTTTTCAAATTCAAAATATGTGGGGAAAAACCGTTATTTTAATATAATTATGTTGAATCGAAAGAAGTTTAGAAGTCAAACTGTCAACAATATGGACAGATGGAAAAGCAATAAAGCAGAGGTGGGAAGAGTCAGAGAACAGAAAGAGTCAGATAGAAACAAGGTCAAGGTGCGTGAAAAAGTAAAAAAGTCGTGCAACTGCGTGTTTTTCCCAATGTTTTGACGTTCCGGAGGCTCGAAAAGTAGGCTCGCTAAAGCAGCGGGTGCGGAGCCATTTGGCCAGATGAGAAATGAAAAATTGCACTCCGTTGTGGCACGAAGCCCACAGCCGTGGCGCGAAGCACCTTTCCGAGCCAAAATGGTAGGAATACTTCGGAGATCTTCGGAGCACGTTTGGAAATTGAGATGTTGAGAAAGTGCACGGTTTTGTGGCGCGAGGCACATTTCGAAATTAAAATTTGAAAAGCTTGTGGCGGGAAACACATGTCGAAGTGAAAATAGTAAGAATATTCATGTTCACGCCGCTTTTGGACGTTGAAATATTCAAAAAACGCACGAAACATTTCGAAATCAAAATACGAAAATTGCAATACGTTCGGACCACTTTTGAAGTCTTAACCACACTACAATACCTATGAATAGAATAACAATAATAATAACACCAACACTAAAAATAATAACATCAACAACAGCACCAACACCACCACCACCACCAACAATAATATTGTCATTAATAATTGCATATGAATAATAAATAATTATAAATTAAAAAACGAATAATATATAAAAATTATAAAATATAGTATAAGGAATCATATTTGGTTTATTTGAATTTAATTTGGGGTTTAAATTTTCATGTGTAGTAATAATTTTAGATATTATAAAACAAAATATATATTATATATATATTTTTTTATTATTTTGGTTTGATTGTTTTTATTTTTTTTAATAAATAAATATTAAATAATATTTAGTTTATTATTCGAATATATGTATATATACATATATTATGGAATAATAAATAAATATATATATATTATAAATTAATATATTTATTATAAATTTATTATTTAAATATTATATTATTATTATTTTGAATTAGTAATTAATATATTAAGATAATATGAATGAAATATTTTAATAAATTTATATTTTGGAAATAAATATTTAAATATAATATATTTATTTAGGTGAGGTAATTGTGTAAAATATAAAATATTAAGGAAATATTTTTAATATTTATTAAAAAAAAAATAATATAAATTTTTATTTAAAAATAATATATTATAATTGAAAAATAATACTAATAAATAAAATAAATATATTTATTTATAATTTTAATAATTATGATTTTATTGTATTTACAATAATTGTTATTTATATTTTGAATTTAATTTTTAATTGATTGATATTATATTGAAATTAATAAATTATATTTTTCGATTTAGGATAAATATATATATATATAAAATTTAAATTTTATATTTGAGGTGGGATATACCCTATCTTAGGAAATATAAAAAATAGATCTAATTTAGAAAAATATATATCTTAGACCCTAGATTTCGCACAAAAAAAAAGTTTTATGAATATATTTTGCGAATGGGATTTACGACTAAAATTGTCATTATCGTTAGTATCGTTGTTAGTAGTTGTTAAGTGAGGCATCTAACGTAGCATCTAATCGTTGCAGCTTTTAGGTGTCAAGGTTATATGGCTCTAAATTTCATCTTCGTTATGTTAATGGGCTTAAAGCGTATGGGGACAACATGGGGCAGCAGAAAAATTTTCTTACATTAGACCCGGGTGATTTCCAAAAAAGCCTTTGTCAAGTTAAAACGGCTATACAGGATCTTACAGGTGTTATGCCAGTGCGATTTTCCAGTGTGAGTGACTTTGAAGCTCGCGTGGCGGTCCTTCCTGTCCGAGCGCAATGACACAGCAGAGGATGAGCGTAACACAGGCTGGGAATGAGGAGGGTATTTGACTCTTTCGATTTTGTTAATTACATGATCTATAATCAAAATAATTAAATGTTCTTAATGTTTTGAGGGGCTAACAAACATGTCAAATGCGCACCGCGAACACCAGGCTAGAAGACAATGTGGTATTGAGATCTCAAGCCGGGATCCGAAAACCAGGATAATATAGCTGACAGGCTTCGGCATTGGCAATTCACGGAAATATTAGAAATACCCGTCATTGCCTGCACAGGTCCATCGTAATTTGTTTCTATTTGCTGCATCACTTGCTGTGATAGTTTGCCACTTTTTTGGGCAGTATTCCTGGCCGCAGCACAGCTTTGGTTGAGCAGAGCAACGTGATACTGCCATGCCATGTTGTAAGGTAGATTTTGAGAAGGAGCTGGCAGCCTTAGCCTTGTCGCATGTTTGTCTTAAGGCATCCGTGTTGGATTGCGTTCCCATGTTTCACAGATTGGATTAAGCGAATTATGGGATTTCAAAAGAAAATCTAGTGTTCAATGTATCATTCTGCACAGTATCATACGAATTGATTTGTTCCTGTCGCGCCATGAAGCTGAAGTTTTTTGCAGCGTGCTCGCTGCTTTCCGGATGGTGCCTCGCGACTGGCCTGATATCTGTCAAAGTGCAGGTGGAAAATGGTCCTGCAAGATTTGTGGGCTATCAATTTGTTTCCAATGTTTTCTTTACTACCCAATTTTTTGGCCAACGTCTTGTCAAGGTTGGCACGTCTTCAAAACAGGTCACTACTGCCTTGCAAAGTGGCGAACCCATTGACCCTGCAATGGACAAGTTCATCAAGGCAACCATGCTTCTTCTATCTCTCGGTTTCCTCACCATGTCGTTGTTTTGTGTACTGCTTGCATCGAGTCGCTTCACCCCACAAAGGCTTGATTCGGAAACGGTGCAAGGTGAAATCAGCGGCACTGAGGACTTAGAGCTGGGAATGCTGGGATCTGGCGAACATGCGGTTGGCTTGGAGGAGCTCACCAGCGGTGGCAGGATGCGCACAGCCCCACCATGGCTCCAACCTTGTCATGCGCGACCGGCCTGGATGCGGACTCGCCAAGTTAACAGGTTCATGGCTCGCCCAGTTCCTTGGAATGAAAATTTTGACCGTGCGTTTCTTGGCACCGTGACGGAGACCGAAGTTTTGGCATCTGCTTTTGGTGGTGTTGTCCGTGCTGGCTACGTCAGCGAACACCAAGTGGCATCCAAAGAAATGCATCGGGATGATGATGATGAAGAGCTGTTTAAGGAGGTCTATGCATCGCCCTGCATGGGCTTTGCCGTGACAGAGGGGGGTGCCCCGAGGTTGATCTCGGTACGGCTTCCCGAGAACGTGGCAGAATTTTTGGCCAGGTCCGGCTGGGAATTTGAGACGTGCTTGCAGCTAGCCATTGGAATGCTCGACTCGAGAGTGTGGAGCACCTGGCACACTTGGGTTTGGTTCACTGCGACATCAAACCCAACAATTTCATGCTGGATGATCAACGCAATGTGTTCATTATTGATTTTGGCTTCGTTTCTGTGGAGAGCGACGTGCCGCCCATGACTTGTCAGCAGTACTGCCCGCCAGATTCTGTAGTCACCTCGGCGTGGGATGTCTTTAGCCTTGGGATCATCTTTTCCGAGATGTTCAGACTGGACCCGGTGCAGGCAGCACACATTGCCCAACAAAATCCTGCTTTTCATGGTGGGCTGGAGCGGCTGATGTCCCGTATGTGCAGTTGCTTGATTTCTGGTCGGCCAAGTTTGCGGGAATGTTCCTTTGTACTGCGCGCCGCATTTGAGAAACGTTATTTGTAGTGACCATCGGAGTTCTGGTGACAAGTCGTGCTTTCAGCCAAATTCCAGGCGGCACATGTTCGAACGAGCACTTCTCACCTCAACGTGCAGGGGGAGAAAACAGTTCGGAGCCAGCGCCGGTCTTCTGGTAGTTTGTGTGAATAACCGGTTCAGACTGACGTAAACGTAAGCCGCAGCAGTAAGCCACCCTCAAGACGATGTTTCCAGTTGCTTTCTGGTACTCCAGCGGTGCAGGGGTTCAATGTGTTTCAATCTCGGAGCCCCTTCTGCAATGGTGCTGTTGGTCCTTGAGGTGATTGGAATTGGTTAAGCAAATCCATGCATTCCATGCTCCCACTTGTTAAGTCATACTGGCCATAGGCCATAGGTGATTGTTGCATTTAGGTTGGGACAAGCGGCAAGGAAAGTTACAGCAAATTGTGTTTGGGTGTACGCAGGGATTGCCCCCAAAAGCAAAATCAAAACTTACCAAACCTATGGTCAGGTTATTCAAGCTTATCCCATGTTCAAATAAATGTTGTCTTCAGTAAATTGATTCACAACACCACTGGGCCAATGCAATCTGGCTCCTCCAAGTGCCCGCCCAGGCCGACTTAGCATAGGTGACGACCCGCGAGGCACCTCACAGCGCCAGTGGTGGGATTGGCCTTGGTTTCTGCATCTTTCAAGGGGTGCTACGTGCCAAGGGTGCCAAGATTGAAGGATATGCATTCAGCGCACGCCGCATATATACAACCTGGAGGTTCATTCTCCTTGAATTTTGCACAAAGTTCTTCTGCAGTCGGTTCCTGCAACTTCAGTGTTTCAACCCATTTCTCATTGGCCCACCCAGTCCAATCCCGCCACGTCATAAAGATGCGGCTTGATAGTGGTCCTTTTGACTTTGATTGCCCGCCCCTTCAGCGCTTCTTGGCTAAAGCTCGGGTGAAGTGGAGCTTGTGCAGCCCGAAGAGTTATCTCATTGCCCGAATGCTTTGGGCACAGGATGCAGTACTCTTCCAATGTAATTCTTGTCGCTCCGGCAGCACGTAGCTATTACAGGTAGGGCAGGGTATCCTGGTGATCCTGGTGATGATGGTGGTTCTCAAACATCATGCCCACCTTGGGCCACCATGTGAACAACTTCAAGTGCTGACCATGGGATTTCGAAGCCAGTTGGCGGCAGCCTTCCTTCGCTGAGGGGAACACGCAGGCGCGGAGAAAGGGGGCGTTGGCATGCGTATGCAGACATTTGTTCACACGCAAGGTGTCCAAGTTGGTACAACTAAGAAACAAAGATGTATAGCTGGGAGGATGTGAAGCCATCGACTCTGAGGTCCTGGTGTTTCATCCATGTTTCCACCAGTTCTGAAATGACCCAAATGGATCCAAATGGTGTGCTTGTGGTGCCATTGTTTTTCATTGATTTTCATTGGTTGGGTTCCCGTAAGATTGAAGATCATTGAAGATCTGCAAGTAAAGATGAAGGAAGCAAAGCCTCGCCACGCGGCCATGGCCATGACATCTCACCACGGCAATGCGGATCAGGTCGCCAGACCTTGGAGCTGACGGGACACCTCGACACGATCGACACCGACAATCGACACCGACAATCGACACCGACAATCGACACCGACAATCGACACCATACAGCACCAGGCCGCAAATCAGCGAAAACCCACAGCCTTTCCGGTGCTTTTGCTACTTTTAACTTTGGAATTATCAAATGAAAACTAATATTTCAATAATTCAATTTCCTTGAGATCTGAGTTTCTCTCCAAATGGAGAGTCTTCACTGGATTGGTTCGTCTTGTCGTGGTAGTCGTGGGTGTCCTGGGTCGTGATGGTCGCGTGGTGGCCTGTGAACCTGCCAGGTTCTTCCTTTCCTTTGAGCATCGGGAAGTTCGCGTCAGCCATGGTGGGCCATGCCCTTGGAGATGGTGGCTATTGGGCACAGGATCTAAGACCTCCACCAAAAACAATCCGTTTGCACCTGAGTTCATTGTCCATGTTGAGGCGCGGAACAGCGATGGTTTTGATCATTTTATCTTGCACAAGGTGATTTTAAAACACGAGTCTGGATGGGGCTGCTTGGTCCAAAGCCACCTTGTTGGCAGGGTTGTTGGGACTCCTTTTTGATCCTTTTTGTTGATTTTTTTCTCGAAAGTTCTTGTTGAGAGAGATTGAGGGATATATTTAACCCATTCTTGTCAAGTTCTGTTCGCCCAAGTTTTCCTGGAATTAGCATAACATTTGTCTCTGATGTTCATCAACTGTCATGAACTTTGCTGCCCGTGATTTCCTTTTCCCATGATACATAATACATATATTTCACAGGTTCTGTCTGATATGCAGCATGAAAATGACTCTCATATTCCATAAACGTACAATTGGTACAGCAGCCTTTTCCCACAGTCTTTACACCTCCCATCCGATTCGAATTGAATCCTCGTGTTCAAATTCCATTTGTTTTGGTTCACTCTTCAGCTGTGCCAAAGCTGTGGCAGCCGCAGCGTACAGTTTTCGGAGTGCCCGCAACATGTGCCGCCGATGGTGCTTTTCGTGCGTACCAAAGCAGCTTTGAGATTGGTTCAGAGTCAATGCGTCGCAACGGCCGGCGCTTTACAGCGGATGGGCGGCTGGTGGTGGATGAGACGGCAGAGGTTTGAGACTTGGTGAAGGGGGTGCCAAAGTGTTGGTGGAAATGATGATGAGGAGGAGGAGGAGGACGACGACAATGATTCTTGGTGATTCATTTATTTTCATTTTCATTTATTTCCACATGATGCCCCATCATCACCATTTCCCATCAAATTCCATCGTCCCGACTGCCTCGAAACCCGCCCGTCCAAAAGTCCGAAGAAAAGCCGTCATCGTCACGACAGGAGAGGATCAGCCCAAAGAATTTTCACATGGCGTGGCCTCCGAAAAGCCCAACGCCTTTGGCGGCCTAAGGGAAATTGGGTGGTAATGAACAGGATGAATTCAAGATGAATCAGGCTGACGGCATGGGAAATGAGCAGAAGGCAGGTATCAGGAATTGACATGAAGGTATTATGAAGGTATTTTGGAGATGAATTGGTCGATGGCGTGACAGCCTTGGCAGCTTTGAAAGTTGAGGCTCTCCTAGTTGGCAATGCAAAGACAGGCTCGCGCAGAGGCCCCCGTATGGAATCTGAGATTCCTAACCACCTGGTTTTGGGACAGATCCCGGAAAACCTTGCAGGGCCGCTGGCAACTACATTTTCAAGTTAGTCAGCACTGTGCTGCATAAGGCGCCCTTTGGAGCAAAACAATGACATTTTAAGTTGGGGGTGAGATGTAACCTTCTCTGCATGGCATTGGTCTTTCACAGGCCAGAGCAACAACAAAGGCAGTCAGGTGCAAGTCAGGGCATTTGCGTTTGGGGTTTTGGATTTGAATTTCATTTTTTGGCTCTCTACTGCCCGACTTGTTTAGTCTTGAGCCCATTCAACATAGATTTTGGTACGTTTGCATGCCTTTGCTTGCGATGAACATGACCCCGCATATTACATCGATTTCCAAGATTGTGCGAAGCTCAGGAACCTACAAGCCTGGCCGAAAGAAGGCACAAGGTGATGCAAAGCGAAAGACGAGAGATGGGAGATGGGAGATCCGGACATTCAACTGTGAAACCTGAATTGAAAGTGGCACAATGAGACCCTCTGAATTCTTTTTGCGTCGCACTAGGGACCTGAAATCAAGGACGTCTGGTGGCATTGGTGTTGGAAACCCTTCATGGAGTTGTTTGAATCCTTTTTCAAATGGTTGCAGTCGCTTTGGCTCAAGCTGTACAATTTCTCGTCTTAACTTTCTTGTCAAGGCCTGGTTTTGGGTTGAGAAATGCCGAAAATATGAATGCGAGGATGATGGCGAGGACAAGACCCCCTGTACTTAGTGGGGTGGGGCAGCAACATGCTCATGTCCATTCCCGTATATCCAAGACCCATGACCAAATCATAATGGGGATCCAGCAGGATGGCCAGAGGTGCGTACATTGACTACTTCAAGGACGAGCTCGGGAGGGTAAAGCCACTGTTTGAAGTTGGATAGGACAAGCCTGGGTTGAACAATGTTAATTGGGGCCCATCGGGGCTTGTCAGTAAAGACACGTTTGTCCCATGTTGGGACAACACCGCAGTCAATGAGTTTTTGTTTTCCGCTCAATGGCGGCGTAAAAGACAATTTTCGGTGTCTATTTGATCTCATTCTATGTCATCCCCTGTCTGAATTTGGTCATCCTGATGCTTCTTTCTGAAGCTCGCTCACCCAGTTGATGCTGTTATGCAAGTTTTTTCCTTTGCATTTCTTCTTTATTCTCCTTTGGGTGCGGCAGTGAAGCTAATTTCAACGCAAATGATTCCTCACTGGTGCTTACACCTGCTTCCAGCGACATCGACACTTCATCAATGAATGCAGATTTCTAACCCAGGGGATGTTGTGCAACCCCCCGGAATGACTTTGTTGGCCTTCTTGACCTTCGGGGGGGGGCAACGTTCAGTACTCCAGAGTTAGCATTGTATAATTATGAGATTTCCTAAGATTGTGGGTAAAATTGGTTTTTGCTTTGGATACTGAAGCAGTGGTAAATCATTGACTTCTCGTCAATCTTGACCATTACCATTTGCATTTCAAGGCTTATGGCCCATGGCGGTTCTTGGTATCAAGTTGGGTGGGTGGAGTAACACCAAGTATTGCTAATCAATATCAGCTATATGGTGTTCATGGGGAATGCAATACAGCGGGACGTTGGGTGGTGCGTCTTCATAATGTAGCATTCTTTATCCCATTCTTGCCCCACCATAACCCGTGGGATGATGAATAGCTAAACCGGTTGTCACTCGGTGTTGCAGACTTGAGCAGGGCACAGCGGGTTTGAATGGAAACTGACATGGTGAAGTCCTTGGCCATAGGCGAATCACATCCCCAGCTCTGAATGAATCCAATTGCTACCGCTTTCCAGGCTCGGCCGCAGCACGCTGCGCCTGGATCTTTTGGAGATCCTGAAAATGGGATTCTCAACAACAGGTGGACGCAGGGTGGACCGAATTAGGTACAAGAGGCTTGATGATAAGGTCATGGTGAGGATTAAAGCATCTTGTGGAAGTTGCAGAAATATTGAAGTGCAAAAACAATGCGTGATCATTCAACAAAAAATGAAAATTTATGTAAAGACATGACATCTGCAGGGGTCGATTCTCATTTCTGTAATTTGACTATGATTCTATGATTAATTATGATGGTCATGGTGAAGATGGTGGGTAATGATGATAATGATCAAATTGAAAATTGGCATGGTATGAAATCATGATGGTGATAACTGTGATAATTGTGATAATTGTCATAATTGTGATAATTGTGATAATTGTGATAATTGCGATGATTGTGATGATTGTGATGATTGTTAACGGTTGATTATTAACGGCAGTTAAGCTGGCCAACACCCAAGGGGCAGGGAACCATGAGAATCTAGTGGGTCCCAGGAGCACCTTTCCGGGGGGGGATCAGGGGGTCGGGGGGGGGTTCTGGGACGGGTGAAGGGGGGCAAAATGGTGGTCCAAACAGAAAAATCATGAAAAAATTAAGAAACATGATTAGGAAAAAAGCGTGAACATGTGCGCAACAAGTGTGAAAAGATGGGGGTCTGGCTAGTGAGCACCAACCCCCCCCCGGACCCCTTGAGGGGAGAATTCCCCGTACAAAGGCTATTGTAATTCCCTGGGATCAAACACCTAATACTCCTGTAGTGAAGTGAGTGATCAACTCTGTCTGCCAAGTCCGTGCGAGCACGACAAGTGCGAGCACTAGCAACGAATATATACTTTTCTCTGCGAAGGCGAAGCTGCGCGTGAGTCTTGAGCTATGTGATGGCAGCAACTACAAATTGTGTCACTAATTTAACTGAGAACATCTTCTCTAAACAGCTTTAGGTAAGAGCATGTATATACAGTAACATGCCCACCTGACAAGGGGAAAACTGTAACACCCCTGACCCCCCCTCCAGTTCTGGCCCAGTCCCCCCTCTCCCCAAGCCCCAGGCTGCCTTTGGGTTGGGGGTTCTGGGTTGGTGCTCTAGTCAGGTCCTAGTTTCTCGTCTTGGTTGACAGAGTGTAGGCGAATTAATGAGTCCATGCATGACATGAATACGATCGTTCCCTAGTGCATAGCACAGTGCACAGTGAAAAAGGCTGACAGTGTCTTTACATGCTACATGTTGGTATGATCATCTTTGTGGATTGTTTCGCAATTATATAGTTCTCATGTTTTACATTATTTCGAATGATTCTCACCATGACATATCATGGTGAAGATCATATAGATACCAGCCACTGACATTCTATCTGACATATCTTCTGACATTCTATCTGACATATCTTCTGACATATCTTCTGACATTTTATCTGACATTCTATCTGACATATCTTCTGACATTTTATTTGACATTCTATCTGGCATTCTATCTGACATATCTTCTGACATTTTATCTGACATATCTTCTGACATTTTATCTGACATATCTTCTGGCATATCTCCTGGCATATCGTCTGACGTATTTTCTGACATTCCATCTGACATAATTTTTGACATTTTATCTGACATTCTATAGCCGTGTTCGCGGGACAAATTGTTACTTGTTGTAAGTTGTGGCGTGCTGCGCTGCATTTGCCATTTAGTGTTCCTTCTGGTTTTATTTTGTCGTATCTGTCATTTGTGAGCCGTGTTCGCGGGACAAATTGTTACTTGTTGTGGCGTGCTGTGTTACATTTGCCATTTAGTGTTCTTTCTTGTTTTGCTTTGTTGCATCTGTCATTTGGGGGCCATGTTCGCGGGACAAATTGTTATATACTTGTTGTGGCGTGCTGTGCTACATTTCCCATTGAGTGTTTCTTCCTGTTATGCTTTGTTGCATCTGTTATTTGTGATTCGTGTTCGCGGGACAAATTGTTACTTGTTGTGGCGTGTTGTGCTGCATTTGGAATTTAGTGATTCTTCTTGTTATGCTTTGTTGCATCTGTCATTTGTGAGCCGTGTTCGCGGGACAAATTGTTACTTGTTGTGGCGTGCTGTGCTGCATTTGCCATTGAGTGTTTCTTCCTGTTATGCTTTGTTGCATCTGTTATTTGTGAGGTGAGTTCGCCGGACCAATTGTTATTTGTTGCGGTGTGCTTCGCTACATCTGTCATTTGGATTTTTTTTGTTATTATGTTTTGTTGTAACTATTTTTCATTTGGCGGGCATGTTGGTGGGACCAATTGTTGCTTGTTGTGTTGCGCTATGCTGCATCTGCCATTTAGTGCTTCTTCTTGTTGTGCTTTGTTGGTGTCATTTGGCGGGCGTGTTTGTCGGAGCAATTGTTCCTTGTTGCGGTGAGCTGTGCTGCATTCTTCTTATGTCATATGTTTTGTTGTATTTGTCATTTGGTGAACGTGTTGGTGGGACCAACTGTTGTGGCGCACTGTACTGTATTTACCATTTAGTGTTGCTTCTTGTTATTGTATGCTTTGTTATATCTGTCGTTTGGGCGTGCTGGAGGGGCCAATTATTACTTCTTATTTGTTTGGTTGCATCTGTTGCCAACAGACATGTACGTCGATTGGAAAAAATTATATAGTTCCTCAGCATACTTTTACATTGTACATCCACAAGATCTTTATACCTTTACCGACGCACAATGATCAGTGTTCACCTTTGCATGCACATATGCACAAATAGGTACGTGTAACATATGCGCATGTGCACATGTAATTATTCCGATTTTGGATTGACTCTTCATAGCTTTGGAGGAGTCAGATGTGGAGAAGCGTCAGTCGACTGAAGGTGACAAAGTCGGGAACCCAACTTAGTATCGCCAAGGGCTGCGCCGAAACATCTTACCAAACCAATAAACTTCGAGCCATCATGCCAGCATTTTTTGAACGAGGCTTCAATGCTGGACTCATATCAGGAAGAAGTTCCAGAAATGGGTTTTGTTTGGTGAAACGGTGAAATGACTTGTTCCACTTGTAGTCAGTACTTCTGATCCATGTGTTCTCCAGACCCTTGCACAGTTCGCAATTGGAGAGTACAGACTCCAATGCTTGACCGGTGCGAACCAAATCGTGGATGTTTCATTGTTGCTGCGACAGTTGCCTTACTGTTGCCTTATTGTTGTGTACTGTTGTGTGCTGTTGTGTGTTGTGTTGGTTTTGGAGCTACCCCTGAGGGACATCTCAAAGACTAATGCAACTGCAATGTTCACAGCTCGTGTCGCGCTGTGCGTGCCCCAACAAGCTCATGTTTGATGCGCACTGTGCGGACGCTGCTTGCTTCGCTTCGTTTGGTCACCAGTGCCTCTGCAATGACCCTTGAAATCTGCTAAAATTTCACTATTGATTTGGAGTACATGCACACACGCGTGATATATTTATGCGCTTCTGCACGTTACGGGTGACACCCAGGTTGCATCTGAAAGATGACATCGAGTTGGCGGAGGCTCCCAAGGCTTTCCTGAAAATGAAAATGACATGACTCAAACCTCAAAACTCACAATTCTCAAAGACATGGTCCCAATTGACCTGATGGACATGGTAGATATCATGGTGGGTATTTGGTGGACACCTTGACCGTGCCAGGACGCGTTTTTGCGTGCAAACACCGCGGTGCTCCTTGACGCTGGCAACGAATACATCTGAAGGCAGAGCCGCAGATCAGATGCCAAGAATTTCCACAGGTGAACATTGCTACATGCTATGCATTACATTGTACACAGAATATTTTTTAATGCGAATTCCTGTGACCTAGATATTGAACCTTTGATATTCCGATTTTTGACATATGCATGTTCAAGTTCATGTTTCGGAAGAGGTCATGTATCATTTGCTTCCCCTGCCACGGCCCCACGGTGGACTGAGGCGACTTCAGCATTTCCAAGGTGAAGTGTTTATTCACCCAAATGGCATGGTTTGATTTCATTCATTGCGGTGGTTTTGTATAGCACGGTGGCGGAAGAGCCATTCAGACCCAGCTCATGATTTTGGATGATGTTCACGTTTTGTGTTTTATGGTGAGGTGGATGAGGATGTTATTCAACGAGTTTGAGTGCTTTTGTGTCAAATTACTGCGGGATCCTGATTCCTATCAAAACCCCTGCCCTCAAACAATTTCAGCAGCTTCTTTAGCCCCAGATGTCGGCAAAACATAGGCTGGAAGAGAGTTGAGATCAGGTTTAGTTACAGTATCGGTTTTACATGATCTTAGTTGAAACGCAAATATATGTTGCATTTTTCTCCCTGCGGCAATCCTCAGATCTAGGAATTCGTTTCATTTTGGGTTAATTATATTCTGGGGGCTTTGTATTTGTCGATTTCGGATTTGATATGGGTTTCAAAGTCATTTCATTTCAGAATCTATTACATGCTGAAGCTTTTACATTGTCCGATTTCAGATATAGTATTTGGTTTCAATTGAGTAGCTTATAGCTTGTCTTTTTCTATTTTTTCTCAGGACCGCAAAGCAATGCATAATGGAGAGCCATGGAAACATTTACAATGAAATCCTGGCAACACTCGATTACTCCCTTGGAAAATTATGGAGGGTCAAATTTTATGCAAACTGTAAATTGGGGTTGAAATGTTTTTGGAAAGTAGGGGTTTTGAATCTTTTTTTGTTGTTTGTTCTTTCTTTGCTGTCTTGTTTTCTTTTGAATCGCTTTTCCTTTTCTGTTCCTTTCCGCTTTCCTTTCTCAGGATCCCAGCTCAGAACCCCCACTATTCATTAATCCAGTCCCAATCAGCTGGTTTCTGCACAGAAAATTGCCACAGCAAATCATGGGCCTAATCCGGATCCGACAGCGAAGCACACATGTTTTATGATATTAGACTGCAACAGTGCTTCATGATGCTTCATGCTATATCAAGAAATGGCCATCGCTCGTTCAAATCCCAGCTGGGGTAAAGAGTTCTGTGGTTACTTGGATGGTTTGCCTTTGGCAGCGATGGCCCTAAGGTTCAATCTAAAGTTGCCCCAAGGCAAACATGATTCCCAATGATGTTCATCGTTTATAAGTGTTATCATTGTCATTTGTCGTTATTATTCTTTCAGTTCTTGTTATGTCATTTGATGTTTGAAACATTTACCGATTCATTTTCATACAGGCATGTACTATACCTGTGTGTATGTATGCATGAAGGGTACACCCACTTACCCAAAACTCAAAACAAAAGACACATGGGTGCCTAATTCGAAGAATCCCCAATGAGCAGTTGAAGCAACAAAATGATCAAAACACTAATCCCACAACCTACGCGTCGTCCAGCAGCGATCGATTTTGCGGGAACAGTTGTACGCCGTAAAGGCCCTATCAAAAACCGTAATCTACTCAGCGAGACGACCGAGAGGTCAACCGTACCGTGAAACAATCTGAATCTAACTCAAAGAATCCAAATGTTCATCACAAAGGCATCGGCCTTGATGATGTGCAGGCCGAAAACATGGGGCGATGTGATGACGAGGATTGGTAGATCTGCAGAATTCGAGCTGGCACACCGGGCATCGACGAAAGCGCATAGGGAACATCAACCGGCCCGCAGAGGCAGACGTGTAAATGAGAAACCTATTCAGCATGACTTCTAGGAGCGCAAGCTGTTGATCGTCAAGATCACTCCAAGGACTTTGAAGACAATCCCAGTTTCTAAACCAAAATATTCTAGCTTCAAAACACTCAGATTCCCTGGTTCCTGAAACAGCAGAGAGATGACCATTGGACTTGACACAGCCACATGAGGATCAAGATGATCCCAGACAACAGCTTCCGCGTGACGATCGCAGTTCGAAGTTCGAACGTCCTCTTGACTTTCCCTGGGTATCCCTGGGTTCAATCTGTGGTGAAAGTGAAGGTGAATTGAATGTGAAGGTGAACGAGAAAGGGAGCGCTCTCGATCACAAATCAAATTAAAATGAACGAGAAGGTCAGGCGGCGCGGCGAGCTTTGAGCCATGGACATACAAACATAGCAACTCACCTGCAGCGTCAAATGAAATGTCTGAAACATTTCGAAAATTCCAAATGGATAGGAGGAATCCCCGCAGGGCACTTGACCTCGGAAAGTAGTGACGAAAAACAAGGTATTAGAACAGCTAGTGCAACAGTTCAAAAGAGGAGGTACGTCGATCCAGCGTCCCAGATCGGTATCACCATGGAAAGGCAGTGTCTTCGTTGGTGGACTGCCCATCCACCACCTGTACTAACCGAGGGTTTCCCACCGAGTTGAGACGATCAACGCTGTCCCAGAGAAGTTCAGAAACCAGACACACAAATTTATACAAGTTTTACAATTTTACTTCTAGAAGATCCACGCACACACAGGACAGAACGCCAGAGCTTATGCCAGTTAGAACGCCAGAAGATATACCAAATAGAATGCGAGATTGTCAGATTGCATGTCAGACAAAATGCCACAAGATATGCCAGATAAAGTACCAGAAGATAAGCCGGATAGAATGCCAGAAGATATGCCTAATAGGACAGTCAAACATATGGCAGCCAATTTTCCAGATTAATTATTAGAAATGTTGTTGAAATACATATCGGGTATTTACAATGTGCAGCAGCAGCAATCAATCGAAGAAAAACATTTGGTTTTTAATCCTTTGTGACTTGTTCCGCGCACAAACATGCATACTTGTGCGGTTGCAGGGACAAGGCGTGAAATGTTGTGCCATGTGTTGTGCCACGTGTTACCTTTCTCTGCCTCATGTTCAATGGATAACTTGTTGCAGTATTGTCATATGTTGTGTCATGCGTTTTGTTTTTTCTGCCATGCGTTCCGCGAACAAGCTGTTGCATATATTGTCAGGCGTTGACAAGTTCCAAGCCACAAATTCTTACCTACATGTTTTGCCACAATGGGGTATCATGGTTGGTCTTTTTTTTCTGCCACTCGTTCCCCTGATTAACTTATGCTTGGTCATGGTCGTGTTGGAAGTTTCTCCTGGGCCACCTGTTCTGTGGACAAATTGTTATAAATTTGGTTTTTGGTCATATGTTCTTGGTTTCAACGCGCATGGTTCCTGAGGGCAGTCAAAACAGACAACCGCTATCAGCTTCACAAAATTAATGACTCACATGCCAGAAGCAAGGAAACATTTGAAAGAGCAGCTGCAGCTTCCTCTCCATAACTCCTTGGCTGTTCGGTTCACATTTGGAGAGGAGCGAAACACAAATGTTTCTGTTTCAGTTTCAGTTTTTTTGTTTCGGTTTGCTTTTTCTGTTTCAGCGCTGGTAATCTCCACTCCGCCCGCAAGCCGCCATGAACCTGGCTGCCCGGATTTCTGCATGGCCAAATTCCTCAAGGAGCAATGGGTAAGGAAAGGGCGGTGAATGGATTGGATGATGGTCAGCTGGTGACTGGTGGTGATAACATGCTGTGGTGCTATTTTTTTGTTCCTCAGCTTGGATTGGGATTGGGATTGGGAATCTAAAGCTCTTTTGCAAGATCCAAATGTCAGACAGCGCTACATAGCTGGGTTATGCTGGGATCCTGGGTTCTTATGCATTGCTCGGCTGCTCCCGTGTCTTTAATCAAACAAGATATTCTGGCACCGGCGAATCCAATCAATCCACATTGGCTTCACTGATTTTGACCTTGACAGTAGCAGAGACCGTCTTGATTTTGTCATGTGCCTGCTGGTGCTTTCGGATTTCAGTGGCTTGGCTCAGGCATGAGAAGTCCATTCGGTATGTTCTGCCAAATGCAATGTTCAAGTGATTTTCTTGTTGGGGTTGCATTCTTTTCTTTTTCCCCACATCTTTGTGTGGGGTTCTTGTTTTTGATTCTGTATCCCGGGCTCCTTCTCCGCCTTCTCCTCCTCCGCCCTCCTCCACACTTTGTCCACACACACTTTATCAACAAACACTTTGTCCAAAACACTTTGTCCACACACACTTTGTCACCACACACTTTGTCCACACACGCT
>Ga0126342_10003309_pt1 | contig 26500 bp, 20 predicted proteins | sample Cyp1metagenome_FD_92528 | JGI IMG/M metagenome (GOLD analysis project Ga0126342, IMG submission 92528) | Coral microbial communities from Lord Howe Island, Old Settlement Bay, Australia - Cyphastrea 1 metagenome | ecosystem: Host-associated > Invertebrates > Cnidaria > Coral ...
AAAACAAGGCAGGATTCACTGGCTGACGCAAAGAAACATATAGCTGATTCCTGGACAGGCCGTTAGATACCTGGAAGGGCGGTTCTCAACAGCCCTGCTAGTAAGGGCCTTTGACTTTCCAGGTGTTCTATATAGTTATTTATATATATATATATACAATTATTATAATATATAATTAATTAACAGGAATTAACAGGAAAATAGTCGAACTGCCTGAGCACACCTATCCCATCTCATTACACTACGTAGTTGGCCACTAGGTTTCCCTAATCTTGGCTATTATATGCTATTATAAGTTATAATCCCCAATAATCAGAAGGTATAACTCCTTATACATCCTTACTATTTCATAACCAATCAGCATTTGTATTTTGTTCATGGCTATGCCCAGCTGTCAGCTCAGGCGGGCTATCAACCCTGGTGTGAAGAGATCAACTGGGGTGAATCCCGCACGGCCACTCAGATGCTGGCAGTCTTGGTTCGAAAATAGGAGGCCCCGAAAAAAATGCTTCCATGAAATGGGGGATCCCCAAAATGGATGATTTAAATGGTTCAGCTTTGCTTAGCTTGCTTTGACATGGGTTTTAGCTAGACCTGAATGATATATATATATATAATATACATATATAATATATATATGTGTGTGTGTATCTTTTAAAAAATGGCTATGCAAATGGCTTGTACTCATTTTCACCAACGTCGGGACGAATTTCTTCATGCCGAGGCTTGTCAAGCCCACCTTCGAAGAATGGGTCGAATTGACGAGTGACAGCTGGCAGTGGCTCGAAAGTCGCTGTTTATTGAAAACGAGAACTAGTGCCATGTGTAAAGAATTTTCATCACGTGTTTTTTGTATAGGATAGGTCAATTTTGGATATTGGATCATAGGCCATCAATATCCATCAATGATAATCCAATTTTCATAATCGTCAATTGGCTGAATTCCAGGCTACCCACCGAGTCGCTATTTGAAGGGCAGCGGGTGATCCAGCTGGGAGAGATATTTTGAGCCACGCTTTGAAAACGCCACGCCAAGCCATTGGGCAGTTGCAGAGCCTGTTGCGTTAATCCCAAGGGGCACCTTCACATTCAGTTTCAGAAGTCTGTCCAAAGCAGTTGCACTTGCCTCAGGCTGCCTCTGGCTTTGATGGCTATGAATTCGAAAGATCGCCTCAGAGCTGATTTATGATGATTTAGCATTGGGTATATATATATATATTAATAATATTGTTATATATTTATCTATGTATTTATGTTATAGTGTGTGTGTGGATCGAAGCATCCTACGTGAACGTGTTTGAACCATGTCAACTAGTTGAGCGTCAGTGAACATCATTGGGGGTCCCTAGAAATTCCAATAACCAGGAGGTGAAGGCCAGGCCGCAAGGGAGCCGCCACTTGGCCCGGGGAAGGATGGGTTGTTTTTTTAAGTATTCATTTGTCGAAGGAATGTGAAGGAATATGTATGAACAATTATAAATGAATATTACTTACATACATACAGACAGACAGACGGACAGACGGACAGACGGACAGACAGACAGACATACAGACCTACAGACATACATGTACATGAATGTATCAGCTCATTTCAGTTCCAATATGAGTTCTCTTTCCAAACGTCAACTTCTTAGCTGGCTGTCGAAGGTTGGTCATGCAAGGAGGTGGAAACCTTGCAATGATTATGAGGGGTGATGGCCTACCTTTTTGGTGCCCTTAGTGCTGATGCAGTTCATCATCCAAGGTAAGACTAGGTAAGACTAGGTGCCTCAAGCAGAGGATGTTGGAAGATACCAGACATTTTTAGTCCTCAATGAGTAAAGCTGCCATATGTAGATGTAGACGATGGGTGAGGTGTCGATGAACGGCTTTGTTGAGTTTTGGTGGCCATCGAAGCTGGTCAATCTATATATATACGTTGGGGCGATGTGCCACTACGTCCAGGATTCCACTAGGGCCTAACAAAAATCACCAGAAATCCACTGGTTGATCGACCTATCCCCCCTCAAATGTATTCAAATGTCACAACAGGGATGTTTGTATCCCAACTCAAGGCTTGACATTGCTTATAAATTGCTTATAAGACATAAAGGTTGCTATCTTGGAGCACTTGAGCCTTTGACACTAGGCAAGGTGCTACGTTCTCTACTTTCTCAACATTTCTGATTGTTGCGTTTCAACCATGGAGAGGGATGATTTTTCCTGCATTGGTCACCTGTCGTGACTGCCTGCCCGTTCAACGGAAAGGTGGTGGGATATGTGGGATGGCTTTGAGGCTGCCCTTGGTGGCAGAGATCCTTTACTGTAGACTGTAGTCCCTAATTTGGCGTAGTCTCTTGGACTGCTACATGTTGTTGCGTGTTGGTTGGTCCGACTGTTTTTGGCCGTTTGCTCCCAACTCATGAGTTGCAGTTCATGACGGGTCTGCTTCTTGGAGTGTGCAGCCGCAGCCATTGCAAGCTTTCCTAATTTCCTCTCTTTGCTACAAGGTCGGGCGACTGCAGTTATGTTTGTTGGATTTTAATTACACCCCATTAACTGCGGTAATATCCACTGCAAACCCTGGTAACCGAGTCACAAACCAACTTAGCTATTTAGTTGGCCTCACCTTGTGCCTATTCCTTCATGCAATCATAAAGCATCCTGATTGCTTGTCCCTGCATGTTCGGAGCATTTCCTGGTTGCTGGCAACTCCTTCCATGTGTTATATTACGTAGTTGTATATATATATATGATATGTACACATAATCACATATATATATATATGTTGTCTCTGAGCAAGTGTGTGTGTTTTTGTGCATTATATATTTTGTATATATTTGTATGTATTTATTTATTTACTTACTTAAAGTTAACAAAGACAATGCCTGTTTTGTTTCAATTTTAAATGCTCCGGTATGAGAATTTCACTGGTATTTAACGTTCGCACCGCTACATTGGGCCTAGCCTCCACAGCCCTGATGGCAGCCAGCAATGCGTGCATTGCCTTGGTTGGCGGCAAGCTTATGGTGAGCTGCGAGCAACGGGGGGGTGGAGATATTGGAGCATTGGGCATACGCATCGCTACAGATCCTCTGGAAGATTACAACATATTATAACATTGACCCTGCATGATAGGGAAAACGATGGAAACGAGTGTAGTTATATAGTTGTTTCCTCAATGGCCCTCAATGAGATCCACAAACATGCTGGGTAGATTTTGGGAGATGCTGGGATGCTCGCCTACATGGGCCTTAGGTTTGGTGCCTACGATTCAGGTGCCAGATTAATTTGCCTCATACCCCCTCTATGTATGATCCCTTTTGATTTGCTTTCGTTTACTACTGGCAAGCAACCTGATACTCAGGAGCCTTGACATTCCTTTGCGTGTTAGTGTAGCTTGTTGTTTATGGTTGTTGTTGCTGCTGTTTTTGGTCGGATTTTGTTGTCGGTATCCTGTCGGCTTGGGGTTCACCCAATCGACATGAAGTTGCAAGATGGGACCTAGGACAGCTTGGAACATGATCGTTGTCAAAACCAAAGCAGGATTGCCCTGGATATGTTTTCCCTAGCTGGTTCATTTATTGTTCATAGAAGGTTTATAATTCTAATCGATCTAATCAGTTCTAGATATATCATGATATATCTGTCATATTCATCATAAAATGATATGGTTGGTTCAAAGAAGCACGGCCCCTGGGTCCCTGAGTCGGCTCGGCTGCAACGTTTCAAAACGGCTTTGCAAGGCGTAACGATGGCTGCCTTGCACTGCCCTTCTCGGAGAAGTATTCAGACCTGGAGCGAGAGGATTTGGCGCGTGCTGGGACTGAAATTGACTGAAAGGTGTTCTGAAGCTTGTTGCTGGGTGATCTTCATTTTACGGATTTATGTAAGGGAATATCCCCACATATGGCCAAACATATGGTACTAACGGTTACTAACGTACCTCCATCTGTTGGATCCTGAAATTCCCATTGATATAATGATGTAGATCTATTTTGATTCATGAATCCAAGGTTTGGTTTTTCAGAGTAGTCATACGCGTATCGAACCCAATTGTGGGAGCTAAGAACTGATTGGACAAGACTTAGAAAATGCCAGAATCTGAATCTGAGCCCTTGAAATTCCAATCTCAACATATCTCAACCATACTTGTATATTATATAAACCATTGAGCCGGTTCACGCTCACTTGTGGTTTCGAGTGAAGCGAGGATCTGGAAGTTTGATTCCTCAACGGTTGGTCCAACAGATCCCACAGTTGTGGGCCTTGTGGGAACCCTTGGAATTCATTGTTGGCTATGGTATATCCATTGTTCTCATGATATTTCCATCCTATGAATCTTCATTCATCTCCATTCCATGAATTAATCTCCTCAACATTCTATAAGTATGATGGATATGAAAATATCATTTCATATCCCATGGATCCTCATTATATATCCATTAAATCCTCATTTTCCATGGGGATTTTCCATAGTTATGTTAGTTTACCAGAGGGTAACCACCAGTTTTTGGCTGCATCACCATTTTTTGGATCTACCCATCCACCAAATCCTCATGATATATCCATTAAATCCTCATTAACCTCTGGTAAACTAACATAGCTATGGAAAATCACCATTTTTAATGGGAAAACTCATTATAAATGGCCATTTTCAATAGCTATTTTGACATAACCAGAGGGTATATATCCATTAAGTGGATGATAGTGGATTAAGATCCCATTAGATTCCATTAAAATCCCATTAAAATCCTCATGATATATCCATTCATAGATCCATTTAACATATATCTCCAACTCCGAGGTGTCGCGCACGCGCTGCTCTCGGGAAGGCTCAACTGCTCTGCCACAGGTGGGGCCGGTGGGAAGATGGAATCAGGGGATACCCTCGAAACATACAAAAAACCATGGAAAATCACCATTTTTCATAGGTAAATCACAATTTTTTATAGGTAAATCACCATTTTTTCATAGGTAAATCACCATTTTTCATATGGTAAATCAATTATTTCCATGGACAATCACATTTTTTCACAGGTAAAGATGGTAAATCAACTATTTCATCATGGCGATGTTCTATGTCGCAAACTGTGAAATGACCAGAGGCTAACGGGAGACCTTCTTATATCAAACACCCCCATTCTATGGTCTCAACTAAGTGAAAATCCCCCGACAGCCACCATGGTTTGTGGGGGGGTGTTTGATATTAGGGGGTGGGATTATATAAGATATTCATCCAACATTGGTTTGTACTTATACCCTCCGGCAATCAAACATGGCAATCCCGATATCCCCGAGCGAAACTGGCATCTAAGTGTGAAAATCATCAAACTAAATGGAGGATTTTCCAGCAAGCCGTGTTATGAAGTAGCGGAGGGCAATACTCACTCCAAGAAAGATTGACATCAATAATTCAAACCAGAATGTTGGTAGCGATTTGTTTGTTTTTGCTGCTGTACTTACCTTGATGTGTGGCCACCAGCATGATAGTACCCTTTTTCTCTTCGTCCCGGCTGGGAACGGTGGCAAACCCACTATACCACCCAGTTGGCTACGTCCAGAGAAACTTTTAACCCACGCTTCCCAAACCAGACTAGCAACAATTCGCTGGGAGTGTATTGCTCCGCCATGTTCCACTGAAAAGTTCAGATCTCTTTGCTTGCCCTAGAACAATTTGCCAAGCTGAGATCCCTAAAAATCATGCATTTGTTCTATGCATGCTCATTATTTATACAATCATATATATATATATATTACAATTATACAGATATGCACGCCTAGAGGAAAAAAGAACATGTTATTTTCAGAACACATGAATTATCACTCACTTTGCGCCTGGAAACACCATGGTTTCTTCCCAGCCATTTCTTCACCAAGGTCGTGAGGCCCATGTCTTGGACATGCTGCGACACTACGGCGGCGTGCCGGATTCCTGTTTCGCGGCCAACCTCGGCCGAGCGCCTCGGGGAACAAAACGTAGGACGGACATGCCACAGGGTAACTGGGTACATTGAACTAGTTATATAACTGGTTGGTGGTTTCAAACATGAATGTTATTTTCCATAATATATGGGATGTCATCCTTCCCATTGACTTTCATATTTTTCAAGATGGTTGAAACCACCAACCATATAATATTGGTTAATGGATTGGTAAACCATCAACCATAACGGGAGGTAATATTGGTATATTTCCGTTTATTTCCTATACCCTCTGGTAAACCAACAGTTTGTGAACCGGAAAATCACATTTTTCTCATAAGTAAATCAACTATTTTCATGGGCCATTTCAATTGCAAACTGTTAAATCACCAGAGGGTATAGCGAACTAGTTAATATGAGTTTAACGGGGTTTATGAAATTTGATAAACCATCAAACATAACTGGGGGGGCAGCGCCGGCAGCACCAACTGGGGTATGATGATTCTATGTGATCATAGTTCATTTTTAGCGGCCCTTGTTTTCATGGAGTGCAATGGCAAACTTGGTCAAGTCCTGTTTCACAGGGTATGGTTGAGTGTCTCTCTGATGCTGGCACAGAGGTGTATTCACGACAGTGTTTCAATCCCAAATAGTTTCAACACATTTCAAAACTCACAATGCCTCAAAAATCGACAAGACTCACATGCACAGCCTTTAACATATGGTGATGTGTTTCGCCTTTAACCAGAAGCAATCGTTTTCCACCCACCCCAGCCCCAGCGCAACGCAGGTCTTGTGTTGCACCTCACCGATGCACAGCCCCTGCTTCGAGCAGGACCCGCCGCTGTTTGCTTTTTCGGCCAAACGCTGTTGCTCCGAGGCGGTGCTGCGGGGTTCAGGGTGGGAAATTTGAGAATTCTGAGTTTCAGAGTGATTACCCTCTGGTAATTTAACATAACTATGGAAAATCACAATTTTAAATGGGAAAATCCACTAAATGGAATCTAATGGGATTTTAATGGGATTTTAATGGAATCTAATGGGATTTTAATCCACTATCATCCACTTAATGGGAGATACCCGCTGGTAATTTAACATAGCTATTGAACATGACCATAGAAATAGTGGATTTTCCCATTGAAGTATCATGGACATATCATGTTACTCTCTGGTTAAACAGTTCGCCATGGTATGTCGATGGCCCTAATCGAAATTGATGCTTTACCGGTTTACCGAACTTATTAGCATGGTGGATCTTTCCATGGCTATGTAACAGTCATAACCAGATGGTTTTTCTAATCCCATGAAAAACCTTGGTTCGGCCGTGGGTTTTGACATCTATGGGGCCATTTAGGATGGGATAAAATGGCTAAATCAGCAGCAGCAAAAAATATAGGGTAAACCAACCGGTGGTAGCTAGTCTAGTGATATGATATAACTGAATTTGTTGTTATACGGATGTAACATATGACCAGCTAAACTGCATATTTTACAGGGCAAAAAGATGTGCGAGGAAATATCAACATGTTTCCAGGAATTTCCAGTTTAAGTATGATGAAAACCTCTAGAGATATCAAGAAATTGTGGTATACCAAATGGTAACAGTATCCCAAGACTCAAGTCTTCACCGCCATTGGCCCAGATGGTGTTTTTTTTTGTGTTTTTGTAATGCCAAGAATTATGATTCAATTTGATTTATGATATTTATGTATATTTATGTATATGTATGTTCTGTTGCAGATCTTCATCTCCATATATATATATTATACTCATGCCGTTCTTGTTGGAAAACGATCGATCCACATCAGGGTTTTGGGTGCTGTTTTTTAGTCCTATGTTGTTCGATCCCCCCATTGATTCCTGAAAAAAAGTCCCAATGTTTAACGTTTCCAGTCCTTATTTTCAAGTGTGTTGATCATTATTCAAGTTTGCCGGTCGAAGCATTTTTTGCAAGCGTTACTCAATGAAGAAGACGTGAAAAAACATCCCAATGTGTCCGATAGTTAAATATAAATGCTAATGATACATCCTACTTGAAAAAAACAGCTTGCCCACTGGTGAAGTCCCAATATTATTGGAAGAATCCCTTCAAGGCTGGGGCCCTCAGCTGTGGCTATGTTGGCTTATAATCCCATTAACTCATTGGCGATATCGCCCCCTATACCCTAGCCAAGTCATCAACCAACTCAGCGAGCGATTCTAAACGGGGGCCCACACCTGGTAGATGGTTTTTGGGCATTCGACAAAGTAGCCAAAAAGATCAGAAAGGTTCAAGTTACCACCAGTTCCAGTGTGAAGAGTCCCACCATCGTCAAAAATGACCATGTCAGCTGGTCACAATCTCATGGCACTTTGCAGGTAGACCCATGTCTATTGTCATACGAGGCAGTGACTTCCCAGGTGCCTCACGTTGCGACGTCACTAGAAATGATGATCAATGATGGTGATTCGGAAGAGCAACGCTCCCGAAATGGTCCAAGTTTTGCAAGTTTGTGATCATTTTATATAATAATAGTTCATCCAGAATATGTCATCGAACCATGCATGGAGCCCATAATACAAATCAAAGAGACAACAAACAGATTAAAGAAGCAGACAAATTCTTGCTTTTTGTTTGTCCATGTTTGGTTTGACTGGGTTTTATGAAAGATTGATTTGTTCGCGATAAGTGTAGTTAAACATAGCATACAGCTAAACTCCATTTTCCTAGGAATCCTGGGTTGCTTGTGGAGAGGACACCCCTGTAGGGGTCAGTTGGGGGCCCTATCATGTCTGGAAATGTTGGAATTTATACACCATGCTTTTGAAAGGCATAAACATTTGAACTTCAAATCACAGAATGGATGGCTCCAAATGCTTATGGGTCATTTGAGAATCATTCCCACATCGGGTGCGATCTATGGCCGCTACCCCCTATCCCTGTGTAATCTAGCAATGGCCATCAAAACCATCCACGGAAAATATCAGTTTTCTAGCATCTTGTAATTGGGATTGTCATGTGAGTGTATGCTCCCGGTTCATTATCATTATCCATCTTCTGTAGAAGAAGAACTCGTTGTGGCCCACCGCAATGTGAGCCGCTAGGCCTCGTGAAGTGGTTTGGCGGATCTTCTATAGCTATGACAATAACAAGAGTATAACATTTTAAGTTTGTATAATTGATATTATTCTTTGATTGGCCACGTATAATATAGTTAGTATATCTATAGTGATTGGATTCTAAAGTGAATACATAAGAAATTCCTTGCAACTACATATTATCCCGTTCGGCCAGGCGCCGGGGCAGGGTGACAGCGATGGAACATCATGGAACATCCACCGTCCCGTATAAAATGGTGGTTTTCCTGCGGGATGGTGCAGATGGCATTGGAATTTATCCACATGAATTCCATCATCCGATGCCGACGACCAACGCCAGGCCACCTTCGACTGCGGCGACTTCCTGCGCTGCGCCGGGGCCATCTTTCTCCCATGCCTCACCTGGACCATGGAGGACGATGGTCGATGGTCACGTACCATTGGGGTAACGGGTACCCTCTGGTAAACATACAAAAAGCCAAATGGCCATAGAAATAGTGTATTATTTAGCCATTAAAACTAGTGATTTTCTTCGCTATGTAAACGTTTACCAGAGGGTAACTATCCCAAAACGGGCAGTGAGTGAAATGGTGCAATGTATCCAGATGATTGCGTTCGAAGAAACATGAAACTTCTCATCTTTCTTCATAAAAAGGAACGATTGGAGACAATAGGCTGGGAGTCTCTTTTGCAGGAAGACCGCTACTTTGAAACGATTTTGGCACCGCGGCTGTTGCAACGCCCTTTGACTCGAATGTTCGGCAGGGGGATTTCCAAGATTTTAAGTTGAAAGGGGCACTCTATTTCAAGAAACATTTCTAGCGCCACTTGCGACGTAGACAAGTATTCATAAGCGATAGAATGGCTATGCCGACTCAATGCGCTCAAGAGTATACAATGTCGAGCAGGGCCAAATTGGTTTACAGGCTTCAACCTTATGTTTGAAGTATGTTTGATGGTTTTAAGGTATATGTTTGCTATGTCAAAGCGTGTTTTAGTTGTATTGAAAATCCGACTTTCATTCATTGGATCCCCTGACTGTGTAGATTTCTCTCAGACTTCCTGGGTCAGTTCTCTGCATTTCTTCCCTTCTCCAAGCTGAATGGAGGACCTATTCTCCTCAAATGGAAAGATTCACCATGCTATTAATAGGTAAACCCAGGTAAACCATCTATTTCGATTAGGGCCATCTATACCATGGCTATGTAACAAATAACCAGAGGGTACCATTTATATGACTTGTAACTAAGACTCCATTGATCGCGTTGCGCCGCTGAAGTCCGTTCGTGAAACGTGAAACCGTGAGCCACGCCCCGAGGTGGTCATCGCTGCTTCTCCTTGAGCCTCTCAGCCCCCAGCTCGGATGTGCCCGTCTTGGGCTTGGATTTCTGGTGCGGGGACCCGGTGGGACCCGGTGGGACCTAGCCATGAGAGATGGACCCATCTTGGTACCCATCTTGCTACTGACTTTATATATATATATATATGTATATACTATGATATTATAATATAGTTAGTATACAGTCATACAGTCATACAGTCATACAGCCATACAGTCATACAGTCATATTCCTTCATGTCTAGCCATTTTTCCATCATGTTCCCTCTATTTTTCCAAAATTGGAGTCTTCCAGGCTTCCAAGGGTTCGACACCAGGTTGCTAGGACTATGCGCTCCTGCTGCCTCTTGTCTGATCAAAGACCTCACCCATCCCCAAATGACCGAACTTGTCAGATTAAAGATCATGAATTCCCAGATATATGTGAATATAATTAATATTCTGATTGGTGGTTTGGAACATGTTCTATTGTTCCATATATTGACAATAATCCCAACTGACGAACTTATGTTTTTCAGAGGGGTAGGTATACCACCAACCAGACATGAATAGAATGTGAATATATTAATGTGAATAATTATAGTCCATACAGTTCTCGAAACTTATGTGCGAGATTATGCAAGCTGCTTGCATGAATGAGTTTTATTCTGGCAAGCTTCTGTGTCAGTGGCATCGGAATCGGGTTTTTCTGTTGGGCGAGCAGGGACCGTTGAACCGTTGGGATGCGCAAGTTGAATTACTATGGGACCGTGTGTCAACATCCTGGGTTAGTTTCTCTTGGGAGATGGGAAGAATCAATCCATTTTCATATACAGATTGATATAGCCATATATTATATACCCAGATATTATATTATATAGCCATAATCCATTATTTACCCATTATTATATAGGCTTTATTTTTATATATCCATTATATAGCCATATATGCCCAAATGCAGGGGATGGATGACCATAAACCAGGTGTGCAGCGCCGAGTCCATTGAAGAACATGCAGAAGAGTGGCTGGAGCTGCACTCATTTAAAAATCGTAGAAAATCGATCGGTTGAAGCCAAAGAAAACATCATTAAATCTACCCTCTGGTAATTTAACATAGCTATGGAAAATCCATTATAAATGGAGGTTTTATTGGGAAAATCATCTGTAAATGGTCCATTTTCCATAGCTATGTTAAATTACCAGAGGGTACTCAAATTTCAAGGATTCCTATTTCAAGAAATGCCTCCTGAATCAGTTCGATTGGCGCCGCTTTCTGTCTTTCACACATGGCTGAGGTTGGTGAGATATATCCACCTGGCAAGTGTCACAGGCATGCGAGCCGTGGATATAGATACTCGCCGAGTCGGAAGCTGGGAGCATAATGGGATTCGACCAACCATAAATCAGAAAAAAGCTACGAAAAAAATAGATACAGTGGGAAGGATTGGGCTCACCATTTATGAACTAATTATATCTAATTATATTTATATACACAATCACACACACAGATATATATATATATACATACATACATACACACACACATATATATATACATATATATATATATATACATATATATATATATATATAAATATTATCGACCTAGTTTCTGTTATCCATCCCGGCTTTGGTTGAAAATCGACCCTTCAAATCCTTGCGCCACGCCCTTTTTTGCGCCCAGAACGATTTGAATGGCGTGGCAGTCCAAGAGATCGTCCATTGGTCCCAGCTTCGTTTGGACTTTGCCATTGTTCCTTGGCGCGCCGGGGCAACCGGGGACACGGGACAGCAATGGCACCGCATCCATCCAGCTAGACCTAGGAATGCAAGAGGAAGAGGCACTTGGCATTGTAAAAAAATCACCTCTGATTTCAGAGATCTACCCAGGAATGGGTGTTTCCTACCCGGCTAATACTGAATTTCGGGCAATCGATTTCACGATTTTGGTAGCAACTGTGCAAGTTCCCCTTTGGGTTGCAGAGCTGAGTCGGAAGCTGTGGAAAGCTGTGTCAGCTAGGGGGTATAGATGTTCCAAGAGTTTTCCGGTTTGCCAGGGCTTGCTTAAAAAAATGTCTTCTAAATCATGGACAATCGCAGAATGTGGGTAAAACAATGCCATTCATGGGTTGAATCCCACCTATAAAAATGCTGAGAGAGAGGGGGCCTTGGGGGATGGTGATGGCATTGTTTTACCCCGTTTTACCCACTTTATATAATTGATTCAGGGGAAAATCGACAGGAAACTTGGACCCCGCATGAGTTTTTCTGCAAGTTGGGTCCAGTTGGAGCACTGCCCGGCCCGCAGCTGGTGCTTTGTGGTATTGGTTTGGCACTTGGCTGGAGCGCCTGCTGATATGTCTTGCCAAGATAAGCGCACTATACGTAAATCACAGTAAATCAATATTATATATATAAATATGATATATATATATGTGACATTCTGAAATTATGTGTTAAGTGGGATGCTATGTTAAGTGAGATCAACTGTTTCATCATGCATTATTTATTACATTGATGTTATATGTGTTTTATCCTGAAAGTTGGGATTTTATTGGAGATCTCAGGTGGGACCCCCGAACTCGGGCAGCTCTTCTTTGCAGAAAAGCCTTGGAGCTCATCCAGATGCATGGCAGACGAGAGTTCATGGTCATATGGGGATGGGTCGAAAGCTACTATACCATGTAAAAAAATGTAAAAAAGAAATATGATGTAAGTCATGTAAGTATTCAACCAGCGATTTTAGGGTACCTCGGGGCCCATGGTTTTGTCTAGTCATATAGAAGTAGAACCAACGGAATGTGGGGATTTACTGTGGTTTCCTACACCAGGCCGACTAAACCATTGCTTTATCACCGTGTGCCATGTTTTTGCATTTATATAAGAGAATATGGGGAATTTAAATAGTGACATATGGGGGGTTTGGGGCGGCTTGCGAAGCAATTATTGCTGGCGGGTAGTTTTTCCAATGTGTTTCCATCGGAATTTGGGATCCCAAAGGACCAACTTATTTTGGTGTCGTTTTTCCATGTTTTTTCCCTTAGAACAACCAGCTTACATACCCATAGGATCCATGTATGGTATATATGGTAACATGGATCCCATCAATATACCCCCTTTATGTTAGCATATATACCAGCACCATGGATCCGTCATGGGGTATAATTTAGGGATTGAATGGGATTGGGATTGAATGTCATTTGAACGGGATTGAATGGGATTATAATCCACTAAAATCCACTTAATCCCATTCAATCCCATTCAAAATCCCATTAATATGACTGAATCTCATTAACCTAATCTCATTCATTCAATGGGATTCAATCTCATTCATTATAATCCATTAATATGAGTTGAATGTCTCCGAAAAGTGTTTTTTTTGCACCTAATGACCATGCCTCGTCAGGTCACTGGAGTCCACCTAGCCTCGGGCAGTCGGGTAAGTTTCGTTTCGAGGGCACTGTAGGGCAGCCCGAAAAGTGGCAGAGCCAAGTTTGGGGAACAAGCCAGAAACCAGGAGATTATATATTATATTGTGTACATATATATATATAATATAATATATAATATATATATATATAATATATATATATATATAATATAATATAATATAATATATAATATAATATAATATAATATATATATAGTATAATATAATATATATATATAATATATATAGTATAATATATATATATATATATTATATTATATTATATTATATTATATATATATATCTGATTGCCATCATGAACATTGTTTTTGGGCGTGCAATTAGCTCAAAAAATATGGAAGACCCATCTCACTTGGCCGTTGCCTCGCCACACCAAGAGGTATCCATATTCCCTAAACAGGGAGCCAAGGAGCTACTAAGAGTTTCATAGAGTTTCCCAACCACATGAAAGCACATGACTTCATAAGCTTGCTGAGACATGTAGAAGCGAACATAGACAGAAATGATTATGATCATGAATGAGACTGGATCTATGCCCCAACTTGTTCGCACCAGCCACGATTCAACTAACAAATCAGTTCATTCAGAACCACAGATAGCGATAGCCAAACAATTCTTAGATGTAGCCCTTTTTTATGCCCCTTTTTTTCAGAGATTCTCAAATTATTTTAGTACCATATTTGAGGGAATAACCATCCACATACATCCATGATATAACCAGCTCTTTCCGATGGCCACCATCCCAATAACCATGTGTGGCTCCATCTGGCACCTCAGGATGTTCGTTTCATCGGTGGCCTGGATGAGCCTTGGAGCATAGATTAAGAGCTCAGATTTCCCCACATCTAAACAGAATACTCTCTGGTAAACTAACAAAAAGCTATAGAAAATCACCATTTTGAATAGGTAAGTCAATTATAAATGGGTATGTTCAATAGCAAACTGTTAAATTACCAGAGGGTAAGATGGTTTTCTGAATCTTAGGGGTCCTTAAAATTTTTGCTCGGTACCATTCGGTACCCATGTCCACATGGCGATCCATCGGATGGCCTGAGATAAAAAACAACATGTGCTGATACTACTACCTTTACTGTAGCTCTCTCGTGTTTTCCCTGACAGATGATGTTTTGCCCAGCCATTTTTGGGGTTCCATGCTGAGATTGCAGGAAAATGCTGCCTCCTTGTGGCCTTAAACGGTTTCATGCCAAGCACCAATGTTGATTGGCAACACATTCAAAATCTCATCCATGTTCATAGATTGTTCCCCCCGAGTTCTACATCAGTTCTATCTGAACCCTGGATTTTTTCCGTCACGTTTTTTCCCCATTCCGGCCGAAATGCGGCTCGACCTGCGGCCCCTGGGCTTCGCCGCGTCAGGAGATGTCGGTTCCCAGCAGTTGGCTGCGGAGCGTGGAGTCCTGGCGCTGCTCTGCGCCTCAGCTGCTGCCCAAGAGCTGGGCCGTGGAGCATCACGTGGAGGTCCGATGCGGTCGGGGATGGAGGAGTTTGGCGTTGGCATTTCTTGACCCTCTGGTAAACAAACAAAAAGCTATTGAAAATGGCCCATTTATATCCATTTATAGTTGATTTACCCAGCTACAAAATGGTGATTTTCAATAGCTACGTTAAATTACCAGAGGGTAAATGGAGATGTCAGGGGGATGAAAAAATGGGGACATGTCAGATATGGTGATTGAAATAGATTGGAGTTGGTGATTGAAATAGGCAGCTTTTGGATTTTCAAGACTTTGGGGGTATAGGGATTTGAATAGATTTAGTATGATTTAGTGGCAGAAATGGATTAGGTTTAGAAGTGTTTCCCCAAATAGAACTAGATATGGAATTTGAATGCTGTGCTTGCCAACCTGCAGCCGTTGATGTAGCCCAAATATGGGTCTAAGGTAGAACATATATACTTGGGTTCAAATGGGCTCAACCAATATACACCTAACACAATCCGGGAGTTGGAACCAAGGATGTATAAAATACTCAAGCAGGCTGGTTTTAGGGAGCTACTAAAGAAAGTATTGTGATTCCATAAGGTTGTTAAGCCATGGTTTACTGACCTTGTGCTATTTGTTTCGAAGTTTACCACACATGGTGTTTAAAGATAGATGGTTTCGACATGTTTTGACATCAAAACATGTTCTGATTTGTTCTGATAGGGTTTACCAGAAAATCCATGAGGGTACAATCGATGACATGGTACCTATATGATGTTCAAGGCTCATGTCGCAGCCAAGTCCACATTCGGAAAATCCAGCAGTGGCCGGAGCTATGGCTATCCATATTCCCTCATGGGGAGCCCTAAGCGCATGGTCGGTCTTCGGAGTTGAGCGATATGTGGCCCTTTTGATTAGATGAAGACGAGATGATAATGGGCCTGAAACATGGACTGGTTGGTGGTTAGGAACATGAATGGAAAAAATGACTTTCCCATCATATTGGGAATGTCATCATCCAACTGACGAAGTCATATTTTCAGAGGGGAAACCACCAAGCAGTGGAAATTCAAGACATGAATCAGCCATGAATTGGGACATGAAAAAAATATCCTGCCAGAAGGTCGTTGATGTTCGGACCTTGAGATGCTTTTCACAGACGGATTGTGCGGTTCGGATTTTGCGTAGAGACAGTGACCTGCTTCATGCTTGGGATTGTGGATTTATCGAAAGGCTAGATCCGCAAGCCAAGAGAGATGCGCGGAAGGGATTTTTGTTTGCAAACATGGAATAGCCAAGAGTCCACTCCGGTAATTTTTCAGACTTCGCTCTGGAAACTCACCCAACTGGTTAAATCATGTTAAATCATCTAGATATGATGCATGAACAGCCATGACCTTGATGTGAGCGCCAAACTGGGAATAAAAATGCCGTTAGCAGCCTGAGGATGGACCGTTCAACTCGCTATACCCTCTGGTAAACGAACATAACTATGGAAAATCACCAGTTTTAATGGGTAAATCCATGTAGATCCACTATAAATGACATTAAATGACCATGTTCAATAGCTATTTTGACATAACCAGAGGGTAAAAACAATGCCATGCCTCAAATGCCTCAAATGGGATTTTTGTAGGTTGGAACCATTTTGCAAGTTACTGGGGGTTGATGATCCTCAAGTTGTCAGGTGCTGGCGGGCAACGAAGCTGGAGAAATTGTCAGCCGAAAGAGGTCACCCATTGCGACGTGGCGACGTGTTTCATGAGGGTTGTGACGCGCACAGTCGAAATTGATCCAACATTGTTTTGAAAGAAACACACTGACAATAAATGGAGGAGTGGAAAAGTGACACGCACGGGTGTATTGAACTTGAACCTCATGTTTTTTTGCGAAAATCACTTCTGTGATCTTGTGCCACAAGACGAGATCTGAATCAGACACCCACGACGCCATTGGCCAAGGTTGGATTTCGAAATCCGAAGTTCATCTACAGCAAGGAACATAGTTGACAGAAGAGTTCTGGCTGGTGGGCCACAAAATCATATCACATCATTGCGAAGTAAGGGCAACTCATGGAAGCTTCTTGGGTGAAATTTCAGGCCGACTGGGACTGACAGTGGTTGGTGAAGGTTCCAGGTATTCCCTGAGACATGGTATTTTTGAATTTCCCAAGGCAAGCAATGCCTGGAGAACCTCAAGTTCATTCCAGGCAGGGACATTGCAAATCGGCCGGGACACTTCCCTGCCTCATTCCGGATGGGCCGCCGGATGTCTTCGCTCCAGGCATTAAGATCATTGCAATGTGGCGGGATCCCATTGCCTCTTGGCCAATCTCCGCGAAGGGCCTGGCGATAAGTGCGGTCTCGCGGAGAAAAGTCGAAGTTTCAACGGTAGAAGCGTGGGGATAAGCAACCTAACGGGTGGTTTCAAACATGAATTTTATGTTCCATTTCATATATGGGATGTCATCCTTCCCATTAACGAACTCCATCATTTTTCCAAGATGGTTCTTGCACCACCAACCAGTTATTGACAATCTAATGGGGGGGTATTCACCACTATAAATGGTGATTTAATGGAGATTTAACCACTATAAATGGTGATTTTCATGGAGATTTAACCACTATAAATGCTATCATATATGATATGAAGATTTAACCACTATAAATGGTGATTTTTCATGGAGATTTAACCACTATAAATGCTATCATATCTGATATGAAGATTTAACCACTATAAATGGTGATTTAACCACTAACGGCTAGTGCCCTGCGGGTCTTTGCTGTGTCTCCATCGCAGCGGATGCCCAAGAATGGGCTGCCAGGATAAGCTGCTGCCAGGCTGGGATGACCTACAAAGCATGGTGATTTCCCATAGTGATGTGGCTGTTTACCAGAGGGTACCCTCTGGTTATTTAACAGTTTGCTATTGAAAATCACCATTTATAGTGGATTTTCCCATTAAAAATGGTGATTTTCCATAGTTATGTGGCTGTTTACCAGAGGGTAGATATTTTCAGATACCCTCTGGTTATTTAACAGTTTGCCATGGAAAATGGCCCATAGAAATAGATGGTTTACCTATTAAAAATGGTGATTTTCCATGGCTATGTTAAATAACCAGATGGTATACTGCTTGGTGGTGACTGGCACAATTGGGAATTTTGGATGACGTTTCCATCATATTGGGAATGGAATGTCATCATCCCAACTGTTACTCACTCCATGATTTTGCAGAGGAGTTGATATACCACCAACCAGAGTACCCTCTGGTAAACTAACATAACTATGGAAAATCACCATTTTTAATGGGAAAACTCACTATAAATGGCCATTTTCAATAGCTATTTTGACATAACCAGAGGGTAATTTCACATGGCAATTGGAACAGCCTCCTATGGTTCGATCATCCCGATTCATCCCATATATTTTCAACAAAATCATGTTCTGCCATCGCTATGTAACAAATTACCAGAGCGCACCTGATCTTACACGATCTTCCCCATATTGGTGGTTATTTCTTGATGCTTATTGTAATATGTTTTTAAATGTTTTCATCTAGTCACCATATCACCATATTAGTCAGCGTTTTATCCCATATTGACCCACATTGTAATAAACATGTTGGTGGATATGTGTCCCATCTAACAATCAGATCAGATCAGTCAGTGATTAATAACCATAGTGTTTTTTTTTGAAAAGTTATATGTACTATATATATATCCCATAGTCATAGTGTAGTGTCACAGTTATCTGCCCAAAGCCTCTGGCAATTTAACAGTTTGCAATTGAAAATGGCACATAGAAATAGTTGATTGACCGTTCTTAAAGATGGTGATGTTCCACATTTATAGTTGATTTATATACCTCTTAAAAATGGTAAACTAACATATGTTAACTATGGAAAATAATGGAAAATCACCATGTTGAATGGGTAGATCAACTATTTCGACAGGGCCATTTTCAATAGCTACGTAACAAATTACCAGAGGGTATACCATTAAAAAGCCATTAAACTAGCACCTGGAGATAGAAATCGTGGATTTTCCCAGCTACAAAATGGTGATTTTCCATGTTTACCTTTGAAAAATGGTGATTTTTCTATGGTTTTTGGGTGAAATCGGGTTTTCCCCTGGATGGTCAAATCCTCGGTTTATCGGGATGGGATTGATTAGCGAGGACTGGATGTGGAGCTCCTTGTCCAGAGCATATGAAGGCTTTGATGCGTCCCACGAGGCGCGGTGAAAATTCTCTGTGGAAAGATGGTTAGGTAAGGGGAAACCATGGGAAAACCATAGGAAAATGGTGATTTAACGGTGATTTTTCCATGATTTTCATGGTGATTAATGGGAATTACCCGCTGGTTATGACTAACAGTTTGCCATGGAATGATCCACCCATTTTTAAGAACGGTAAACCTCTATTTCAATGGGCCATCTATACCATGGCTATGTTAAATAACCAGAGGGTTTGATGGGAAAAAACATGGGAATTTTGAATGGGATTAAAAGGGAATACCATTTCAGGTGCAATCGAAAATCACGTCTCAGAGTTGTGGATTTTCCCAGTTTTTCCAGGCCGAATTATATGGGCTTTGCGGTGAAGCTGAAAGTCATGTGGTGAGGTTGAGTAGATCGCCCTATCAGGTAGCATGTCTAGTCAATTTCATTTGTGATCACGACGGTTGGTGCTTTCAACTGTGATGAAAGAAGCAGTTCTCTATAATTAGTGTTCTGAGTCTCCAGACTGATGATGAATGATGAATGATGAATGATGAATATGCTGATGATGATGGTGATGATGATGATGATGATTGATGATGATTGATGATGATTGATGATGATTGATGATTGATGATTGATGATTGATGATGATGATGATGATGATTATGATGATTATGGTGGTGATGATGATGATGATATTTATCGATAATAGTAGTACTATATTATTAGTGTTAATATCCACTATCATATATGACTATCATTATTGAAGATGATGAAGATGATGATTTAGCTAGTAATGGTTAGTACTAGTTATTAATGGTTGATTTTAATGGTTATTGATGATTATTAGTGGACAATGATGATGATCCTACATGCCTTTCATATTCATGGCATAGGTGGCCCAAGCGCCAACCCACGTCGTTTGAACTTTCGCCCAGGACTTCGTCCAAGCATGGCATGCGCTGGCAGTCGACGCGGGGCAGGATGGGATACCATGGGGTAGCAGGTTTGATTTGTTTTTTTTTCAGATGATAGTATGGCATAATGATATATATATATATAGCAGATAAAAATCATGATTTTCTTGATTGCCCTCTGGTAATTTGTAACATAACTATAGAAAGATCCACCATGTTTAATGGGTAAATCAACTATAAACGGACATTTTCCATAGCTTTATTCGTTTCCCAGAGGGTAACATGTGCCATAGAGTGGAGCATCTCCATATTGAGACGGGTTTTTTTTTCACGTGGGAATACCCGATATGCACATGCGAAGTGGGCCAGCCCGTGAATGAACATGGGCACAGGGCAAACCTTGGAGAGGCCCTGGCAAAACAAAAAAACAACGATGTTGGGTGCTACCCTCTGGTAAACATACAAAAAACTATGGAAAGATCCACCATTTTTAATGGGAAAATCAACTATAAATGGAGAATTACCATGTTCAATAGCTATGTAACAAATTACCAGAGGGTAAATCGACTGTAGCTCTTCTCAGCTTGAGCTGGGGTCGAAACGCAAAGACTGCAGTGTGTAAGCATCCGAAAAGGCGTCGCTTTAAACAGCGCAGAAATCTGTGTAAATCGAGACCGGCACATGTTTGTACCACACAAGGCCAGAAGTAGTGGAAGTCATTGCAAGGTGTTTTCTTGTAGGAGGTACTGATTTGTTGGGCTCTACCCAAACAAGAATTTGGGAGGTATGATAGGGAAAGCAGAGAGCGGTGCTTAGTTTGAAGCCAGAGATGCAGAGGGTGAATGTTTCACCAAATAGCTGTTGCTGAATCTCTCCCGTGTATCCGATTGTAGCATCATTCTTCTGGGTCAACCACTAGGGGTGCGATGATACCAAAAGTTGAAGGGAAAATGCTGCAGAAACCCATGGTAGACTTTACGACATGCATGTGGGATCAAGAAGTGGGGGAAGTGCATAATGCCATACAATCACCAGCACCCAAAAAGCATTAATGTGGGTAAAACAAGTGCCATAATCCATCCCCCAGTCAATACCATTTTTATAGGTGGGATTCAAACCATTCCCAGTCATGGGTGGTTTATGACATGTTTGACCCACATTAATTCATCATGAATAGCCAATTAATAGACATAGCCATTGATAGCCCATACTAATCCCATTAATAGCCATTAATGATGATACTATCAATAGTCATGTCATCACTATTACATTCATTAATAATGTCACAATAATTCATTACCTGGCTAATTAACCCATTAATCGTCATCAATAACCATTAATTCATCACTACAAAGACTTGGCAGGCCCAGGAGGACGCTCCATTGCACCGTGAAGGAGGAGGCAGCCTGCCGTCACCTGGGAAAGGTATAGCAAGATGACAGTTTTACTGGGGAAAAGCGGTGATTTTGGAGCTACACAGTGTTACTATGTGTTACTGGGATTTGGGAAAACATGATAGTCTTACTGGGGTATAGCTATACGGTGTTTTGGAGGTAGAGGTATTCAAATCGGAAGCCCAAGAGCTACTTAGATTTTCCCAAGCATATGAATTTAAATCATTGGACCCGCCTTTATCAGCTTGGTTTTGGGCAGGAAGTGAATAATTCCATTCACATCGTCAAGCTCCACCGTGTTCAGAGTCAAAATTTCAAGAGTCACTTTGACTAGAGAAGATACTGCCAGGCAGATATTTACCCAAATAACAAATTGATTGAAGATGTTTTTTTCCATGGAAATAATCCCATCCCAGCCCCCTGATGTTAAACGCCCACCCGAATGGTCCCAGTCATGTGTGATCTCACCTGCAACCACCATGGTTTCTGGGGTGTGCTATGCAGAGGACCATCTAAGAAAAATAGAGGGAGGGATTAAAACCCCACTATAATCCAATGATATTCCCTTTTCTAGTATACAGATATATATATACATATGTATATGTGTGTGTATAAATATAAATATATATGATATTATATGTGTATATATATATAGGTAGATATGTGTATGTATATGTATATATAAAATGTATATATAAATATACATGTATATGTATAATATATATATATTATACATATCCCATAATACATACCAGGTATTTCCCCTTTATGTATGAATATACCAGGTCAACAGTGTTCTACCTGAAAAAAACTAGGTTAACGATTCCCTGTGGGGCTCCGCAACGCGGCGCAGGCTTGTCAGAGCTCACCATGTGGCGCTTGGGGGTGCCCCTGAGTCGCGGCCTCTAGGTGGGTGGGAAATCTCCAAGTCTCACTGCTGCTGGGAAATACCAAATGGAAATAAACCAATTACCAGAGCGCACCTGATCTTACACCATCTTCCATTATATATATATATATATGTTATTATATATATTTTCATCTAGTCACCATATCACCATATCAGTCGGTGATTTATCCCATATTGTAATAAACATATTGGTGGATATGTTTCCCATCCAACAATCATATCTGTCGGTGACTAATAACCATAGTGTATTTATATGTATGATATGTTATATGTGCTATATTTATCCCATAATCATAGTGTAGTGTCAAGGTTATTTAACAATTTGCCATCGAAAATTGCACATAAAAATAGTCGATTTAGTTCTTAAAGTTGGTGATTTTCCAGTTCGCAAACTGTTAGTTCGTTTACCAGATATAGGAAATATGTATGGTTTCATAACATGAGTTTTCACCCATGAAATAACCTCCATGACCTATACTTTTTCCATGCCTAACATGGAGCCGTCGCATGGTTTCATGGCGCTTCACCGGGATGGTGAAATCTAAGGTGCCCGGAATGGCCCAACTGCATGAAACCTTCGCAAGGCTTCGAGAGCTCTTCGAGGCGTCGTTGCTTTACCGGGCCTGGTTGATAGCATTTGATAGCCAGGGGGGGATCCACAGCCATGGGAGATTGGAAAAAAGTGGGGAACATTGCAATGTTGCGGAAAATCATGGACACAATCTCCATGTGATGGTAATTTTAGGAAGAAAATACGGGCAAAATATAGCGATATACCATTTTCTGTGCGCTGTTGTGGTATGCACAGGATGAACCCCGGCGCCAAAAGCATTCGGCAGATGAAGAGTAGCAAAATTGGATGCTTTGGGCGTGGAAGATGATTCCTCAGGGCCACACGGTTGCGACCAAGAAATAAAATGTGGGTCCAGCATGTCCCTGAAGCTCAAGCCGGGTGATTTTCGCCATAGACTTGAACTCCCCTCCAGTCATCAGCGCTGATGATTCCAGCCGGGTGATGTGCTAAGCGGTCACTATAAACCTAAAGAAACACCAAAGCAACCACAAATAAAGCCAAATAAAATCTTAAATAATGCAATCCTAAGCAAACCCTGAATGAGCAATAAAATCAGATAAGAAAAACCGAAATAGACATAAAAACTACAACAACTTTAAATCGACACCAAACAAACACCAAACCAACCCCAAATCAGAAATAACCCCCAAATACACCCGAACCCCCCTGAAATGGATCCTAAAACTAACCCTAGACATCTCTAGACAATAATGTTGCAAATACCACGCAATGTCGCAAATAAGCCCCTGCATAGTAAAGATGCTGGCTCCAAGATGCTGCAAGTACGGTGCAAACGAGGGACTCAAGGCCAAAACGCTTTAGTACCATGTAAACAAGTTCCAAAACCTTGCACATATTGTGCAAATAAAATGTTTCAGCTGCAAAAAATGCTCAAAAGTACAGTTTCTTAAGTTTTTTTCCAGTGTGGAGACTAGGGGTGAACCTCAAATATTTTTTCCAGTTGTCAGTTTTTCCCGGATCTACCCGAAAGGACCTCCCAATAGATCCAAATAGCAATGTTAAGAATCAAGTATATAAATGAAAATTCTGATCAACTAGTGGATTTTGCATTATTTTGTGGATTTCCCTAGGTTTTCAGCATTTTTCAGCCCCAGGGAATCTAAGGTGATCCACTGCCTGTCGTGAGGACCGTTTCTTGCTGCTTCCATTCAGTGACCTCCTAAACGCTGAGAACTCCTGGTTGCAGGCTGCATTGGAGTTCCTGAGGCTTCGCGTGACTTGGCACCGCTTGGGGATGTAGATCATTGAGCAGGTTTCACTGGGGAAATGTAGGAAAACGATGGAAAACGGAGATTTCTAGCTGGGAAATTTATGGAAAATGGAGATTTTAAGGAGGACATCTATTATAAATGGATGTTTATGGGAAAAATATCATTATAAGTGGAGGTTTATGGATATATTGTATATGATGAGAAGATTACCCGGATTTGCGGTTCGTCGATGTTAATTCACCATGGGGGAATCGATGAGGATTGTTTCCTTATGCAAATCCAAGACATGTTGGTCATTCGTAGCATCACATGTTTAATGTGAACTTTTATAAACCATTGATGGGCTACCAAAGTTTCGCCCACATGAGTCGCTTTGGAAATGATGTCATCGGTTGTCACCATGTGATTTTTCGACGGGCTCTTGCAATGGAGGTGCTGATGAGAAAACATATTTTAAGATACAAACAACGTATGGGTTCCACATTTTCTTGGATTTGCAGATGAGATATCCACTTGGTTCATCCACCATGTGGGAAATCTCGTGGGGCCATTTGTTTTTTGTCATGGTCCTTTGAACGAGATGCGGGATCAGTGGTCACAGGATGTAGCTCCCAGGTGCGCCACTTTGGGATACACCCCCGTGGTTGATCATCATTCTTACCAGTTGAGAGTGCCAGGTTTTCCCATATGGTCCCTAATTCTTCCGAGCCGTGTCCTTCTCAGGCGAGCTCCATGCAGTTGCTGCCGCACAATATCCGGAGACGAAGGGCCAGCGCTGGCCCAAGGCCCACTGATTTTGTGAGGAGAGGAGTGGATGAGCCGTTGCCCAAAATACCAATTGGTGAATTCATAGGTCATAACATTTAATTCTACATATCTATGCAGAGATTTTGATTACTTACTGTAACATCAGTAGCCCATTGTGGGAACCCCAGAGATGGCATATCATTTTTGGAGAGGATTCTGATCCAGAGCTAGCAGTCAGCGCCCTGCCCATGGACCCATGGGAAAATAGGTGAATGAGCTTTGTTTCCAAATAGGATACCCTTAAATCATTATCCACTGGTCAATCATCATGCTTTGAAGTTGAAATCGCCTTTTGCAGGGTATACCCTCGAGTAAATCAACAAAACTATTTGCAAAGTGGCTCATTTATAGATGATTCAACTACTAAAGATGATAATTTTCCAGTTCGCATACTTTTAGTTTGCTTGCGTCTATCATGTATTCCATTTTCCTTACAAAAATACCCAAACATAATCAGGTCCAGCTGATTTTTTCGAGCTGCAGGTTGGAGGATATGGCTGCCAATGACACGCGCAGACTACAGGACTTTCTGAGCTGCTTGGAAGGCAGCCAGAGCTTATGGAAAATGTCATTTACCCAAAGCAACTCCCAAAAAGATGCCGGAAAATTGGAGACCTGGAACATCATTTGCAACATCCTGGAAACACTTTTCTATAATTTTGATTAATTTTGGGGATTACTATATAGTGAACAAAAAGGGAAAACTAGACGACACTCCAATATTGGAAAATATTGACATATACTGACATGACTCCTGACCTTTACATTTTACAATGAAAACATGTGAAAACCACCCCATTGCTTTTTAAATGAAATAATATCTAAGGAACAGAATTAAATCAAATAAATAAATGGTTCATTCAAAATATATAATAAAAAATCAAGACATCTAGAGAAATATAATATATATAATTTTAAAAAATGTTAATTCCTGAAAAACATATATTGATATTTATGGCTGAAATTACACTGCAGACCATAGAAGAAAGGTAAATCCCCATATTCAAAATCTTTAAAATTTATAATTTCCTATATGTATCATTTGGATTTATTTTATATTTTTCCCCACCTGCCAGGTGAGGGTTGTTAGATTTTATGTCAGTTGCCTCCTCCTCCTTCTCCTCCTCCGCCTCCTCCTCCTCCGCCTCCTCCTGCCTCGTCCTCCTCTCCTCGTCCTCCTCGTCGTCCTCGTCGTCCTCGTCGTCCTTGCTCAACTGCGACCCGCGATCCACAGTGTTCTCTGCCGGACCTC
>Ga0126342_10003310_pt1 | contig 26494 bp, 31 predicted proteins | sample Cyp1metagenome_FD_92528 | JGI IMG/M metagenome (GOLD analysis project Ga0126342, IMG submission 92528) | Coral microbial communities from Lord Howe Island, Old Settlement Bay, Australia - Cyphastrea 1 metagenome | ecosystem: Host-associated > Invertebrates > Cnidaria > Coral ...
ACTTGAGTCTTGAAGCTCTTCTGAAAGCCACAATCCAATGAAGGATCTTGAGATATGCATGAGATATGCCTTGAACGCCAGGGGAGAACGGCCTTCTACTTGCCCAGCAGTCGTGCAAGGCGCAGTTGAACAGCACAGAACATGAAAGTTGAGAAAGCAGGTTCGAAAAGGTGCATCTAAATTGGAGACACGTGTGACCCGTTTGTTGCTTTTTCCTTCCCCGTGAGCAGCTTCAGGTGGAACGGATGCCGGTAATAGGCGCAAGGGCTGAACTGGGCGCAGCAGGGCCATATTTGATGAACTCGTGCCACTCGTGCCACTCGCGCCACTCGTGCCACTCGTGCCACTCGTGCCACTCGTGCCACGCCAGGGCCCAGTCTGCGGACACGGTGCTGTCTGCGGAAGCGGCGGGTGTGAAGGGAATTGTCCGGAGTTTAGCCGAGTTGAGCTGTCATGCCTTGCGATTATCTGCGCTGCAAGGGTATCTCCAAAACACATGCGGAGTATGCGGAGTGAGTAGGATGAACAGCTTCTGCTCTTTTCAGTTGTTGAGAAACACATAGCCCAGCTACACGGAAACTTGACTCTTCAGCTTGGCATCCAAGATCAGCCACAAATCCCGCAGACCTCGGCATAAAATCAGTCAGCGCCATCCAGCATTCAGCTAGACCCTCCTGTGTCTGAAAATGGAGTATCGATATGCCAGTATAGGCACCCACATGGCATTTTTCAGAGTAAACATGACAGAACAGACACGATGACCAGTGGGTTTTAGGGAAGTGATGATGAAGCAATTATCCAATGGATTCCGACGGATAAACGATTTGCGACAAATATTGGCATCTCACTGGATGGCGACAAGACATCAAACCATTTTTGTTCCTCTTAAGACTCTTAACCTAACGAATAAATTTGGGATATATCACTTGTGGCCTTATGGCCAATGGCTATTGTAACTAATCTACTTATAATTCTATAAGTTATGTATCACTTCCTCCGCTTTCCGCGTTGTTTCCTTAAGGTCATGGATTCAGAGGAAGCGCAGGTGGTCGCTGCAGAGGTAGCAGCGGAGCTCATTCAAATGCTGCTGACGGACGGGAGACGGCCGTGACTGTTCCAGATCTTGGATGTACACACACACACACTCACACAGATATATATATATATATATATGTGTGTGTGTGTGTATGTGTGTGTCTGTGTGTGATTTTATATGTATATAGCATAGATGTGTTGTTATATGTTAAGGTTAAGATAGATATCAGTCTGTACACGGAACATTTAATCAACAAAGTGCGAAGGAAGACGTGCAGTGACTGACCAATACTGACCAGTTGCAACGGAAAACATTGGATGACACCTGCAATCTCAGAGCTTTAACTGCATCATCTCCATCAGTTTCAGATGCACTGGAGAGGTTCACACAAAAGCGGGGTGAGTTGTTTTCTTCTGACCACCAAACGCAACATGTTCTAAAAGTGTGCCTCAAAATTATCATATTCCATTACCTGCTGAGCTTATGACACCTATGACCTATGACTTGTGACTGATATTTTGGGACGTTTCCTGAAAACGCACATTGTTTGAACAAAACATGACAGCCATTTTAAGTCAGCGTGAGCCACTTTGACGCATCGTTTCCTGAAATTCATTTTGGCATCGGTCAAAAATTGCCACCCCAAAGTAAGTTCCTGTGTGGGTTTCAGTGGGTCCAAACAAGTCCAAACACGTTTGACCCAGACCCATTTCACCCTAATGTTTTTCTAGAGTCTAGAGGTTTCCTGATTTGATTCCCACAAATTTACCAGACATTCATACGTATGATTCATATGCCAGAAGTCTTGACCATCATGTTTTCAGCTGGCAATTTTGGTAGGGCATATGATGAGTCACTGGCGGATTTTTTTGGGTAGCATGGGGTACCCCACTTTTGGACACTTGATTCACTTGATCATTCAGCGGGTGTGCCTTCTACCGCAGGACTGGCGAAGCACACCCTCCCCACAGGAGCTTTGGCGGATGCCTCAATAGCTTCAGATGGGTTTCTCGAAAAATGGATGGGACGGACTGCAGTTTTTTTCGCAATGAAAATGATGGAAGTTCCCAACATTTTTGGATGAACCCATGTGCCTTTTACGTCGCGACTTTTTGTCTTCATTTGTGTTGGTCCATTTTGGGCATGGATCATTCGACGTTCGTACGTAGTTTTTGGCATTGCAACTTGCAATCGCAATCATTGCCATGCGAGGCCTTGACATCCTGAATTTGATGATCATCCTTAGCCCTAGGCATGTCCAATATTATTCATTAGGTTTCATTAGATTAGCTGTGGACATTTACGGGAAAGGCTCATATTGTGGCCGACTAAATCCATGATTTCCGTGATTTCGGTAGGTTTCCACACGTTTCCACACGTTTCCACCGACATCCCAAGAAAAACGTCCCAAAAAAAAAGCGCTGAATTTCACCACTTTGGCCTCGGTCCGCACGGACTGGGCCCAGCCGAGCCGAGCCCGGGCGAGTCGGAACACCCGAGACCGTCCGCGACCGCTGAAGGCAAAGAACGCGAAAAAAGAATATGTCCGAACGAGTCCGAACGAGTCCGAATTTTCCTCAAAGCATTCAGCAGGGAATTTGTTCACCAGGATGTCCAGGATGTATGGCTCAACATTGAAACCATTGCAGGAAACCATTTGTTTCGCATGTCTTTCTTGTCCATTTTGAAGATCGTTGCGCATGACAAGTGCCCACCCGTCAGGCTCCATACCAAAACAGGTCAGAAAAGCCAAAGCCCAGAGCACCAATGTGACATTGGACAATAAAAGGGACGGCAAGTCTCAGGAAAGCTTGCAACAAAAATCGAGCCTACCTAGGAGATGCCTGCGAATGCACCACATATCAAGTCACAGTTCTGTATCAGAGGACGATGGAAGAAGGAAACAAATGAGTGGAACAAAATACCTGGGTCAAGGGGCCTGTGCCATTTTCCAACCAGCTTCCTTCTATCTCATCTAGCTTAATAGCAAAGAATGAGGGAGAGAGTGCTGTACGACCTGAAACAAAAGCCCGAACTTCAAGACTATTCAAAGAGTAAGTTGGCCAAATATTTGGATGCGGCACTTCAATATTTTTCGCACTCTCCCATCTCTCCTTCTCTTGACCTCACAAGATCATCGAGGAAGACTACGGGCTTTGGGAAATGTCTCTGAGCAGCCATGGTGAGAGATGGCTTGGCACAGACCATGTCAAAGTCAAAACCGCCCGTCACTCAGAGTCTCAGCTGGATTTCTTGCGCGTCGTGATGTTCCCATCACATTCAATTAGTGCGGCACCACCATTATCCTCACCACAAAATCACTACTAATTGATCATTACCCTCATCACGATGGCAACCATCACCATCACAACAATGTAGGTCAATAAGATGCACCAATGAGATTACCTACAATACCTAATATTAATGCAATGTAGGTAATTCATTAATATGATTGACATTACTATTGATAATACCCAATATTAAAAGTAGGAAGAATTGTCAATGCTGCTGCTGATCATCACCACCGAGGCCGCTTCCACTGGTGCCATGGCCCGGCCGCCCGGATTTTCGGCCACCCTTCGTGGTGCCCGTTCCGGTGGTCGTGCCACCACCGGGCCCAGCAGTTGCGAAGCTGGGCATGCCAGGTGAAGCCAAGGCCTAGTGGATTCTCCAGCTGAGATCTTTAGATTTTCATTCAGATGTCTACAAATTGTCTAAAGATATGAAAAGGAAAGGTTTGCCGACATGTTTTTGATGCAATTTTTCGGTGCGACCGTCGAATTTCCCTCCCCGAACGAGAAACTCAATCAAAAGCTACAATTCTCAAGTCCTTTCAAACTTAAAGTTGAAATGCACTTTTAATTGTTTGCCCCAGGCTTGGAATTTTTTCCTTCTGGTTTTATTTGTTTCCCTAAAGCGAAGCCTTACGCAGCCTTAAGCCGATTCCTGGATGGCGCAAGGCAGACGCGAAGCCTGTGGCATTTTCAAAATCTGCTCATGGCCAGAAGCTCCCGCCGCTGTCCCCACCGCTGTCCTTGCCGCTGTGCTTGCCGCTGCCGTTGCCGCTGCCGTTTCCAGCACTGCCGGTGCCGGTTCCAGTGCCACTGCTTGGTTTCCGCCAGGTGAAGGATGCGGGTCTGATGGCTCGATAGGCTACTGACTGCTTAACAATGCTTAACAATGCTTAACAGCTGGTTAGCAGCTGGTGGTAGCTGGTGATGGCTGGTATTTCTTTCCCATGAAGGCATGCCCGACGCGGTGGATCTTGGAAAAACCAGTGTTTTGAAGGAGGAACCGGACGATGCAGATGGTGAGGTGCGTGGAGGAATACTTGCCAGTCCGGATGGGAATTGAGGTGCTGATAGTGGAGTACGAAAACTCGGTAATGCAAATTAATATGATATGTCATCAAGTTAATAGTCAATGCGATAGGCAGATAACTTTTGCCGTATAATCAGTGTCAGTTTGTAAGCTTTCCCATTTGCATCAAGAAATGCGGTCATCTCATGTCAGGTTTTTTTCGTGACAACATTTTGCCCTTCTGATTCCTTTTTAGGCGGTTTTGTCCTTGGTAGGTTGCGCCCAACGCCCTGACAGCGGCTCACAAAACGGCACCCGCCGAAGAACCTGCTACAGAGCAGCTGGAGAAATTGCGACAGTGGTCGGAACGACTGAAGTGCATCAGGAACCTTGTCCTGAGAGTCACACACCTACATTCTAAGATGATGCTTGTCCAGTTTCTTTTTTGTGCTCACTGAGGCCGGAGACAAACGGATGTTCTTGAATTCTTGTATCTTATGCGGGATCTTGGTGAACACTTCCATCACTCTTCCCTAATTTTGATGATATAATTTCGTAGCTCACATTCCTCAATGATGATGCCAGCTAAAAGGTCACCAAGGGTTCAAGATGATTCCAGCCTCACTTCACTCACTTCACTCACTTCACGGGAATCAACGGGATCTTAAGCAATCCCTGCAAGAGTAAATCACTTAAATCGCCATCAAAACAGATCAAGACACAAGGAAAATTCTGTATGGATTCATCCATTTTCATCCATTTTCCGCCAAAACTGGTGGTTTTCCCCATGGTTTTCCCATGGTTTTCCCTACATCTGCAGGACCTCCTGTTGGTTTCCCATAGGACACCCACAATCCACGGGCCGAGGTGCACCGAGTCCGCTGATGCCAAGCTGCGGCGCTTGGAAGAACTGCGTGCGGCACTGAAGGCGAAGCGCTTTTCCACGGATGTGATGATTTAAAGATGATTAACATAGATAATATGATTTTCTATATATAGATAATTATAGATCTATTATGATATATGATGATATATTAGCACATTTATAGTTATAACTAATAGATAAATTATGTAAGATAATGTTTAAGAGTTGACATTGAACCATAAACTTGATATAACTTGACATAACTTGACATAACTTGACTTGTTACACCGCTGGATGAATATTAAATGAAGCAAATAACGCCTCCTGACATACCAAGATCATCCGGCTTCACCGGGCAGGCGGACCTTGCGCGTGAGGAGCTGCTGGCGGCGCAGGCGACGCGCCGCGCGGAGCTGACACACCGCGCTGAGCAGAGCCAACTGCTGCGACAAACCGCAGGACGAGTCAAATATAACATTATGTGATAATACAATGATAATACACACACAATCACACACGTATATATATAATTTCACATATATACATATAAATATTATGTTTGATTCATATATGTTTAATATAAGTGTCATATATGTTTAAGATATGTGTAATAGATCGAAGCAGTCTTGACTCCAAGTATAAGGCCCCTCATTAAGGGTACATCTTTGGCCCACATAAATCAACATACATCATAGTCATAGATGATTTCTTCAGAAACCATAGAAAAAAGGAAACACCATGGAAAACCTCAGGGATAATCCAGCTGTTCACTGCATTTCAATGCTTGAGGCTGCTGTGGAAATGGTGCTGTGTTGATGTGTTGATCTGTGTTGATCTGTGACGTAGGACGCGTCTTGGCCTTGGATCTGACGTCCACGTTGCGCGACGTTCGGATGCTCAGCAGCTGCGGCTCGGCCGACGCTTTAGCAGAGGCACTGCAGCAGCTGCTGCTGACCCTGCGACGGGCGCAGCAGCTGTGCCGCCAACGCCATGAAGAGGAGAAACAACTCAACGAAGAACATCGCGAACTACGACGCTTCGACAAAGAAAAATCAGAAACCTTGAGATCCTTGAGTGCTGTAGTTTTTCTAGTTTTGCGTGTCCGAGGTTTTTGTTGTAATAAGTGTTTTGGAGATTAAGTCGCGTATATTTATTTTCTTGTTGAATCATTTTTTGGTGGATAATCACATCGAAGCTACTTCAAACTCAGTCATGAAACTATAAAGAAGTCTCATGCAAGGTGTGAAGACATGCGACGGGAATAGGAGGAGCTGTTTCATTGTGTTGATGTAGGCAGGACATTTTTTTTTGCGTTTATAGTTTCCTTGATTAGTGTCCCGTGCGGATCAGAGCAAAATATAAAGAATAATATATTTGCAACATTTTGCAACAGTGTTTGCCGCAGATAACCGCACGTGGCATCTTTGGTTTTTGGTCATTCGGGTTTTGACCATGACATGAGCACTGTGGATTTCCTTTGTTACTTTTGATATTTCATGATAATCTAGAAAAGTTGGGTTTCCAGTGGTTTTCAAAAGGTTTCACAGTTTCATAATGTCTCATTTTTTCCATATTTTTCCATTCTTCCCACTTTCACCACCATGGCAGCTGGCAAGGCGAGAGAAGTGACAGCGAGGGCCGGCAACGGCGCCTGGCTCTGATCCGACAACTGGCAAAGACCAAGCAGGAGACGCATACTGTGGAGACAGACGCGAAGGATGCCGCGCAAGGCCGGAAACGTTTCCGGGGGGTCCTGGAAACCGTCCAGATCTCCATGTTCCACGAAAAATAAAGCAACTGATTAGCCAACTGTTGATATAAATGGGGAAATCATCCATGGATATGATATGTCTATATGGATCTAAAATGACCTAAAGTCCTCTTTTATAAATGGTGTATTTTACACACTTGGATGATTGGATGTGCATCCCAGCTAGTAGGTAGATAGAAATCAGTAATCAGTAATCTCCATATTTCTGGGTATATCATCCTGTTTATGTTCGGGCTATAATATGGTTGTGAACCACTTACCAACCAAGAAGGGAGATGGGACAGGAGTGGAAGCGTGGAGTGCACAGCTTGAGGACGCCATCAAAATGTCAATGCCATTGGGATGCAAACTGAGGCAACCCAAACTACGCAGACCTCGTGGCAGTTTGTGGCGTGCCTCTTCTGGCCGAAATTGCTCATGAGGAGTCCTTTTGGGGTTTGCGAATTCGGGATGGGATATGGATGGACGTGGGAAGAGAAGAGAAGAAATACATCACCCATGGCATTCTTTCCATTTTCATGTTGTTTTTAAGATTATGTTCCATGGTTATTTCCATGCCAAAGTTGCACCAACTCACCTGTTTTCCAGCCGTTTGCAATGGCTTTGCCTCGTAGGCCAGCGAAGCCGGCATCGACATTCTTGCACTCTCCACGCAGCTATCGCAGTGCGTACTGCAAGGCCTGACTCGAAAACGTGTGGTCTACGGTGCTTAGTGAACTGCTAATCTGCATTTTGCATATTTTGCCTTGGTTGTTGTGTGAAGAGGCCTTCAACGGGCCTTCATGATTTTCATTTTTCATGTCCATTTCGGATCCTTTCGGATCATTTTGGGCCTTCGTTTTGGATCCTTTTCGTTGCTTTTTTGTCCCGAAAGGCGCGTCTCATTTGCAGAGCGAGAGCGTTGCGGCGGAGGAACTTCGATCGCTGATGGAAGAGGCCCAGGTCCAGCAACCACCGGTGCCTTGGACGAGGACGCGTTGTTTTGGTGGGGGATATACTGGATTGATGTACTGTACACACACATATATATATATATACATATACATATTAAGATTGGACAAAATAATCAATTTTTATGATTGGGATAACAATGGCGTGGGGATAAGACCATTGACCGGGCAACAATGCTCCGAGAAGTGCGACTTCACCTTCCTGCACTGTGACCATGGGTGGAATGGTGTTATGGCAACCACAACCGCTTGCTCTTTCAGAGTATGAGCGCTGCCCTGGCCTTTTTTTCTCTTGCAGCTTCCCTGCATCGGAGTTTTTCCTTGTGTCACACCCCCCATTCAACGTTTGCTTTTTCTTCTGTGTCCAGTTTGCCCCTTTTCACCTTCTTGCTAGCACACAGCTTGCAGAGCGGCCCCCTGACCCTGCGCGCCAGGTTGTATGTTTACCCACTGCCTGCACACTATAACGATTATAATCCCCTCAGTTGTATAGTTTTGCCTCAACTTGGGTGATGGAAGAATGGGGTAATAGTGAGAGAATAGTGGGAGAATAGTGGCATGATCATGGAGGTGTATATGCATATGCATATACATACATACTACACACAATAATATATATATATATATAATATAATATATATAATATATATATATACATATGTATATACATATATGTACATATCATACGTAGATAAACCAACACTATGATGGTGGGCTTGTCCAAAGGGGATGGGGTACCTTGATTTGTTGCTCTGAAAGGTTGCTACATCTTTCGCCATGACGCCATAGATTTCGATTGGTTAAGGGGGACCCACAAGTCCTATCAGCGATGCTGAGGTGCAGAAAGCCGCCGTAAAGGAGGCAGAGGGTCAGATCAGACAATCTTCCAATTATTTGCTCAGATGGTTACAATGATGGGTGCACTAGGTATTTTACCCAGAGGAACATTGGATGTCAGGAAATGTCAGGAAAACCATGCATTTAAAAAACATTTTGCAATAGAGTGCTACCCTACCTTTTTTGTTATAATCAGTACTATCACTATGTAACCAGTTTCTTAAACATAGAAGCAGACACAATCAACAATTACAAATAACTATTGGATAATTTGTTTGAATACAATGTAGATATAAAAAATCTGTAACTAATATACATAATCTATACATAACCTCTTCATAATCTGTTCATAATCTATACAGAATATCGTTTGTTCATGTTTGCTGCAGGAATGCACCGGCGACAACGGCGACAGCCGTCGTCGCCGATCACTGGGCTCCGTGGGCTCCCGGTCCCGGTCCCGGCGAAGGCCACGCTTGGAATCCGCGAAAAACTTCGCCATGCCCGTGACATGTCACGGCACATGTTTTCGTCATTTTTCGTTGTTTTAAAGGTGACTGGTATATACTGGTATATACTGGTATCACTGTCAATGGTTGCAAAACACCGGATGTTTTTTCTGGTTTTGGATGCTTTTGGCATGTTGCATCTTGGTCTTGTAGCTTCAATGGCCCAAAAAGATTGGAAAGAGACTGACGTCAATGCCAGGAGAAAGGCAGGAACTGTGAATAGTGGCAAACAACGTGGAAACAAAATCACCGAACACCACTTGGAAGAACAAAGGTAGTTGCAACATGTTGGAACTCGGCACACTTTCAGAACGCAGGAGAACATTGCATGGAAAGTCAATCACTGACTCTTTGCACACCCTGCTTTTCTCCCGAATCCCGATTTGTTCCCCCAACAGCCCTGACATCCTTTCCCCTTAGAATCTGAGTCGCCAATGCTGTATGCAGCAAAAAACAATAAAAACAATAAACAACACCCTGAGATTTTCCCTTAGACCGTTTTGACATGCAAAACTCCACACGTCATGGATGCCATGGATGGTGCCGCCACAGCCCGGGCAGTGCTGGCCGATGGCATGGGCGGCATGGGCAGCTGCGGTGTTGCGAGGGTGCGGCCATGGAGCCGCGAATTCTGCAGCTTCAGCTGGAAAGATTGGAAAGGATCTTAGGAATTTTCATATCTGATACCTATTGAATTTTGTTGATATCCCCTGCCCACAATGCCAGTGGGTAGTGAAGGTATACCATGAGATACTATGAGAAGTATGGTATAGTGAAGGCTATTCCTGGGGACCAATGCCGAAAATGTTGATCCTGGTGGCTGTTCGGAAGTAAAATGTTGACCCCTTGTGTGGATGTTGATTTGTGGGCTGTTCCATTGGCCAGGCCATTTTCAATAGAGGATTTTCACTTTGGGGGTGGGGGCCCGCCCAAAAACTCAGCCAACCTGTGCTTATCAATCCATATTGATGATGGGCTGACATTCCGCATCATGAAACGCAGCTTCCGTATTGGTGATACTTTGTGATAGAGAGTGCAGTCGTTAAAACTACCTCTAAAGCCAGGCAAATCCAGGTTCACGCAGTTTGGGTTTCACGCAATTTCATTAGATGTTGTTTCACTGTGATTCTGTGAGGCGTCTGTGAGGCTGTGAGATCCTGAGGTGGGTTGGCTTTGCCTCGGGATCTTCTTGAAGTGAAAGATCGGATGCTTCACAACGGCGTCTATTTCTGCGCAAACTACGCCACTTGGCACTATTTGGCAACATTGGGCCACGAAATGCCACGAATCTTCTCCACTTTCGTCAGAACCTGGTCCACCTGCATCATATTGCATCATATGGTTCCTATACTGTGCCATACTGCGTTTTCCAGTCTTTCCATGTCTTTCCTTATTTTCCTTAGAATCTACGCGTTTGCCTCCTGTTTCCTCCTGTGTTTTTTTTTTCCCGTTGGAGTGCAATGGCTCCAGGTGGTTTTGCTGCAAGCTGCCATACTTCTCGGTTTGCTCTCCAACATTTGGGCCCTGCTGCTGGGCACCGCCTTTTGCGGAGTCACCTATGCCTTGCTGTCGCCTGAAAGATCAGTGGAAGACCAAGTTTCATCAAGTTACCGAGAGTTACCCAAAAGGACAGGGGAGAGATAGAGAGAGCAGATACCAGGGGAGGAACACAGTAACTGAATGTAACTGAGTAGGAGAATCAGATACCTGGTGTCGAACGCTGTGATGGTGTAACAAGAGTACTGCCAAATGAGAGCTATAGCAGCTGGGGACATCAAGGATGTGTATGTAGGTGATATGTGGACACGGCCCTTTATGAACCCCTTCGCCCAATTGCCAGAGGAGATCATTCCCTTTGCAAAGCATTGTCCGCTCTCATTGTTCTCACACCACACTTTTATTGTCCCAATCTGAGGTTCACAGATTGCAACTTGGCTTTAACCTGCATCAATTTGCAGCAAACAACTTGTTGACCAACCAACGTGTTGACGAACATGTTGCAATGGACAGGGTGGGTACATGTATGTTACATGTATCATACATGTCCCACGTTTCAGTGGTTGTTGAGGACGATCTCCCTTTAGTTGGACGTTGGTCACTTGGGACAGTCTGACAGCCACCCTAATGATCCCTAATGGCAGGTCTATTCATGTGTCCATCTTCGATCTCAGGCGGGTCCAGCACCGGCTGTGATGGAGCATTGCGATATGCCTGTGCCGTGCCGTTGGTTTTTCTGACCACTGGGTTACTTGGAGCAAGTTTGCGGTGCCCACGCAATCCTAACAACTTACATGAGATATTATGAGATATTATGAAAATTACTTGAGTTACGTCAGTTATGTACTGAGATGGGACGAGTTAGTGGACGAGATGGGAAGAATATTAAACTTAAGAATGATAGCAGATGATTGCAGCGATATTGAAAGCGCATGAAAGCGCCTGACCCGAACCGACCCGAACCGACCCGAGGTTTGTGTTGAGCTTTGCGCACGAATTGATCTACGCAGGTGGTGTATGGCTGATGGTGGTGCTGCTACACATCAGTGGCAAACCTTTGGATGCCAAAGGTGCGGCAACTCTGCGTCGCCAAAAAAAAGACACCTTATCATCCTTATCCGGCCTGGCCGGCCCTATCCGTGTCTCATGAAACGAAGGCGGAATGCATTGAATGCATCCTTATTTCATGTTACTTTCATTTTCTTCTTCGGAATCTGAATCTTTCATACTCTTTCTATGATGTTCAGGTATTCGGAAAAGCTTTCTCCCACAGGGATTCAAAGCAGTGCGTCAAAGTAGCTACGAAACTTGCTATGAACTTATGAAACTTATGAAACTTATGAAACATCCTGAATTTGGAAGATGGTAGCTGAAACGGCCATGAAACTGTCAAGACGTGAGACATTTTGAGATTTTCGTAGGCTCGTACATCGACATTTGAGATATTTGAGGGAGCTCCTCTATGCGGACAGATGCTTTGAGAAAAGCAGCGAAGTCGATGTGAAGACATGGCGATCATGGCGTTTAACCATGCTGAAACATCAGAGAACCGAGACTATGGAGACAAATCATAGTGCCATAGTGCAAATGCGTTTCAAGATTTCCCACATGTTTGAGCATTTGTTTCCTGTCCGAACTTTTGAAATGCATCGAGACCTGCCGTTGTTTCTTGGGCAATTTTGGCGCAGCTTCTTGTAGCCCGCACCGGGATTTGCGACGGGCATGAAGTGGCTGCCCCAGAATCAGCGAAGCGAAGCCAGGCGTCCAACAATGGAAACGACATTGACACGACATTGACACGACATCAAGCTCAAAGATGTTGGACTCAAAAGAATCCCAAAGGATCGAGCACATATGAACAGATCAAAACATATCAAAATAGTGAGGAAGATCTTTTCCATGTCCTTTTCTTCAAAGCCTACACCGTTGACGGTGAGGTCATGATAGGTCCAGGTCATGTCTTCTCGCGACGAGCTGGTGGCCCAGACATGCCCAGATTTCCGTCGATGTGATTTTGATCTCATCGGTCCATCATCCACCATCGATTGCTGGTTTCAGATATGTCTTGTTTTCCATAGTAGCTGGGATGTAAAGGAAACACTGTGAAAATCCAGTGGACATTTTTCTTTTTTTTAATGGTTAAAACCACCAACAGATGTTGACATTGATGGTTTCAAGCGCATTCTGGTTGACGTTAGCGCCTGGGCGACATCCCGGACTGTTGACCCTTGGGCTGTTTAATTGGGGAGTGCCATGAAAAATATGAAAAATCGCCATCACGATTTTTTCTTTCTGTTTTGGTGGATGACTCCCTAAAAATCGACCAGGGTTACATCCATCCGACACTATGACCTTGGGGATCTGAGGCGAAAAAGCGGGCGTCACCGCGATGCCAGTCCAGAGTATGCAGTAACTCAGATGAGCCAAGACCAGGCTGATGGCTTGAACATCAGGCCAGAAATGGCAAGAATGAATATTTGGTCCCTTTAACTGCCATTTGGTTGTGTAATATTGTGCATTTGTCTATTTGCTCTTGAACGACCACAATCCCATTTATGTGGAATTCATTGTAACCAATCATTGCCAATCATCAAGTAGAACAAATCCATCATCCTTTGTCCATCTTTATCCATCTTTATCCCACATAGTCATGCCGAGTCCTTTGTCCTCTGCTTATCGCTTCCTCTTCAGCCTAAGTGAACCCGTGCTCTGAGGAACGCAAACGAAAGCGCGATGACAAGACTGACAAGAAAGAAAAGTTCTGCTGGCATGTTTAGTCAACTCAATATAGAGGATGGTAAAGGTACAACTCGCGATAAACAACTCAATCATACTTAGTGTACTTTTGCAAAATTAGCATGATGTCCCCTTGCTCCATGTCACGAATTTATCCACATATCAAGTTTTAACTATTTTAATGGTCTTGAGTCTTAATGAGTCTTAATGTCATGGGATGTCATGGGATGTCATGGGATGTCATGGTCGATCACCTGTCGCGCTAGGAAGGAGAAGGACCGCGGCCGCAGAGAAAAGGACCGTGACGGCCGTGACGGCCGTGACGGCCGCGACGGGCGGCTGGACCGCGACCGGGATCGGGGGGATCGGGGCGATCGCGACCGGGATCGAGAAGATCGGAAGAGAAGGCCAGAGAAAAACGATGAAAACCGGCAAAATGAAAGACATCAAAGTACCAATCAAAATGATCAAAATAATCAAAATGATCAAAAAGACACCCCAAGATCAAATCAGAAAGCATCAGAAAGTACCTGGATTTGACGAAGTGACTCCATGGTGACAGGTCAGACAGGTCTCCGTGGTGGCCTTAGCGCAACGTGGCAGCCATGGCAGCTATCGCTGCTATCGCTCCATCCTTTCCAAAACGCCTCTCCGAGGGAGCCACCAGCTTCACCTCCGAAGGTTGCAAAACCTGCAACTAATTGGAGAGAAGAGGCAGATGAGGCAAAACATGGGAGAAACATGGGAGAAACGACCAAACAAACATATCAAACATGGTTACACATTGTGGTTTCGCACCAAGAATGTTGTGAAAGAGGTTGAAGCCTCTTGGAAGCACACTGTTTTGCAGAAAAATGCCGCCTAAAAGATGCTTGCATTGAGAAATACAGATGTCGCAATGCCTGTCCCGTGTGCATCTTTGGACATCATTCTCATTTCACACCCTGTTTGGACCGAAGTCCAAGTTTCTTCAGTTTGTGTATACACCTCCTTCATAGCAGGTAAACCCACTAACACTCCCCCTGTTTGGGCTGGTTTGTACTACCCATTTCTGTTAAAACTGGAGATGGATTATTGTTGGGTGTACTTTACTTCCTTTATTTATCATTTTTCATGGCCAGATTTACCATTCCATTTTTGAGCCCAGCCGCCCAGCCCATGGGTTTGTGGCCATGGCCATGTGCTGTGCAGGGCGAGGATCTCCGTGCCCACTCGGACGACGAGGAAGCCGCTGCACGGAAACTGGAGGAAAGCCGCAAGCGCCGCGCAGCGATGATGACGCAGGCGGATTCGATGACCGAACATCGAAGCAGAAACGACACAAAGCATGTGGAAAATATGAATTCCATAATCCATATGACTCATATGATATGATGGTATTATATATGATATGAGATCTGAGATATGTATATAACTTATGCAACATTATGTATTTATAAAAAAGACACAAATACATGCAGTCAAGTACACACACACAAACATCATAAATGCAAGATTGTCAGGTGTGGATGTAAATGGACGTGATGTGAAGTACTGTAACTAGTTGCACATGCATTCGGGCACGTAGGGTATTGCTGAGATTTTCCAAGACAGATTACAGCCAGTGCGGGGGGCCAACATCCAAAGGCGAAAGAAGAGAAAGCCGAGAAAGCTGACAAAGCAGACAACAACAAAGTTGACGTTTCGAATCTCAGATGGATCCAACTGGCAGAGGGTCCATTTTCTGGTTTGTTCCTATGCGTTCAGCGCAGAACCAAGCCACATACAGCAGCTCGAGATGCAAACTCAAATTCATCACGGTGCTCGTTTTGCTGTCTCAAGCTTGGCATTGGCCCAAGGCCCAAGATGTTTCCACACATGTCCTGGCAGATTTCATTTGCATGGATGGGATCATTGGCAGTTGGAGAGTCCCACGTTCGGATCATGTTGAGTTGAAATGAGTTGAACAAATGTGAGTGAGGCGAGCTAGAATTAAGGACAATACAGTAAAGCTGAGTGGAAATCACATTGAGGTATCTAAATCTGAAATCTTAATCTGAAGGGAATCATCGTTTAGAAACTTGATGCGTTGGCTCACTCTGAGCCATGTGCCGTGCTGAATGAACCTAGGCAGGGTTGTCACCATGTCACAACATTCAAGTGTTATCAACTGTTATCATGTCAAAGTGGGATAGGACAAAACAGGGACACATCTCATAATTGTTGTTCAATTGTGGTAGTCCTTGCACTTGGTGAGGAAAAAGTGGTTCCCCCAGCGATTTCGTACGATTTAGTTTGAGTCCGTTACGAATCTCAGCGGTCACTAGTGACGTCACTAACCTTCCACTTCCAGGCGATGGAACTGCCCTGGGTGGCGGCAGCGTCGGGGGTGGGGCAGTCCCCAGCGAGGGGGACGCCGCGATGGTCCCAGGGAACGCTGCTGGCGTATCTGAGCCTTGGGACGGACACCGTGTGCACTGTGTGCAGTCCCGAAAACACGGAATCCGAAGCTGAATGGATCTGAATAGATCAATGGTGAGAATGGGCTCCTATTAGCATCTATTGGCTATGGACCTAATAGGACCTATGGTAGGCCTAGATAAATGATGGGTGAACTGGGTGAACCTGCAATTTCTGAGTGCACCGTTGCGTGGAAAATCTTAGGACGGAAGAGGAGTGCCACGTGATCGACATGCAGGCAGCATTGGAAAAGACAGGCGAAGCTTGGTTCTCAGGCTGCACAAAGCTTGCCCAAGACATTGGGGACACGTGCAGGAAGGGTTTCATGTTACATCATGTTGGTGTAAGATGGTGTAAGTATGTTACATTTTTTAAACATGTTAAGTTACATCATGTTAAACATGTTACATCATGTTAGCAGATATTCCCGTTGTCCGACCTTACAAGGGGCATGCGCCATGCTACCTTTGGTATTTGTGTCGCTCGTTGATCTGAGGTTGGTGTCAGGGGCTCAGATGTCAGAATACATCCAATACCACATGAGGGTTGGGGGGGTTTTCGATATATTAGGGCAGGAATTATGTTTGATGAAGTGCTATGCCCAGAGTCATGGCCAATGGTGTGCTCAGAGTTCTTGCGAGCTGCATTCAGGAAGAAATTCAAAGCCATTGAGGCGCTGGTGCAGTATTGAGGGTTGGAACCGACCAAAAGTGTCGAACCTGCAGAGGAGGGGTCATTAGAGGAAGAGACATGCTTACATTGGCTTACATCGTGTAAGTTTGATTTGTTACCTGGTCCATCCCGGTTCATCTTTCGGCAAACCCGTCAACTAGTTGGTTCAGACCCAAGCATGAATCTCTAGTGCCCTGCCCCTTAGTTTTTGGAGCTATATCCACCAGATAAAGTGGCACTCCATCTAGATGCTTCATGATGCTTCATGATGCTTCATGATGCTTCGCGAGTTCCTTCTTGAAATTCCAACGAAACCTGAAGGCCAAGGGGAAAGGTCTGAAGCGACATCGCACGGACCTGCCTTTGGCACAGCATGTGGCTTGGAGGAATTGGACCCTGTGGAGATTCTAATTCTACTGTAAGAGTTGTCAAAGCATTGTGTCACAAATTGTTTGCACAATCTCTATGTTGATTCCATGTTGATTCCATGTTGATTCATGCGTAATCCCGTTCCGATCTTTCTGCGGATCGTGGAACGTCGTGGAATGTCGTTTTGTACGTGGTTCCACGTCAGGTGCTGCAAACCAAACCGGTGCCCTGCAGCATGTCCTGGTCCCCGCCTGGCAAAGGAGGCTTTCTGCTGGCGCTGGCAGATACCTCTGGATGCGTGTGGCTTGACTGCACACACTGCACACTCTGCCCTGCTACAAAGGATGAAGCGACTTTAGGAAGACCAGGAAGATCATGAAAGCATGTGAACTTTGAAGAACACACACACAGACGCATCCACATGCATGGCAAGTTCTTAAATGAATGCCATCCACAAAATTCTTGACAAGCAGAATTCTTTGCTGCCTCTTCATGCTTCTTGACGCTTCTTTGCTTTTCTTTGCTTTTCTTTGCTTTTCTTTGCTTTTCTTTGCTTTTCTTTGCTTTTCTTTGCTTTTCTTTGCTTTTCTTTGCTTTTCTTCGTTTCTCCATACCTTTCTCACGCACGCCTCAAGCCAGGAAAATCTATGCGCCTCAGCTACCGGACTCCGCCCCTGTGGCGGATCTCACCGAGGAGTTTGTGGCCAAGACGGCCACGTCAGCGACACCGGTGGTGGAGGTCTGTTTCGCACCAACACACGGTGCCTCTGGCGGCCAGGCTCCCGTGCTGTGCGCCAGCAGGGGGCCCACCGTGATGATTTGGACCCTCGAGAGGAAGGAGGGAAAGGAGGGAAAGGAGGGAAAGGAGGGAAAGGAGGGAAGACGAGTCCGCAGCCATTTGCTGAAGAGTATTGTCTTGGAAGATGGACCCATGGGTCCAGACATCATCACTGGATTGGATCTGTCAAAGAGCTGGGCCAAAGAGGAGAACAAGGAGACCAAAGGCAGAAAAAACGAGAAGAGCGAAGTCTACGAAGTGAACACTTTGTTAATCCTCGGCACCAATCAGGGACATCTTCTAACCAAGAAGCTCACCTTCAAATCCCCAGGTCAAACAGGTCCAGTTCCAGGTCCAAGCTCTCTATCCATTTCTTCCTTCTGCGAGCTGATCAAAGTGGACGCTCCTATTTCAGACGTGGTGATCTCTTCCGAGCCTTCCGCGAATGGCATCGATTTCCTGATTGTTGTTGTAGAGGGCGTCCGGGTTTCAGCTGTGCTGCTGGAAGTCTCGGGCTCTGGCTCTGAGTTGAGCTGCCGGAAGTTCCACGCCAGTCCTCCCTGCCACGGAGTTCCCATTGTCTCAGCGTGTTGTGACACCGCGGGCGTCTTTGCCAACGTGGCACAGTTGGGAAGTTCCTTCGTAGAACGCGCCAACATTCTCACCATGGACTCTATGGGCCATGGGGTCATTTGGCGTTTACTGGAAGGTGCCAGATGCCGCTTGCATAGTGGTTCAATTCAATGACTTCAATGATTCCCTCAAGGCAATACCATGCAATACCAATGACAAGCAGGTGAATGGGATAAGAACATCAATTGATCATACATTTACCATCCATTTACCAGCCATTTTAGCACAATAATATAACATTCAAAGCTATCAACGTGTCCCCAATCTCGAACATGCATTCAATTTATTGTGATTTAATCTGATCATTTTAGTGTCAAATAGTTCAAATACACATGTTCTGGAGATCGTCACATATCGCCACAATGTATCTTGGTGATTTCTTGGTGCAATGCAACCTGTGCAACCTGACCAGGCTCTCAAACTCTGGAGCCCAGGCAGCTTTGCAGCTTGGTGCCTGGGTTCCAAACCATCCAAAATTGAAACAATTCTAACATGGTTTCTAAACATGATCCAACTATATCCAACTATATCCAACTGTACACCCAGAACACATGGGTAGTAACTTGGTCACATCAGAAACTCTTTTTCCCGTCTGAATCCCACCAGAAAAATAAGAGACGAACCTACCAAGATTTCTGCGGGACGTTTGAAGAGGGGAAAGGGTTGCTGAGCGTTGGTAAACAGACCTTGCAACGGGCAATCTGTAGAAATCTCCGGGTAACAGCTTGAGAATTCATCCGCAGTCTGGAGCACATTTTTTCATTTGAGATGTCGAAGCCGAGTGGGAATCAGGCTGCTAAGACCATGCAGAACTACTTCACTGCCATCGAGCAAGCAGCCATCTGCATGGAAACCCGCATGGTGCGAACTGCTGCCCGGGAACGGGAGTATGCACAAGACAATAAGCTGCTCTGCTTCTTGGCCAGTGGGGTTTTGGTGCCTACCACCTGATGTGCAGTCATATGGTAGGTGCAGCAAGATGTTGTCGGCATATATACAGCTGAGATCAGCTGAGAGATTTTGAAGGCTGCATCAGGCCCCCTAGTTAATAACCAACAATGGCTGTAGTTTGAAACCGGCCATAAAGTGTCGTAAATGGAATAAAGACATATAAAATCATATAAAGAGTTGAGGGGTTTTCCCGTGACATTCTTATCTCGTTTCTCCGGCTGCGCAGCTACCAGGTGGTTTTACGATGTCGCCCAGTCATTGCTTGCTGGTCACCCAGTCAACGGTCCCATCCGCACGAACAACTCAAATTCGACCAGCAACTCTGCATGAGAAGCAGCCATGGTGATAGATTTTCAAATGTTTTGGTCCTGGACGTTGCAATATGTTGCCAGCTGATTGCTCCCAGAGATCTTGACTTCCCCAGCCCCATTTTTGCCAATGGGAACAATCACATAGAACATCATAGAACCGTATGATCTAATCACTTCAGCGCATGAATCATACATTGTATTGTATTCATTGTATATGATTATATAATTATACATGATTATATGCTACACATGAAGCACTTTGAAGCACTTCGGGACATGCCAAACCCAATTCCCGCTCCAACCACCTCCAACCTGCCTCCGTTGTGCCGTTAGGTGACCTTTGTGTTGGCCACGGCCCTGGGAACTCCGTCGCACGCCTTCACCGCCATGCTGCGGCACGTCACACAGGCGCTGCGCGCTGCACGACTTCGCGCGCGAAATGCCTCGGGCTTTCAGCTGAGCCTGTGGGATGTTCACGAGGCCATGGGAAACATGGGAAACTCTGAGAGAAATCAATGATTCAAAAGGTCCCCCTTCTCCGGTTCATTAAACGTCAGAGAGATGATGAACAATGATGAACAATGGTGGACTCGGTGTACACGAGATACAAGATTTTGGATTTTTTTGGACATTTGATGATAAAGACTTCATCAAATTGGCACTTGCCGATGCTGACGACGGCGTGAGGCCTGGCGCAGCATGATGTTTGGAGCGGGTCGCTCCACAGTCACCATGCGGGAACCCAAAGAAGCCCTGGAATTGCCGTGTGTCACTCGAAAGCAGCTGCAGCTGACCGCAGCTGAATGCAGATGCGGACTGGGAACATTTGGGAAATAGGAGATCAGTGTGATGGGAGCAATGATAGGACCAGAGGCCTATCTAATTAGAATTAACATGAATTAAATAATTAACATTAATTGACTAGGTTGCCATCTAGTGAGCGAACTTTCAAGAGAGATAGACACGCTGATGATTCCTTTTGCTAAGGCCATTCTAGAAGCAGCTCTGTTGTGGCTCTGGGACCTGCAAGAAGGTTTTTGCAAAGCCTACGACAGCATTTGTCACTTGGTGTTTCAATCGGGGGCATCCCGTAAAGACACACACACATGCACGGATAGAGCAGATATGTTTTCTGTTCTGGTGTTTTTATGGATGTTATTAAAATATATCAATATATTAAAATTATCCTTTTACAATCAAATTGAGTTCCGATGATCTCCAATGACTGACTCATAACCAATGACTCATGACCAATATTTTCCGGGTTGAAAGCGTCAAGCCTCTTCAATGATTCAAGGTCATCAAACCTTCAGCTCCGCTGACAAGACTGCCAGTCCCGCAAGCTGCAAGAGCAGTTTGTTGCTGCGCCACACCGCGGCTCAGAGCATTTCGTTGAGCCACTTTGGATCCTCCAAAAGTTTGACGGAACGTTGGGCTACCGCCACCGCCAGGCAGAAACATTTCCTAAATTTGCTGCGGGATGAGTTGGGAGAAGTGGATCCATTGGTGGTGTGTCAACTGCGAAATGCCTGGCTGGAATTAGGCCGAAATGCCACCAGAGACAAAACGCAGCGAAAATATGGGAGCTATGCCGAGCCGTTGGTCAAGAAACCCCGAGCCTTACAGGCGGCAACCAACGCGTATTGGCAGCAGCGGCTTGAGATGTTTGGCTTGAAGAATGGCATCGCCAAAGCCCAAGTGGTGGGAGCCTTTCTGCACAACGTGGAAGACATTGGGCTGCTCAGCAGCACCAAGATGCACCAAGATTCACCAAGTGATCCAGCTTGTTCAGGTGTTCAGCTACCTATCAGCTACTAGTTGGTAGTGGATGATCTTAAACAACCGTGGGGTAAGCTGCTTAAGCCTAGTGGTTTGATCCCTTCTGTGGGTATGGTCGACTAGTAAGTAATAGTAAGTAATAGTAAGTAACAGTAAGTAATAGTAAGTAATAGTAAGCCTTGGGTAAATGAGCTGGGTGGGATAAATAGCCCGCCAGTTGGCAGTTGGAATTGGAAAAAAGTTCACGTTTCTCATCATTTCTCCATCATTTCTGCCAGTTTGTTTCAGTTTGTTCTGCCAGGTGTGCAGGGCAGACGATGGAAACTCCAAACTTCGCCCCTGGCAGCGAGTGCCAGCTCTGTGGGAAGCAGCTGGGAGTAGACTCCACCCTGTGACTTGGCGAATTACCGGGTAGGCACCGGATGGCAATGGGAAATCATGGGAAAAAGTAACAACTCTGCACCAGTTTTACCCGTTTGTTGTAAGTTTCATGTTTGGATCGGTAGTAATTCTTTATAATTCTTTGAATTTGATCAGAAACGATCGGGATCTATGAGAGAACCATCGAAAACCCATGGAATATTTTCCATGCAAATTAGCCCAGATGGGCCCAAATCCAAATTCCCAGCCGTGGCACAGGATGCGGGCCTCGTGTGGCAGTCATCACTTCCCTTTGTGCCAACGGGACTTGCGGACGCTTGGGTCGTTCACGGGTGGCGGTGAGATTCGTTATGTATTAGTTGGTTTATCTCACTTTCCGAATTGTCTTATTTTTATCGACTTATTGCCTTGATTCATGGACGTTCGATGATTTCATTTTGGATTTAGAATCTTGGAGAGTTTTCTTCAGTTTCTTTTCGCTTGATGTTCTCCCAAGGCCCTTGCTTGCAGAGCCACACCTCTTATGCAGCTTCTGTGGGCGCTGCACTCTGTTGGATGATGGTACCATGGCCTTGGTCCTTTTCCATCTTTTGTCATCACCTTGCCTTTTTACCAGAAAAAAACTATATCAAAGAAGTTAATCCCAAGCAATTAGGACGTGTCTAGTTTTATTTAAGCTCTTGCATCACACTTGTACATTTGATTTGCTCCGTGCATGATCCTATCAAAGCCCTGTGCCCTGTGTGATGATCTTGAGATATCTTTTTTTGATTTTAGTCCTGTTTATTCCTGTTTCACTTTCTGTCGCTTTGTGTTGAGTATGTTGAGTGTTTCCTCCGAGCTGAAGGTGATCCAGCAATTTGCGCTTGGTGCGCGACCGTTTCGTGACATTTGGAGAAAAAGCTCAAGCGAAGACAGGAACGCTCTGGGAGAGGATATAATAGGATATATATATATAACATGAAAACGCATGAAAAATAATTCACATGAATTTACAGGATTATAGTTTATAGCCTTCAGTTGCTGTTAGGACCCAAGAGTGGAAGAACTATTCTGGTTGGTGGTTTCAACCATGTGTTATGGATACCAATTTCGCGTTCAGTTGATTATTTTCTTTTTTTTCTTTTATAAAAGGAGATTGATAGGTTGAAACCACCAACATGAACAAATCCAGTACGTTCCACCAAGGTTCTTGGGGTATTGAAAGGTGGATTATTAGGAGGAAGGGATTCCCGTATTTGTAACTTGGCTTTCCTGAAATTCAAAATGGGTTTCCCATGGTTTCCCCCAAGTGACTGATGATCGACACACTGAGGCCCCTGAGGCAAGCAGGACATCTGACCGCGGGACGCTCAGCTGTGGAGACATGGAGTGCGCCAAAAATCCATGGGGGCAATGGAGAACACACACTGACACCCGATTTACATCGATTTATATATCTATGTTATTCTTATCTCTTTTTCTCTCTATTTGTCTCTATTATTCCTATGAATAGAAAGGTGATGTTCCGCAGATTCTGATCACGTAGTGAGCAGTGACAATGTAGTGACAATGTAGTGACAATCGTAGTGATCATCTTGAATGTTATATGAATGTTATACATCAATGTATATATATATATATTATATTTTACATCATTAGTTAGACTATATGTTGTCATTTCAGCAAGATGTTTGTGACGCACCGGCAACTGCACCTGAGGCGAACCAGCAGTGGATTCCAATGGCAGAGCTGCAGGCGGACCAGATGGCTTCAATGGGTTCGGGCCAAAAAACATCAAAAAACCTGGTGTTTTTCGGAAAAATCAGGCTGAGAACTTCCACAGATGGACCGACCATACTTTTTTGATCGGCCGGAGCAGGTCATCGGAACATCGTAAAGACACAGTTTTTGTTGACCTCTCTTTGAATAAGAAGTCTTCCAATGATTTTTCATTCTTGGGAAAGCACATGTTTTGATCACGTGAACGATCAGTGAACAATTTGAAGAGATTTGAGCTGTTTTGTGAGCAGTTTGGGTGACTGATTGGCAGGCTCCGGCGAAGGAAATGAGGAGGTGCACATCAAGCTTTGCCGTGGATGGTGGCCACAATCTGTCTATGGATGTTGAAATGGATTTATGATACGTTCTCATTGGAGAGTGCCACTTCAATAGCCATAGTATTTTCATTTCTTTTGTTTTTGTCAATGATTCCCCTAAACTGATCTATCGCTTCAGTCTTCGGCAACTCGAGTGGGCATAAACATTCTCAAGATGAAACAGTTCAACTCTTTTGAAGAATTTTAAAGAAGTGGGACGGCTTTCAACGGCGAGGCCAAAAAGGATCATGACGATGGTGGTGGTGACATGTGGAACTGGCTTGTTTGGACTTGGAACCATTTGGAACCTGCGTGATTCTTCCGTGATTTGAATCTGACTCGGGAGTCAGGGAGATCAGGGAGATCAGGGGAGCCTGTTCCTGTTTTGTTTTGGCCTGGCAGGTTTGACTTGACACAGGACGCAAAAGAACTGAAGCCGGCTGTCTCAGAACCGTGCTCGTTCTCTCAGGCTCTGGCAACATGAAACATCTCGGAATTATATGGAATTATCGAATCTATAGTTATATCATCATGTTATATCTATGTCATGTCTAGAGTCTATATGTCATATCTATGTCATATCTATGTCTCTTCAAGTGCACTGTCTTTTAGTCCTCCATGTCCTCCCGCCTTTCCACAGCCTTTAGATTGAGGAGCTTGCCTCCTTTCTCACAGTTGTGACAGTTGTCACTTCTCAGTGTCACTGGTAGCCTCGGTGAAAACATTGCGGGCTCAGAAAGCTAACTCTCACCAGCTGCTTTGCACGGGACTTCACCAAGGGCTGGCCAGAAGCGCACACAGAACATCGCTACCACAGGAGGGGCAATGGGAATGGGCGAAGGTCAAAACGGTTTGATTGACTCTGAAAATCTGGCCGGTGGTTACACACATTTTCCTGTTTCCCCTTCTTGGATGATGATCCAAAGTTGGCACTATTTTTAAAGGCGGTGGCTTAACCAGCAGAAACGTTTGAAAGGATTTTGTGTTCTCCAGTCATGTTTCACAGCCTAAATGTAAACCTTTAGAACGGGGCTGGTTGAAATTGATAGGCTGCCCCAATGATTGCGATAGATCCACTTTTGATCATTGTTGGTTCATGGTGAAACATCTCTCGGGTCGTTCTGCCCAGGTGCATCGACTGAGGACTGGGATGATGAAGAAGGCTACTACGTGGCCCAGGCGCGACATGGCGCGACATGGCGCGACATGGCGCGATGCGCGACACGCGACACGCGACCAAACATTCACATCATTCACCTTGAAATTGGGGTATGCCACGGTAGCAGTTAGCAATTTTAATGGATTTGATGTAACCGCGGTACCTGCACCCGCGAAGATAAGACAAATTATGGAGTCTATGCCCCATGTTTGGACCAAATCTTGGAAGCATCACAGCATGGTGTTGTGTGCTTGTAAAATGATCCCATGTTGGTGCCATCTTTTTTTCTGCTACACTTTGGCTTTTGCGTACGTGACATGAAGAATATGAGTCGGACCCATTGCACGCATCCGTGACAGAGAATGAGGACTCAGCAGCGATGAAACAATGTGACACCACAAATTCTTAAAAGCATGTTTGGAAATACCTTCACATCACAGCTTGCAGCTTGCACAACACCGTTCAAAAACACCCGAGAAAGGCGCAAAGAAAATTAAAGAAAACGGCAATTCTTTTCTACAGCCACCGTCAAGAAGGAGTTTTCAAAGGTTGGTCAGCTGCGTCAGCGGTCAACATTTTCCAAAGCCTCGGTTGGTCAGCTGCAATGGCAGAGCTGGCAGAGCCGGCGCCGGCGCCTTCGCCCTCTGCGCCGTCGAGTCCACGGAGCAACGCCAGCAGCGGCCGCCTGGACGACGGGGAGGGACAACCGGAACCGCAGGACACCACGGTGACACCACGGTGGTCAGAGATGTGCGATTAGTCAGAGATGTTTCATGATGTTTCATGATGTTTCTGTGTTTGTTTGATTTCAAACTGGATGGCTAAGATATGTTTAAGATACATGTTTAAAAAGACCATATGATATTATATATATATTATATGACAATTGTATATTGAATTGTTCCTGTTCATGGTCCCTGATCATCCATGATCATCCATTATTTTGCCAATTTTTTCCCCCAGATTCATCCGAATATCAATTTGCAAAGAGGATGTGGGCGGAGACCCCGGCGACGCGGATGGCGACCCGGTGCCGCCACCGTTGCAGCTTGAGCCAGAGGCGGGAGTGTTTTGATTCAAATATCTTCATGAAGATCAATGTGGTATAGACATGTATAGACTATGTATATATAATTATAATTCTTTGTATTTTTATACCCCCAAAGATGTAAAATTTAGGACGGCCAGTTTTGGCCTGTGAGCATGCTCCTCTATAGATATGTTGAAAACCTGCTTCGAGTAAGGAAAACATGCATTTTCTACATTATTCGCAATTTCCCGAAAAAATGAAAGTCTATTTTTTTTAGTTTTTTTTTTTTGGTGTTTTTGTAGAAATCAGAAATATTGAAATATTGGAGCAAGAACTGCTGCCAACAAATTCAATTTGTCACTTCATCTACACAACATCTCCTACATGTTTTACATCACCTACATCACCTGCAT
>Ga0126342_10003311_pt1 | contig 26492 bp, 28 predicted proteins | sample Cyp1metagenome_FD_92528 | JGI IMG/M metagenome (GOLD analysis project Ga0126342, IMG submission 92528) | Coral microbial communities from Lord Howe Island, Old Settlement Bay, Australia - Cyphastrea 1 metagenome | ecosystem: Host-associated > Invertebrates > Cnidaria > Coral ...
ACCAACGATCACCTTTTCCGAGTGCAAGTAGCCCCCGTAGGTCATGACAGATCCTAAGGCTTTCACCTGGAGCCATTGAGTAAACGGCATTTGCAAGTTCACATCCAAGCTTCCAACTGTACAGGTTCAAATCATCCACCACCCATCGCTCAGCCTCAGGACGTCTCTTCACGGACCAAGCTCGCACCACCCCTTCGTTGGTGCCAATCCACTTCGGTGCACTGCCTTCTTGAACTCCAAGAAAAATGCCCCTCTCAAACTTGGGCTCCAACTTTGACCCTTCCTTCTCACCCTTCAAAGGTTGATACCAGATGCCCTCTCCAAACTCTGGCAACTTCAAACGCCAGGGCTTTCGAGCAGACCGCTCATAGGGCGTTCGACCATCAGCTCCACGGAAGGGCAAGCAGGTTCCCCTGCGCAGGCTTTCATCTTCTGTTGCTCCTTCCGCGGAGCAGGCTGTGATGAAATACCCATCAATCGCAAAGCTGATTCCCACTTCTCGGAGTTGGTAAAAGGCTTGGTGAGGATGTCCGCTGCTCGAAGTGATGAACCAACATAGGCCAATCTGAAATGTTTTCGTTTGAATTGTTCAGACAACCATGACAAGTTCAATCTTTGCGTTTTGTCAGCGTGCCTAAATGACGGTGACCTACCACTTTCAAGAATCCTAATGGTGGCTCGGTTGTCCTCAAGGAAAATGACCTCAAGACTACCCGGTCCTGCCATGTACACACATTCATCCCCCCGCTTTTCAGATCCTACGTATTTGAAGTCAGTTAATGCAGATCTGATTTCACGTGACTCAACCCCATAGTCAACTTCGTTTGGCCCAGGAATTCTGAAAATAGTTTTACCGGTCCATTCAAAGTCATTGACAACATCAGCATCAGTCGTCCAATCACATGTCAAGTCAAACTCAACATCACCAGTTTTCGTTTTCACAATGGTGTACCTTTGTCTAGCCAATCCCTGAAGGTTCACTGGGCAATCCGAATCAATCGGGTTATTCCGGGGTTTGACATGAACTCTGGTAACTTGATTGGTGTAAGGAGCGTGCTCCCAATAATCATCCCAGGAATTCTGAAAATAGTTTTACCGGTCCATTCAAAGTCATTGACAACATCAGCATCAGGAGTCGTCCAATCCCATGTCAAGTCAAACTCAACATCACAAGTTTTCGTTTTCATAATGGTGTACCTTTGTCGAGTCTAGCCAATCCCTGAAGGTTCACTGGGCAATCCGAATCAATCGGGTTATTCCGGGGTTTGACATGAACTCTGGTAACTTGATTGGTGTAAGGAACGTGCTTCCAATAATCATCCTTTATGTTTTTGGGGTTCTTGGCACGAGCTTCCACCCTGCGGGATTGCTTTTGTTGAGTGCTATCTCCCCCCGCGTGACATATGACTGACCACAGGCAGGAGGAAGGTAAACCTACAGCACGCAAAGCGAGGTTCGCCGCAGTGACTTCAGCCTCTGTCGAAGACATAGCCGTTGAAGTCTGCTTCTTGGAAAAGCTGCGAGTGGATAAAACGTGTTGGGTCCTACTAATGCAAGGAGACATCCACTTGTTGAACGATTGTCATGTTCACCAGCGTGATCGGAATCTGCAAATAACCAAGTTTTGCAACTCTCAGGTGGGCCTCCAACAAAACCAACCATTGTACGATCAAGGGTTGAATGGATATAACACATCAAGCGATGGAGACTCTTGTCGCATTCAGGTGACCATTTACAGTAGTAACCCTACTTGCTAATCCCTGAGCGGCACGGAGAAGATCAAACCTACAGTAGCCATTCGTGCTGCGAACAACACTTTCATCAACACACGTGATGCAATAGGCTGGAGTTCCCCCCGAGCTTCTGCTTCGTCCATGATTGGACGAGCGATCTTGTCGTCTGGGAAAGGTGTTGTAACTTTCTTGAACTTAACGTTCGGTCCTGCTAGTTCAACATAGCGATCAATACATTGTTGCAAGAATTGTCTCATGTCATATTCGACTGTATTGACATTCTTTGTCGTGCACTTTGACTTGTGTTGCTCAAGTTCATCAAGAAAGGTGAATCCTTGTGCTCTAGCTGCCTTCTTTGCCCCCGATTTGTCTCTGACTTTCTTAGCTGCTGCTAAAGCTTTTGAGGGATCTTGGATTGACTTGTCCACAAAGTAGGTCGATCCCGTCCACCTAAAATGGGAGTCTAGTTGAGTTTTGAGATTCCATATTATGAACATAGTCCTTGGGTTCATCTTGAGTCTGACAGGGTTCACACACGGTAAGCCGGCGCGTTCCCGCCCGGAAAGACATATTGTCCTTCGGCTTGTCCTGGAACTTCTTGCGAGGTTGCAGGTGATGATGAACACAAACTCCAAGTTCCGGCATGTGCTCCCAGTAGTCCCTTGTTCGGCGGGCCGGACTGGCTGGCTTACTAGGAGGATCCGGGATGCTTGCATCAAAGACATGGGCAAATGGATGAGCACTAACATCTCACTTGACATTCTGTTTGAAGACATGTTCGCTTCCTAAATATCTTCCTGCATCTTCGGGAGTATCCATGTCGATTTGAGAAGAAATGAGTTTCCACCCCTCATCGATGTTGTTTGAAGGTCCTGACATCTTGAAATCGTCAATGTAAACACCAAGTAATAACTTCAACTTGGGATGCCAAAACATGGACGGCCAACATTCGGGATATAGAGGATGAAACCCGACTGCATATAATGCCTTCTCACAATGACGTTACCATAGACCCCCCGAATCGGGGTGACCATATAATGCCAAAACAAGAAGAACAACCGGATCTTTGTACACTCCAATCCATTCTTTTGGCCATCGATTCCGTGGTAGCCTAATCCATGTTAGGATACCTTGCATCAATGCTTGGGTGTATGCTTGTTTTCCATCGCCCTGCGATGTCCGGCTCCCCGGCATGGAGCCATAAGCATCCACTGCTTTTCCTGCTTCCATATTGGCCGGTGAACTTCCGGGCTCCGCGAACAAGGCAACATCGGCCGCCTCGTCCTTGACGTTGTTTCCCTGAAACACGGTGCGACCCTTAAACTTGCGCATGGGGTCACCCAGCGGGAGCTCACTTCCCTTCTCAACACAAATCTCGAAGATCTTTCCTACATGAACTTTGGTTTTGTTCTTCATAGCTTCCCTTGAAACATCTTCCCATTCCCTAACGGTAGAATAATCCCATGCACCCTTACTGGTAAGGTTATTCCATTCTTTGTCGGGTGCAGCTTTTGGGAATATTGTTGATCTCCTTCTGTCCAACGGGTCTTGCCACGAGTGCGTTGGAAAAGTGAAAGCACATGAGCTCTGACTGATCCTGAAGTTTGTCTCTATGGCAATGGTTTCCACCATGCGAGCCCCCCGCATTGGAGATGACTGGCGTTACGGGAATGAAATCATCGGAAGACTTGACGCCATCTTTGGATTCAAGTACAGCTGAAGTGGCAAAACGTTCAATAACCCTGTTATACTTTCGTTCTTTGGCAACAGCTGCATCGTGCTTCTCCGCTGCTTCTTTCAACAAGGCTTCACGTTTGGCACGTTCTCTGGCCGCTTTAGAGGCCCCCCGCCAAAGAAATGTTGGAATGTCCTTTGGTTTGGAGGATCCTTTTTAACATCTTCCCTTAAAACCACTAGAATCGTAGTAAGAAGGGTCATCCTTTGAAATGTATTCGGCACTACCAGTGATGGGGTTAATAACTTCAATGTCGTCTGTCTCAAGTCCCGCTTCCCGCATCAACTCCTCGAACTCCTCTTCTCCTTCCACAGATCCTTGAGCGATGGCTTTCTTCGAAGAAACCAAGTCTTCGATAGTTTGAGCATCCATCTTCTTTGGGTCTGGAGGCGCATCAAGGCTGAGGCTTTCATGCAAACCTTCCCTAATGGCCTTATATCTACCTTTCAAATGATAAACAAATGGTCCATCAGGTACAGTAAGTTGGTTGACATGGACAACCTGAACCGATTCATTGAAATCCTTTTCCATGAGGTCCTTCAACGGAGCAACAAGAAATTCGTTCCTCCAAATGAAACCTGGTTGCATGGCATATCCCAGAAAGATACCTGGATTTGAAGTTGGATCAAAATGCAAGTCCTTCTTGGATTTCAACTTTGGTCCAGTCCAGTAATCAATACGAGCCCCAAAAGGAATGTTGGGTCCCTTGAACTTTTCCCCAAAACGAAGTTCCCAGGGGGATTTGATTTCGGGGTGATCCTGGATGTTGTGAGCCATACACCAATGCCGTGAAGCATAGCTCCAGTAGGAGTGGTGAAGTCCCGCCTGTTCAAGATCCACTCCAGTCCCTTCGAGTACGGACCTGAGATTCCTCTCGGCGACTGCATTAGACTTAGAAACATAAGCTACACTCGTGCTTTGTCTCCACCCAACTTCCCGACAAGCGAGTTTGATGGATGGCGCTGCGTCAGAGTAGAACACTCCAACTTCTTCACCGGGTGCAACGAAGTGCCTAAATGCTAAAACACAGTCTTTGGCATGACTTCTAGCTGAAGGATAAATCCATCGAAAGTTGGTAGCAACATCTTCCATGACCATGGCAACCCTGTCACCATCAATCGATTGTTCGTTTGAATCTCTAGTCACAAGATGGTCCCCGGTGATGTGATCCCCAAACTTGTTGGATTCCACAGTCAAAGATTCACCCTTACTACGTTTAGTTGGTTTGTACATTTTAGCACACTTGCAAGTTTCGCAGTACGGGTTCTTTGGGGTGTGTGTCATCATGTGCCTAAGAGTCCTGGCCTCTTCCCTCAATGCAGCTTCACCACGATCAAGAGCTTTAGGTTTAGGCAACAGAAGTCGACCGTCGACTGCTTCTTCAGGAGCTTCGACCTCATCTTCCGAACCCTCATTGATGTCAGGCGTCATAGCTGCCGGAGGTCCTGGTGCAAGCTCACCAAGGAAAAACTCGTCAAGGCTGTCGTCAGCATGTCCGAGAACCTCGTCATCGTCAGCGATGGACGCCTCGTAAGGCTCTTCCACCTCTTCGACTTCATCTTCAGACTCGGTACCAACTGCCGACACACGAGACCTTCGAACTGGTGATAATGGGCTTGCCGTTCCCGGCAGCGGAGTCGCACGAAAATGGAATCTCTACTGCTGCGGGTACCTGGCCATCTCTAGATGGTAAATAAGGAACGTAGTCTTTTACTTCAAGTTTTATCTTCGTTCCATCTTTCTTCTTGAAATACGGACGGCTAAAGCTTTTCCAAACAAAATCCCATCCATCCTGAACGCATCTCATTCCTACAGAAATGACCGCGGGAGCATCGGGAAGAACATAAGGATGAACTTCTTTGTCAATGCAATCGATGTGAACGGATGCTTGTTGGTCAGCTGACTGAGATCCATTGGCTGTGATTAATTCAAGGGGTTCATGAAAATGATACACTACGTCTTCGGGAATCATCTTACTGCAAACTAGGTCCTGAGCACTACCAGTGTCTGCGATCCATGCAATCTCAGCGGATGCGTTACGCTGCTGGGACGGCATGTGTCCTGGCAGGGCTTTCAGGTCGGAACGGATGCAATGACGACAGCCGATGTCACTGTCGCATGCGAAGTTGCATTTGCAAGATTTTCCATGCAACTCCCTGAAGACAGCTGACTGCAACATTTGTGCGGCAAGTATGGCGTCACTCTCACGAGCTTCGATCGTCTCTTTACGATGACGATCGTCCCTTGTGATGCAAATTGGGTTATGTGTCCTCTGCTTGGCATGGCGTGGATTCAAATTACATTCATGCTCAATGGGAACTTCAAAGGTTTCAATGTTGCTCCCAAATGAAACAGTGCGATTGGGTGTAACTGGCATGGCAAAATGCTGGTTGTGAAGCTGTGTGGAGGCAATGCCTTCCGGCACGCGATGAGTGCTGGTCGAAGGGTGAACGACTGCGACCATCATCAGAGCGCGCATCAGGCAAACTGCAGCTGAGCCAGAGGAAGATGGTTTCCCCCTTTGTCCTTGAGGCTCTGAGAGCCCTTCGAGGAATTGGAACCTCGACTTGACGACCTGGATCGGTCGCCCTTCTTCTTCTTCTTCTTGGACTGGCTCTTCCCACGCTTCATCCTTTGTGGATGGGGCTGCAGGCTTCGGCGGGTGTTGAAAAGCACATTCACTGCCACGATGGCACTTCCCTGCCTTCCAAAACTTGCAAACTTGATTCCTAGATCCAGGAGACAAAGAACGACTAGTGCCTCTTGACTTGGACCTAGACTTACCTTTCTTACCTCCACCTTTGCCTTTGTCTGACTTCTCATGCTTATATCGGCAATCCTTTCCTCTTGTGCACTTGCCTGCTTGGAAGTCATAGCAAATGCCCTGAGGCTTGCCCGCAGACGGTGGTCTGTTGGGCGCTGGTGCGGCGTCTCTCTTACCTGAAACCGACTTCTTCGTTGCCTGGCGCATCTTCTCAAGACGCTTTCTCTCGAGGTAATCCCTTGCTGCCTTCATGAGAAACTCATAAGAGCGGTTGGGTTCCCCCTCCGGTGTGCGATCGTACACAGCCAGATCATGAGAAAGGGGCTTGAAGTTCTTGATGGCATTGTGAAAGCAGGCTTGCTTCCACATGGTATCAGGCTCGGAAGTCATTCCAGCGATCACGGCGTCCCACCTAGTGATGAAACCCCGCAGATCGTCGTTGACTAAGGTAACAGCATGTAACAGCCATTAGATCTTCAATGTCATACACTGCACCATGTTTTCTTCCCGTACTGAAATGCTTATGGCTCATGAGCAATGCCTGACATCCTCGGGCTGGTGTTCCGGACTTTGCTTGTTCTTCTTTAAAAATGTCAAGTTGCCGTGCAAAATCCCCTTCGCAGATGTTGGTGAGCGAAGACATGAGCTTTGCGTCCACAGTCACGAACTTACCTGAGTCCTTCAAGGCTTCAGCCGTTTGATCCCTCTTGAAGACTTCCTCAATCCACTGAGAAGCTAGACCGGGCTTAGCAGCAGCTGCTATTACGGCATCCCTTACTCTGATCCTCCAGTTCCTGTAATTCTCAGGCTGGGGAAACTTAGGTACTAGCACCCGATCAGACTCTTTGGCTTTAGTATCGGATGTTCTAGAATGCTCTAAAGCTTTCCTAACCTTACGTGCAAAGGAACTCTCAGAATTCGAACTGGACGTGGTAGGTGATGAAGACGATATAGGTGAAGAGGATGGGTCTCGACGGCGTCGGCATCATTCGGCGTCTTGACCGCCCTCGACTGGCCTTTCGGCCTTTCTTCTTATGCTTCTTATCCTTTCGACCTCGTTTGTCATCGTCGAAGTCGTCGTCATCATCAGGAGGTTCACCATCCAGAAGACCCGGTGGTTTGAAGGGTCCTGCCGCAATGTTCTCATCATCCGCATCGGATGAGTGAGCAGGCTTCTTTCCACTTACATCAAGTTCTTCAATGATTGGCCTTGATGGTTGAGACGTTTGTTGGTGAGGTTGACCTGGTCCATAAAGAATTTCAAGTCCAGGAGTTCCCTCCAGAGGTTGAGACTTCAAACTTAGAATCAACTCTTTCTGTTCTTCCCGAAGCTTTTCAATCTCTACCTCAAAATCCCGTCTCTGAGAATCGGCCGCTCTTTTCATGTCCAGCGAATGTTGATTCATAGCATCGAGCTGAGTGCTATACTCTGCAAGTTCAGAACGAGCTGCAAGAAAATCGGCATTGGACTTGTTTACAGATGCTGACATAAGACCTGCAGTATTAACAATTCGACTTAGTTCGGCACTCAATTCCTTGATGCGATGGTCTTGCGCTTGGACGTGCAACTGAGCAGATTTCTGCTCGCTCATCGCATGGGCAGCTTGTTCATTCAACAAAAGGTTTTTCTCAGAAATCTCATCGGCTGCTCTTTGTTCAATGCTTGTAAGACGATCTCGAGCTTCGCTCACAAGCGTTTCCCTTTGACGTTCCATGACCTCAGCATGAAGCGCATTAGCCTCAGTCTACAATGCTTGCGGCTGTGCAGCCATCAATTGACCTGCCAGGGCCGGATCAACTCCTTGATGTACCACTGCCAAGTTGGCGGTACGCTGATCAACGTTGTTGAAATTGATTGTGTTCAACTGGCTGGTCTCACTGTTGGCATCCAAGACACCTGGCATGTTTCGGCGTGGGTCAGTACGGCATGGGTCAAAGTCCTCATCCAAGTAGCTCATGTCACCTTCCGTTGTAGCTGCTCCAGAATGGATCACCATTTCCTCCGGCCGCGTTGCACCTGCGATAGCAAGGGCAGCCGTGGCGTTCCCGCCCGGGGCAGGTAAAGCAGGGGAAGTTGCCATCGCGAGTGAAGGGAGGAAAAGCGAGAAAGTGAAACAAAGGAAACCAGCGATCGCTTGGCGATACGGCCGATAACCTGTAGAAACGGGATAAAGGCCGGTAACAACCACTAATCCCAAGTACCAATACTACCTGCCAAAGGCACTCTTTCTTGAGCCATACACAACACATTGTTAGAGGTGAAACTACTATACATAGACTACTACTGTGCAACAACACATTACATACCATTACATACCATTACATACCGTTACATACCGTTACATACCGTTACATACCGTTACATACCATTACATACCATTACATACCATTACATTACCTACCTACCTACATACATTACATTACATATCATATATATATATATAAATATATTCATTTTACTAATCAAACTTGCAGCATGTAGAATATGTAGAATCACTTGTAGAATCATGTTGCATGCTCATGGTTGTCAATGTCCATTTAGTGACATTACCGGTCCCATAATTTCATATCTTTATGATTCTTCATGCAATCTTTTTTGACCTCTTGGTATGGCAAGGATCGTGATGGCACTGGCAGACTTCTCAATCTTCGGCTCGCGCGTGGACTTCGCAATGCTCGTGCGCCTCTCTTCCTTCCTTCGGAAATTGAAGCTGTTGCCCCAGAGATAGGGCGATGTTTCCGACCTTTCTTTAGAGTCCTTCCCGGTTTCCTGCTTGATCATGTTTGATCTGTGTGAGGATGAGGTCTTCAATGTGTTTCAATCCACTCATCCTTCATTAACACGAAATGACACGGAGCAATTCTGCAGAATGTGCAAGCAAGATGCCCCTGCTTCGCATACCACAGCCACCATTTGCAGTGCTTTGTGCAGTCAACACAATCCTGCAAAGACATGCAAAGACTTCAGTTACCAACCCTCTCTTCAATTTTTCAATTTCTGAGCAGCCGCAACTTCAAGCAAAAACTGCTTTCCAATGGCTTCAGATGCTTCAGACTGTGAGTTCTTGAACATTTTCTGGCTGCAGGTGAAAGCAAACTCAGTGCCTGAAGCAGGGTCGTCAAGGACTGCAAGGGCACGACCCCATCTGCCTTAGTTCTGCTTGCAGAAGGCGAGTTGTTGAGTTTAAGCCGGCTCTCTTCGCAAGCTAGGTGAAGAGTTGCGGCATAAATGTAGGACAAATGTGGAGGAGGCACAAGTTCAGCAGAAAACAACAACAAACATACGTGGTGAAATGCAAAGGTATTCCGTGAAATCAAACACGCATAAACAAAGTGAAACCAGTAGTTTTGACAGCAGCACGAGTTAGCAGCAGCAACCAGTCTGGCCCTGCGTAGCATCACCACCCGAATGTAAACAACGAAATCCCATATGACGACATCTGAGCGATGCCCTGGCAGCCCTGGCACGTAAGCCTGCGAAAAACCAAAGCCAATGCTAGCATGCTGTCTGCTAGCTGCGGGCACTGCTTGAAGACTGCCTTGGTGTCGCTTGGTGTCTCTTGGTGCGGGCTCAGGTTGACATTTTCAGGTGTGTAAGTCTCTCCCCGTGATAGGACAAAGGCCTTCAAACGCTGCATGATCCTGTGAGCGTTGCAATGCGTTGCATCAATCCGAGTGGCACAAATCAGCTGGCGGTTGAACTTTGTGCAAGCCTCTGCGTCAAAGACTTCTGGCCTATCGCAGCTGGTGCAACAAGCCGAGGTCCACTCAACAAGCCAACCTGTTTATCCGTCCCAAAGCACAGCTGAAATGAAGGAGTCAGAAGGAGTCCAAACCCTAGTGGCAAAAGATGCCGAGGGAATCGAAAGTCATTTGACTTGGTGAAGAGGCTGAAGCATCCATCACCATCCATCACCATCCATCACCTTTCTGATAGCCAGCCTGGCTTTGCCCTTTGCAACTGCCACCAACAAGCGAGAAACCCGCTGATTCAGCTCATTCATGCGGCCTTGGCTTCACCCCAACCATTCCCAACCTCCATATCCATATCCTTACTGTACACATCTGTATGAAAGTAAAATAAAGATAAAGTAAATACGTCTGACAGCAGCTTGGCCAAATTGAAGCAGGTTGCGCTGAAACTTCTGCACCTCTGACCAGGTGTTTGGAGAGGAGAAGTCCTTTCAAAGTAATGCCACCATATGCCACCCATCACACTCACTTCGACCAACCCATCAGGCCGGGGACCGTCGAGGCCATAAGATACAATGGGGTAAACTTTACAGGTAAACCAATGGTAAACCCATGTAAACCCAATTCGTACAGTAATTCATAAGGCATGTATTGGGTACGGTTTATGATACCCCCCGTGGTAAAATCGTACCCAATAAATTCGTCATGAATTATCACATGGTCTCCACATATCGGTGTGTACATCACGTACTCAAATATCAACTAAGAAACTACTGGACAGATCAACTGCCCAATATCATCCAATATCTATCCAATCTTGAATTCATTTGAATTCTATAATATCTATAATTCATTTATAGTTCTAGAAGATTCCACAAAGGCATTTTTCCTTAACCCTGTCCCTCCATGTCCCTCCAACTCCCCGTCCTCGGAGATGACGCTGCATAGCTTGTCCCTGTCCTCGTCGGTGGCCGAGTCGCCTTGGTTTTCGTGTTGATTCGGTTGATTGAAAGCAACCAACGTGAGGTGGAAATCTTAATCTATCTTAATCTGACCCCTCCCCGGTCATAACTCCTAAGGCCAAAAGAAATATCCCTCAGCGCAGGAAAATTGCATAAAATTGCAACATGCATCTTGCCAAACTGCAATATTGCTGAATGAAACCGGACTGGACTCTCATGCCAAGAAGCCCAGAAAGCCACCCGTAAAAGCAAGAAGCCGAGCGCAATCTGTATGCCCTGCACGTATGGCGTCCTGCAAATGCAAAGTGAATGGACCAATTCGCCTTCATTTCTTGAAGTGTGATCCAAGTGATCCACTGTCCTGCAACGGTGTGGACTTCCACCTGTCTTGCGGAGAAGTAAAGGCCTCAGATTGATACCCACTAGAATACATTGCATGAAGGACGTATGCATATGCGCACGCATACCGAAAACAATAATTACATGTTTGAACAAGATGGAATAATATTTAAATATATTTAATAAGCATGAATCAGTGTCCACTTCAGTGGACTTTGCACCCGATTGCAACTCAACATCTGTCATCGCGCGTCGCTTTTTTCCACGGTTAGCTGTAGCCATCCGCATCCAGTAGCTGCTGGAAATCATCAATGGAAGCAAACCTAGGGGACACTCAATGACACCGCTGTACTCAAAGAGTGAGTTTGCATTACAACAATCTGGGACATTTCCAACATGTCCAGATATATGCGTAGATTGCTTGGTCAAACTTAGTGGATCTCAGTGGACAGCTTCTAAGCATCAAACATCGAGGCTGAGCCCTTATGTTTCTTACGGATTTCTTTCAGCTTCTCCTTCCTGGTCTGCTTCGCCTGCGTTTGCAAAATGGGAAGGTACTCCCATCATTGAACATAAAGCACCCCCAGATTCCCAACATAAATAACTTATTGAATTATGTCATGCTATTGTGCTTCTTTTGTTGCTGCTCATCACATCTCATCACTTCACATTCCCCTTCATTTCACTCAACTTATCACCAAGGGTTTCCAGTCCTTCTTCCCTCTCGCTGTGCTCTTTACAACGTCGTCTTCATCGACGTCAGCGTCGCAAAAGACGCCCGCTTCACTTTCATCTGAGGTGCCTCCGTGCAACATTATGCGGCATGCAAGTGTGCTTCATCACCTAGCCCGTCCAGCCAACCTACGTAATTCGATAAAATGGAGAAAAAACGTGACAGGCAAATGTTAGAAACCATGATGCAGCATGATGCAGCATGCTGCAGCATGATAGTGACAATACATGGTGCACCACAAATCAATACCTGATATACCTGATATAATTACATGATATACATGACTGAACGCGAACCATTCGGTGCTCCTTCAGATTCAGGCTACTGCAACTACCGCAGCCGGCCTTGCTCCTGGTCGTCCTCAGGACCTTCGTCATCGAAGCCCTCATCATCGATGTCATCATCGTCATCGTCATCGTCGTCAGGATCCACATCGTCCTCGTCATCGTCGTCGGCATCCTGCATTTCTCCTTTCAAGTACTCATCAAAGAACTCGTCCTCCTCCTGTCCATCCTCCCAGGTTCAGAAAGAATCAAGAACTAGATGAGTGATGCCAGAACTACCAAACATGTCTCCGAGACAACCTCAAGCATTCTTGATCATTCTGTAACATTTTAAATCTTAAGATGTTGCCGATTATTATGGCTCTAGAAACCTTTCCAAAGAATTCTGGCGTGCTGCACTCCGCACCTCCTCTTCATCCACATCGTCCACTTCTTTCTTTCTGGCTTTTCTTTTTCGCTCTTGTTCTTTTCTCACTTTTGGATCTGTGAAGTACGACTTGAAGAACCTCCCGAAAAACACCAGGCATAACAGCTGCACACTTAGCACATGAATAGCAGTGCAATCCTATGTGCCATGACGCGCCTTTCATGGGGCTGTGATGACTTTCGCTTCAGGAATGTCTCAGAGTTCATGGTGGCAGATTTGACTCCTTCCTCAGTTGCAACACCACCAAAACAAAATCAAGGACTTCTTGAAGTCTTGACAAAAACTAATTAATTGATGATCAATCTCTGTTCGGATCTTTTTGGCATGCTCAGCCCTCTGAACATTCCTGTCACAAACAGCAGCCAGGGCACAATTTTCTTGCCTGTTCTCCGTTCGCGCTTGACGCGGGAGTGATAGGCAAATTGGTCCAGCAGTTCCGAGACAGAGAAAACGTCGAATGGATTCGCTGGCGCGTCCTGCAGTCCCAGGGGGTCTCCATGTGATGTCACTCCGGCTGGTCCAAACAAAAGCACATCGAAAATCGACAAAAGTGTGCAGTGTATGAGTACAGCAATGTATGAATCACGAATGTAATGAATACAAAGGAATACATTTCATATTAATACGACATAATACGACTGTATGCAACTTATTGTGCATACCGCTAGGGGAACTGAGGAACTGCTCCATTGAGTGAAACCCAGCAGGTTACGACAGTACATCCGTGAAGCCATGATGCCTGGTAGGCTTCAGCACGCAGTAATTTCTGGGCATAGTGTGAGACACTTGGATGAACATGGCCTTCAGTGCAAGCTGCTTGAGTCACTCACCAATAAATACCAATAAAACATAATCACTATGAACATCATCACATCATGTCTCAACCCTTTGGTCTGGCATGATGTTGCTGAATGGACACCAAGAAATAAACATACCGATAAATCAAACAAATGGAACATAGGAACAGTGCCAATGCAATAATATAATGCAATCATGTCACTCGACAAAGCCTGCAATTCCCAAAACGGGGCGTTGCGTGCCCTGGCGAAGCGCGGCTCTCGTGCCATGGGGTCGTAATGTGTGTCCTGGCAGGGCGCGAGGCTGCGGCTCCATTAAGATCATTAAGTGCTAGTGGGCTCGGGTGCTTTATGGATTTCATAATGATTTATATTGCTTTATTATGATTTAGTATGCAATATTGTTCACAGGGTCCAGTTGTCTATGTTGTCTTCCAAAGTCTTCCCTCCATGCCATGGTGATCCATGGCGAGTCCTTGGGAGCCTTGGATGCTTGTGCCACATCGTCATCCACAAAATGTTCCTCCTCAACATTGCCGGTGCCTTCCTCTTCAGCGGGAATAACCTTTCGGTCGACTGTGTGCATCAAGGGCAGCATCTCTATCCTGCGGTGAACCATGGCACGTCCACTGAGAAATCCATCGGGGCCATTTTCTAAAGGTCTTTTATCCTGGCACCGAATAAGGAAATGCTTATGCCGGTGCTTACGTTTGCTTACGCGCACACAGGTTTTGCTTACGCGGATATCTTGTCTTACGCTGAGCTTATGCTGGCTTACGCTCACCAGAGTTTTGCTTACGCCACACCCTACAAGGGGCCCCTTCCTAAACATGAACGAGAGGGTTTAGAAGTTTAGAACGTGGTTCATCAGGTTTGCAGTAGGTTTGCGATGTTTGCGATGCTGAACAGTGCTCTTCCTCTCCTCCGGACAGCAAACAAATCTCGCATCACTCCCAGGGAAGCCACAGTGATCATCGGTTCCGTGCCAACGCCGAGCTGCCTGGGAAAGTGAATATCCAAAACGGGCGGTGCTTAATGCCCAGAAAGAGAGGTTAACACGTTTTGAGCATACCGCAAGTGAGAAGACTAACTCTTTACTTTACTACCTGGTCCTTCTATGGCAATTCGACATTGCTACATTATTCCATATCAAAAAAACAAATGCACCACGTGTTGATACGTGTTGAACGCATTGAGGGCAGCACAGAAGGCGCCGCGCTACTGCCACTCCTCTTGCGCAAGAAGCATCCGCTGGCACACACTTCCTGGGGCAACGGTGGCTTGGAATGCTTTCTTCATCGTTTGTTTTCGCTAACAGGTTGCTTTAACATGTTGCCTAGATCTGCCTAGTGCAGCGGAGCAGATCTCAAAGCATGATTAATTGCGATTCTAGAAAGCTTGCAGCGGCACAGATCTTTCGGATCAGAAGGAAACTGTGACAAGTGTCTGCAGCAACGTGAAGGCTTGCCACGAATGGGAGCTGGTGAAGAAATCAAAGTTCCCAATCTGCTCATACAAAAGCCTCCCCGAGCTGCCATCAACTTTCTGAAATGCGTCAAAGCATGTCAAAGCGATTCGTCACACCCTCATGTGCAACGTGGATGTATGGATTTATACGGGATTTGTACATATTTGTACTGGATCTGCAGATCTACATGGAACATTATGGGATCCTGGTGATTTTCGCCTGTAGAAGCGGTCTGGCGGATCGCCAGCACCAAGCCCTCGGTACAGCAAACCCAGGATACTGGCCTCAGAAAAGAACGGTCCCTGTGTCATCTGATGTCATCTGTCTAAAGTCTGAACATGTCTGAACTTATGCTGTGCCATTGTATGTCATTGTCGATACTGTCGATTCATGTCGATTCGTTTGTCTGTGGTAGACTGGAACATACGGACGTGTGGTTGATTCATGTGACCATCATATGCTTGTTGGAGTGCTACTGCATCTTGCTCTTCCATGACGATTCGCGAACAAACTGTGCTATGTGTTTTGCTGAGCATGCACCTCTAAATCCTGAACGAAACTTTGTGAAGCACCCGGATTTCAGTGCTCTCTATCGGATCTATCGGCGACCACGGGTGTTTCCCCCTTTGTTGTCACCTTTATTGGCCGCCTTCTTTTCAGCGGCCAACTTTTTGAGTTGCTTCAGGGTCAAACGAGAAAAGGTCACTTCATACTGGAAGGATTGGGCATCGCACAGCTCCATTGCAGCTGTTTCCTCAAGCTGTCGCTTGATCTCCCCAAGGTCCCAAGATCGCACGGTATGGTCTCGAGACCCGGTCCAAAGCAGTGGCCACGTGGTGCAGGTGCTCACAACACCAGCACCATGGCCCCAATACTCCGAAATCATCTTCCCGGAAAATGGATCCCAAATGCGAATCAACTTATCTTCAGCCAAACTAATGAGCCAATCTTGGCAAATGCTCAGAGAAACTACGTGACTCCAATGGCCTTGCCAAGATAGCCTTTGTTGAAGCAGTCCAGCTGATCCTGGTAAGTTGGGTGTGAGGCCAGGAAACCCACCTGAGGCCCAACAGGAGATGTTACCCTCATCAGTGCCAGCAAAAATCTGCCACTCATCATCCACTTTGCGACGCCAACGGCAAATCGATCTCACTTGTCCCATCGCCACCTGCACTGCTTTCGAACAAGCCCGGTGTGCCAAACTGACAAAACGTACTTGGCCATCCCAGGTGGACACAACCGATTCCTCAGGTGAGAGAAGCACCAAGTCAGAAACTGGATTTCGAATCCCGAAGTCCAAAATGAAGAGGCACTCCGCGCTGCTCTCTAGCACAAGCCTCCAAATGCGGATGCTGGCATCCATGGATGCAGTTGCAAGATCAGGCTCTGGCCCACATGTATCCGATAATGTATCCTCATTCTCAGGGTGCAAGCGCTCAAGAGTGCTGAGACACCGAATGAGGGTGACAGCTGCAGTGTGCCCAGCCATTTCCAGTAGCAAAGCACCTTTTGCTGACCATGCTGACACCTTTCCACTCACATGCCCCCCATACAGAACACTTGGTGGAGGCACTTCCCAAGAGCAGCGGAGGTTACAGCATGCTGCGGAGCTTGGGGCTGTGTCACTCGTCAAACTTGTGATGGCCCCGGCATCGGTCACCTGCAGCTGAAAGCCGTACAAGCGCATGGGGTTGGAAGTGACCTGATGCAAATTGTACACGGTCGCAGCGCCATCGGCAGAGATTGTCATGACCCCTTGGCGCTTGAACTCTGATGATTCATCCAAAGGAGCTTGGAAAGCTTGGATGAAAAGCACAGTATCAGCATGATCTGCCAGCCTATCTCTCCACGGTTTCCACTGTCTTGGTTTGGATGGCTTTTTGGTTTCGTCAGTTGCATCCTTGGCCTTCTTGAGGCCAAAGTTTCCAAAGCCCAGCCCGGACGGACGCTGATGTTCAGCATCTGCCATGATTTTAGCATGTTTGAACCCTAGAATTCCAGCGGGCATATGATATAGCGATTGAACGTGTTTGAACTAGGCCATGTTTGAATTCCTATGAAACCAATACTACGGAGAAGGCAATCAAACCATATCAAGCCATGTTTTAAACCTCAAACAGGTTCAAAGTTCACAGGTGCTGGGGAAGGTTAGCCATGGCGCTGCATCGTTCGGCGGGGGTGCATCAACAAATGTCACAAGATTTTAAAAGGCAAAGGGGGCTTGCCATTGCAAGCGTCATCAAGGAGTCATCAACATGTGTTCTGTTGAGGGATCTACGGTGCTGGGGAGATGGTTGTTCTTAGTGGACTTCTCAGGCTCGGACTCTTGTGGAGTAAGCATTCACCGTATGGCAGACTTTGAACAGTGAATTCACTGTCTCCTCCTCCAACGGTGCGCCACCAACAGCATCGACATAGGGCATGGCACGGCGAATGCCTGGGCGTACCACTTCGCAATGTAAAACATTGAGCAACCGTGCTCACAACTCAGAAAACATGAAAAACGGAAACATATGGAAACATGTACATCACAAATGCAGACTCTCTGAACATATCTACGTGTCAAACATGTGCTTCCAGGGATACCATTGATGAGCGTCCGCACCAATTTGTTGTCCTCCTCCCGAAGCGGCTGGACCTTCTGCTTCTTCGGGGCAAGGCCTCTCTTTCTTCGCTGGAACTCCTCCGGCATTGAGCCGAGGCTTCCAGATCTTCCAGCTGCATTCGACAATTTGAATAAATTATGAATCAATTAAGATAGATAGGACATGCTGGGAACATCTGGGAACTATAGACTCAATCATACTCAATCACCACAAGCAACCACGGTTCTGAGTAGCGTCATGCGTCATGTGGCCAGAACCCTCAAGAACCATCCATAGGCCATAGGCCTCACATCGCTCACTTAAGGGAAACAAGGGAAGCCCATGGAAGCCCATGGAAGGTCATGGAAGCCCATGGAAGCCCCTAAGACACAATGACATTAGACCAAGGAAAGGTCTCTTTGGCCATGCCATTGCCTTCGATCTAATGATTCTCTGATGATTCTCCTGTTCGGCCTGTTGGGCAAGTACGTGGAAAATGCATAAAATGATCCGAACATGCAGTCAGGCCAGGTCCTTTTTGCTGAGCTTCGGTTTTCGGAGTGCCACTTCCAATTGGGACACGAAAAGTCGCACCAAACGCGAAGCCACCTGCCCATCCTTCTGGCTGAAGGTTATCTCCTTGTGCATTGCACGCACCAACTGTATGCAGTGAGCCGTACGAAGTCTAGCACCTGCCACCGAATCACTAGACCTTAATGAGACTTTCTGCTCGCCAAGTCGTCGCCAAGTCGTCGCCAAGTGACGGACAGAAGCAGCAAAGCAAAGTATTTGGAATTCGCTGTGATATTTGGTCGCGCCAAAAAGGCTTCCGCCTCCTGCAGCTATGGCTGGTACGGCTGGTACGGCTGGGGCACATCACCACCCTCTCCAGCGTCAAGGCATTAGATAGTCTTTATATGATTGTATGTCTTTATATAATTGATTATAACCGTCTTTATATCTTGGTTTATGTCTTTCACATTTACGATTCGCTTTGATGATTTTGATGCACTGATTTCACCTTGGGATTTTGGACAGCTCCTTGAGCACGGGCAACTTCATGCCAGGATGTTGTTTCAGCAGCTCTTTGATGCACCAGGAAACATTGGATGAAACCTGCACTATCTGCAAAATGGACCAACGTGGATCAACATGATCAACGAACCAACATGAATCAAACAGATCCAAACCTGCACGTCTTTAGTGCGCACTTCGACTCCAAATGATCCAAATGCATCCAGCCAGTATTGATGCAAATATTGCAATTACGCATTGTCATCCGCATGTGGCCTTGCTAGAGGAGTCACCCAGCTTGTTGATCAACATGGACAACAGGGCCTTTTCTTGTTCTGGCTTTGCAGACCTTGGGCGTTCGGCATTCAATCGACCAAAGCCAACAAATTCTGCCCACAGGTGACTGAGTGTCCTCATTCAGCTTGCAGAGGTTGAGGACAGGACAGAAGGTCATAGGCAGTTTTCACAGCTCGGTTCTTGATGAACACCACTGTATTGTGCCCAGCTGCTGCGAGGATCTGGCGGGAGGGGGGGGCGAACGGTAACGCAAATAATTACACTGACAACACCCCCTCCAGCGGCTGTGCTTTTTGCTTGCTTGATAACGTTTGGATTTGGCAATCTTGAAGAACCGGAGAACCGATAAAATCCGATAAATGAGCGGTTTTGTAAAACTATGCTGTGAATCTGTCCATATCCTTGGGTGCTTATGCGGCTGTGGCTGCATTTCAAAATTATGCCACCAATTTTTGTGAGGCTTTGGAATAAGATCATTTTACATCGTAAACTCTTTCGCAGAGATGTTGAGCTTAACCACAAACTCTCCTCATGGAGGTTTCTGGCGCTGCTGCAATGAGTCAAATCGAAATCACAATTTTGCTGGAAGACTTTCAGTTCACTGCCCCTCTGTTCTACATATGCTTACTAGCCCTGCCTGCACGAACGCTGCGTATGCAGTCTTCAAGTAGTCCTGGCAGGTTCATGCAGCTGGAACTCAGACAATTGCGACCGCATCTCACTCGATGAAGTGCGGGGAAGCGCCGGAATAGATCTGAAGAGCACACGTCCCAGCCGTGTCCCCAGCTCCCTGCTAGACAGCATGACTTGGACTGCCTGATGACCCTTGAAACATTAACCGATACTGTAGCTCCTCGAAAAAGCTGACAACGCAAATCTCAGTGAAGGTTGACTTTTTCAAACCTTTCGGGGACCTTAGTGAGCTCAGCCATGCCCGGTCTGCTGTAATTACCGGGTATGCCAAACACTCCATTCGAAAACTCCTCAGATCTGACCAAGCCCAGGCGCACAGGCTCCATCTGTTGGAGCGTCTTCAATTTCCGGTCTGGCAGCAATGTGCCATGAAACAGCTCCTGATAAATCGAAGCAAAAACACGGCCGCCACCGCATCATGCCGCATCTCACTACAAGTGTTTTTTCCCTCGGTATCTTCAATTTGTCTGAGTCCTTCAATGCATCGATGGCCATGCTTGAGTCACTGCGTGTAGTCCGGCCAGCCATTGCCAACAGTGCCTTGATGTAGCCTGTCCTTAGATTTCAAGATATTTCAAGTGAACATGATTGAAACAGTGTGAAACAGCTAGGCTCAACTCCTTGACTCCTTGATAGGCTAGCCTCTGAGACTTTGCGGGAAAGCTTCGAGAATACGGGGCAGAGTTGGACCAGCATAGTCAGGGATGCAACTTTATCCGCTGAAGTTCCATCAGAGCTCACTTTCCGCAGCCAGCCTTAGTACAGTTTCGAGAAACAAGATGGGAGAAACATGCTGACAGGGACATTTTACAACGGTTGGACTTCTGGTATGCGCACGCACGCACAAATATATATATATATATATACATATACACACCTATTGATCTATCTATCTATCTATCTATCCATCCATCCATCCATCAATCCATCCACCCATCCATCCATCTATCTATCTGTGCGTGCAGTATACATATAATATATATATACTTATATACACACACACATGTGTGTGTGTGCGTGAGCGTGTGTGGAAAACATGCGCAAATGCAATGCGATCATTAATGGAACATGTTTTAATATTTTTAAATGTAGTCCATCTCTCTCTCTCTCTCTCAACATCAATGGCTGCTAAGTGACGCTGTTCCGAATCCTGAGACATGGCAGATTCATAGACCTCGCAGCCAGGCCCGGCTGCCAAACAGGCACCATCAGCTATTCGAAACGAGCCGCACAATCCAATGGCAAGCAACATCAGAAAATGTAAGAAACACTTGAAAACACCCTTAGTGATGGTGACTCAATGCGACTCTTGGCCCAAGCCTGGACTTCACTCAGGACTTGATTCAATTCAATATCAGTTCAATATAACTTACAATATAACCATGTTTAACCCATGTTTAATCCAGGTTTAATCCATGCCAGTACGATGGCCTTCCGCATCTCCTCATGTCGTTCAGCACAGGCCTTCTGAAAGTCAGCTTCTTTGCCTCGTTTCCTGCGCTCCTGGCAACAACTCGCAACGACCGCAATTTTCCGATGCAAGCAGTATGCAAGCCTACGGATGCCTACGGCTAGTAGCGGCTAGGTGTCATTATGATCAAAATTTTCCACAGCTACATGAAGCTATATACAGTACATGACGCTACATGACGCTACATGACGCTACATGACGCTACATGACGCTACATGACGCTACATGCTCATGAAGCTAATGGCGACACATAGTCTCAATGTCTAGGCCGCACTTTCGGGCGATACTGTGACCCATTGAAATCTGACTTACGAAATCTTACGAACATCCAAAGATTATCCTCCGGGGTGAGTCTCAGCAGAAGAAGATCAATTCATATATACATGATTTGAAGGTTTCCTAGAATAGGGGTACCCCGAATCATCCATTTTCATAGGATTTTACATTATGTTGTATAAACCATCCATTTTGCGATATATGGCAACACCCATTTAATAGGAGTTTAAGGTGTTTCAGAGTGACTGGCATCCACTGTCCTCAGGATCCTGAGAGTTGCCAATCTCCCACCACCTGCACAACACTGGAAATGGATGGAAATGGGACCCGTCAAATGGGTGAACATGCTACCGGCTTAAAGAATCTCATACCAACCTCTTGCTGCGCCATGCTTCATCCCAAATGAACACGAGCTCAAGCGCTGGCCCAACACACTTGTTTACAACATGGCGGTTCCATTTCGACCGGCACGCACTAAAATCAGGTGCACACCTGTGTCTGTTCGCTCAACGGTTCATCTGCAAAACTCAGTGGTTATATAATGTTATATAAGCCTAGAATGAAGGGGCATTTCAAGTATCCGAGTTTGAGGTCTATGCATCTATGTAATGTAAGCTCGTCGGTTTATGTAGAGCTTATGTTTGGGAGCTTCCCAAAAAATGGTCTTGCACAATCACTGATCGATAATGTAACACAGTAGTCCGCATAGACCTTACCCATGGTCCCCTGCTATGGCTATTGTTGAGATATGTTGAGATTAACCATTGGAAGGGCACGGAAACTGGCCTTGGTGTGGAAAAAGCCTTTAAGGCTTCCAGCAAACCGGCTGCCATTATCAACCGCACAGGATCTGGGTGTGTATAGTGCTGGGCATATAATTGTGGCTATCGAGGGCGCTGCAGAAACGGCTAAACAATGTGGAAAAGTCAACACGACACTACTTTGATTGGGTTTTTTATGTGGTCCGTGTGTTTGTCACAATGAAGGACTTCATTGATGTAGGTTCGATGGAATATTGAACATCTAAAAACTGAAGATGTCTAAACAAAAGCAGATAGAAATATACCCCAAAACAGGCTGGGGCAAGCCTTTGTCAAGGATGCTGCTGCCTTTCATTCTCGTGTTGGTGTGTTGGGCCTTTGCGTGTGCTGTGCAAACATCCATGTCAAAGCTACTGTCTGCAGCTGCTTTCAGCCAAGTTGGCAACGACATGCAACAACTGGTACGCTCAGTATCAAGGTCTAGCGAGACAAATGAAACTACGGTTGGGTGCTCATCTCTTGGCAGGTTGAAATATGTTGAAATATTGATAAATATTGTACATTGTTTGATTATGCAATCTATCTCAATCTCATGACTGGGACCTACTACAATCCGCTACCGCCGCTACAATCTGCCAACATCAACCTCACTGTGTTGGACTTCGCCAAGGAACTCGAGCTGAGCCGATCAAGTAGCTCACAGCCAGAAGTTGGCCTCACCGGATTCCGAGGATTTGAACATACTGAGAAATAGACTTTGACAGTATGAAACAGTATGAAACAGTTGTAATGCAGTGGATTGCAGTGGTAATGGAATGCAATGGACACGCTGAAACTGTGCGATGGTATGATAAAACCATAATTAAATATAATTAATGGAATCCAATGTGGAATCAAGGGCAAAGTTTGCCATTCGCCATAGTTTACCCAAGCCGGCCTTCGGTTGCTGCCAAGTGGAGTGCAGTGCGGGCATCATAATCCCCGCTGTTCACATCCACAGAGTTTTCCGTGAGCTGCTGCAACCTTGAAACATCACTAGACGTTGAAAGATCACAAGACATGACATCACTAGGCCCGTCACTAGGCATCACGAGATGTCACAAGACGTCTCAACAGCTCAGAGAGCGCATGGTAGTGCATGGTAGTGGCTGCTAACATCTCCCATTCTGCGAATCCTGGGGCCGTACCCCTTGTGGAAGGTGGAAACTGCAACCACGGAGCTTCAAAATGTTCCCTGCAGCTGCAGCATCACAAAGCCAGCCTGCGGCCAAGTCCTGTCGCAGCTAGATGAGATGCAACATTTCAGGGACAAGATACAACAAGATTGCAACAAAACATAAGGGGGGTTGTAACAGAATTCTCAACAGAATGCAATATATGAATGGCAGCCTGTCGAAGTCCGCCTTTCTTGGAGTAGATAAGTTGCGCAGCCACCTATGTGAATCATTGTGAATCTGTGAAACAGCATGAAACGGCATCGCCTAGGAGATCCTACAGCATTCTTACATATTCCTACCATATCTAGCCGCTTTCAGTCTCACCCTGTGTCTGAGGGAAGGACTGCATGATTGTTTTGGATAGCATCCTCCAAGGCTGTTCCACCCCAGCGATCTTTGAAGTTGGGGTCCGCTCGCGCATCCAAGAGGAAAGAGATGACCTGAGAAATCTGAACCCCAATAGCCCAATAGCTCATTGAACATCATTGAACTATATTGAACTGATTGGTGGAGGTTTCTGCAACCGTGCAAATCATTTTGGGATAATGATGGATAATGGCTGCAGACTACAGCCTTCCGTTGGCAAAATGAAGCTGGACGTCTCGAAATCATGCCCACAACGGTCCACAACGGTCCACAACGGTCCACAACGGTCCACAACGGTCCACAACGGTCCACAACGGTCCACAATGCCTTCAGAACGCTTCAGAATTGTGAAATGTCGGGTCCCTTGCCTCCAGTTTGCCCTCTGATGCTGCGAGATGAAGGGCAGTGCGGAGATCATAGTCCCCACCTTAAAGAGAAAGCAACGAGGAGTGGCATGAAGTCTCAAGCTTGCGAGATGACCTTGCTATACCTTGCTAGGTTGCCAGTCAATGCCAAGATATGCCAAGCAACTGTTTGGATCAATCTTCACCTCAATAAGTTCCTGCAGTGCCTTTGTTGCTGAGCAATTCTGAGCACAGTTGCTACATGACTACAAGCACTCGGCTGAATGATTAAAATGATTCAAAATGTTGCACATCCCCCCGGATAGGACCCGAAAACATTTGAAACACATCCCGTCCCTATGATTTTGAGCCTCCGCAGAACTAGGAACGGCAATGAACGGTAGCAGCCATGGATTCCATTTCCATGGATGATTGTAGATGGCTAGGGCCACATATGGCTACCCTTTGCAGCTCCAAGATGCCATGAGGTTGCCACTAGAGGCGGCATCGCAAAGAGCTGTGGCAGGATCCTTCATGGTGTGAATCTCTGAAGCACCATTTAAGACCTTCAAAATGGACCAACATGGGCCACAACATGTCACAACCAACTTGATGAACTGCTCCATCTCCTCTAGATTCAAGTCGGCGTGTTGATCCATCAGCAGGTCAATCACAGCACTGAACTTGCCCATCACTGCATCCTCAGCCCCAAACAGCCGACAAATCCGGGTGACAAGTGAAAGGGCTTGCGACAAGTTGCTCTCAAGGGGGTGCCTTTCCACCGATCTTGCGCATTCACATTTCCTGGCAGCATCTGGATTTCAGACTTTACAAAACCTACTGTCCAAAATCATCAATATAAGCATATTATGATCTGTTTGCCTTTTCTTTGTGCCATTTTGTGCCAGTTCTAATTATGTAAGGCTGGCGATCCAATGAATCTGGCCTTCAGCCTTGATGAGGAGCTTCATGACATGTTCGCGGCCCTCTGAAGCTGCCAGGTGCATGGCCGTCCGGCCGTCGCTGTTCCCGGTGTCCACCAGCACCCGTTTTCGCAAGAGCAGCTCCACCTGCAAGGCATGGAAATTGAGAAAAGCCAACTTCGTGCCTCTCATAACTGTGTCAGTGTAGAAAATGGTGCACTGCCGTGCCCTGCCTGTTCAATATTCCCTTCAGCAGCTGCATTGATGAAGGTTGTGGACATGTGTGCTGTGCGATTCAGCAACCTTCGTGTGGGCATGGAAGGACCCAAAAAAAGTACACAGCTTCAATGGGCCACAAGAGTGATGAGAAGCACACTGACTGAGTTCCTTGAAATGACTGCACATCACTCAATACATTTGAATATCAATCAACACCCCATGCCTCAAATCACTCACAATGATTCAAACCAAGACACACTTGACGCACAGACTCCCTCATCATCTGGGACAGCTCCGTATCTTCCTGCTTGCTGTCAACATTTCTGGTCAGACAACTTCTACACAACATTGTACGATATTGTACGAGACTCCAGTGAAGAATCATGGCATCATACTGCACACTGCATGTATGCGGCAGGCCTGCCCGTCGTGAACAGCATCTCCTTTAATGTCAGTTCCATTCAAGGAAAGCCGCATGAGATGAGCTGCATTTTGCAGAAGTTGATCCTTGGCAGAACGGTCACCCTATGACGTGCGATGACAATGCTGCGACTACCGGCCCCTGCTAGTCAGTCATTACAAGTACCAGCAGTGCAGGTCCCTCCATGATACACTGAAACTCCTGGATACATAAGATAAGAAATTAGGAAGCGTGTGACATTCTGCGACTTGCAGCATCTCTCTTTAAATTCTTCTAGATCATGCACAGAAGCACGAACCAGGAAAATCATGGAAAATCCCCTCGTCAGCTATGACTGCTATGGCTGCTAGTGCTGCTAGGTCGCGTGGTCTGAACCCAGATTTGCCATGATCATTTCGAAGTCGGTACGCGACATGCTAAGGACAGAGGATTCCACGCCGGCGCGCGATCGCACCTTAAATGAGAGACTGCCATGATATCTCTTGCCAGGCACCTGCATCCCAATCATCCCAAAGTTGCGCGCTGCGGCGCTTGCTTGGTACAAGTCTGTTTGCAGGGCAAGGTGCCGAGTACAAATGGGGCACCTTCAAAACGAAAGCCACCTCCCCCACTGCTGTGGGTTCGTTTGGTCGATCCTTTGTTGCCGGGAGGGCTTTCACCCCTGTTCATAACGAACCAGCAAGGTCTGGAATCCTAGCGCAAAGCTTTGCCAAGATTCACTACGTGCATAGCGCACCAGCTGCTCCTGCGGAATCTGTTCATATGTAGATTCACGCTTGACATGTCAAAGCCATTGTTCTCACGCCAATTGAGGACCAGCGCACGACATACATACTTATATAATCTTGTGTTCCCGAATAGAATTGAAAATGACAGAAACGGAACAAAGCAACTGCATCGATCAGTCAGCACCTTTTGTTATGCAGTTGGCTTTGCGGCTGTGTTTCTGTCAGATGCCAATCGCATCAAT
>Ga0126342_10003312_pt1 | contig 26490 bp, 20 predicted proteins | sample Cyp1metagenome_FD_92528 | JGI IMG/M metagenome (GOLD analysis project Ga0126342, IMG submission 92528) | Coral microbial communities from Lord Howe Island, Old Settlement Bay, Australia - Cyphastrea 1 metagenome | ecosystem: Host-associated > Invertebrates > Cnidaria > Coral ...
ACATGCATACATGCATACATGCATACATGCATACATGCATACATGCATACATGCATACATGCATACATGCATACATGCCATGCATACATGTATGCATGCATACATGCATACATGCATACATGCATACATGCATACATGCATACATGCATACATACATACATACACATACATACACACATACACACACATATACATATGATACATGCATACATACATAAATTGCATAAAATACATAAATTAAATACACACATAAATTACATTACATTACATAACACAACATAAATATATAGAATTATATATATATACACGTAAAATTATATAACATATCTTAATATCTGTAGATATATATGTAAATTTGGCATAGATTCGCAGTTGTGTGAGATCATTTTCAGCAGCATGGACGGACAAGGCGTATTTGAAGTTCCGATGTCTGAGGTTGGTTTGTACCTTGCAACGTTTTGCCGGCATGTTTCGATGCAGCCGCTGGGATCGGGTGGAGCTGTGTCCAACTATGTCCAACTTCGCAGGCGCAGCTATGTGCGATGGATGGTGCCTATGATGCAATATTTATCCTTTGGGAATCAAACATATGGTTTGCTGGAGAATCCTTAATTATATGTGATTTCCCCATTAAGACACCCTTGATATCCCTTGATAATTGATGATAATTGAGGATTTTCCAGCAAACCATGTTATATCTTTTCCAGGCATTAAGACACCATAGAGGATGTTCAGTGGCCATGAGTTGAATCGCCTTGCCGGTTTTGTCTAAGGATGAGCTGCACCGACCCCACACAGACTCCATGTCCTTTGCCTATGAAGGCACCAGATGTCACGTCATGTTTTGGGCGAGGTTAAAGGCCTAATTGTGTTGGAGCTCAGTGTTACACACCAACGGCAAAAGGATGCAAAAAGTTATATCTGATATTTCAAGAATCAATCAATTATTCTCCCAGAATTTCTTGGAGCAACAGTACATTATATATATAATTCATTATATGATTTGTGGCTAAAAACCCACCAATTTCTTCTAGTTGACCACTCTCCACTTCTGTCAGGCGCTGACGCCACAAAGCCCAGGCCTTGGAATTGGCCTGGAATTGGCCAATGGCGATCCATCGATCCATCTTTGGACGACACGTGTTGTTTCTATACAAGAGAAATGGGACTATGGATTGAAATCATAGATGTCCCGGTATTTCTTCATTTTTCTTGTTTAACCATGAATTGAAGAATTGTTTCAAATGCGTACTTCGGGCAAAGGGTGCTGTTGCCACATTTGGACTGGTTCAACACTTCATGCATCTGATGTTTTCGGATTGCAACTCCAGAATGAGCTGTTCTGATAGTTCTATTTACCCCGTTACCCATCATTTTTGAATGGCTGATTGAATCTTCACGCGTTTGCACCAAGCCTAGAAACCACTGAGGGGCGTGGGATCTGACTTGGGCTTCTTGGTGATGGTCTTGGAAGTGTTCATGGACTTGCTTCCGGTCCGCAACTCGGTTCTTTGCTCTGACATCCAATGACCACAAAAGGATGACTGTTGTTTTGCAGGGCTTAGCATTCCGAATGGTGTCCCCTGTGGAATTTCTGCTGAATGTATCAAACAAGGTGGAGTCTAATAAGTTGTTGTAAGTATATATAAGTTCAATTCCAAAGTTCTTCGTTTTTTCTTGAGTTGGCAAACCGGATGCTTGATTGGCCAGGTGGTTTGCATTGGTCTTGTGCCAACCTCAGCAATTTCCATGGTCAGTGAGCGATAGTGAAATAAATCAACTGGCTAGATCTTTTTAAACTACACTCTGCTGCAACATCCTCTTATCTATCCCTGCGCCGCTTTTTCCACGCCTTTTCCCTTGAGGGTATTTTTCCGCAGGAGAGCGTGACGCGAAATGTGACTATGACATCGGCTAAAGCATTGCTCATGATGGTATTCTGATGTCCAATGCAGCCACAACTCTCACGGGGAAAATGTGGAAGTATATGGCAGTATACTCAGTATACAAAAAAGATGCCTTTCTTTTTTTTGTTGGCTGGTGTATGCTGGTGTAGTATAGCAGTATAGCAACCCCCCTCCAAATCTCCGTCCCCATGAGGTCCTGCGATTCGGTGACTTGCGGCTTTGGTGTCATACCATGTTGGTGTCCGCGTTGCTCATGGTACTCAAGGCGAGCTTGACCCCAAGTGGCCTGTTGGTTGAGAGTGATAGCCCCATATAAGTAGGGGATCAACGGCAAAATTAACAAATGTGATCTGTGTATGAGCAAAACTTTGTTGGCAAGAATACAAAGGTGTCACAGAGATATACAGAAATCAGACTTTTCTCAGGATCCATCGTTGCAAAACGAGGTAGGTTGACTCCATAAAACGAGGTCAGGGTTAGAAGCACTCATCTTGGAAGACTATAAACGTATAAACAATGTAATTATATAATTAGGGATGCGTGTAATATCCTTTCATATCCTTTCAATTTGTTTTCTCTTTCCAAGGAGAATAAAAGTCGTTGCATATAGATACCATGGCCATCCAAAGCCCTTGGGCGAGGGATTTGCCTCTTGGGCCACGGTCGTCCCAGACAAGGGCTGGAAGGCGGCTGCGATCGACTCGATGGGGCCATGCAATTGTGCGGCAGATGCAGTTGGACCCAGTCTAGTTGGACACTTTCCGAAGCCAATGATCAGTTTCTGCCACTGGAACGGCATTATGGCATGTCAGGGTATGCAGTCGTCTGTACTTTTGTGTACCTGGTGATTCGCAGAATGTTTCAGAAATTTTCAGAACACACATTCCAAGCTCTAGAATCATTGGACCCGACTTTCCCTGCTGTCCACCAGCGGCAACAAGAAATGCTTGCAGGTTTGCCAAGCGCGTTTGGGACTAGATGGCTTGCGGTACTACAGAGAGGATGGCATAACTCTATTGGTTTGTATTCCGTAGTATGAGAATGTATGAGAAGGTCCAAGGTAGAATCATGTAGAACTGTTGTTCTGGCTGGTGGTTTCAAATATGTTTTTTACTGTTCGTTTTTTAACATATATTTGTTGTGCTCATCCCCAATGACTTACTGAGATTTTCCTATCAGATGGATTGCACATGATTAAAAATCATTGAAACCAGCAATGAAGTTGTGTATAACTTGCCAGTTCTGAATGACAGTGCCAAAAGGCGCAGCTCGGTGCTGTAGGACCAGCCTCTGGTGGAGATGATACCCGACATGATCCTGTTGGAGGCTCCACAACTCCACGACACGCAGCGTAGAGAGCGCTTGGGATTGCCGGGATTCCATGGTTTTTTCAAAAGTTCATCCAAGACCCATAGGATGTTTACAGCCAATCTTCAAGAAGGAACGATGTAGAATTTCAGGATGTTTACTAATCTGTTTACGACTTTGAAGCAAGTAGAACTCGTAGTGCTGTGTAAACATGCTGTTGTTGTATAAGGACCCAAGTGGAACAGCAGCAACTTATTTGTCCGAAGACAAGGTATTGTCTTCCTGCACCTCCCATTTCATCCCATGGCTTGCCATCATTTTAAATGCTGGTTTAGGACGAACCCAACTATCATATTGTTACTTACATATCCCAGTAAATATCCAATTTCTTTAAATAAAGGGGGGGTCCCTATTTGGGGCCTCCATGTTCCCCCACTCTCCATTTTCTGTGGCTAATATCAACAGTAAAATCAATGGTTGATTGCTGATTATACCCCGATCTCTTAATTATTAATTCATATCCGTGATGGTTTCTGACATCCTAAGTCTCTTTTCAATATCCTAGTTAATATTATCAATAAATATGTAATGATATTATTATTTACGGTACAACAATTGATTTTATCATATCATTATATTATATCATCATATCCTATTATAATCTATTATATATATACACCAAAAAACAACTCACTGCATGCTAACTGGCAGGTGCAAGGGCTCTGGTTAGGGAGCTCGCGACAGCGTCTTTGTGTGGTAAGCGCGCCGTGTCTTGACTGCTTGGCATGGCTCAATGTTTGCCGAAAATGCAAACCATTAGGGGAACACAATGGGACATGGTATATACATGTATATATATATACTGTAAGCAATCATGTATGGCATTTGCAGCATGTATTTACTGCATCCTCCATTTTTGGGCAAACCCATGCTCTACTCGTATCTGCCTCTTGGATTGGCTGGTGCATGAGTGCTGGCCAAGGTTTGACGGCAGCATTTGTTTGTGCACTATCTTTTGCATTGGCCTTTGCGAGGCTCCGGGCTCCGGCTAGCCAAAGCGAGATGTTCTTGTCATTGGAAAGTGCTTGCAATTTTTAGAGACTGCATGCTGCAAAATCTCGCTCGAAAATCCCTCACTCATCGTAGCATTAAATATAACAGTGTGACCAGTGCTGCAGCCACTGCTGGATTATCTTTCGACGTACTCCTAGAGCTAAAGGCCAAGTCTAAGTGGCAGTGAATTGGAGGTGGTTGAATCCAAATCCATGTCGGAATAGATGAATGTGGCTCGGGAATGCTCGGGTTATTATGGGGAAATGCTGCAGGTCAGTTTGGCTTGGAGTGCCAGAGAGGTTGCTTAACTGCACGGTTTTGCTTTGGGGGGCCAACTCCTTTTGCCACAGTAAGGTCAGAGTGAGACGATTGGGGGCACTGGGAGACTAATGTGGGTAAAACAATGTCATAAACCACCCAATTTTTGATGGTAAACGTACGACTAGACATACCACCCATAAAAATGGTGATGACTGGGGGATGGTTTATGGATGTTTATGGCATTGTTTTACCCACATTAACAAGGATTATGACCACTTTGGGGTGGGAACTCTGAAATCCATTGAAATCCATTGGATTCATTGAGGCAGAGGTCCCTGCGATGGCTCAGTGCCTGAGGCATGGCGGCTGGGGCTGGATTGCAAATAATTCCAATGCTACTGTTGATGGAAGAAATCCTGCACCACTTTCAAGGGCCTACACTTGAAACCTCCTGCTCCTAATTTAATCTTGTTTGACGACACAGTGATCAAAATGGATTTGTGCGAGTGACGGAAATCCTGCACCACCTGTTGACATGTCATTCAACCTTGAGCTTGGGGGTGCGGGGGTACAAGTTATGCATTAGCAAATGATAGCAAATGTAAGGTTATAGACGTGGTGCAAGATTTCTTCCACCCACCGTGGCAGTGCATAGTTTGCTATATATCATATATGAATTATATATACGTATATATATATATACATATGATAGAATGATTGCAAATTAGAATGGAATTCATATGCAGTATCATTCCAATGGTTGAATAAATGATTGTATTGCATGTAGTTGACTCTTTATAATTGATATAATATATGGTTATACTAATCTGCAAAAGGTAGAGGATTTTACTTTTCTATCCTTTCGTGTGGTTGCATACTATATTGGGCCTGATGGGGAGTACCGTCACCTAGGATAGAGCATTTCCTGTTGTACATGCAGTAGACGTTGTATATGCAGTAGAAGAGGACGATCTGTTTTTAGCGACTGATGAATTCCACACTTTTTCTCTAGATTCTAGCAGTCACAGGCACATCGCGTTTCCTAAATAAACTTACGTAGGAAAATGCAACAATCCTGGGATGTATTGGGGCTGCTACAGGTGTTGGCAGCTCGAAAAAAAAAACATATCCACAATTCGTGGTGGCTGGTTCTGGGCTTTCCTCTTGTCATCTCGTGCCACGGTTGATTCCCGCAGATATATGCTCTTGGTCCTGCTTGTGGCCAGTGCCCTTTTTACTGGGCATGGCGCCAAGCGGATCCGGTGTGGCAGTGATTGCGAAGGATAGGAAGATAATGGTGGAAATATGTTGGCAACAATGGTTGTAATAATGGGATACTGATGGAATAGTCGTGGATAATATACGTAAACATCTGTAGTATAGAATGGGGTGATTTGTGCTGGTGTTTGATGCTTGTGCTGAGGGTCCTCTACTTGGTGGCAGTATATACGAACAATGCAGTTATCTAGTTTTACTCAACCGCACGCTGCAGGGAACCCCCGTGGACATTCAAAGTGGTTGCAAACTCTCAAAGAAATGTCCAAGCAGACAAGACTTCCCATGAGTCTAATTAGACAACATGAGAACATGGCCTTTGCATGCTTTCCCAATCTCATCATTCAGAAAGATACAAAAGGCAGAGCTATCTTACGTATCTTAGCCGGGAATCCAACTATGGAAATCTAGGATTCAAGGCTATTTGTAAAGGTTCAGCAGAAATGAATAGACATGGTTTTCTCCCAAAGTGGGGTATCTACGCGTATATGATCATATGTATGTATATATCATACCAATATTTATACTGCAAATAATATAATTATTATACTTATTTTACTGTGAACCAGACCATTTGATTATATAATATTAATTGATATTTGAAAAAAATGAAAATATTATATATACATATCTTGAACCATTAGATTCTACAGTTTTGTTGATCATTTATAATGTATAATTTATACCCTAAATGATTTCTTGGACCATGAGATTTTAGATGTGACACCTCGGTGCTGCTTCCAAGGTCGGGACCGGAAACTACGGCATTCAAAGTGCTTGGCATCGCTGGGATCCCTGGGGATGTACCTACCACATATAAGGCCTATGTAAGGCCTATGTAAGGGAATATCCCCTCAAAATATGGCCAACAATATGGTACTAACGTACCTCCATTTTGGGATCCTGGAATTCCCATTGATAGAATGGGGAAAATCATGAAACACTATCAATTTTTGGGTGGTCTCCTATTTAATACTATTTTCACACAAACTCCATATACATGACTGGCCAGCTTATCATCCGATAATGCCCTCTTGAATCGGAATTCACATCTGACGCACGCCCTAGGTCTTGGCAGGAGCAGCCTGGGTGCCCAGACACCATCACCGAGCAACTCCCCAAAATGGATGATTTATAGTCACTTTCTTCCACATTCTTGTAGGTCAAGGATGGCACCCCACAGACTTGCCGCATAGCCAAAGTTTCACTTGGAGTTCTAGCTGCGGCTTTCGCCAAGGCCTATGGAAATCCAGTCACCCAGCGGCAGAGAGGGGTTTGATGAGTTTTGGCGAGCAGAATGTCAAACCAGAACGTGCAATAAGAAATCATTGTGAATGAGGTTAAGAATAGTTAGGGCATATTGACACTAAATCCACTTCGAAATCTTAACCAACTCTTTCAATATCCGGAGTTCCATACAACTAATATATATAATTATATATATACACATTTATTCTATATATAATATGGTTATAATATATATATACATATATATATAAGGTAGTGATTAAGTAGATATACACTATATGTATATATATATATATATAATACACGTTTACAATGTTTTATTGGCATCATCCCGAGGCCTTGGCTTTGGCCGTGGAGGCCTGGTCTCGTCACACGGAGCCCGAAGTCAAAGCCAGCGGCGTTGGAGGCGCTACGTTGAACCAAAATGGGGGGTTTCCATAAATGGAGGTACCCCAAGATGGGTGATTTATATGGGAAAGTCCTATTAAAATGGATGATTATGATGATTTAGGGGTACCTCCATTTATGGAAACCCCCATAACAGGGGGGGTTCAATGTGGATAATGTGGGTAAAACAATGCCATAAACCATCCCCCAAAGCATAAATAGGTGGTATGTCTACCATTCCCAAATGGGTGGTTTATAACATTGTTTTACCCACATTACTCCAATGGTTTGTGAACATCCTTTTAATAATGGACGATTTTAGGGGTACCATAGCGATTTGATGGTTTCCTGAAATGGTGCTACCCCAAATAATCATCCAAGTCATTAGACCATTTTAGTATTTAAGCCCATGGTTTTGGGAACCACCATTTTAAGAAATCTCCACATAGCAATTCATTGATGTTAAGAGGAAACACTGTTTAGCAATGGTAGTTTAACATGGTTATGACATAGATCCAATAATGGAAAATGGAACGTGGGGACATTTACAAATATTTATATACATTTATGGGCATTTATAGACATAGCCACAGAAAAATATTTTTTAAATTGTTGACCTTTTCGAAACATACCCTCCGGTAATTAAACATGGCCGGAAGAACTGAATGGAGGTGTATAGCTGAGGAAATCATCGAACTAAATGGGGAATTTTCATGCCAGCCATGTTTGATTACCAGATATTGACCCCAAACGTGGGAATGTGACACTAAGAAAATATCATGGGGATGTAATGGACATATATAGGATTTATACTAGTAACTAGTAGCCAGCAATCAACCAGGGAAATTGACTGGAAGACATAAACAATCTTTGGGTTTGACGAAAAGTGGAGGATGGGTCCGCAAGTTGTGGCAGGGCTTTTAGGTGGTTGGGCAAGCTAGACAATTGGTGTATAAATGGGTGTGTCTGAAAATAGTGTACCCCTTTTTACCCAATGGTTTTGCTGATCATTATCCCTATTAAATGGCTATTTGTTTGGGAATATACCCTATTTTCAGACAAACCTACATCATCATTCCGTGTTTGAACCGTTCGTGGACATAATTCGACTTCAACATTGAAATGTCACGTGCCCAATAAGGACATGTCTCCAAAAATTATAGTTCTATATAGTCGGCGAAATGGTTGAATGGCAAGTTTTGGATGTTTTGGATTGGTTTATTTATGATATCCAAAACAGTAGAATCAGTGAATAGACCAATCCAAATAAAACCATTTTTTTACAAGTTATTTAACTGATCTATGTTTTGGATTATGTTTATTCTTAATTTGTAGATAGAGTCAGTTAAGGACAACAGTGGGGCAAGGTGGTTTTACTTGAGAAAACCAACTAAAAACAACTTGCCCCCTATCTTCGGAAATCTTGAGACACTAGAGTGTTACCAACATTTCTTGATTCATGTTTCTTGTAGAACTCAACAACTATGTATTTCAATTCCATCTGCATTTGAACATATTGTGCTATTACTATTAAATCATATTAAATCAACATAATCTGGAAATCACATGAAATAATCACAATATAACCCTAAAATCAAAAAATCTCGGAGACATGCTCCTGATGCATTTTATGCTCCAAATTTTAGAGCATACTTTTCAGTAATCAAACATTGCTAGCTTGGAAATCTCCCAAGTAAATGATCTAGATGGAGGTTTTAATGGGAAAATCATCATGTATTTTCTTGCATGTTATAGAAATATCATTAAATATCTATACATGGAGGGAATTTGCCACATTAACCATTTTGGCCCTCGGTGTATGAGAATAATTAGAAGCCAGGTCCATCTGTGATGACTTCGTTCTCCTCTGCGCTGTCACCCAACTCCAGTGTAGCCCTCGTGGGAACCAGGCGTGGAAGTTTGACATGGGGTGACACCCGGAAGTCATGGCCATTCTAATATTTAATGTGGAACATGAGAAATCAGGGGACTTGGGGGTTTTGGGGTATCTCAGTATCTCATGTTTTTCAGAGAGACAGATTTCATAGCGTGGAGTTTCCGATTAAATGTGGCCAGCCTCAGCCAGTTCCAATTGCCTTCTGAGAAGGGCTGCAGATGTTTGCCATGCTTTTTCTTGGAGGACATTGTAGGCATTTCTCCTGCAGAAAGTTTCAAACCTCTTATTTTTTTTTGGAGACTTCAACTTGCTTAGTACTTTAGGCCATTGAGTACTCAATGACTCAATGTCAACAGTTAAGTATGAAATGGAGACACGTTTTGAAAATTCTTGAGGACAACATGCCTGGCAAGTCAAGAGCTTCTGGAGATCTTCCGAACTAGCAAACGTCATGAGTGGATCAATATATATATATATATACACCAAGATCTTGATCGCTCAAAAGTATGCCAGTAGTTTTTCGAGGCAGTTTCTTGAATCCAACTTGAAGAGATGCTATGAAAACTTGAGAAGCCAAGATGCCCGGTCCTTTACTAACTCATAGGAGGCAAATCTCCGAACTTGTGTGGATCCCAGCAGGAGGCTTGAGTGCCGATGATCACAAACATTGGGATTGTCTCAAAATCCGGACTATCAAAATCCCATCGTTTATATATAACGTATGATATATATATATACATGTTTATCTTTATCATCTGTTTGAATGGTCATGTTCTCATGAAAACTACCATCTTGCGGTATCCAGGCAAACCCAAATCGGATTCGACCTGATTCCACATGATCTGAGGGAATTTACAAATTTGGAAGATGTTTCCAAGCAACCAGTGTGGCGTTTCAGCATTACGTGCAGAGTATCCGTATCTGTGCTTGTACGGGTTTGTCTGATTTTTGTTGGGAATGAAACGATTTCCCTTGATTAATCACCATGTTTCCCATATGTTTCCCATATGTTTCCTATATGGTTCCCATATGTTTCCCATATGTTTCCCATATGTTTCCCACAAAACACAGCCATTTTCTCACCTGGGACTGTCATGACCGTCCAGCTCTAAGGGCGAAGAAGGTGCTGGTGACGTGGGGAAGGCTGGAGCATCACCATCTGGAATCCATCCATTTGGTTATTGGAAGTCTGAAAAACCGTTCATTATTGGGTGTACACATCTATTCAATGCATATATAATAATATAATTATATATACATATGATATAATATATATAATTATATAATATATATATATATATATATAATTATATATTATATATTATCTATATAATATGTACATAAATATATAGTACATATTTATATTATGTATATATATATATATATATATATTGTGTAATATATGATATTCACCAATAAATACTTAACCACGTATTCACCATTGCTACTATATCCACCATCAATACATTATATTATACATTATATTATATTATATATATCCTACTATGTATTATATAACATACAAATGTAGTTCAGGCATTAATATATCCATTCATAGGGGGCTGATAATTTGGATATCCAATTACTGACAAGATGTGACAAGTGGCAAGATGTGTCTTTTGTGTTTCGGTGGGTTTCTAACACCTCCCGCACCCTCCACGGACTCTGGAAGCTTGCTGTTGCTGCAGGTCTTCATGCTCCCGGCGACTGCACTTCCTTCATGTTGATTCTGGAGTCTTTTGGATCTTGCCAATGTGTAAGAGTTTTTGGTGTATTCCTGAGCCTGGACTGAACAGGCCAACGGTTCTGGTCAACGACTCTTTTTAAACATTTCCAGCTGCGTAGAAGTCATGAAAATGATGAAGTTTGACGCAGCCAGGCACGACACTGCTACATGCAGCAGTATCCGCAAGAAAGTTCCTTGCTGCAGAAAAAGGCAACCTGCATGATGTCTTTGAGACTGCTTTTTTTTTCCCTCAATAAAGTTCACGGATCTGACAAAGTTTCACACAAGATTCTTCAAGAAACGATGAACATCGATGAACAGCTTTGCCAAGACTGTAGGTCCTGTAGGTTCAGGGCCTAGGGTTGACCACGAGTCAGTGTATGGACACTATGCCGGGCAAAATGTTGCAGAGTTGCTGGAAGAAAGTGGTTGTGTGAGAGTTAGTTGCTTTGATCAGAACCGGCGAAAGGTTTCGATCTGCAAGGAGAGCGATGTGCAGTCTGTAAACTTTTTGATCCTGGTTTTGCATCCTCTAATTCTGCCTGTTTCAATTTGTTGCATACTGATCAGCTGATCCGTTGCGCAAGGCGTTGCTTCAGCAGTTGCTGAAAGCCATGCACAAGGCGCAGGCGCAGCGGCGCAAAAACTGCTGCCTGATTTGTTGTGTTTGTTGGGGAGAAACATAATACCTACCAAAGAAAAGTACGGACTCAACCTGATTTTTTGGCGGACCAACTGATACGGACCCAACACGTTTCATTTGTTGATAGCAGAGACTTCTTGCGTGTACTCTGCACTTTTGCATTCCTTGAGCATTGACGACTCGTGCCTCGGCAAAATGGTCAGGAACAGCTTGGACGGAGAGAGCAAAAGAAAAGCGAGCTGCTGAAGAAAGACTGGCCTCAGTTTTCGCTTGACGATGCCATGTGGTCGGATGCTTTACAAATGTGTTACTAAGTAATGATTTGATATTGTTTGTGGTCAAACACACACACATAATTATACTATGTGTGGATTATTGTAAACAAATCGAAATTGGATAATTATATAGTTCAATCATGTTTAATCAGTTTTGATGACTAGCAACGATTTTTGCGTGATCTGAAATCCAAAATCAGCACGATATTTGCGCATAGTTCAAAGAGCTTTTTCAGAATGACTTGTGGAAGTGTGTCCTGAAAAAAATATTGCAAATTTCTAACCAAAGACTTTTATCATCAGTTGATGGATATTTATTGATGGTTATAAAATGTTATATATATATAACCATGTCCAAAATCCATCAACTATTGGGAATAATCATCCCAACTGACTAATATTTTTCAAGATGGTTAAAACCATCAACCAGTTTATCATCAGTGCTGAGCATTCCATTTTGGGGCGCCTGTGCTGAAGGAGCAGGCGGATGAGCTTCTCAGCGCCCGGCGAGCTGACCGCTTCGCAGAACAACGCATGCAGGAGGTCGCTATTTGTGCGGTGCCCCAAAAGAAAGGCAGTTAAATAGCAACCAAATCCAATCCAAATGATCCAAAATGGTAGTTTTTATGGTAGTATTCATGGGACCAAATATGTGGGTAGAAGAATCGATGATGAGTACTATCAGAGAAATATGATGATCATTTGATGATGAGTATCGTGATGAACAATTTTCAGTGATATATACTCTTTACGCGTAAAATTCAGTAATATTAATGGTTAATTGATGACAGTCAGTTGGTGGTGAATGATGATTTTTGGCATAGACTATAGGACATTATATAACTATATTAAATATTATAATTAATACAATATGTTACGATATGATAGATTACAGACATGAACATACGTTTCAGTGCAATCTAATCCAATGCAATGCAATATAATGTATTACACCCCAATATAGTACATTATGATACGATACAATATTACGGGACAGAACGACGTAGTGTGACACAGATATGAATATTAATATGAATATAATCATTGATATGTACTGTATAACAAAATATTATCACATATGTATATATACCATATCATATTTAATATCATATCTGATATTATATTTGATATCATATATATAATATTATATGAAACATAATCTATAACATAATATATATATAATCATTTAGAATACAATATCATCATATATCTAATGATATTCATAACAGCAACAACAACAACAACCACAACCTCCATAACAGTAAACATACACATATGATTATGCATATATATATATATCTTGTGGAAATGGCACCCCGAATACAAATCAAAGCACTGTGCAGATCCCTGTAGGCGCTCTCCGACCAGCAGCGAATGCTCAACAGCCGTGCAAAGAAGAAAAAACACCAGACTCTGAACTTCCAGGCGGGAAGATAATGGGAATATACTGGGAAGATATTAATTTTAATGGGAGTATGAAAAACCATTTAACTATAATTGATGGGAATCAATATATATATACATCTAATGGCTATACAGTTGGAATCTAATGGGAATATTACTGTAATGGGAATGTGATTTTTCAAACCACATATGATAGATGGGAATCTAATGAGAGTATTAATCAGAAAAAAAATATGATAAATGGTAATATCATGGGAATCTAATAGGAATCTCATGAGAATCTTGTTAAATATGGTGACAGGTTTGTTCACCTTTTTTGGGATGAGTTCACCACAAGAGGCAGCTCATCATGGACAGATTTCATGGGATGAATTCGGGTTTCGCAGATTTTCCCTACCAATCCTCTGGGGAATGGATCCACTGGACATGGATCAAATTGACATCGGGCTTCTCATGGGTTGCAGTGACAGCCAGATCCCATGGTTTGTTTACCCTACGCGGTTTGTAATCAACATGGTGCTGACATGGCTCTTTTCCAGATTTTGGAATGCCAACTTCTAAGCTCAACAGCAGCAAAATCAGGAACGTGGCAATGCCCAACTACTGAAGAATACCCTGAGAGCCTGCAAATCCTTGAGCGAGATCTGAGCCAAGGATGCGCGTTTGCGCGCCTTCCCTATTGGGATTCCCATGGGAAAACTGGCAAGTTTGCCTCAAGCCATCAGCCAAAGAACAGCTTTTGGCATGTTTCTGAAATTCATCGGAGACGACGTGACGTCGCAGCCCTTGCGTCGTAAATGTGGTCTTGGTATGGCTTTGTTATGGCTTGTGCAACAGGTTTTCCGATTGTTATATCATCTCCCTAGGCCGCTGGCCGCATTTAGTAAGAACGGATCAGATGAGTTTGGCCAGCCATCTTTTCGACGTTGCCGGAATCCTGGCGAATTCTCAGTGACTTTTTCATGCCCATGATTTTTAGCACTGTCTAAAACAAGCCTACTAGTGGAAAGATTGGAGATACGAGCTTGATGCCACCACTAAGGATATCGGATGTCATTTCTTCCAACTGGAAGGGTTCCTGGACAAATCAGCATGGGCCATTGCTCGGAGCCATTTTGCTCCGCAAATCACCACATGAGAGCCGCAAGTTTAGCTGTGCTCAAACTGGAACTGTGTTTGTTCAAGGCCAGGACAAGCTTGCAGGAGGCTCAGGATTTCTGGAAGATTATAACATCCCTTTGATCCGTCCTTCGATGTCAGGCAGCAAAGAGCAGCATGAGCCGCCACTCACCTGTCCAACATTTGACGATAACTACGTGGCACCGTTGCATTTACACGATCTGAAGCCATGCTTGTGCCAGCGTTGGCTTTGGCACATCCCAAGGATGTCACTTGGCTGGCATGATAATTACAGTAATATGATGACTGCATGGTGTTGTTTAATTTTTAGGTTGTCCCACTGGCCGGAGTATCCTGGGTATTCAAATCAGATCAAACAGATCACACCTTGACTTCATACGTTTCTTGATCCCTTTCCTACCTATTGGATAATCATCAAGATTATGCTTTTGATGGAGATTTCCGGTTGATGGACTATGATACTAGTACTCCCCAATGAATAGACAGGGTAGGTTCATACACCTTATAAACCTTTGAGCCCTGCGCAGTTCACAATGCCTAGGTCACAAATGCTTTGCGCCGGCAATGCATTGGACACCAAAGCTACACTTGGTGCCTTGCAATTCCGACACAAAGTGCTTCAGTTGGGCGTCGCTTCCAAGTTAAATAAGCACTACATATCCAGATTGATGATTTCACTTATTTTCCAGGATAGCAGGATGGTTCTAGCTTCCAGTCAGCTTAAGCTGGAAGGATCTATGATGAATGACGTAACGGCACATTAATGGTTTCTATTTGTGTGTCTATCTATCAATCCATCCATGGATCCATCGATGGATCCATCACACCAAGTATCTATCCATCTATCCATCTATTATCTATCCATCTATTCATCTATCCATCGATCCATCTATCCATCTATCCATGAACAAACAATCCATCGATCCATGATCCATCAATCCATCTATCCATAGATCGATCTATCCATAGATCCATCTATCGATCAATCCATCTATCATCTACCCATCTATCTATCCATCTATTTACCTATCTGTCTAATCTGATCTGATCTGATTTAATCCAATCTAATCTAATCTATTTTGATTTAATCTAGTCTGATCAAATTCAATCCAATCTAATCTATCTATCCAATCCTTGTGGAAATATGTTTATGGTGGTGCATCCAACGTAGGTATAGGCTACAAGTTTGATCGAAACTTGGCAATAGGAGTGTGTCGGTTTATTGGCATGGTGTTTCAATTGTGTGAACGCAACATGTTATGGGTAGGAAAGTTGTTTGAGTTACTAGTCCCCGAATTCATGTCGCTTTTCAATAACAAGGCACAAACCTTGACAAGCAATGTCATCATCAGACTTGATTTGGAGTGTATAGCGTACTATGACAACATTGAATATAGTTGGAATATATTTGGAATATGTTGGAATAAACCAGCTGAAAGCCGGCAAAGTTTGACACTGGCAGGCTAGCTTCGTCGCCATTCAGACTTGGTAGACGACCTTCGGAGCAGAATCGCAGCTCGATCATTACAGTGTAGCTGCTGGACAGTGATTTGCTGCCCCTTGTGGTGAAAGTAGTGCCATTTCTGGCTCTTTTACTTTTAAAACAAGCTAAGTTAATTCTATCTTTGGCGTGCTTAATTTGAATTCTGTTCGCATGATTGCCTTGCCGCATTTCACTGTCAAAACATTTCATATTTGCAAAACACCAGAAACCACAGAAGTGCTGTGCAGAAAACTTAACCTTGGAGCTCATTGATGTATATTACGTAGGTCAGCCCATTTCAGCCTGCTTGCAGCCTCGAGGCAATTCCAGATATATTGTCATATGATGTAATATTATGTTAATGTTTTTCAATATCCTCAAGCATAGACCAAGGGATGAGTGTTTTAGTAAAATCGCGGACATATTTCGACTTCCTGCTGTGCTGGAAAGGCGACCCAAGGCGCTTATGGCTGGCAATTTGCTTGGCACCAGGCAGGGACGTTGCTCTCCCCTTGACATCCAGAGGACCATTCAAGTTGCCAGATAGGAGGTGAGTATTCCTGAATGGATGCCGGATGGATAGAATATGAAGCTCCAGCTCTAGAAGGTTTGAGTTGAACATGTGCTGAAAACACACGCTTTGTGTGTTTGTATTCTGTAGTTTGCCTCCTACGAGCTGGAAATACTGCAGGTTTATAGAACATATGGAACACCCTTAACTTGAAGACATTTGATAATATACTATAACAATCCATAATATACCGTCTATAATCATCTATATGCATCTACATCAATCTATATCCATCTACATCCATCGTTGGCTCTGAAGATCATGCACTGTGCCTCCCAGAGGCCTGCGGCGTTCCAATGGACAGTGCAGGTCAGCGCTTCTTCGGCATGCAGGTACCGGAGATCCATGTTGGACGATTATTGATGTGCCCTGCTCCAATACTTATGATAGGAGTCTGAGCATCGGTGGTCGAGGAGCCATACCTCATCCATTTTTGACGCCAGAGTGTGGAAATGTCGCTGATCTCACTGATTTTTACCCCTATCAGCCCTGAAGTTCACAACTATGTGCTTTGCATTGTTTGTTGTTTTGGTTTTACTGTTTTTCTATCTTAATGATTCATCATATTCATGATTCATTGACTGGAAACCCATTGGGTAGTTTCTCTAACATGCCGTGTTTGTTCCAAAGCACAAAGCGGCAGGCTACTCTGCTGGAGAGGCAGTGGCACAGTGGAAACAGTTGCATTACTTTGCGAATGAATTTAATTAATTGTAGTACTGTAAGTCATCATTTGTTGTATCATTCTATGATATTCTATGCCTATAGATTATAACTTGGAAATGCTTGGAATTATTGATCAAGCTATATATATATATCAGGATGAACTGGGGATGGGTCAAAACTAATTATTACATATTATTACCATATTACATATTATTACCATATTAAATATTATATATTACCATATTAAATATTATATATTACCATATTATTACCATATTATTACCATATTATTATCATATTATTACCATATGATTGCCATATTTGGGGGCTTTATTCACATCCATTAACCAGCTATGACCATCAGGGCACCATTGGGGTACCTATCCGGAAACTGCCCGGCAGAACCGCTTTGTCGCCAGGTCTACGAGGTGCCGCCGTTGACGGAAGACGAGGCACTTGTGGTTGGCACCTGAGGGACCGCTACTCAGCTACTCCCTGCCATTGCAGAGATAGTAAGCTCCAAAAAGATAACATATGTTTAGTAAAGTTTAGTACTTTAAGGTATAGATTTCTGAATAAAACATTGTGTTTCGACGGCTTTTGCTGGTTTTTGTTGGAGGTAGGTTAGTACATGTTAGTACTATAGACTATATACAATGTATACATGACTCGACCACGGCCCTGAGGTCTGGCTGCATGGTGTTGGTGACACCGGGAAAGGTCCAAATCTGAGAAGTGGACTCGTAGTTACTATACTTCACTATATTGCTAACCATACAAAATTAATACCGCGGCAATACAATACAATACTATCCTACATTCAACAATACAATACAAGATGATATACATGTGCGCTGCACATGTCTATGTGTATGATCCTGCGTTGGAATCAAGAGACTTTCCTTTGAAGTGCAGCAGTGAATAAGCACGTCGTTACCAGGCTGGTCAAACAGCGCTCCGGCACTACAGCAGATGGGCGTCTCAGAAGTTGAAGTGGTTGTTTGTGTTTTTCTTTCGGTTGGAGGGGAACCTGGTGGTCATCCAGTTTTGAATGGGTCCGCATTGTCAGACAAGCTTCAAAATCACCGAACGTGTGCCATTAGTAACATTAGTCCAATTTCAACCCACACACCAATTACCAAGTGATTTTCATTTTAGTGGACTGGGTCGTTGCACAATCAAGAGCTGGTTGAACAGATTGACCCGGATCATGTACAGGAAATCTATGGAAATCTGCTATGGGGGATGCAACATCCGTACACACGTAGGGGAGTGCTTTGGACTTTGAAATAGAAGGGAGTCATTCAATGCAGATTGGGCAAGATGGGGAAGATAGAAGACATGGAAGCCTATATTAAAGTATGCGCTCTGACCTCGCTCTTTCAACTTCGAAATTGGGATAATTTCGGTAATTTGCCCCAACTTGTATAGTATGTTCATGTATATATTTTCAACAACACATATCAACTTAAATGGTTGTTTGATGATTCAGGGGCTTACTTCCTACCTTTCTTCTAATAGGGGACTATGAAAATCCATGGAATCCATGAACTGTACATGAAAATCGAGCGCCAAATTGTTCAACCGAGGCCTTCCAATGCTTCATTTCCTCTTCCCCACCGCTCCTTTGAGAGGCGTCATGTTCTGCATGTCTTTAGCGTCCTAACAGGGACGTTACTGGATGTGTATGATAGCTGCATCCAATATTCATCCATATTTGCTTACTTATAAATTAAATGTATATATATATATATATATCTATAACTATTATTATCTTAAGTTATACATAGACATATCTACATATTTTTGGAGTCATGAAACCAGCAGCAGAGGCACTTTTGCGAGGTACACTCGCTACTAGTAGCATGTTGATTCCAGGCTCAAGCAGTCTTATGGCCATTATATACTAGACTTGACATTTCCATTTTGTCCACCCTTAAATCCTGATGATCCTATGATACTGTGTCCCATGTGCATTTTGCTGGAAGACTGAACTTATCTATTTTTGGGTCGTTTGCAGGTGGGTAATGCGTCATCCAGGGTTGCCACCAGCAGATCAATTTGCCTGTCTCCCGTTCAAACCTCATGAGTAAGACTAAAAAACCTCGCGCGAGAAAGGCTTGGTTTTGCAAGTCAACTTCTGGACTTCTCGTCGTGGTGCAGGTGTTGGCAGCAAAGGCCTCAAACCATCATGGTGCGGAGCTGACTGATCTGGTTGATCTGCCTGGCAGTGTCTTTTTGCACGCCTTCTGCCAAGCATTTCACGATGAAAAACATGCGGCAGGTATGATGTTCCCACCTTGGATCCGGACCAGATTGCCAGGTCTGGCATACCGTGATGAAAGTGGGGGGCCAGTTAGATTTAGTATAGAGTTGCTGATTGAAACATAGTGAAGCATCATTTGCATCCAGAGTGATGCATATAAAGCTTCAGTGAGCAAACCTTGCACCCTCCTCTCTTGGCCAGTTGATGTTTGGCAGTGTACTGCAGTTGGATGTCAGCAAAGCAGATCGGTACCATAGACCCTCTGCAGCAGTCAGTGATCAACGAACAGAAAGGCAAAGTTTGTATTACGCAGCATTGCAGCACCTTCCTTTCCAGAAGGCCTGTCAGCATGGTTGCAAGCAACATTTGCTTTCAGGAGTCAAGAGGATGCAGAAACGCCATTCTTCCGCACTTTAAAAAAATATAAAAAAAATAAAACATCCCCGTAATGTCAAATACCCCTTAAAAACCCTGGTATGGTATTGGATCTATTCATTTTTGGGCCCCTTGCTGGAGGTATTTGATATCAGGGGAGGGAAAAAAATCCGATTGACGGCAGGCAACCCACTCCTGAGGGGCTCGTGGATGGCGTGGACTATGCTGCTTGGGCCAAATCATCAAAGAATCAGAGCATACATGGCTTTGCGGCTTCTAATATTTCTTATTTTCCAATTTTTTTCGAGGAACTTTGTTTATTCCCCTGTTTTTGGGGATTTTAACAAAACCATTGACCATCATTGACCTAAAAAACAATCTTTTGAGGGCTGAAACACACTGAAACCAGAAACCAGCTCAGGTCCTTGGACTCATAGAGCCATATGTGCCCTGCCCTGGTTGAACTCATGTTTGATGATGCTTGTGGGTTTTGTGTCTATTCAAACAAGTTTAATGATAATAATATGTGGTAATTAATATAATATAATGTAATATATACTATGATATAGTCACTTCATGTCAGGCAGACACTTTGAATGTTTGCGTTGCTCTGTTGGAAAGTGCCTCTCGTTGCTGGCTCAATTGACGGTCAATATTGAAAGCCATCGATAACGATCATGACAGCAACATAGAGCTTGGAGAATGCTCAATGCTCAGGAGGAAACTTGTGCCTGCATTTTCGCTCACTTTGTATCTTATGGCTATTTTAGTGAAGTTCTGCAAGATTCTGCAACCTTGAAACGGAACTTGAACAAGCGGGGAAGCACCATTCCATGATATTGGCATATTACTGTAGACATCTGTAGACTGTTACACCTTCTCAAGGCAAGTTGCGGCAAGTGCAGTTGCTCTAATCAATCCAACAGACTGTTATGCCCAACCGTGATGGTGCCACTTTGTCCAAACATGATGATGGGCTTGTGCTCCTGGCTTGTGTTGATGTTGAAGCATGCCTGCGCTTGATACAGTAGCTCACCATGGCTAGCTGATTTCCTGATATTTCCTGACTATTCTTGGGCTTGCTGTTCATCAATTCGTCCTTGGTTGCTCAAGGTATATACTACTGTATAGCTCAATGTTGATTCTATGGCAGTCTTCAGATGAGTTGTGAACACATTATCCTTCATATCCATTCATATCCTAAGTCCACGTGCTGCCACAACAAGTAGGCTCCAGACATGTACCTCCATTCACTGCGTTGATTCACGGAATTCGACAATGGTTGGGGACGATGGACAAAAACAACTACATTCGACACCCCATTGTTTGATGGTTGGAAGACGTTAGAAGATGTTAGAAGCCCATGAATGGATCTTGGTTGGTCAAACCATTTATCCCATTTTGGAACGACCCCCTTTCTGAGTCAGGACCAAAGGCACAGCCAACCTAGCTGGGCCAAGGACCTTCTACGACAGGCCGATCAGCCAACTTCTTGCGATGTTTACCTTGGAGGAAACTACCACCGATATGGAAATTCATGGCTTTCTCTAGAAAAACGATCTAGAAATCGAGGATTCTTCAAGTCTATGTTCATCTACAGTAGAGTATCTGCAACAAATAGATGCACATAGATGCAAATGGGTGTGTTTTTTTAACATGGGGTATATACATGTAATATACCCCAAATTGGATTTTCAAGAGTGACAATGATGATCAACCATCAATCTGAGGGGTGAGATACTTGCAGGCAAATCCAAATACATGAATATAGATTAAAATACATTGAATAATTGATACGCCGTCTGTCACAACTGGTTGCTTCGCTGCCAGAATGTTAACTCTTATGGCGCCTGAGCAGCTCTAGAAGACACCTCAACATGTTTACTAGGGTATGTGTCACAACGGGCCCCATGTAAGCAGTTGCGTAACGTTGCGTAAGGATTTTGCGGAAAACATACAGATTTGCTGCGCACAAGGCAGAAACACAGATGTGCGTAAGGGGCGCTTGAGGTCTGGCCCAAGCAAATTCAGCAACATAGGTCTTTGCTACTCTTATTTACAGGAGCTTAATCAATAATCAACTGGAACAGTCTCATTGTTTCCTTTCAACTGCAGTTGACATGCTTCGTCACTGCTTGCAAGCACATCCAGACATGTATTGTGCTCCAAGCATCGCTTTGTGCTGGAAGTGCTCCATGTGTGGTTGCAGCTAGAATGTTCAAATGGTAATTGTCGTTGCCAAAGATACTATGCTACTCTGTGCTAGTAGCCTTCAGTCAGCAATGTTTCTTTGCGAATCGCTGCAAAAACCTGCTAATTATTGACACATTTGGCGCGATCGAAAGCCGAGGCCGCCAAAGATGACGAGGAGCTGCATTCGATCGCACCCATGATGCCATCATGGTAGATGATCCCAAGTGTCTACCCTCTGGTAATTTAACATAGCTATTGAACATGGCCATTTATAGTGAGTTTTCTCATTAAAAATGGTGATTTTCCATAGTTATGTTAAATTACCAGAGGGTATAGTCTTTTTCAGGGGCGAAAGTCAACGAGTTCTGCTGTTTCAACCTGCTCAGGACGCAGAAGATGTTGGAGCCGAGAGGCCTGGATTTTAAGTCTTGACCTATCTTGACCTGTAGGTCTTGGGAAGATATCTGCAATTCGATGACGTGAATTGTTCCGTCCCTAGAATTTGTTTCGATATCTTCAGGCCTACAAATCATCACCACCCCAAAAAAGAACAAGAATCAGATAAATCATCGGTTAAAAACATATTAAATCATATTAAACACATGAACATACCACATATATCCACATATCAGAAGGGTGTTTTTGAGGATATTCTCCAGGGACCCGCCATTCTGATATGGGTCCCCAACAGTTGGACCATGTTGAGGCTCCACACCTTCTCTGTGCGCTCCAAAGCAGATGTCCTACACCTGGTGCATGGAGGTGCCGGGAATTTACTGAATTTTACTGAATCTACCATAGTTTATTCATAGTTTATACCATAGTTTATGAATCTACTATGAAGAAACTATGGTAGATATCATGGAATATGATTTTAGGATATTTTAATATATTTTAGGACTGACGGACTAGATCTCTAGTCTTTGAGATCTCTAGTTTTGGGGTAAGAAGATCTTCAGACTGGACGTGACTTCACTATGACTTCACTATTTGTTCTCTCTTTACAAATCTTTGACAACTGTTCCCAAGGACTTGCAGTTTACAAATCAGATTGTTATTTGGAGGATTTGTTCATTGCTGCAGTACATTGCGCATGAAGTTTTAGCTCTCTCAAGTCATTCGAAACAACATCGCCAATAGTTGCTGATATTCAGTCATACTCAAGCTGATATTAAGACTCAAGCCACACACAAAATGCAGTATGAAACAAGGATCGCATCGGAGACACTCTGAAAGTGAATCTGGAATCAGCCAATGCTTCAGGTGATGGCTGCGGTCTTCTCGTTGATGATGCCCTCTGTTTGTACTTTGACTGAACTATTTGGAGTGGGAGTTGCACAGTCACAGAGCCACAAGTCTGGGGTCACTTATGGTATTCTTTTTGAACGAGTACTGCTAACTATAGGCGCAAGAGATTCTGATATATTCTGAGAGCGTTCATGGCGGATTTTCCTTCTGTTGTGGTGGTATCACAAGAAGTTTTGGGAGAAATTCTCCTGTATCTCCGCCCGCCACAAGACATTCCATGTATCTGCGCGGTTGTGGCTCCTGGCCTCCTGACAATGCCAAATGCGTCTAGACGCTTGCGAGCCAAGGTTACTTGTACATTACATCATGTTCGCAAGGAATGGTACTGTGGACATGGCATAGTCGCTATTGTCTCAGGACAGGGGATCATCTTAAAAGTGGAACAATAAAGAGAAGATGCGCATGGCCGCTATATGGCCTCACTTGCCCATGGGTTGAGGTCATACGCTGGAGCCGCAGAGGATATCAAACAGCTGATCAGTGACTTGAATGCATCGAAAACTCGACCAGGGGGTCTGAAAATTATGGGGAAACCCCTGGAATTTGATGGTTCAAATTTATCATCCTCTTTCACAGATAGCACATTAAGATAGACAATCGTGCAGAATCGTGCATAATTATATAATGTCCAGATCTGAAGCTGTTACAAAGTTGTATACATGGAAGAGGCAAAATTACCGATACCCTTTGCGATACCTCAGCGATTTCCATTTCTTCAAAAAGAAACCCTAAACAAATACACCCCTTTCATCCCCTTTCCTTCCGTCCCTCATCCGTTCCTCTTCCTTTTCTCTTCCGGAATGAGAGACACTGCGTCCTTCTTCCTTTTTCATTCCTTTTTCTTCCCTCTTTCTTTCCTTTTTCATTCCTCTTTCTTTTCCTTGTTCTTTCCTCTTTTCTCCTCGTTCTTTCCTTCTTCTTTCCTCTTTCTTTCCTCGCTTTCCTTTTCCTCTCACTTTCCTCTCTTCTCGTTCCTTTGCCTCTCCTCTTGCTTTCCTCTTATTTTCCTCTTATGACTATGTTCCTTTTCCATCCTTTTCCTTTCCTCTTCCTGTCCTCCCTCTTCTTTTCCGTACGCAGATTTGTTCCTCTACGAGTATCTTTGTAAGTACTCGTACTAAACCATGCCTAGCGAATCCTAGCGATAGCAACCCCCAACAAAAAGAGACAATAACCTGTTTTGGAGCTTGGCGAAGACAATGATTTTCGACAACGGCTCACATCACATTTCTTTGATTTTGAATGCCTTCGTTCAGATCATAGCACTTTTTTTGCACTTGTGGCTTCATAGTCCCTGCCAGGTTCCAAGGCTGTGCGCAGTGTCTGGGGCCTCACTGAATAATCTTAGCGGATCCCGGTCCAACCAGGGAATTGTGCCATAATGATTTTCATTGATTTCATTGATTTCATATGGAGCCAAAAAATGAACCACTGGGTAATCAACCAGTATATTTCCGTTGATCATTTTTGGATTCCCTGCTGGGAATATCTGGCCATGAGGATTTCTAACAGGGCTAATTCTGGCCGGGGGTTGACCCTTGCTGGTGAGTCTTCAATGGCGCTTCATCTAAAAGTGTAGCTGAGTTGCAGAACTATTGCTATCCTGCTATTGCAAAATATTGCAAATAATTAAATTACTGTACTATAGTACTTTTCGGCACATGCCATGTTTAGGAAGTATTTACAAAACATGTGAATGTTCACCGTAGAAAAAGGAAGAATCCACGAAAGTCCAAAGTCTGGAAGTCGAGTCTGTCAAGATCATGACAACAATGTCCTCGACATATTGGGGGATGGGTCAAAGCCTGGTATTCTGATGTGAAAAGCAGGTTCCGAACCAGGGTTTGGACTTCTGTGGTTTGTGGAATGATGCTGCTATAAATCAATCATAATTAAACATAAAAAAACTATATATCATAACATATATCACTAAATTAGACTTGTTCTATCCTTTTCTTTCTGACAGTTTCTATAGATCTGGGAGCGCCCTTGTTTGTTCCCTAGGTCCGTCCGCAGCGTGAAGAAAAGCTTCGGCGCCGCAAATCGGCAGAGGTGCCACAGGAAACCACGGTGGGTTAAAAACCAAGGGTTCCCTGCAAATTTTCAGTCAATTCATCGACATCGACGTGGGAAGACTGAATGCATCTGAGATCACAACGTATCACAACTTGGGGCCTTGGGGCAGTTGTTTTTTCAGACTTCGAATTACCATCTGGTTATTTAACATAGCCATGGAAAAAATCACCATTTTTAAGTTCGGTAAACCATCTATTTCTATGGGTCATCATTTTCCATGGCGAACTGTTAGTCATAACCAGATGGTCGATTTATAAAGTCCATCGGTCACCAGATGTCACCAGTTTTGAAGGTGTTTCTCACCAAGGTGCAGCCAACTGAAGACACGCAGCTGGGATGCTCGGATTACTCGGATTCGCCCATGATCTTTCCAGTTGCAGCGACTTCCACGACGTTTGCATCATGTGATTTACCCATGGGATTCCATGGGCATGGAATATATGTATATATATATATTATATATATATTATATATATTATATATATATATATATTTATATATTATATATATATATATATGGAATGTCAACAGTTTCTTAAAGAGTTTTCACATTTGTTTTCACATGTTTTCACTCTGGACAGGTACCCTATGGGCGAGGTCCTGTTCTCTCGCTTTGAGCCAGACGTTTGCCTCCGAGACGCCGGATGTGTTCGTTAAAGGGGCCTTGTTGCAGCACTTTTTAAAATTCAGGAGATACTTTGACCATCCATTAAGGTGGAGGCCTTGAAAATTGACGAGGACATCCGTCAGGCCATTGGTGGCAACGGCTTGAAGCACCATGGATTTCTTGACCACCAGTCACTATAATCAATAATTAAATATAATTAATATATAATTAATCACTAATCAACATTACACATTAATCATTAACGCTCATTAACTTTATTAGACTATATTGGTTCGGGTATAATGGTATATAATGGTATATAATGGTATATAATGGTATATAATGGTATATAATGGTATATAATGGTATATAATGGTATATAATGGTATATAATGGTATATAATGGTATATAATGGTATAT
>Ga0126342_10003313_pt1 | contig 26490 bp, 22 predicted proteins | sample Cyp1metagenome_FD_92528 | JGI IMG/M metagenome (GOLD analysis project Ga0126342, IMG submission 92528) | Coral microbial communities from Lord Howe Island, Old Settlement Bay, Australia - Cyphastrea 1 metagenome | ecosystem: Host-associated > Invertebrates > Cnidaria > Coral ...
AAAAAAAACAGGAATCCAACAATTGTTTTAGTATTGATCTAGTACTCATGTCATGGATTTAGTATTGATTTAGTATTCATGTCATGGATTTAGTATTGATTTAGTATTCATGTCATGGATTTATTATTGATCTAGTACTCATGTCATGGATTTTGTATTGATTTAGTATTCATGTCATGGATTTAGTATTGATCTCGTATTCATGTCATGGATTTAATATTGATTTAGTATTCATGTCATGGATCTGGGCAAATCTGGGTTTAGGGCCAAAAAAAATTAGCTTTATTCAGGGTCAAACTCTAATTGGTGGTAAGGCACCTAATGGTGGGTACCCTTGATGAGTTGATTTGGAGTTGATTTTGGATCAGTTTAAGTAAAGGTTTTGAAAAGAAAGAGCATCCATCATTTTTGACAATTTCCAGCTATCATTTTTGAATAAAGGTTTTGGTCAGCCCCATCTGGGCAAATCTGGGTTTAGGGCCAAACAAATTTAGCACTATTCAGGGTAGTTTTATTATTTAGTTTGGGAGAAAATTTAGAACTATTCAGGAAAGTTTGATAAATCGTAGGTCAACATTAGTTTACCCTCTGGTCATTTAACATAGCCATGGAAAATCACCATTTTTAATAGGTAAACCATCTATTTCTATGGGCCATTTTCCATGGCTAGGTTAAATAACCAGAGGGTAAATCCCAAGTAAAAATCCTGTTTCACCTGGACATGTTCTCATCCTGCGCAACATGCATCCCCTTGGGGCCGGCCTCGACGTCGGGAGGCGACTCCTGAGATTTCATTGGAACCAGCGATCATGAGAAAAGACCACTCATTTGTTCCAAATCTAATAAGAAAATGGTTGGTGGTTTTAACCATCTTGAAAAATGATGGAGTTCGTCAATGGGAAGGATGACATCCCATATATGAAATGGAAAATAAAAGCCATGTTCCAAACCACCAACCAGGAAAATATGGGGATATAATGGAATATAATGGAATATGATGGTATATTCATGGGATTTAACTTTTTACCTTATTTAACCATCAACAATAGGATTTTCACGGGATTCAATGAAGATTTAATCAATGTTGATGGATAACTGGAAACAAAAACGAACAATAGTGATATTCTGGGCATCTAACTAAGAACATGAGATATCTTATAAGTGGTTTAAAACCAATGACAAAAACTGATTGTCTCAAATTATAAACGCATTTCTATGCTCAATTCATGCTCTAATCCCGTACTGTAATCCCAATAAAAAAAAAAAAATATATGCTACCAGCTAGCACAAAAATCGGCGTGGTTTTGTTCCCCGATGTTCCACCCCATTCATGTGAATACTTTGGTGCAAGGTGGTGCCCCCCAAGTTATGTGAATGTTGGTTTATAATCCCATGAAAACTGTAGATAATATGATATATCACCAACAAAAACCCTAGTGATTGGAGTTATAAACCAACTGAACGGTATCGAAAGGGGGCACCACCTTGTGATGATTGTTTTTTGGGTTTACCCACATGATGTTCACCAACCCCCCACTGTCCAGCATCAGACTCAATGGTTCCATTGGCACGTTATCCAATACGACTTTGCCACCTTGGCAGTGTAGAGAGACAAAAGGGCCCAGCCCAGCTTCAACCAACAAGAGTGGGGGGTTTTACCAGCAAAAATTGGGTTTCAACCAAAAAAAATGGGGAGTTAGATGGAATTCTACCAGCAACAAAATTGAAATCATTTGAACTTAAGTCTGGTTGGTGTTTGACCTACCCCTCTGAAAAATATGAGTTTGTCAGTTGGGATGATGACATTCCCAATATATGGAAAGTCATAATCCAGTCATGTTCCAAACCACCAACCAGAAGTGGATTTTTTGTCACCATACAACTGGGATCGATCGTGAATTTGACTGATGGTGAAGGTGGCTTATGATTGGCTTGCCAAGAGTTCCCCTGGTGAAGACTGCGCTAAACATGGGTAGCCAATCGCGACGAAGGAAGGGAATGTATAAATGGTGTGACCAGAAACGATTGGAAACAAAATACCAAAACTTTTACCGGAAAACATTGGAATTAAAACTACGTACCCTATTTCTGAGACAGACCGCCATAATGATCTAAATAAGACACAATCATGATCAGTTTCAAGTATTCCTAATACTGATTAAATCAACAACAGCAACACCAACAACACATACTTAACCAAGGTTTTCGGAATTCACTCACAAGCTGATTGGTTTTCCAAACATGCTCACAATTTGCACCAGGCTGACTCCATGGAGAATCGCCTGGGCCCAAATCGTGACGACCGAGCTATGCCTTGAAAAGCATCAAATCACTCAGGGACCCGGCTCCATTTGTGTTTGTTGGTGAATATGATCCCCATCTGACAACAAACAACAACGAATCCACCATCATTCCTTAAGGGCGAGCAAAAGACAATCGCTAACTCATCCATTATTACCATCTATTACCATCTATTGTCTATTACTATTACCATCTATTACCATGGAATTATAGTATTACCATCCATTTACGGCATTTCTGCTTCTTACCATCTGAAAATCCATGTGGTAAACCCAACCATGGCTGCCAGCCATTGCCCACTGAAAATCCCCGGGCTTCCCGGACGCTCCAGGGGGCCGGGCCTTGATGCGGGGATGCCACGTGTAATGTCCAAGGTTTCAGTCACAACATGTACTATATGGTTAGCCGTATGACTAGCTGTTCTTCACCGGTACTTCCGGGAATTGCCGCCTGAGAAATTGTTTCTGGTTCCAAAGAGTTTTGAGACTAACATACCCAAGACTCACCTCAGGGTTTTCAAAGACAAAAAACGGAAAGACATGGCGCATGTTCATACCTTAGTTGGACAATGATCTAACGCACCATATTCTGATGGTAAAAAACTGCGATGTTTCTCTGGTTCCACGGTGACACCGCTATATTTGTGTTTGTAAAGCTCCCCATTTTTCATGTTTAAATCGTATCCTTTTGTTGGTTGCTTGGCTGTACTCCAATGTCTGATCATTAAATCACAATGTTCATTAGTTTTACACCAGTTTGTGCTAGTCAAATCCATATGTTGGTTGATTCTACCCATATGAGTGTTTTTGTTGTTAAATCACAATATGTTCTTGTGGCTACCATACCTTTGTATGGTGAAAAACATATCTTTTGATGGTTAGTTCCCGAGTGTTTATTCTATTCAATTAGGATGTATGGAAAAATACCATGAAACAGTTCTGATCAATATTGATCAATACGGATAAACAATGATCAACATCTCAATAACCATTAATAGTGATGCTAATTAATAAACCTATGGGAATTGACAAAACAGTTCATCATATGGCTTTGTCTGAAAATGCTGTATACCATTGCCCATGACGGATCCATGGTGCTGCCATATATGGTGTGCCATGGATCCCATTAATATACCCCCTTTATGTTAGCATATATACCATGGATATCCATGGATCCTATGGGTTGTATACCCCCAAAAAGTGTTCCCTTTACCCTCTGGCTATTTAACAGTTCGCCATGGTATATTGATGGCCCATAGAAATATGGAGTTTACCTATTAATAGCATGGGTAGATCTTTCCATGGCGAACTGTTAAATGACCAGAGGGTAAACTATTTAATCATCAACAAATTTAACCATAACCAGATGGTAAGTCTATTAACCATTAACCATAGGTTACCCATATATTAACCATAGATTAACCAGAGGGTAATCGGAAAATGTTCCTGGAAAATGATGATCAGCCAATAGGACAAGCTACGTCCCCAGGTCCTTGGAGCGTTGCAGCTGCACTTTCTTTCGGCCGAGGCCGCCTGGCGGTGACGTCATGGTGGCTGGACCTAACCATGGTGGCTTTGGGATTTTGTCATGGGAATTTGTCATGGGATTTAATGGGGCATTTATGGAATTTAAGTGAAAGTTAATGGTATTTAATGGGATTTAGTGGGAGTTTAGTGAGAGTTTAATGGGACTTGATGCCTAGAAATGGTGATTTAATGGGATTTGAATCCCATGTTTAACTAGTTTAAGTATAAAGATATGGTGATTTCATGCTTGTATTTATGGGAAGTTACCCAAAACATCTGATAAAAATCAGTGGCAAAATATGGAAATCATCTGTCAATTCGATATGAATGGGATATTAACGGATAACTTGTTTGGGATATCACTGGATTCAAGGACATCGACCAGCGATTTAAGTCACAAAAGTTTGCCAACTGGAAATCACCAGTTATTACACTTCGAAATCACCATGTTTAAGATGTTATAGCTGGCTCAATCAACTGCTGGTTGGTGGTTGACCTACCCCTCTGAAAAATATGAGTTCGTCAGTTGGGATGATGACATTCCCAATATATATATATATATAGAAAAATAAAATTCATGTTCCAAACCACCAACCAAATCACCATCATATTCCCATTGTTGTTGGTTTATACCCTATTAACCACTATTAATATCACTATTTTCCAAACCACCAACCAGATAAATATGGCCATGTCCATTTTCCATGATCACTGGAGGCTATGAGATCTGACTATCATCAGGTGAGTTGGCAGTTTTTGGGTCAGGTTTTGAGGGGCTGGGATGAAACAAAAAACGCTCCACAAAAAAGGTGGAATAATTGTTTTTGGATTGTTAAATATTGTTCATCTCAGCTCCACAATTTGAAAATGTATCTTGTATTGTTATCACTAAGATATCGATGTTTTTTTATATTCCAAAAATGGATCATATTGTCAGCAATACTTGGCAACGGGTTTTGATAAGAAATGAAACAGTCAACGCGGGTGGTCCAGAAATGGGAATCAAAAATAAGACTGATCTTAATGGCAATCTCAATGGGGAAAATTATGATTAACCAAAAGGATGTTGTGTTTCAGACAAAAGCTATACATTACTAGCATCCTATCTTAGTGATTGACATGTTAATTATTCCATTTAAGATTTCAATGAATGATCACTTACAGGTTCAATGTTTGGTCTATTAATATCTATTAATCTATTAACAAAATGGGGTTCACATTTTGGTCCATTTCAGGATTTATTTGCACCATTGGAAACATCTACAAATCATTTTTTTGTTGGATTTTGTGCTAAATTTCAGGATTTGATCATGTTCACCCATATATGTTTGTCCAGATCTGATCTGATGACCCCATGACCCCGGCAAGATCAGATCTTTTTGTGTCGGACAAGATGCACGGTCGCATTCCACGATGACCGGCTTCCCATGCCACGGAAGGGCCCGCTGTGTGCCGTACAACATACAGCCCCCTCCCCCGTGGGCTCCAGGACTTGCTTCAGAACATGTTGGTGATTGGGTTCAGAATAGTTTTTGGATATTTTTTTTTGGCTCAGGTTCTGGATTTTTTGGCTTTCTTTCCTGGTACCATTTGCCTTGTATTTGCAACAGTTTTGAACTAGAACCTGTCATTTTGCACGGTATTTGCTACGTTTTGGTGTGGTTACTTTGCATTTTGCATGGCGTTTACTTCTGAAACTGCCCAGAACAACCAGGAACAACAGCCAGCTACAACCGGTTGAATCCCCATTTGTACAGTGCCCTTAACAGCAACGGGCTTATAATGATTGATAACCTTTGTTGGAGTTATAGTCACATTCAAAAAACTTGCAAAAGGGCCATCACTGTATATCCCTTTGCTATCCCAAAATTCAGTATACCGCCGAAGTAGCTGAGACAACTCCGGCGTAGTATATTCCCATTAGTTCCATCTGAATTCATGAGGATATTTCTGAAAATTGGAGGAACCCAAAAACGGTATTTTCTTCCCATGAACAATGACCTTTGGATGACAAACGCCCGTCCCGTTTTCACGAAGTTGCTGGCTGATGAGTGCCTGGCAGTTAAATCCCTGAAACAAATCTGGTGCCCCCAAGTTATAAGTTGGTTAATAATCCCATTAACTATAGATATATCACCTATAAACCATAGCTATTGGAGTTATGAACCAACTTAGCTATCTAGGGGGCACCACCTTGTGTTGATCTAACATGATCCATGGGTGATTCTTCGTTAAATCCATAAACGTAGCACACCCCATCTAATCTAATCCCATAGCATCCCATCTAATCCCACTATTGCTGGTAGAACGCCCATGATATCATCATAATGTCCAATATCTAACATCATATCATATTAAATCAATGGAACATCATTGAACATCATCAACCATCATTAAACAACTCATCAAACGCCAGTAAACTGTATTTAAACAAACACGTCACAATTAAAACCCTTAACAATGATATGGTGGTTATTTCATGCATATATAAAATATTGAATAAATATTGTAGTTTCAGTTTCAGGAGTTATTTCATCCCATGGCCACAACTGGTTTAATAGTGCCACAACTGCATCATTGTCAAACCCACAGTTCTGGCGCAAAATACCTTTAAGTGACCCCGGGAAAGAATATGGGATCAACATGCACTGCAACGTCTCCTCCACTGTGTTGAATAAGGCTATGTCCATGCTGTTCACGGCCGGCTTTAGGCGTCTCCCTGACCCTTTCTTTTGGATTTTGTTACCAAGCAGTTTCTCCCTTCTTGTCAGGTTTTACTGAACAACATCTAACCCCATTTATAGCCACTGTTCTTTCAATTTACCAGTTAGAAGTCAGTGAAAACAAACCATGTATGGCATGATTGATAATTACTATCATTTATAACCATTTATCACTGGTACTTCGGGCCTTAAATCACATGAAATCCATTTTTTCTTGGTTCATTGGCCACCCCGCCTCCATCGCTGTCGCCCTGGCTACCCTGGGTCACGTGTCCTCGGGCCTGGCTTCACCATCTGCACATGGCGGTTTAAACAATGATGATATCTATCATCTAACTAAAATTAACTACAGTATATACAACATTGGTAAATCAATATCATATACATGACCAAATTTGATCATATGGTAAATGTATACATATATATATACACAAACTATGGTAATAGTTGGTGTCATATGATGATATATCACGGTTAAATCATTAGCTTTTTACATGCACTATGACTTATTCAGGAGTAGATAAACATATGCAAAATTCAAACATCCTAACTAAAATTGGTAAACATAACATAAATAGATCCAATGTTCTATGTACTCCATGATTGTTGTATCAAATTATCATGTCTTAAATCATGTTCATTTGTTACCATGATATGACAATAATATTGAGATATACATAATCATATACATAATTATTAAGAATCCGCACTTAAGGGACTTTCATAGGCCTTGAGGAGGAGGAGGCCTCAAAAGTGGCGGGCTGCCAGCTTCTTTGTTTTTCACTGTCAACTGTTCCTGCCAGATGCTGACCATGCTGTGGAGCTTGATGTTCTCTCCCGCCAGTTGCTCCACACGGCAATCCTTCATCTCTCAGCCCAGCCACCAGGCACACTGTCCCGAAACCGTCAAGTGTGAGATGGGAACCAGCTCTCTCTTCAGCTCGGTGACCCTGCCATGTCTTGTTTCTGTGCAACAATCTGATCACAAGCGCTGAAAAGCTTGGCTGGTTGGTGGTAAAACAACCCCTCTGAAAAATATGAAAGTCAGGTGGGATGATTATTCCCAATATATGGAAAGTCATAATCCAGTCATGTTCCAGTCACCACCAACCAGTTGGTGTTCGTCACCGGGACCCTCAGTCGCAACACGATGATCTGAACATAGTCCACTGGAATCTAGCCATCGAAATCTGGATTTGAAGAGATACCCTCTGGTTACTTAACATAGCCATGGAAAATGTCCCATAGAAATAGATGGTTTACCTATTAAAAAGGGTGATTTTCCATGGCTATGTTAGTCATAACCAAATGGTACCATGGATTGACCCTGGCCCATTGTTGGGGATATACACTAGTGAGGTGGAAGCCTTAGATATGTCAATTATGATGGTCACTTTAAATGGTAACAGAACAACCAAAACAACATACACACAGAAAAAAATATAGAAAGGACAGACACATGTACTGTAAATAAAATAATACAACATGGTGCCCCCGCAGTCGTAAGTTGGTCTATGAACCGTAGTTACTATAGATATATCTACCACAAACCCTATAGTGAAATTGAAGTTATGTTTGCCGACTTAGCGAACTTTGGGGCACCACCTTGTAACTACCATGTCAAACATGACTTGGTCAATGGATAACCCAAAAGTTGATGATTTATCATCAGATTCCCGATCAAAATGCCTAACCAAATGCTATACCCCATTAACTTCAGATACCAACATTTACAAACCTACGGATGGTATGCCCTATACAAACTTGGGAGGTATTATATGGATAAACCCTATACAAAGCTACAGGATGGTGCCCAGTTATGTGTGTTGGTTTATAAACCCCGTTCACTAGTTCGTCATGTCTACCATAAACCATAGTTAAACCACTTATTTCAGGCAACTTAGCTATCTTGGGGGCCCCATCCTTTATTGTTGGCTATATATCACCATCATATTCCCATTGTTGTTGGTTTATACCCTATTAACCACTATTAATATCACTATTAACCACCATTAAATCCCATTAAAGCAGCATTAAATCACCATTTTCCTATGGTAAATCACTATTTTCCTATGGTAAATCATCATTTTCCTATGGTAAATCACCATTTTCCTATGGTAAATCATCATTTTCCTATGGTAAATCATCATTTTCCTATGGTAAATCACCATTTTCCTATGGTAAATCATCATTTTCCTATGGTAAATCAACATTTTCCTATGATTTTCCTATGGTAAATCATCATTTTCCTATGTTAAATCACCATTTTCCTATGGTAAATCACCATTTTCCTATGGTAAATCATCATTTTCCTATGGTAAATCACCATTTTCCTATGGTAAATCATCATTTTCCTATGGTAAATCACCATTTTCCTATGGTAAATCACCATTAAATCACAACCACCGCATTCAGATAGCGCTCCACAACCGTCGCACCGCTGAGATCTGCAGCACGCTGCGATGCACGGCGCTGCGCGCGCGGAGCCTAGGGCGACTTGGCGACGTCCGGTGGTCGGGAAGATGCCTGGGGAGGTTTCGGTACACCCATCTTTGGATCATAGTAATGGGATGATCATCTATGGTTATATGGTAGATATTAATGATATATAAGTGAGACTACAATGTGGGGCCCCAGTGATGGAACGATGGTTTATAAACCCCATGAATACTATAGTTATAGGTAGCATTTTTACCATAGTGAAATTGGAGTTATTTGCACCAACTTAGCTATCGAACGGGGGCCCTACTTTGTAGTAATGGGATGATACTAATATTACTATATATTACTAGTACTAAAAGGAATGATGAACATAATGGGATAACAGTGTTATTATGGATTGGTTTACGGGACAATTTACAACAACAACACATATATTTACTGTAGATTTCCAAAAACATTATCCCATCATGGTCATTAAAAAACAATAATAAACCACCAATCAGTGGTGAAAATTTCCATCATTTTTTCCTGTAGATTTTCGCAACAAAACAATAATCCAATGAATTTACCAATGACCATGGTCTGATTTTTTGACCCAGAACTGATATGGGTCTGGGTCAAAATTGGGTACCCAAAAAAAGTAGGTGGTTCATATTAAACAGAAACTAAACTATGTGGTTCCATGGGGCGCAAATTTGACCTACACCCATGTGTATATATAAATATATATAAATATGTATATATATATTACTACTAGTACCATGGTTAGGAAGTCTTAACCATCAACACAAAGGGACTACTTCTGGGTTTCAATGCGATTGAAAACTGGGATTCAATATGATTCAAGGGGTCTATCCAACAGAAATGGTGATTGAACTGGACTCAATGGGCTTTTAAGCAGACAAATTGGCATTTAATTAGGAAATCAATGACAGGATATGAATCTACATGAACAAATATGGGATAAGTACGGGATATGATTCAATTATGGGATATGAATCTAATTGATCCATGGCATTGTTGAATATACTTAGCTTCCCATTGGAAATGAAGTTGCAAAGCTAACTCTTTCGCAACGTTTGGATGCAGTGAACATGGCATTTTCCAAACCAGAAACTTTGGATCGTCCAAGGCCGTTGAGATGACCAGCTTGGTTCTGCAAACCAGCTGCATAGTATCTGCCATCATCTCGAACAGAAGCTTTGCCACGGATCACCGGCACTTGCTGTTCCTGGGCTGGTGGCGGTGGGCACTTCAAGACTGGAGGCGCCATCTTAGGAGGTGGTGGTACTGGTTGGCCATGAGCAGGTCCTGGTGCCATTGCCTTATTTGTGCAGCCAGGCTGAAGGGTTGGCACTGCTGGCTGAGCGGAGCCTGAAGACAACTTTGGTGGCGGCGGCATTGGGGACCCTGTCCATGGTGCAGGAGCAGCCAGTAACCGACAGCTGACGTAGCTGACCTTTGTAGATCATGGCGCCCGCCGAAACGAATGGCTTTCCACAGTGAAACTTACCAGATGGCATTTGCATATATGCTTCTACCAGTGCAAAAATATGTAAGGAACCAAGAAAAATATAGTGTGATATGTGTATGTAACAAAATGATATAGTATGGACATATTATGGGTCAGAATGTTAATGTTCTATGCTCATGGATACTGAATCTGTTTATATTGTTAGGACCCGCACTTTTAGTCAAAGTATGGATCATGAGAGAAGAGAGGAAAAAACTACAAAATGCTGCACATGCGAAGCATTGCAAAGCCCTCAGGAATACAAAATCCACCCACTATATGTGGAGAAACACCCGAATGTAGCAATGTGATTCTGACACCATGCGAAAACAGCCCACTCACAACGGAGATGTACCTAAAAGTCGTGGGAAACCCAGTTGGAAACAGTAGAAAAACCCTAACTTCTTCAGGGTTCTGGCCTAAGTTATTTGTCACAGGTGATGTGTCATTGTCATCTCTCTTATCTCTATAAATCATGTTCATCTGGTTGGTGGTTGACCACAACCCCTCTGAAAAAATATGAATGAGTAACAGTTGGGATGATGACATTCCCATATATGAAATGGAAAGTCAGAATCCAGTCATGTTCCAGTCACCACCAACCAGATCATTATCATATTCCCACTGTTGTTGGTTTATACCACATTAACCACTATATTAACCATCACTATTAACCATCATATCCCAGCAACCCATCCAGCAACCCTACGTACTTAGCGCCAGTAAGTCATCCATTTCCCCAACGATGGTTTTTCCAGACCCCCGAAATCCTACAGGATCTCGGCTGGGACTCCCGGACTCCCAATTCGCCTCTTCCGAACCTTGCCGGCAGAAGCGCACGCTTCTGCTACGCTGGAACCATGGGGATTTGACAGGATTGCACCCAAATATAAGGATGAAACAAATACAGAAACAAACATGGCTATTGAAAATTGTGATTTATAGTTGATTTACCCATCAAAAATGGTGATTTTCCATAGTTATGTTAGTTTACCAGAGGGTAACCCATGTAAGGATGATATAACATGATATAACCAGAAAAAGAAAAACATGTGTGGAAACCAGCCATGAAAATGGTGAAGCCGATGCCGAGGGTGTTACCCTATTTGGGGTTGATTGATGAGTTTGCACACATTAGACAAGATTCATCATGGCAGACTGTGCGTAGGACCTAGAACCAATGATTCGTTTCAATGCCGTATTACCTTATGTATGCTAGATCTCGTTACATGTACATCAATTGTTTGAGAAACCACCAATGGTCGGCAAGCATCCAATAGATACATACACGACATAGGTATCATCAAAACAATATACATATATATATATATATATATATATCACGCGCACACGACGTTGTTGAAGCCCCAGAGTTGCTGCTTGACAGCTTTGGTAATTTAACATAGCTGAGAATGGCCCATTTGTAAATGATAAAAACATACTACTTAAAACTGGTTAACCTGGTTATTTTCCATAGTTACAGGCTGAGGCTCTCCAGATATCTTTGTTGGTTAAAAAAAATCAACTGTTTCCATGGTGGCTAGCTAACAGTTATATTCCCCAGAAACCCACACGAAAAAAAAAAAAGAAAAAACACGTTGGTTCTTTGCGTCAACTTAGCTATTGTTTGACGGCCGAAAAGCGCGTGCTTCTATGTTATCTCAATCCGTTTATACTCTATTAGCTTTCCAATAATTCTCCGTTTATATCCCATTAGCAGATGATTTTCCAAAGCTTTGTTAGATTACCACAGGCTATATCCATTGATGCCGGTCATCAGCACGGATCTTAGTCATCTCCAAAAACCACAACATCAATGGATTGGTGCTGAGCCAGAGATGCGAGCCAGAGAGACTGACCACGGCAATGACCCACGAGTTTTACGATATAATTCGAAATCAAATTCTAACCCATAGGATCCATGTATGGTTTATTTGCTAACATTTGGGGTATATTGATGGTAAATGCGTAAATGCTACCATATATGGCATACATGGATCCTATGGGTAATAGTAGTAGTTCAGCCCTATTAGTATTAGAATGCTATTAGTTACCCTCTGGTAAATTAACAGTTCGCTAATGAAAATGGCCATAGAAATAGTGGATTTACCCAGCTATAAAATGGTGGATCTTTCCAGTTCGTTATGTAAACGTTTACCAGAGGATATATTCCCATTAAATCCCATTAAACCACCATAAAACCACTGTTAGTGAAAGATAAACCTCCATTTTCCTATGGTTTTCCTATGATTTTCCCATTTGCCAGAGGGTAGAGCCATTCACCAATTCCACGAAATTCACCAATCTTCACCGATATAACAAACAAGTCGTTGTTCCTCGTCACCTTCCGAGTCTCCCGGGTGTTTTTAGAGTCTGGACCGGGGGAGCATCATTCCAAGGATGAACATGCCACAAAACGCCTCCGGTATACTATACAAAAAAACGATGGGAAATCACCATCTGTAAGAGGTAAATCACTTATTTCTATGTGTCATGTTCAATAGCTATGATAAATTACCAGAGGGTAATTACGTGCAAAAACAAGCCACCGGAATAGAACATAATGTGTTAAACCCATGCTAAACCCCATCATAAGCTATCATCTATTCAGCATCTATCCAGAATACATCCCCGTTACCGTTACATGGTAATAATCATGAACCAACCAACTAAGCATGTATCAATTGACATCAATTGAGCATTTATTAACATGATTGCCCTAGGAATGTGACAATCCCCTAAAAATTGGTTAATTGGTTAGCATAGTCCCCGGACTGATCATCAACCAACGGGGCATTGGAACACTGCTCGCTTACTAATCCCTATGATTAAGTCCATATGAAGTTCCATTATTTTAATCATCATTATACTATATTCCAATTAATCCAAATTGAAGAAACAAATCGACATTATTTCAACAAGTTCCCACAAATTATTCCAACATTGTTATATTTCATATATATATAATCCTTATTTCATCATAATCATCATAATCATCATAGTCATCATCATCATCATCATCATCATCATCTTCTATAAAATGGTAATATAAATATATATATATATACATATGGATTCACTTATTAATCATGGTTCTTGGTTAACCATGAAACATGTCCAATGAATCCGCTTGGATCCGCTTGGATCCGCTTGCCGTCCAGCCGCTGGCTCCCAGGAGATCCAGCAACGCAGCTTCCTGCGGACGCCATGTGGCTGGAGCTTTCCCCCGAACGAAATACGGAGGTTTCCCCACATATCCAATGTTGTTGCGAATGGTGGCAAAAGCCTCTATGAGAAATAACCAGCCTGTAGAAAACGAAGATCGATGAATAGTGATGACCCAGCTTAGATCAAAACCTCAATACTTTCCCTTTGGTAAATTAACATGACGACCCTGCCAGTCATCGGGGTTGGAAGACTAGTTTCCACTATAAATTTGTCATTTCCGGGGTCTATGTTAATTTACCAGATGGTAAAAACATCTATAAATGGATAAAGAGAAACGGTGCTAAGACTAGTTCTTAGTTTGTCTTATTTCTTCCTTTGCGTTTGCGTACAAAAAAGCGCCATGGTAAAGGTGTATGCGGCAAATTGGTGCTTTTACATGCAAACTGATGATTTCGGCTGCAACATGGTGTGGAAACCACAAATCTCGTCAGAAAAATACTACCCTCTGGTCTGGTCATTTGATAGTTTGCTATGGAACATCGCTATTTTATAGCTAGGTAACTCATTATACACCAATATTGATATACTAACAAAAAATAAATAATCTTTAAATATGCAAATCATCATTTTTATCATCTATTTCTCTGGGCCGCGGCTTTCATAGCAAACTGGTCAATTGGAAACTACACGAGTTCTGCCTCCGGCCTGTTCTGGGGAAACATGGTCCCTACAAGGTGCCCCCTAGATAGCATAATTGGTTTATAACTCCAATAACTAGGGTTTATAGGTGATATATCTACAGTTAATGGCATTATAAACCAACTTATAACTTGGGGGGCACCACCTTGTAGGTTGCCATGGTCGGCAAAGACTGTATTGAAGCAGGTTGTGTAGAAATGTGCATAAAAATCCCCCTATCCAATCCAATTCGGCCGGCTGTGGCTGGCTGGTGCCCCGCTTGTTGTGGGTTAATTATAGTTATAATTGTCTAGAAAAAAAGGAATGCATAATGAATCAATCATGGTTATAATATGTTATAATGATTTATAATCACCAACAAATTAGCCGGTATAACCCCCATACTAACCAATTCAATACCCCCAGTGATCTGTTTTTCACGCTTCAATTGGCTGCCACACCAACTTTGCTGACCACAACTTCACCTTCTATATCCTGAAAAACAAAGCTGCGCATTAGGGTTAGATTATATGTTGTTTCCAAATGAATTGGACTGGGGGTATCAAGTGAATTTAAAAGAAAAAAACATGTAAAACACCAGGTAAATATTGATGAACCATCTGCAATATGTTTCAGGAAATGATGGCGGAAGTGTCTGTTTTATGTTTCGCGCAAGGTAATCATCCCAGTTCACCCCTGAAACCTGGCTCGTTCATCACCGAGGCTGCTGAAACAGTTACTGGTGGTTTGAACCCCTCTGAAAAATGATGGAGTTCGTTTCGTCAGTTGGGATGATGATATTCCCAATATATGGGAAATACAATGTCCCAAACCACCAACCAGAGTTAATTATGGTTCCTGAACACCCTGCAAATTTTCATGACTTCTAACCGACAACAGAGCACCACTAATTTCCGAAACTACCGAGTGAATGGGGATTATCTTTGGCAAAGATGCGACCTAAGCCATTCCTATCTTTTAGTGCCTAGGGTTAAAGAGCGCGTTCCATAAACATGAAAAAAACATTCTTACTGGATTCAAACGACATAAAACCATCATTTTTGTTAGCAACCTGGAGCTTGAAACCATATCAAACCAGATAACTCTGGCCCTTGGCAATTGTAAATTCGATACAACTCCTGTATCTAGATGGGTGGCACGATTTCCCCATTGCTGCGCCTCTTCCAAGGTCAACAACTGACCCTCCACGGAGTCCCAGCCTCAGATGATCGCCCCCATGGTAGAAGCATGTTATATCACATGGTTTCCAAAGATTTCTTGCCAGTGAACCTTCCAAACAATGCATGAGTTCACAATAATTTGTTTTTTTAGCACAATAGCAAACCTAGCCACTAAGCAGGATACAACATTAAGAACAGTTATGTTATATATGATATGACCATATGGTTCAGAAACGTTAAGAACAAATATCATGAGACCAGTATTTGGATGCATAACCTGATATGATCGTAACATCCTAACCAATATTTGGATGTAAGAAAATATATAATTATATTTTCTTAAAAAAACATGTGCACCAAACATGCCTGAAGGTTCTGGATATGCATCCATTATGTCATCCATTAGAACATTATTTTTGATTGGCCCACCCCCATTTCCCTTGAACTTGAACGCTCCCAAGTCTTGGTTCCACAGACCATAATTGGCCCAGGCCAAAAAGTCGGCCTGGCGCCGCTGATTCATCAAAAATGAAGCTGGGGTGCAAGCCATGGCCCATTGTTACTGGTTATATCAGTTATATAGTTATATCCATATTATTAATGGTTATATTCCCCTTAATTAATCATGGTTATATCACCATTTTCATGGTTATATCACCATTACTCATGGCCCAATTTTATAGTGGGACTATGTGACTATCCCCAATGAAAATAGTTCTAATATGACCATACCCTCTGGTAAATGAACAGCTGGACCCTGAAAATAGTTTTTTTAGTTGAGACAAATCTTCCAACCCTTCTCTGTCAGGGTCAATGTTAATGAACTGCAGGGTACACCGGTGATGAACCACTTACAAAGTAGGTCGCATATCAAATCGTCATGGCCAATCTTAGATACCCAATGATCACAATGGCCCGTCTAGATGGCCCGTCTGGCGAAGTAATTACTTACAACCTAAACAGACGTGCAGCGCTGGAATAAAATACATTTACTGGTTAGCGGTTTTAACCCCTCTGAAAATATTAGTCAATCGGAAGGATTATCCCATATATCATGGAAAAAAAAGGTTTGAAACCACCAGCCAGGATGTTTTTTCTCATGGAAAATTTCCATCTAAAATGGATATTTGGGGGTACCCCTATTTTAGGAAACCTCCATTTTTCATCATTTTTCAGCCTTGGATTCAGATCTGCAGACCTGATGGAAACCACCAATCAGATTTATCATTTGTTTTCCTATGTTCTTTACTGCGGTAAGAAGTCTGACCTCAAGACGGGACTCAGGTAGGCAGCGTTCACATTGCAAGGCCAGGGGTGTGTAGGCCTCCACTGGGTGATGAGCACCAAATGCCAAATACAATCTGGTATTCCGAAAAAGCTAGGGCTATGAGCGAAAATGTTCAGCGTGTTCAGTGACTTGCCGATTCACTGCCAAGGTATGCACCCGATCTTCTGGAGCTCAAACCACAAAGATAGCCCCCCGCGGGGCGGCTTGATGGCGCTGAGCGTATCTGGCGAGACGCAGTAGGCCAAAATCTCAAAATTGCCCATGGTGAGCCAAAATTCGAGGAAAAAAAGTGCAGTTCCCCCAGCGATTCAGCCGGGATCATGCTACCAATGTCTGAAAAGTGCGCCTTGAACACAGCCTGGCACCCACAGGTGAAATGATCTCAGCACTGAATGTGGTTTACCCTCTGGTAAACGTTTACAAAAAAGCTGTGGAAAATCATCCCTTTTAATGGCTAAATATAGCAATGTTCAATAGGAAACTGTTAAACTACCAGATTGTATATATATCACCCATATACTCCATGGTGCTACATGTTTTGAATAGGTAAATCATCAAACAACATCATCATATACTTTGTTGTCTGAACTTTCAGTGATTCAACTCATTCCTGACACAGTCCATGTCCATGGACATGTGGGATTGCCTGAAACTAGGGTACACCCCAGCCATATTACTCTATATATGTCATGGGGACATTAATGATAATCCATTGGAATTGGCGGGATATCCAAATATCATATCTAAGGCGCTTATATATCCCATGAAATATCCCCATTATTAATGGTTATATTCCCATTATTAATGGTTATATTCCCATAATTAATGGTTATATTCCCATTATTAATGGTTATATTCCCATCATTAATGGTTATATTCCTATTATTGATGGTTATATTCCTATTATTAATGGTTATATTCCTATTATTAATGGTTATATTCCCATTACTAATGGCTACAGACTCACTTAGACCCGACAGATTCGACTCACTTACACCGCAGGCGCTCACTTGCAACCTACAGGTATTACGACACCATTAGGGTTTCTTCGCTTCACACAAGATATACACAGGCACGACACCTGTGGGGTTTCTTCACACAGGAAGAAGCAGGTACGACACCTTTAGGGTTTCTTTGCTTCACACAGATGTTGGCAGCAGGTTTTTTGTGCATCATGTCAGCTCTAGGTTCTGCCTGCTTTGATGATGATGGCCGTGATGAGGACCGTGATGCACATGCTGGTGTCTCTGATCATGGTATGATTTACCATATATATATATATAGGTGTTTTATGTCAATGATGCTGATCATGAAGAAGGAAACAAAGGTGATGATCATGAGTTTGATGATGGCATGACATACAATACTAGATACTTAGGTTGATGCTGTCAATGATGCTAACGATGAAGAAACAAAATAAAATATGAAGTCCATGACGTTGATGGTGTTGCTGTTGATGATGATGATCATCATTGTTGTGATTTGGTGATGCTAATGATTTTGGTTATGAGCACGATGGTTCTAATAGTGATAGTGATTGTGATGATGAGTCTGATGATGATTATGACATTGATGATTTTGATGATGGTGATGATGATGATGATCATGATGATGGTGATGGTGATGATTATGATGATGATGATGATGGTGATGATGATGATGACGATGATGATGATGATGATGATGATGAAGGTGATGGTGATGGTGATGGTTATGATGATGATGATGACGACGATGATTATGGTGATGGTGATGGTGATGATGATGATGGTGATGATGATGATGACAATAGCACTGATGACAATGGCAATGGTGACAATGGCAATGATGACAATGGAAAATGATCATTAGACATGACCCTGACCCAGAGCCATGATGGCAGTGCAAGCGATACAAGTGACGCAGGCGTAAGCGATGCAAATTTGGTGGTTGCACGCGATACAGCGACCATTATTAATGGTTATATCACCATTGTCAATGGTTATATGCCCATCATTGATGGTTATATCATAATATCCCCTTTACTAATGGTTGTATCACCATTACTAATGGTTATATAAACATGATTTATGGTTATATCCCCATAAAATATCCGCTAGTGATGATAATCCATGTGAATTGCACAGTCTCTCATTAAATCTTTTGGGGTCAACACAAGGCACCTGTAGGTGAAAGGCTTGGAGTTGTTCAAAAAATCACTGGTTGACCTTCAGGAAAAACCCCATTGGTTTTGTTTCAGAATCACTGCGACTCATGTTTTTGATGATATGAGGATAGACTACTCATCCAGTGATTTGATTTTTTGATGTTTTTTATTTTTTTTGAAACATGATGATATATTGATGGTTTTGTCTGAGAATATGGAGAATATAGACTACACCTCAAGAGTTCCGTTTATTTAATCATCATCTTTACTCCAATAACATGATGATATGATGCTGAGATGCTGATATATAACATGGTTCAAATTTTCCTGATGATGATTAATCCCCAAAAGATCCGTTCAATCATGATTATATAATTGTCCAAAAAACATGAAATCATTTAATCCAGCATATCACCATCAGAAAAACAATCATCATCAGTTGTAGCCCTTCACCGTTATAACCGGCTTCTTTCATGATATACCCTCTGGTTCTTTAACCATGGAAGCCATGGCCCATACAACATTATATATGTTGTTGGATGCTTTACCTATTAAAAACATGTAGTAACATGGAGCATATGGGTGATGCCCATCACTTATATTGGCCCAACGAGTGGCCACAGCCCACGAACTTCATCCCATGGAAAAAAAAAACAACAACCGCCACAGCACCTCTGGATTCCAGCCTTCCGGGATGCCCTGCGATGTGAGAAAACACTGCCGATGATTTGTTACTAATCGTGATTAATGTTAGGGTTGTTAATTAGTAACTGGGATTGTTACTTTTTACTGTTCATGGTTGTTAAAATTTACCCAGAATGATTGGTTCTTTGTTGCTTTATAATGTGTTACCAATATTGCACTATCATTATCAATATGGTAAATAATGGTTGACAGATGTTGATCATAACAATCATAATTAATTACTAAATTATAATAATTCACAAACCTGAAATGTTGGGCTATCTTGGGCATGGTTCCCCTTAGTAACCATGATTATAGTGAGGGAACACAGTGAGGCCGTTATAATTTACCCAGAATGATTGGTTTTTAGTTGCTTTATATGTTTTTGTTGATCATAAAACTCCATGAAGTATCTTTCATAGTTATTACCAACGTATTGTTGCCGACATTATCTAATATTAACTAGAAATTGATGAATATAATGAAAATAATGAACATAATAAGACTCCATTATTCATCAATATTCATAGGTATGGGACACATGTTTAATGGGCCAAATCCTTACTTACCCGACAATAATGTTTCTGTGGGTACATGAGCATATCTCTGAATAATAAACAAACAACTAATCTGGGCAAATCATATAGATTAACCTGGTTGGTGGTTTGGATTCCTCTGAAACATATTAGTCAGTTGGGGTTATTATTCCCAATATATGGACAAATAAAGTATGTTCCAAACCACGAATCAGTTCCTATAACTAAATCATTGGAGTTAAGTATCTTAAAAACATCTGGGTAGATGCTACTATTGAACTCAGATGAAATCAGGTCAATATTGGGATAATTTATGATAGTTCCCCTTACAAACCATCGTTCCAGCGAGGTCACATTGAGGTAACTAAAATTTACCCAGATTAATGTAAGCCAATGATTAACTAAATCATTGGAGTTGAGTATTGGGGGATATAGTTAGTTTAATAATTATGTGTGTTTTCGATATTGAAAGTCCACCCAGCAAAAAAGATCATTTGCAGCTCAATAGTGCATACATTTTCATGGCAAAAGCAGCAGCGATTCACTTATCAAACAAAAGTTTAAGGAGAAATGTCACACATTATTTTGATTCTGGCTATAGCTATGGCCCGAAATACCAGTCATAAGTACTAACAAGTCACCCCATTTATGGAATGAATAATCCCATAGAAATCACCAGTTATAAAATAACTACGCGTCATGGCCATTTTGGCCAAGCTTGGGTAGCCTATCATATCTCTCCATTGATTCCCCAGCTGGATCCTGAAAATAACCGATGCTTATTGGAAATTCATCTTCCAACCATCCACGTTCTATGTGAATTTACCAAAGGGTCAATTTTGGAGGCTTAACACCAGATTTGTTGGCACAGGCCCATTAAATACCACTTATTTGGTGGGTTAGAGCCCCACTTCTCTGGTTCCATTCCCAAGGTAGCTGCAACACACATGAGAGAAAAAACATTTTCCCAAAAAAATATATTAAAAACAGGCACTTGATTTCTTCTAGGCGCCAAAAAACCTCGTTTTGGAAACTTCCACCGCATGGCCGGACACTGGTACGCCCGCGTGTGGAACAAGGCCCATGTTTGGAGACCGCGGAACGGCGACGCTGGTCGTGTTCCCGCCGCCACGTGCCATAACCGGACCACAGTGAAACCAGCACTTGGCTACGCTACTCGAAGTGCGACAAGAACATACGCAGTCTTTCTGTGGGAATATGCATTATAATTAAAAGGAATAATGAATCATGTTATTTGTTTGTAGGAATAGTCAAAAGAAACCATCATGTACATATGAAATGATATATGCATTACCTTAGTCATTTTATAGTCCCCATGGCCAGGACAAGAAACAACTACCTCATCTGCCAGCTGACCCCAAATCCACAGGCTGGGCTCTATGCTGAAGACCTTCTAATCTGGCCGAAAACCACCATGATAATATTGCAACTCCAAAATTGACTGTCAATATTGGGATATTAACAACACATAACCATTGGGATATTAACAAAAAATATAACCATTGGGATATTAACAAAAAATAATATGTTTCAACCATTGATGCAATATTATACTGATCCTGTTGAAACAGAAGAGAGCTACTAGACAACAGAGTTCCAGCTGATTCCCATTGCTAGTGCCTTTAGAGCCTAGAAACCCATGTTTGCTGCTGAACATTTTTTCTGGTCGACAACAAATCCGCAATCTATAATCAACTATGTTTCCTTACTAATCATCAATCATGGGCTTTTGGTCGCCAAGCAACGTCTTTGTCAATTTGCCAACATTTTAAACTTTAAATCATGATGTTCCCCAGCAATTCCATAACATATTGACTATCAATCATCATTAGCAGCGTATTATAACTATAACCTAACAAATCCATCTTGGCAATGTCTGGGTGTCTTGTATGTCCCATATCCTTTGAGCTAAGCTTGGTGATCCCACATGTGCCATGGTCAAAACATGGTACCTGGAGTATGGTCATTCCATTCTCAACGGGATTCCAACGGAAATTGGAAAATTAATCCCTATCAAATCCTATTACTGGCTGGGATGACCATCCTCTTCCATGGAAAAATCAACCAGTTCTCCTCCAAGTTTCATTGCCACATGTGTCCTTTCTTCACCGGTTGATATTTCAAATTTAAATGGGGTCACCTCCATTGAACAACTGGCCCATCTACTTGTGCCACCATGGTCCTCCCTCCCACAAAGCAAACTTGGACATTGCAAACACATTCCTGATTTCGATGAAGATTTTGTAGAGAATTCAGAAACATGTTTACACACATATTCTTCGACTCCAAATCATTTTTCAAGTTCCAGTTATAGCCCTTACCAGTTATTTTAGTGGGATTGTAACTCCTGAAGCTATATCAGTGATATTCTTTTATATCATGAAATCAGCGAGGTATAACTACCCCATTTATGGAATAATAACACAATTTTTTATCAACATAAAATGAACTGTTTACGGGCCATATATATCCAGATATTGCATTGTTTGATGGGTTATATCACATTTTTGCACAGCAATGCCTTTCCGTTGAGAAAGTGTTCCGGAAGGGCGGGGGTCAGAAGCTGCAAACAAAGTACAACTCTGGCAATAATGGCCATAACTGTAGGAAATGTGATTTACCCTCTGGTAAATTAACATAGCTATTGAAAGTGACTGATTTATAGTTGATCAGAGGGTAAATCCCATTATATCCCTTGGAAAATCACCATTTCTTGATGGTTAAACCAGTATAGCCCTATGGAAAATCACGATTTTCAAACACTGTTGTTTTTGTATGCTTTTCCAGAGGGTACCCTCCGGTAAACAAATAAAAATCTATGGGACATCACAATTTTTCATGGGAAAATTCACTATTTCTATGGTGGATCTTTCCATAGTTAAATTACCAGAGGGATTATATAAATCCCATTAAATCCCATTAAACCACCATTAAACCACCAACCAGCTGTTGTTTTTTCTATGTTTTTCCGTAACGGCTAACTGCCTCATTCGGCGTCATCCCTTAGTCGGAACGTCCCTGGCGGATCTCGCCTGTCCCTGCCGATGCAGCTGTAACACCAGCTTCAAGCGCAGGACCGCCGCGCCCAGCCGTGCATCTCCTGACGAGTCATGGTAACCATATATGGGAAACATATATGATATAACCATCCATATAACCATCTATATATATATAGGGAACGATAACCTTAGCTTTCTATAAAACTGATAAAACTGATATAACCATCTATATAACCTTAACTATCTAGGGGGAAACATTTTTCGGATATCTAGGGGGACATATAAAGGATATCAACTTAACCATCTAAGAAACTATATATAGGGAAACATAAAGGATATCAACTTAGCTATCTAGGGGGCATATAAGATAATCATTGAAATATAAAAGATAATCATTGGAAATTAGTGTGTGCGTGTATGTGTATATATACATATATATATATGTATATGGAGGTTTCCAAGCTGTATATATGGAGGTTTCCTACAATGGGGGTACCCCCTGGCATCATCAATTTTTGGATTTTCCCTTAGCCACCCACTTGGGGTTACCCCATTTGTGAAAACCCCATATGGGAACATATAGGATAATCATTTGGTTGGTGGTAAAATGTGTTAAACAACCCCTCTGAAAAATATGAGTTCGTCAGTTGGGATGATGAAATTCCCAATATATGCAAAAATAGAATTCATGTTCCGAACCACCAACCAGTTATCTATGGAATAAGAAACGGTGATTAACATGGGTCATGAGTACAGTTACAGCCCGAAATACCAGTTTTGATTTTGTTTTGATACATAACCAACTAGTTACAGGAGTCATAATCGCATGGCCAATAACTGCTAAGGGCCATAACAGATGATGGAAAACAAATGGGATAATCATGGATGAACATTAATATGGAACATGTAGCCATCATATGATCTTTACCATGAAGAAAGAGAGACTTCGCAGGAAACAACACAAAGAACATGGCGGCTTTAAGATGCTTTCAGGTATAGCATAAATCCCTAAATTTTCTGTAAAAACAAAGTCTCTAAGATCGGGTTTTGTGGCATTAAGTCACATGGCGATATGTGGTAAACAAGAAACTATTCAGATGATCGAGTGGAAAGTCGTGGTCGGACCCTGCGAGAGATGGAATGAATTTAATGCGGTTAAAACAATAATAAATTACCCATTTGGGAATGGTAAACGCAGCACCTAAAAAAAGGTGATGACTGGGGAACGGTTTATTATTGTTTTAACATGTTTTAACCACATTACACTAAGAAATGACCTGTCTGAAGATTGGAGCCAAAAGACAGAGCGAGAAAGACATTGAAATTGAAACATGCGCGCTCTGCATGCAGCTCACGGAACTTCACACTGCGATGGCTCTGTCGAAACATGAGGCCCAAGACCCAATTAAATACCCTTTGGCAGGCTATCTGTCACTAAAAACCGCTTACCCGGCCTAAAATCCACCATTTTCCAGCTGGGTAAATCAACTATGTCTACAGGCCATGGCTTCAATAGCCATATATGTATGTTTAACAATTTATATTGAATTTACCCATTACAAATGGCAATTTTCAGTAGATTTTTTGACATAACCAGAGGGTAAATCATCATGCAGAAGTGTTTCATCGAACTGAATGGATCCGAGGTCCAGTGAAGTCGCCAATTATTAGTGTCCTCCACATGTGCCCGAATAAGGATCCCTTTGCGCATGAAAATACCACCATCTTGTATATACCATGATATTAGAGGTACCATTAAATTACCGCAGTAAATGGTCACGTAGTTAAACATTAATCAATATGGTTGCCATATGAGTTTGGTCAGCTAGGAACTTCCTACTAGTACCATGAGTTAGCAACTAAATTATTGCCATTCAATGTCCGCATTAAAATGATGTCCTACAAGGTGATGCCCTCTAGATAGCTAAGTTGGTTTATAACTCCAAAAACTATGGTTTATAGGTGATATATCTATAGTTAATGGGATTATAAACAAACTTACAACTTCGGGGTACCACCTTGCAGGATTGTATATATACATACACACATTGAGTGTGAATATTTTCATGGGATAACCATGGGATTCAACAAATACAAGGTGGTGCCCCATAATTAGCAAAGATTGTTTATTAATGATCATAACTTAGAACTCCAGAAACTTGTGTTTTTGACATATATATATATGATGATATGATTATATGATGTAGGTGATGTAAAGGATGTAGGGATATAGATGATTATGTAGGTCATGTATGCGTTGTAGATGATGTATGTCATGTAGATGATGTTGATGGAAAACGTTTGTGTAGGTATTCTAAATGGTGTATATATGTGAGAAAGATGATGATGATGATGATGATGATGATGATGGTGATGATGACGATGATAATGAGGATGGTGATGATGCTGATGATGCTAATGATGAAGATGATGATAATGATGATGATGATGGTGATGGTGATGATGATAATAAAGTGATTGTGTAAAGAAAATGGTGCAGAAGGTGTGATGATGTGGGTGATGTAGAGGATGTAGTGATGTAGATGATGATGTAGGTACTGTATGTGTTGTAGACGAGGCATGTTATATAGATTAGGTTGATGGAAAAATGTGTAGGTGGTGTAGGCAATGTCGGTGGGACAGATGTAGGGAATGATGATGATGATGATGGTGATGATGATGATGGTGATGGTGTAGATGTAGATGTAGATGTAGAGAAGATGGTGTAGTAGATGGTAAAGAAGATGTAGGTGATGTACAGGACATAAGAGATGTGGATGATGTATGTCAGGTAGATGAAAAAATAATGAAATTGACAGCAGTTCTTTGGGAAAAACCTTTCGTACGAATTTCGGCAATATTGGCCCTTCAGCTGCCAAAGTATTGCAAACGCTTTTGTGCCTTGCACGCCCGACCTCTAGAGTAAGAAGGGCTGGGCAATACATATGTTCACCCATTGCGTGTTTGGTAACTGTTTGGGATTATTTTATTGTCCAATGAGTCCAATGAATTAAATTCCAAGCCTCTTCACAAGAATAACATCCGGGTTTGTTGACGTGAAATATAATCATGAATATTCGCGGCTTATCTTCTTTTTCCCTATTCAGTTATCAAAAATGTCAAATTACTCCACAATGAACTTCTGGCTTCTCTCAGGAGGCTTCTTGAGAACCGAGCATCTCAAGAGGATTACATTTTGTCACTGTTAAATTTCAGCCAGCTGTGCGGCGAACATCAACATAATTCTTCTTCACATTTCTTCTTATTTAACTGCTACAGCCAGT
>Ga0126342_10003314_pt1 | contig 26489 bp, 30 predicted proteins | sample Cyp1metagenome_FD_92528 | JGI IMG/M metagenome (GOLD analysis project Ga0126342, IMG submission 92528) | Coral microbial communities from Lord Howe Island, Old Settlement Bay, Australia - Cyphastrea 1 metagenome | ecosystem: Host-associated > Invertebrates > Cnidaria > Coral ...
ATCTGATCAACGAAGAACAAACCCTTCCGCGATTGCTCACTGTGGTACCGCGGTTGCTACGCGATTGGCTGAGCGATTGAGGGCTGTCCGGGAAAAGGTATTTTGGACAACCCCCATATGTTCCATATATTTCCTATATTTTCCATATATAGCCAGAGGGTATGATGTTCCATATATTGCTATCAGTAGTGATTTAAGAGTAAATTCGGCGGAAGGCACATCACAAGAACATCGTCCGCGACCTCTCGCGCACGGTGGGGGAGCTCGGACGGTGAAATTTTAGCCCCTGGTAAACTAAGAGTTAAACTGGAAAATCACCATGTCTAAAAAACGGGAAATCAACCATTGTTATGACAATGTCATACAATTTCAATAGTTATGTAACAGTTTGCGAACTGGAAAATCACCATTTTGGGTAAATCAACGATTTTTATAGCTGTTTTCCATAGCTAGTCACAAATTGCCATGCAAATCAATGCTGGTTAATTACCCTCTGGCAATCCAACCATGGAAAACCACGGAAAATCACGTAGCCAAAATCTCAGAAATTAAAACACACGTCTCGGGAAAATTGACGTTTGGCTACTTGGATATGCATTGGATATGTATCGCAAATGGGTTCAAACACTACAAGGTGGTGCCCTCCCAGTTATGTTTGTTGGTTTATTAATGTTTATGAACCATAGTAACTATAGATATCTACCATAAACCATAGTGAAATTGGAGTTATGTGCACCAACTTAGCAAACTATGACCCATGTCGATATGTCGGGTTCATTGTATTGTGATGGACCACATGTGGGGATGTTTTTTCCCAATGGTCCAATGGTCCAGTGATTTTTTGAAGTAGCCTCTGGTATACAAAAAACAAGGGTAACAATCACCACTTAAAAAATAGGTAATTCAACTATTTAACTATTTCTATGGGCCATGTTCATGGCAGCAAACTGTTAGATTACCTAACAATCGAAGATCTTTCTGGGCACAACTGAACATTCTGAATTTTATAGCTGCTTTGATGCTTAAGCAATGGATATTCAGGGTGGATTCATTCCAACTGGGTGTCACCAAAAAAACAAAGCTTGTCGCAGCTGGGTTCAAGGTTTCTGCATATCAAGTTCGGAAATCTGGCCGACGACATGTCAATTTTTCGAAACGGCGGCAATACCTAGATACCCTCTGGTAAACTAACAGTTTGCTATTGAAAATGGCCATAGAAATAGTTGATTTACCCAGTAAAAATTGTGATTTTCCACTGTTTTTGTATGTTTACCAGAGGGTAAAACCAGATAATTCACGAAAATGCCTTGAAAGTGAAGTGACGCGTCTAGACTGACCAGGCTGGAGATAGCGTCATGACCCAACTCTATGCGAACAAAACCACAGCATCAAAACTACATGGTGATTTGGTGGCTCATGCCACTTAGTAAATGTGTAACATCGTAACATCACCCCAGTTAGTTAATGTTAGTTCAGAGGGATAAATAAGGTTCATCCACTTTTCTTGGGCTATAAATCACGTATCCGATTCGTGGGATGAAGCACCATGCTTCCATGTGGATTTCTGTGAATTTAGCATACTTTCCGACAAGCTGGGGCTCCCTAGATAAGTAAGTTGGTTTATTTCACCCCATCCAACTATAGTAAGTACTGCTGTAATATTCCCCTCAACTGAAGCATTCTTAATTCTTGTAGTTGTCAAGCCCTATCATCAGCCAATTAGAGGTGTTTATGATGGTTTTTATGGTTTTTCAGATGTTACAAGATTCATGTCAACCCCTACAGTTATGGCCCGAGTTATACCAGTTATAAGTACTAATAAGTCACTACCATCGATGATTGCATGCATGCGCCGAGCGTTGATCTGACGCAGTATCAGCAAAGTGACAAAAGTTTCTCATCCCAGTGAAATAGCCAGTTATAAACTCATGGCCTTAACTGTAATCAACCAGCTATAGCCTTAACTAATAACTGTAAGTATCAACCCAAACCCAAATTGATCATCCACTGGCCTGCCGTTGGCTTCGGGGCTTCCTTGGGCCCTTGGGCCCTTCGTCAGCTTCACGGAGGTGCGGGGTGCCCTGGGGTCCCGGAAATGGCGATGTCACCTGCAAAAATCTGAGGAAACTACATGGAAAATACATGTGTTAACCAACACAAAATACATTAACATACAGTATGTCAGGGGATTGTGAGATGAAATTGATGTATATATTCTCTAGCTCTCTTGTTGGTTTATGATTTCTTTATGACAGTTGGGTTTATGGGGAGTTTATACTTGGATCGTGTTGTAGCTTGCTTTTCAGTTATTTTTTGCACGGAATGGACAAGCCCAAATTGGAACCTGCTTGGCGGACAATTTTAGACCCTTGAGGCGGTTGCCGATCCTGAGAAACATGGAGATTCATAGGCTATACCCTCTGGTAAACATACAAAAAACTACATGGAATATCATCATTTTTAATGGGTAAATCAACCATTCTATGGCCATTTTCAATAGCTATGTTAAATTACCATAGGGTAGATCCTACAGAAATGGGCGGTTAGACCAGCAAACAGGGGAATTCAACAGGCAAGATGTACTCTACAATGATGGAAAATGACAAACGGGGATATGAGCCTCCATCAATGGAGATGTGTGTAATAGATTAATAAACTACATGGCTGGCTGATGGTTGGCTGTTGGGTTCTAGTACAGTATGTTTTTTTGTTAATTTATTATCCAATTTGGGAACCCCTATAAAGCAACCCTGGAATGGGATAACATTTTTGTTGGCAATGCCCAATTAGATCACAATAAAGTACCCAGCAATATGTTTCCAACGATGTATCGTCCAACCAAGCAACGTGATACAGAACCCAAATGAATTGGATGATAAGTTCGGTATACACCAAAATTGTAGATTGCATGCAAAAAAAATGCCACTTTGACCTACTATCCATATTCAAATATATTCATGTTTTTTTTCTAACTATGGGTGACCACAGATGACATGGGGTAGCAATGCACAATAGCACTGGCAGCATGTTGTACCAATGAACTGAAACATTGCAATATGTTGTTTTAGTCGTCATCCCACATACCCTCTGGTAAACATACACAAAACTATGGAAAATCACCATTTTTAATGGGTAAATCCACTATTTCTATGGCCATTTTCAATAGCAAACTGTTAGTTTACCAGAGGGTACACCCTCCAGTAGAACCAAATAATCGCCATGACCACAATAAATCAAATTTGGCCAAGCAGCAGGCGATTTCAAGAAGCAAAAGAGCAGTGGTTAACAAAAGGCAACCAGAATTTCAAGCAGATTTTTGCTTTCCATCCCGGAATTTCAATCACCAAACATGGCTGAACAGAGGAACTTGATATTGGATGATATTGGTCTTTGGTGTCAACGCCATGGCCATTTGGTTACCAGATTCTCCTGCGACATCCAAGAGGGGCTGGAAGATGATTCTCACCAGGACCTTCAAGCACCCGGCCATTGGTGTCAGTGAGATGGTCTTCGCAACCTTTGCCAAGGAGCACAGAACCATACACGATTCTGTCAGACATCATTAGCTCTTACCTGGGAGAGCTTGAGAAGCTTGAGGAGGTGGGGGAACTTCTCAAGCTCTTCGGCACATTCCACATGGAGTATGAATTGCCACACATGGAGAAGCACGCCAAGCTGAAAGCCGTGAAACTCAGAGCGGAGGAGATTCCAAAGAGGGAACTCCATTTCGGCGATTTGATTTGGGGAGCCACGACGGACGATGAAGAACAGACATTCTAAGGTGGTTTCTTACTCCATCTCATTAGTTCGTGATATCCCCCTGATCAACCCTACATAGTTATTGTAGTTATGTTCACCAACTTTGCTAGGACCCCACATTTAAATGTGTTTTCCAAACTCCCTGGACTTATACAATCAATATAGATGTATCTATATGATTCTATTTATATAGATGTATGTGTATATAATATATAATATATATATATATATACATACATATTTCAAAATTCAGTCAGTTTAATCAAAATAAACACGTGCCCGCTATTATTCAAAGTGATAACGTTGACAAGTTGGAACTCGCCCGAACTAGTCGTTGCTCCATGGATCGCCTGTTGTGTGGTTTTCGCGAGGTGCACTATGGAGGAGCGATACATGGATCGTGAGTGGTAGAAAACACCACCAATATTTTGGGAATATACCACCAATACAGTGGTTGAGACACTGGAGATATAATGATAATAGAATGGAATATGAATGGAAGATCACTGGAATATTGGTTAATACCCTCCGGTGTCATCAAACCTATCAATGGCTAATCCACCAACTAAATGGAGGTTTAGTTCGCTGGGTAAACCTCCATTTCTCCCATGAATCTCCGATTAAACTCCAGAAATCTCCCATTAAATATTAAATCACTATAAAATCCCATGAAAACGTTGAATTTCACCAACAATTGGGGATTCAATCGCCAAATTCATTGGCTGGTTATCCCAGTTTTTCCTTCTGGTGATCCAAAAAATTGGCTTTGAGCCGTCAGAACTGTGAAACACCACCAAGTGAACCAACTGACCATCAATACTGTATATTCGTTTCCATGAACAAAGAGTTGTTCATCACACATTAAGATACCCTCTGGTTATTTAACATGACATAGCTATTGAAAATGGCCATAGAAATAGTGAGTTTTGCCATTAAAAATGGGTGGATTGTCCATAGTTTTTTGTATGTTTACCAGAGGGTAAGATAACTAACATAGCCATGGAAAATGGCCCATTTATAGATGATTTTCCCATTAATACCTTCATTTATAAATTTTATAAGGGATTTTCCATGGCTATCTTTAATAACCAGATGATAACTTTGCCCGGGAAAAAAAACATGTGATCCTCGCCATGCAGCATCCCAGAAGGCTCAGTCCTCAATAGCTACAAGGTGGTGCCCCCCCCAGTTATAAGTTGGTTTATAAACCATAGTAAGTATGTAAATATCTCTACCATAAACCATAGTGAAATTGGAGTTATGTGAACCCCAACTTTGCGATTTAGCGCACTGGGGCACTACCTTGTAGGATCAACTAGCCATGTTTGTTGAGTATCCGGTGTCATCAAATATGACGGGGCCCTCAGGAAATCAGTTTGATGATCCTTGAAACTGACTGATGGATCGATCCCGCGTTGATAATTCGTAGATTACCTGATTGGTAGTGGTCAAATTCCCAAGTCGCATTATCCTATAGGAATTGCTGGTTGTACATATATATATATATATTTGTATGTATCAGTATATGTATACTGTATAAATAATATATATATATATAATTATATAGAATATATAATATATAATTTATAATTTATAATATATATATATATATATACATACATACACATGTTAAGACCCCCATGATCCCCCATGTTTATTTATCATAGTCATTGATTGCCCATTTCCAGGCGATAATATCGATTTCCATGCTTATTTGTAGAATCCACCAATTCTCATAACATTTCATAACCATTGATAGAGGATGTATATTTCCTATAGGGAATCTACTGGAAATCTAGAGCTTAAGGAAATAGTAGCTATTTGGTTGGTGGTTTGGAACATGAATCTTATTTTTCCATTCATATGCTGGGGATGTCATCCTTCCCATTGACGAACTCAATCATTTTTCAAGATGGGCACATTGCACCACCAACCAGTTTCATAACCATTTCAAACATGGTGGATTGGTAGAACATTTGTAGAGGCTTCAACATTGAAAACCCAAGTGTTTGTGGATTGAATCACCGTTTCAGTAGGATTCAACCCACCATTTAAAAAAAAAAAAAAAAACTGTGTGTTTGAACCTACTGAAACAGATTTGAACCTACTCGTACTTCATTTTCTTAGGTTTGATTAATTTGTAATTACTGAAACACGGTTTAATCTTTCTTAACAATTTTTGAAGCTACTTTCAACCACCATGAATTAATGGTTAACCATCAAACCGTGTTCTATCCCCACTTTCTCTGACTTTTTCACTGGTTAAGCATCAACCTTGGCATGGGATAACCCACTGTGAGGGGGCTGATTCTCCAATTCTGTAACTACGATTAATGGTTATAGTTATGAGTTATAATCACCATACACCCAACAATTAAATCTACCAAGAAAATCCATATCCATTCACGGCCTCACCATTTTTGCTGGTGAAGACTTGAAGACATCCATTTTCCTTGGTCAAATCCATTAAAACAGCAATTCTCCAATTGTTTTTCCATGTTTTCCCTATGATGGTCACCCTTTTTTGCTGCTGAACCCAGCATTTCTCCCCATTATTCTGGGCAACCTCTGGTAATTTAGCATAGCTATTGAAAATGGCCATTTATAGTGAGTTTTCCCATTAAAAATTGTGATTTTCCATAGTTATGTTAGTTTACCAGAGGGTAACTGGCTAACATTTCCATTTTTGCTGGTGAACGCAGCATGTTGCACCATTTGTCCCTATAACCCGCAGGACAGTAGGCGAACCTACACCTGCGGAGTGCTCTGCGCATGGGCAGCGTTCGGCTTCCTCCATGGTGGACATTGGTGCGTTCTTAGCAGCAGCTGGGCGATGGCGACTTCACCACGGACAATGGGGGAAATAACAGGGATAACTATAACAATATATTTGGTGATATATCGAAATTTTCCTCTGGTAATATATGGAACATATGGTGATTTATTGGAAAAAAATATAGGAAATATGGTGATTTATGGATGTTTACCCTCTGGTAAACTAACAGTTTGCTATTGAAAATGGTCATTTATAGTGAGTTTTCCCATTAACAATGGTGATTTTCCTGTTCGCTATGTTGTTTTACTAGGTTGGGTAACTATTGAGATATAACTTATAACCTTTTTTAGTGGGTTTATAGTGGTGAAGCCACTTTAAGTGATTAACTATACCTTATAACCTTAAAGCCACGTGTTAACTATACTTTAAAACCTAAAATAATAAATAATCCAACCTTAATCCACCTTTCCATGGCTATGTTAAATAACCAGATGTCAACAAATGGGAGATTTCTTGATCAAATGGAGGATCATCCCACAGGTATCCCCCACGGCAGTTGCTTTGTTTTTCAGCCCATCGAAGCATGAAACTATAGATTCTATAGATATATTTATTTATACATATACATATATACATGTGATATATGATATATGATGTATGATATATGATATGTGATATATGATGTATGATGTATGATGTTTGATATTCGATGTATGGTGTATGATATATGACATATATGATATGTGATGTATGATATTTGATGTATGATGTATGATATATGATATATGATGTATGATATATGATGTATGATGTATGATATGTGATATATGATAGGTCCGACATACCATAGGATCCTAGTCAGCCCAGTGGTCAAGAAACTTACCTATCTAGGGGGGCCCTGGCATGTAGTGGGAAAGATGGATCCCCACCGCGGCATATATTATTCTCACATTCTATCCGACATATTATCTCACATATTTTCTGACATACTATGTGATATTTCTTCTCACAAAAAAATCTGGCGTTCTATTTGGCATGTATTCTGGCATTTTGCCTGGCATTTTATCTGGCATTCTATGTGGCATTATGTGGCATTTTATCTGACATTCTTCCATACATATATTCTGACATTCTACTTGACATCTTATTTGACATGACATATTTCTGACATACATTCTGACATGCATTCTGACAATCTATTATTTACATCTTATTTGGCATCCAATCTGGCATTCAATCTGACACATATTTTGACATCTATATACGTTGGTTGATAACCCCCATTGTCAAGATATATATATATATATATATATCATATATTATCCACTTGGAAATGCAGTCCCAGGTATAAAAGGATAATATGCCATCTGGTTATGTAACAGTTTGCCATGGAACATCACCATTCTTAAGTTCGGTAAACCATCTATTTCGATTAGGGCCATTTTCATTCATGTTCCATGGCTATGTTAAATAACTGGATAATATAACCATAGTTCTGGGGATTCTGGGGATTTCGGGGGCTCAGAAAACCATTCTTCTAGCCATGGATGGCAACAACTGCACCCCCAAGTACCATAAACGCACCCAACAGTCGATCTTTCCACCATCAAAAACTCATGATCCCATTGCCAATGATCAATCATTATCAGTCATGAATGATCATCCAACATTTTCCCATAATGTGGGTAAAACAATGCCATAAACTACCCATTTGTTCATGGTTTATACCACATCAAAGTGGTCATGGCTGGGGGATGGTTTATGACATGATTTTAATCACATTGACAACAAGGTTAGTGGGTATTACAAGCAATTATCAGCATCAACATGTTGATAAACTTTATGAACCATCAATCCATTACCCTCTGGTAATTTAACAGTTTGCCATTGAACATCGCCATAGAAATAGTTGATTTACCTAGCTATAAAATGGGTGGATTTTTCCATAGTTCTGATGAGCGGATTGTTGACAGATAGGCATGGGAGCCCACTTTGACACTTCGGTCCCTTGGCCGCCTTGGCCCTCACCGACTTCGACCCTCCCCTTGAAGGCTGAAGAATGACGGTGAATCATCATTACCCTTTGGTAAACAAAGATAGCTAGGGAAAAATGGATGAAAATGGATGAACATGAGACATTTCTAGTTGATTTACCTTTTAAAGGTGTGATTTTCCATGGCTATGTTAGTGTACCAGAAGGTATTCATGGTGAATGATGGGCAATAAGACTTATTTGTTCATGTTACGCCATTGTTAGTGTTGTTTCTCTCATTGTACACATAATTGTGAGCCATTTGGTGGTTTCACAACATGTTTGAGACCCGGAGTTATCATGTATTGTTTGATGTCTCACAAGGAAACCCATATGTTTTTGTGTTTCTTTTTGGGTAGACCAAGTTTCGGAAAGTCCCATTTGTTTATGGGGTAAATACTGTCCTTGGTGGCTCATCCCACTTAGTAAATGGGTAACATCACACCAGTTATAAGTGGGATAAGTAAGGCTAATGCACTTGTAATTGGGGATATAAACCACGGATCCTAAGTCGGATGAGCCACCAAGTAGTATGTTTTTGTTTGGCCATTTCCACAACGAAATGACGTTTATAATCATGGGCATCGACTCCTGAGTGGCTGCCGAAGTCTGGCAGAAACCCGAAATACCATTGATAAATTAAATCTGCCATGGGAGAATTATATCAGTGATACTGTGGATGGGCCAGCGAAATCCGAATCACCAGTGGATAGATGGTAAACATCCCATTTTTTATACAATGTGGTACCCCCCAGTGATGTGAACGTTAGTTTATAACCCTCATTAACTAGTTCGATATATCTACCAGTCCTACTTATTGTAGTTATGTTCACCAACTGAACGCTATCGAACTGGGGCACCACTATGTAGGGTTCAACCATCCCAAATTGGTGGTTGATCGGATTTCGCCGGATTTCACCATGGGCTCGCCGGTATTTTTGAGGGTTGATGGTTATTGGCCGGCGAAAAAAAAAGGCTCATTTGTTCCATACATGTGGTGTCTTAAGTGGAAAAAAACATTAGTATTTCGGGCCATATCTGTAGAATACTCTCAGTGTGACTTTTCAATCTTGGAATCGTTTAGTTCACAACATTTTCTTGTAGCACTTTATCAGCAAAGAAATATGTTGTTTTCATGTGCAGTTGCCTTCTTACCATCAACTAGTAGCCATACATTATGGCTGTGTCTGAAAATCATATAAGTTTAATGCATATTTGATTGCGGTGATACCATCTAAATAGTGTTACATATGTTACATATGTATACAAATATGGATTACCAGTAGCCATACATATTTGATGGCGGTGATCATCATTTACCCTTTTGAGATTACCATGGGGAGATAAACCAAAAAAATGAATTGAACATTCGAATAATATTTAGGTGACTTCCTTGGGGGTGCCCAGGAATCGTAAGTGATTATATATATATACAATTATATATGTGTATATATCTATAATTATATGTATACATGTATGTAGGTTATTATGGGTTATAGGCTATATAAAAGGGTTTATAGGGCTTTATATAGCATTTTTTTAGTAGGAAGTTGTCTTCCAGACCCCGTTTCTCAATCGCAGGGTCTACGTGAATTTTGGAGGAGATTACAATTATGAAGTCCATTGAAGTCCCATTTTTTGTTGATCAAATCATCTGCAGTCCACTTTGTTCCTGGTTTTTCATCACCTTTTTTCTCGGTTCTCCCTACGATGGGCGGCATGGGGCGCACCCATCGTCCATCGTACCTGGTTCTGAGGACAGGTGGCTTCCCCGAAACCATGCCATGTCCTACGTCGCGGGAATTCTGGTCACAGCTTTAGGTGGGCACTGGACATGCCTGTGACCTATGTGACCTATGTGACTATGTAGAAGATGCATGACGATATGTATAAATATTGATATAGAATGATATAGATGTATAGATATACGTATATGTATATCGTAGATGCATGATGATAAATATATAGAATATAGACTTAGAGGTATAAATATGTATATACATGGTGGGTTCTTGTATTGCCGACCATTGTGGCATAGTTGTCCTTCTCTGTGAACCTTGGCTAAGCCAGAGGGTCTGGGGAATTTGTAGGTGAAAGGTGGTGCCAGTTATATAACCACCGAAAATATGAAAATATGGGATGCCATGTTTACACATGGATAAACAAATGGACAATTTCCATATATCAATGGATGTTAGTTGGTTTCATAGGTTTAGTTTCACCCACTAGATACAGTTATGTCATCACCGTACAGATATTAAGCTACAATGTGGTACCCCCCCAGTGATTTGAATGTTAGTTTATAACCCCCATCAACTAGTTCGATATATCTACATATATCTACCATAAGTCCTATACTTATTCTAGTTATGTAGGCCCCAACTGAACGCTATCGAACTGGGGCACCACGAAATGTAGAGAATTGAACCCAATTTGCGACGCAATTTGCCGAGTTTGTGACAGCTGGGGATCCTAAGGGCTCCAAGTTGGCCACTCCAGTAGCTTTGGGAGAAAAAAACATGGTTTCCTGTCAAGACTTCCCCTAGCAACCAATCCATCAAATCCTTATTTTGTTTGTGTACCCTCTGGTTATGACTGACATAGCCATGGTATAGATGGCCCATTGAAATAGATGGTTACCGAACTTAAAAAAGGTGATTTTCCATAGCTATGTGAGTCATAACCAGATGGTAAATAATCATTTTGGTCACCCATTTTGGCTGAAATGAAATCCTCGGTTTTCGTGGTCAAATCCCCATTTAATGGTCAGTTTCGGTGAAATTCCAACCAACAGTTATGGCCCTTTACCAGTTGTAAGTACTTATAACCCCATTTATAGAATGTATAATCCCATTTATAACCACTTATAACTAATAAATGGCCTTAACTGAACCAAAATCGCGTACTTTTTCATGGTCAAATGAGTCAAATTCTAACCATCCAATCGCCCCATCCAACTGCCTGGCGCCTTGACAAAGGTGGCGCCTATGTCAGAAGTGGCAATGCTGTGGCATGTCCAAATGGTGAAGATCCTTGGCCCTTGAAGATCTGGAAGTGTGATGGCCCTGTACCAATATTGTAAGTGACTTCTACATGAGGCCCCCGTTAGATCTGTTTGTTTTAGATTCGCCCCAGTAACAAGTTCGTTATAAATACCATATAAACCATAGTGAAATTGGAGCTATGTTCACCAACTGAACGCGAGCTCGACTGGGGGCCTCACATTGGGGATTTAACGATATGAAGCATCGAACTATGGGGGATTTTTTTGTGAAATTTTCAGTGAACATGTCACTTAACTGATAAATCATGGTTGATGATTTGTGTATGATTACTTGGGAGATTGTTGGTTGGGATATTAAGTAGAAATTAAGCCCTAAACTATGGGAATAACAAGGTGATATAAGACTAAGATGCTGATATAAGGGGATAAACTGATGAATGATGGTCGATTGATGATCAGTTTAATATGGATTTCACAATGAAATATAGTTAAGTAATTATCATTAAGTATCATGGATAAATTGTGATTGATTGGTTAATTGGTTAGGTTCATGACAAATTCATGCCACTTAACCATCAAGTATAGAGTTTGTTTGGGATTTGAAGGGCTTCAGCCAGATTTTTTTCTAGGGTTGGGACTTAAGCATCACTTCCTCAGGGTGAAACCAGGGATTTTTCACCATCAAAGATAGAACATACCATTGACAGATGATGGTTGATTGATTAGTGTCATGGGATTTTAATGGCACAAAAAACATGAATTGTGGATATGTCTAGAGGCTTTTTTTGGGGGTTAACCCATCGATTTGGGAATATAGTAGTTGATAAATCGCCTTTCTTGTGGCTGCAATGATATTTATTGGGGTCATGATAAGTAATAGGGATACCATGGCGGCTACCAACTATCATGGGTGGCATAGGGGTACACAAGGTTTTAACATACAGTTGTTTATTGATGATTAAACTAACATAGCTATTGACAATTGCCATTTACAGTGAGTTTTCCCATTAAAAATGGTGATTTTCCATAGTTATGTTAGTTTACCAGAGGGTACCTTGTGGGGGGTGCATCTTTCTTGCAGCTTTAGGTTTTACTTGTTCACATGCTCCTAGTGAGCAGTGTTCAAGTCCTAGCAGGGATAATTAAGCTACCTGGTTTAATCCCTGTTGCAGCCCATAGTAGGAATATTTCCCACCAGTATACCCTCTGGTAAACTAACAGTTTGCGAACTGGAGAAATGACCCATTGATACTTGATTTACCCAGCTATAACACGGGTGGATTTTCCAGTTCGTTATGTAAGTTCGTTGACCAGGTTGGGTAATGAGATAGGGATAGGGATATACTGTATTTTTCATGGCTCAAGTGAGGATATAGTGCCCAAACATGCGATATACTCTGCGAGTTGCTAAGCGTACTGTAATCAACAACTGATCTTCTGAAGTTGATTATCTGGTTGGTGGTTTCAAACATTTTTATCTTCCATAATATATGGGATAATCCTTCCCATTGACTGATATTTTTCAAGATGGTTAAAGCCACCAACCAGTTATAAAGGGAATTATAGACTTGGGATGTTAGCATTTATGACTCAAGAAATTGATAATCCCTTCCCAGTATGAGTAAGCAGTCCCATAGAACATCTGATCTAGTACCCTCTGGTCAACTAACATAACGATGGAAAATTACCATTTTTACTAGGTAAATCAACTATAAATGGTCCATTTTCCATAGTTACGTTAGTTTACAAGAGGGTAATTCTACTACTGAGTATTGTTATCTTGGGATCCCACTATATGGCTATTTGAGGTACCTAAATACCTAAACTGGAGCTACTCTACCATACAAAACCATAGAATTTGAGGGTACATCCCCTTAGCCCTCAAAAATTGGTTTAAACTCGTTTTTATCATCCACGTGGATATCCACTATATCCACTTTGTCATCGGACATACCAGTTATATCCACGTGGATATCATCTTATATCCCCACAATTTGATGATTCAAATCCCACCAATATATCAAATTTCACGAGCTCCTGGGATTTTTGAATTTTAGGGAATATTTTACATTTTGACAGGGACATCCAATATTCCATAAACATCAAAAAAAAACAGGAGCTCGTGAAATTTGATACCCTCTGGTAAACTAACATAGCTATGAAAAATCATCATTTTTAATGGGAAAATCTACTATTAATGGCCATTTTCAATAGCTATCTTAGTTTACCAGAGGGTACACCAATATGTGGATGGGATCATCTGTCGTTTTGGCATCGGTGAACCGTCTCGGCACCCAGGACATGTCGCGCGACTGTTTCTGGGCTCGGCAAAGAGCCACTTGGCCGGGACTGGGTGATTTTCCAAGCGATACACGCTGGGGAGTTTGGATTCTCCGTTGGATATCACACTTCAGTTGGTCTATAAATGTTTAAAACATGTTATAAAGGAGCCTGACTAGGTGACTTGTTTTTTTGTTTAGCCCTTCTTAGATTGAGCTAAAGGTGTCATAGCCTGTCCAGGATGAAGTGCAACAATATGTAAACCTTAAATATAGTGAGAGGGGAACTGGGTGGTGGTGCAAGTGAGCTGAATCTCTCGGGCGTACGTGAGTCCCATGCCGCAATAAGCACCATTTTTGGATATGTAGTTTTTTTTTGTACAAAAAACAGGGGTTTGCAATGGAAAATTCATATGTTTGATGGATGAGTTAGATGAAATGTAGATAAATCATCGAAGTCAAAACAGGCCCATTCACAGTTTCACATCTTTTCACATCTTCCGAGTGACTCAGTGCTGTCAGGTGGACTACCAAATCGTTTACATCTTGCACTACATCGGCCTTGCGTGGAACTTTGCTCACTGGGTCATGGACGGAGCGCAGCTCTGGTTTTTTGGCGCAGCGCATGTTGGATGACCATTGACTACATGGGGATGGGAAAATTTGGTACGTGAAAGGTGGCCCCCAAGATATGTTTGCTGGTTTAGATTCACCCCAGTAACTAGTTTGTTATTTAGATACCATAAACCATAGTGAAATTGGAGTTATAAACCAACTGAACGCTATCTTGGGGGCCTCACATTGTAGGTGAAAGGTGGCAACATGACATGATACATGACCATCGATCAATGAGTGACATGCTCTATTTTGCATAAACCATGGCCCTGTGACAGTGTCCCCCTACTTCTGTTGTTGGTTTATGTTCACCCATCTAAAGTTGAAATCACAATAAACCCAACAGCCAACCTATAGCTCTAAACCAACTTATGAAACTATCCTAGACTTCCACCCCCCCTCCTAAAAACGAACGTTTTTGCTGTCGTAAAACCTACCCAAATCAGCTTCGAGAAGAAGGCGCTTGGAAGTCTCAGCGATGAGGCAGCAACAGGTTTATACCCATTGTATACATTGTATATTCATGTATATTCATCTGGGTAAATTATAACGACCTCACTGTCCTCCCCTCACTGGAAATCATGGTTTATTTTAGGGGAATCATCCCCTTCTATGGCCGAACTATTCAGGTTAGTGAAATATTGTAATTTACCTAGATTAGTGTATATCCCCAATACACAAGTATTGCATCCCCATGTTTATCTCCACTATAGTTAGATTAGCTAGGTTCTGTACCATTTTGGTTGGTGGTATCCCTCAACTGGTTCCCATTTCTGGCATTTACCACCCAGAAATATAATAGATAATAATTCTTATACATACTTATAATAAACCGACAGACACCTATTTTGAAGGCCTCGAACCCACTGATATCCCACGTGATTCCAATTGTTTTTGTGTTTAGAGCCCCCTCATCAAACAGAAACATCATCAATCAGAACTCCATAAAACATCATATATCATAACTCCATCTATCATACATATATATATACACATATATATATATATATATATATTATGCTATATTATACTGCATATAGGTAGCTCCTATGGTTATTAGAATGATAAACCATCTTAAGCAATCTCTATATCCCAAGTGTGGTGGGCAACATCCTCATTAGACCCCAATTAAAACCACAAAAAATCCAATGAATTCCCGCATTTTTTTCCCTCCAAATGTCCATTAATTCCTTAAAACAATCCATAACATCTTCACTAATTTCATTAATTTCCATATATAAAAATGTGAATGGAATGCAGGCCAGGTGATACCCCATGTTAGATAATATTATGGCATGCCGGCAGCAAGTTTTACTTCTGCTGCCATGGCTCAAGACCGGGCCAAAAGGCTCAAGACCGCTGGTGAGTGCAAGGATTGCGCTGAGCGGACTGGACTACTGGCATACTGCAGTAAGATCACGGAGTACAACCAGTTTCGTACCCATTCACAGGTTATCAGTCCGCAATGCTCTACTGAGCCGGATATGAGATCAAAGGCCAAAAATACAAAGAGGCCGCAGAATTTGTGGTCAGTGAGCGCCTAACTAGGGGGGCTTGGTGGCTCATACCCCTCGGCCACTGAACAAGGCTGGATTATGAGCTGATGGCACCAGCTTGGAGGGGGGCTGCAAGCCAAAAACACAAGCTTGACGGCACCAGTTGGAGGGGAGCCACGGCATGTTCCAAAGCGCAGGTGTCTTCCTGATTGTGTTATCACCTATGGCAAGGGACCATATCATCGGCAAGGGGGGTGTGAATAATCCCTCAGCGGCAGCCATTGGGGCCCGTTGCTCGGGTGCGCCCAGTGGCCAGAGGCAACCTTTTGTTGTGGTTGTGCTCAGCCATCTGGGTTGGCAAATGAACCATGTTAGCATCCATTCGCCAAAAAAAATAAAATCCCATTAACCTCCCATTAAATCTCCTTGAAAATCGACATGAAAATCCCATGACCTCGCAGCAGCTCTGGGCTACAGGTTCTGGGCCAAAGCGCTCAGCCATCAGAAGCCTCTCAGGTGCGCCAGCGGCAAAGCCTACTTGATCCTACTTGTAGACCAAGAGACATAGTGTGGGTAAAACGATGCCATTAACCACCCAGTTGGGAATGGTAAACACACCACCTATAAAAATTGTGATTTTTGGGGGGATGGTTCATTATTGTGTTACCAACATTAGTGGTTTAATGGAAAATCTCTGGATGAAGTGGGAAATCATTGGAAACCAGAGTGGGAACATTTTTGAACTGGACGAAAGGAAACACCGAGAAAATCGGAACCTGGATTTCAATTTCGGAAGAACTGATTTTCGTTTCCTGTAGAGAGAGCCGAATGAACAATGTGGGGGGGTTCCTAAAGTAGGGGTACCCCCAGTTCTCATCCATGCTATTTCCGGATTTTCCATGAAATAAACAATCCAGCTATTGGGGTACCTCCATTTCAGGGAACCGCAATATCATGTTTACGAACCATTATTAGCCACTAGTAACCACTATTAACCACTAAAGCCATCCAACTATTGGGGTACCTCCATTTCAGGGATTGTTAGCTATTATTAGCTATTATTAATGACTATTAACCACTATTAATCACTATTAATCACTATTAACCACTATTAATCATTACTAATCACTGTTATTTCCATGTGTGTCCATGTCTTCCCCCCAAAAAAACATGGCCCTTCACTGCTGACGTCAGTTTGGTGGCCACCGGAGTGGTCATGAGAAGATTTCTCTACTCAGGCGCTGTCCAGGGCGAGTACTGAGCAACGGTTTCCCTAGCTGGGGATAACTATCAAAGAGGTTTCAGTAAGGGCCTTAAGTAGTCCCATGCCCTTAATATTAAACACCCATTTAGTAAGGAATTTCCACATAATTGGGACCATAGAAATGGGGTGGTTAATATTAGGGTGATGGAATTATCAAAGATTTTGGAGGAAGATACATATATGTAAATATATGTATATGTATATATATATATATAATTGTATCCACATATATATATAGTTACATATATATAGTTACATATATATATATATATGTATATATGTATATATGTATATATATGTATATATTTACATATACATATATACATATATATATATACATACATACATATATATATATGCTGATTTAAATATGCAGGATAACCATATAACAACGGCTGCAAAGCGTGGCAGTAAAACATGGTGACGCCGCCATGGACTCAACCATACTCGGAGGGTCATGGGTTAGAACACCCTTTACCAGTTATAAGGTGTTATAAATTCTAAGAAAACCCCATGGAATGTATCATCCCATGGAAATAATCACCTTATGACCAGTTATAACTGGTATTTCGGGCCTTGTGGGGTTATAGCTTCCATTTATAATTGGAACAATCCACGAGGACTTCCGATCAGATGATCACCACATTTAACCACGAGGACCATAACCGGCCTCATTTCAGGGAACCTCTGCATCGCTTTTTAATCCACGGGAGTGCAAAGACGGGTGGCGTTGTTTCGCCGAATAAGGTCATGGGATGAGACCTGTTTCTCCAATGGAAGGTGATATGTCTTGTAAACGGCCTTATTTTACCCAGCTAGAAACTGGGTGGATTTTCCATAGTTATGTGAAAGCTTATCAGAGGGTAACTCCTGTAACTGGTTAGTGAAATACTGTGGATGGGCCAGCAAAATCCGATAAAACACCAATTTGGGATGGTTGAAACCCTATAAATAATGGGATGTTTACCACCCATTAACTGGTGCAGGATTTCGCAACCATCCACCATATTATAATTTCTCAGGAATTCTACAACTGGGTAAACTAAGCCGACAAACACTAACCGACTAACCATCTATGATTTTCGATGTACCCCCAAATATCAACGCATTGGGATACTCAGGGGCTATATTCTCCCCCAATTATTTTGCTTATGCAAGTTAGATCCTATATCCAAACTGTTAACCATCCTCCTAGTGATTCTTGACTTGACATATCAGATCACATATCCCATTATATGCCCATGTTTGAACATGCTTACTTACCATTGATCCATTGTGTACGATGTCAGTGTTGCTAGCTCTGAATCAGAACAAGGATGCCCTTCAGTAGGATGATCCCGGCGGCCCAGCACGGATGACACTGGACGGTAACATCTTCAAATTCGAACACACATCCCATTGAACGCACGTGAAATTCCAGAAATTCCATCAAAGTCCCATTAAAACCTATTGAATTCGATCAAAGTCCCAAAAAATCCCATTGAACTCTCAAATTCCCATGGAAAATTCCCAATAAAATCCCATGAAGATCCCATGAATTTACCAACAAAGCCCCATTGCAGGGATTTTATGGCTGGCTGTGCTGCTGATGACGTTCACTTGGACGACACTTGACGTGATCCGCTTGTGTGTCTGGAAATGGGGTATACCCCAAACATGGTTATTTGATAGGAGGGAACATGATGATAGACTATGGGATTTGTGGGTGTTTTATTTTCAGACCAACCCAAATATACGTGTATGATTTTGTATGTACTGTATATGTAATTATGTAATGGGTATATTATAATTATGAGATACATTGGAAGAGATACCCTCTGGTAGTTTAACATAGCTATGACAAAAATGGATTATCTACCTCTTAATACTCGTGGGGGAAACATTTTCACTCGTCATCCCACCATCATTCGGGAAACCTTATAACTTACAAATTTCTAACGGACATATTATATAATGTCTATCAACGGGGGCATGGTCATCCCCCATTTATGTGAACATAGACCAGCTTTTCACCACAGCAAACCTTGATGCCTTTCATTATCCTCTGGGAATGTAACGTCGCTGTGACAGAGGTCGAAAACCATGCGGTTTTTGGGTACCCTATTTTAATATATGTCATAGAAACCCACAGTTCAAACACTTTATGAACAAGGGCCCTATCTACAATTATTTTGCATGGGTTCACGTAAATCTGCAATTGCTTCTCAACAGAAAATCAATCAGCTCCGCATTGTCATGGTCGATTCATTTTTTTCGGAACTTTAGTACTCATGTTTGAGACGAAACCATACACTGTGTTGCCCCCAAACCTTAGCTGAGTTGGTTTGTAAGTAATTAAAAGTAGTTGCGCTTGCCAGGGTTTAAAGATGTTTATGAAAAGTACGTATATAGGTATATCATGGTATATCTACATGATATATTGTTCCATAGTCAGATGGCTTTTAAAAACACCAACGTTAACGTCGGACATCACCGTATCAGCGTAGCCGCTACGTAGCGGCCGGGCCTTGCTTTTACGATGGTGGTCTAAGGTGGTGGATGGATTGGACGACTGGGAATGATGAGACCATGAAAACAGAGAGCACCATTCCCAGACGCTTGGGCTTTAGTCTTTTGGTATCAATGGGAATATCTAGGAACTAACCAGCTAAGAATTTGCGCTGGATGGGTACAATGGTTATTGGTCGTAAAAAAAGTGGTTAGTAGTGGTTAATAACGATTGATAATCATGATTGATAATAATTACATATATATAATTATATATAATGATAATCATTATGATGTTGGTCTTTCGACGAATTTAGCACAAATTCAATCGGATTTGTTTAAGGGATTTTTTGCAGGAAAGCCCCATATGAAATTAAGAAAAAACAATGGTTTCCTGTAGATGTTATCTTCAACCAATCCAATGACACATGTCGTTATTGATTTTTCCATAGGAAAAACACTATTTATCCACAATAACGACAATAGCTAAATAACACATGCTAAATAGGAACGACAATCAAGTTTTTCCCATGGAAAAACACTATTTATCCCCATAACACTATTTACCAATCCTATTTATCATGGGGCTTCATGGGGATTTTTCCACAATCAAGAATGAGGGATCATGGGGAGATTTGGATCCAAATTCTGCCAGATCTGCGATAGCTTTGGGAATACCAAATTAAATAGAGATAATAGAAACTACAATTATGGCCCGAGTTATACCAGTTATAAGTACTAGCAAGTCACTCCATGTATAGAATGTATAATCTGAGTTATAACCAGTTATATAACTAATAGCCATGGCAATAGCTGTGGAGATTTAAGTCGGATCGCTTTAGGCTTTGGGATAGTTCACATGAATCAAATGGGATCAAATGCTTCTCCGATGGCTCTCTCGGGTATGAGTGAGAATTTTGGGGATCTGAAAGTGGGATGATAGCAATGGCATGAAATATCCAAACATCTCTAGTCCTTGCTGGAAGATTTACAGGGGTCCCTTTCTGTTTTTGGTGGTTTGGAACATTTGGATTATTGTTCCATTCAGTTGGGAATTTCATAATCCTAACTGACTTTCCTATTTTTCAGAGGGGTAGGTCAACCACCAACCAGTTCTGTTTTTGGAATCCTGGGTTTGCCGGTCAAGATCTTCCCAAACCAACCCATTTTTCAGCTGAAGACTCAGTGGAAGGCGCCATGGGCCATCCGTGCAATTCGGTTTTGGGGACATCGCTTAGGAAGCTGCAGACCCTACGGTAACCAAAGGTGGCAACAGAAAATGGCCAAGCTATATCTGCAATTTATCCCATTAAAAGCTCCATTTGTACTATGTTTTCCATATTTATCCCCTTATCATATCCATTTAGTTCGCGGATTTCCCAGCTAGCTACCTTTGATGACACCGGAGGGTATGCTAGTCACACCCACAAAGGTGAAGAAAGGATGGGCTGCTAGTGTTTCCCCGGTGTGGCGGGGGCCCTAAGGGGCCGGACGAAAAGCACTGCGCCCATAAGTGGTAAGTTTACCACTCAAATGGATCCCAACAATTTTAATCTATTTTTATTGAGAAAGCTTGGTCTGCAACGCTTCAAAAAGTGAGTGAAGTGAATGTGTATATATATATATTATCTACCTACCTTACCTATCTACCTATCTACCTATCTACCTATCTACCTATCTAATCTATCTATCTAATCTAATCTAATCTATTCTAATCTTATCTAAATCTAATCTAATCTAATCTAATATGTTCTTTTATTTTGTTTATCTATCTATCTATCCTATCTATCCTATCCTATCCTATCCTATCCTATCCTTATCCTATCCTATCTTTTCCTATCCTATCCTATCCTATCCTATCCCATCCTATCTATACATCTATACATCTATACATTTACTCTACCTATCGTCTATATCCCTAGACCCTCCAAGTACGCTTAGACATATCATATCTCCTAGACATAAGTATCATATCCCTGTATTGCAAGGTGAAACCCAGGGTGTTGGCATTTGCATTTTTGCACCACTCATTCAGTTGCTTTGGTATTTACAGAATTACATCGTAAAACTACTGAGAGATCTAATGCATCGTTATATATATATAACTAATGTAGGAATCATCATTGTCGAAATTCACTGTTATTTTTGGCTATACTTGAAGGTATAGCATGGTATACTCCATCTCCAGACAGAAAGATCATATCCCACTAATCCCACTATTGTAAAACACCATAAATCAATGGGAATTTCAGGATCCTAAAATGGAGGTACTGACTGTACCACATGTTTGGCCATATTTTCTAGGGATATTCCCTGAAATTTAGGCCTGAAAAATAGGCCTTATATATGGTAGGTACCTCCAATAAATCGGATCCTGAAATTCCCATTGAATAAACATGTCCTAAATAACCCAAGAAAACACAATACTTGGATACAAATGGTGTTTTACCCATTTATGTGAAACAAGAGAAACAGGTGTCAACAATATTTATGGTGCTAACAGGTTTTTACCCATTTATGTCAAATATCCCACGATATCCCGCTCGAAGAACAGCTCCATTTCCTCAGGACTTGCTGGGGTTCTTCTGGTGGCGCCATGGTTATGAAACGGCAAAATGAGGGTTCCAAGTGAGCAGAGATTCAGATTTTCAGAGTTTTATGGGATTTAACCATATTTAAACAGTTATGGCCATGGCTATATTAGTTATATCTGGTCATAACTGGGATTATACATTCTATACATGGGGTTATAAGTAATTACTTATAACTGGTAAAGGGCCATAATTTAAAGAAGGAACAATGGATCAACATGGAATATGACATGGGGTTTCAATTTCTGTTTTGTGGGATATGAATGGCTCGAATTGGTATTTAAGCATTAATTTACAGGGCCTTATGGGGGCTTTAATTATCGAACTAACATCGGGGTACGATTGATTATTGATGGTTGGCTGATGATTACATGGAGTGATACTATCCACTCCTATCCACAAGAATATAGAATATTGAGGATTCTCGCAATCCATGAGCTAGAAATCTATTCTCATCCAACTGGGATTTCAAGGAATGACAGAGTGGGTTGGGGCTCCCAGTTGGTCGTGTTTTACTTGTTTGACTGCACAAAGTGTTGAGTTTATGTGGTGGTGTCATCAAACATGGCTGGAAATGTGATATCAATGGAGTTTTTTAAGGGAACTTCATCGATCAATGGTGCATGTATCTGTGATGGTACAATGATATACACTACCCTCGATTCAGATGAAGGGGACCACTGGTCAATGTTTAACTTGCATAATGTCAATGATTATTTGAAGTATAATGTGTCTTAATCGTGTTAATACTTGCAGATACTAAAACCAGAGTTTCTCAACTGCCATTGGAAAGGTATTCATTCCATATCCAAAAAACTGTGTTTTGTTTATGTTGGATTTAGCACTGCGGAAGTTTTTTCGTGTCACCTACTTTAGCCAGGCGTTTGGTGACACACCAATCAACATGGGGATGAACCTCTAGGAATGAAACAAGGCCCTCCAGCATTGTTGTTTTGTATAGATATCTGGTTGGTGGTGACTGGAACCATGGACTTTCCATTCAGTTGGGAATAATCATCCCAACTGACTAACTGACTCATATCTTTCAGAGGGGTAGGTCAACCAGCAACCAGATATGAACACGCACCATTTGAAGCCTCCTTCGCCGGAAGAGCGCGATGCGGACCTCTCTGCAGATGCCAAGGAGTTGGATGTGAAGGTCAGATGGAAGATGAACTCCATGCCATGATGGAACTCTCCGCAACCTTGACCTCGAGGTCTTCAGGGAACACCTCTTTAACGCCATGAGGAGAGTGGCGTGAGCACTTCATTTGAAGATTTTGAAGGCGAAGAACCGCCAAGGCGAACAAGGAGATGATGAGTTCCGTGCCAAGGCCCTTTTGAAGCCATTGAAGGTGGAGGACGTAAGCTTGTTTGGCCGATCTCCAACAAGCGCAGGGCAGCGCAACATGAGATTTCCGTTTCTATGTTAATTTGATAATTGAAAGTAACAACCCAACTATCCATTATTAGCATTTACTAGCTATGTTCCATGAGATAGTCCCTTTAATACTGGTTGGTGGTTTGGAACATTTTTTATTTTTCCATATATTGGGAATAATAATCCCAACTGACTAATATGTTTCAGAGGAATTCAAACCACCAACCAGAATATGTTGCCATTGTCTTCCCACTAAAAGATCTAAAAGCTCCATTTAGGCCACGTGGAGTTCCAAGCCAGGGCTGACATGTTTGATCCCTCTGTCATTCCATTTAATCCTGGTTGGTTAAGAACGGGATTCCCTATTGAATTATCGGATTATTATAATCCACAAAATATATATACCACAATATATATATATAAATATATATTGGGGTAGTATTCCCCGTTCTTGGATGATTATAATCATTTATAATCCCTCAGTATATTGATATATTGGGTAGTGTAATTAGTATAATCCCCCAACTAATTCTCAACCAGGGGTTGAATGCAGCCACTGCTCACGAACGAGGAGATTCTGTGTGTCCTGGTCGTTTGTTGTGCCAACCTCAGTCTCGATGGTTCTTGAAATGGGGGAAACCCTGCCATAACTAGCAGGGTTGGGGATGATTGGAATCCCGGCCACGGTGATATTAATTACCCTCTGGTGAACTAACATAGCAATGGAAAATGGCTATTTATAGTGGATTTTCCCATTAAAAATGGTGATTTTCCATTGCTATGTTAATTTACCAGAGGGTATCTGGTTGGTGGTTTGAAACATGAATGGATTATTTTCCGTAATATATCGGAAAATCCTTCCCGTTGATAATCCTTCCCATTGGGATATTCCATGAAATGCTGGTTGGTGCTGACTGGAACCATGGAATTTTATGACTTTCCATTCAGTTGGGAATGTCATCATCCCAACTGACTCAACTGACTCCTATTTTTCAGAGAGTTAGGGCGAAAAACCACCAACCAGGTTGATTTGGGGGATAGTTTATGGCTTTGGGTCTACCGGTCTACCAAATTCATTTACTTCTGGCTAGAGTGGATTTCATCCGGGGAACCCTTTTTGAGGGTATTCAATACAAGGGGCTGGGATTTCTCCAGACTTTCCGTCAGATTTCTCTAGATTTCTCGTTTTTTGTCTTTAGATCATGACAAGAATCGGAGGATGATGAGCCCAAGCGATGATTTCTTTTTTAAGGAGGGAGTGAAAGTCCCAATCAGATGTGACTGTGACGTCACTTCATTGCTGAGAACTTGCAGGTTTTGAATTACATACTGTAGTTGGATTGCTACTGTCAGTACTGTAGTTTCCTTGTGGTTGCTCCCTGAATGATAGCCAATCTGATATCTATTTCCTTGTTCATTGAGTACGGGAAGGTACCCCAAAAAGTGAACTTTCCCTGATCCCCTCGATAATAGACGGTTTGTATAGGCCCAAATTGAGCGCGCCCAAGTGGGGTACCCTTTAGTAAACCAACATAGCTATGGAAAGCGGCCCATAGATCATTTACCGCTTAAAAATTCGATAGATTTTCTACATTTGTGATACCAGAGGGCAATGTTTGCCCTCAACAAGGCCTTGTTATTGGGCACCCGAGGGGTTGGCTGAATCCCTGTAGGTGCCATTTTGCGGGCTGTAGTGATTTATCGCGGGGGAGAGGAGAAAGTGGGCGAAATGTGACCCGGCAGCAGATGGGTTTTCCGTTTTCCGCAGGCAGTGAAAATGATGGTCAAAAGTCGAGATCGGCGCTAGAAGATCATCTACAACTATTGCTTGAATATCTCGATTATATAGTATATCACATATATCACAATTGTTGATTAATACGAGATATATATTATATATAATTATAGCAAATCACAACCGGATTTGTTGTTTTCTTTTGGAAGTTCAAAAAATGAGACACTGAGCCATGTCCAGTTTTCTACGCTCTTCCGCGTTGAACATGCTGTGGCCGCAACCGTTGATCGCAGCGGCCAATCTTCGCTAAGGTCTACGTAGACTCAGGGCGCTGCGCGGGCGCCAACCTACTGAGAGGATCATCCTTTGAATCGCCCAGTGGTTTGAAAACACCATCCTGGTACCATCCGTTTCTTTTTTGATTCGTCCCTAAGTGGACTTTCTGAATGTTCGAATGGATAACATATGTATATATATACATAATTATATCATACACATGATATATATATATATATACGTGTGTATTTAGATATATGTATATATATATATATATATAAATATGTAAATATATATGTGTATTTATATATATATGTAAATATATATATGTATATATATATATATATGTATATGTAAATATATGATGTAAATATATATGTGTATATATATATATATATGTATATCTGTATGTATATATATGTATATATATATATATATATCCCTCCAGGTCAAAGACATCGTAAAACTTGGCCTTTTAACTTTGCTGAAAAGGACCTACTATTACTTGATGAGGACCTACTATTACTTTGACCTTTTGGGTCCAAAGTTAAGATGATGGCCATGGATGTCCAACAGTAATATATAAGATGCATAAACCCATAATTGTTGATCTAAATTTCAGGATAGCCACATCCCTTCACCGACCAAATATCCAATTTGCGGTTTATCATATAGGGTACCCCACACTATTTTATCATTGGGAGTCCAGGGCTGGAACCACCACAAACGTATGGTTTTTGAATTATCAGGGGCCCAGAATCGCTAGCGTGAACCGAGCGTGAACCGAGCGTGAA